>Ga0213920_1001301_pt1 | contig 14122 bp, 18 predicted proteins | sample McNCre1117MG_FD_161054 | JGI IMG/M metagenome (GOLD analysis project Ga0213920, IMG submission 161054) | Freshwater microbial communities from McNutts Creek, Athens, Georgia, United States - 11-17 MG | ecosystem: Environmental > Aquatic > Freshwater > Creek | place: USA: Georgia | collected...
CGATGGCCGCTTGAAGGACGCCAAGGCTGTGATGCCTGAGTCGACCTTTGCCCGTATCTACCAAGAGATGATCAACTTCTGTAAGTGGCACGGCAACTTCGATCCCAAGACAATGGGCACTGTGCCTAACGTGGGTTTGATGGCGCAACAGGCCGAAGAATACGGTTCACACGACAAGACGTTTGAAATTCAAGAAGACGGCGTGGCCAACATCACCGACTTGGCCACTGGCGAAGTCTTGTTGAGCCAAAACGTGGAAGAAGGCGACATCTGGCGCATGTGCCAAGTCAAAGACGCGGCCATCCGCGACTGGGTGAAGCTGGCGGTGACCCGTGCACGTAACTCTGGCATGCCTGCCATTTTCTGGTTGGACCCCTACCGTCCCCACGAGAACGAGTTGATCAAAAAGGTCGACTTGTACTTGAAAGACCACGACACCCAGGGCTTGCACATCGAGCACATGTCTCAAGTGCGCGCCATGCGTTACACCTTGGAGCGCGTGAGCCGTGGCTTGGACACCATCTCGGTGACCGGCAACATCTTGCGTGACTACTTGACCGACTTGTTCCCCATCATGGAACTCGGCACCTCAGCCAAGATGTTGTCCATCGTGCCCTTGATGGCCGGTGGCGGCATGTACGAAACAGGTGCTGGCGGTTCTGCGCCTAAGCATGTGCAACAGTTGGTCGAAGAAAACCACTTGCGTTGGGATTCATTGGGCGAGTTTTTGGCCTTGGCCGTGTCTTTCGAAGACATGGGTCTGAAAAATGGCAATGCCAAAGCCACCGTGTTGGCCAAAACTTTGGATGCAGCGACAGGCAAATTGTTGGACACCAACAAAAACCCATCGCCCAAAACAGGTCAGCTCGATAACCGTGGCAGCCAGTTCTACTTGGCCATGTACTGGGCCCAAGAGTTGGCAGCGCAAACCGAAGACAAAGACTTGGCTGCCAAGTTCGCACCTTTGGCTAAAACGCTTACTGACAACGAAAAGAAGATCGTGGACGAACTCAACAGCGTCCAAGGCAAGCCTGTGGACATCGGTGGTTACTACCTGCCAGATGCCAAGAAGCTCGAAGCCATCATGCGCCCAAGCGCTACATTTAACGCAGCTTTGGCTAGCGTCTAAGCCTTCAGTCGTTTAGCGACTCAAAGCCCTCCAAGCTTTTAAGCTTGGGGGGCTTTTTTCTTGGCGCGATGCAGTTGTGCTTGCGTGGCAATCGCCTCGCGTTGCTCAGGCGTGAGTCGATTGAGGTTTTTCAGTTGCATCAGCATGCGCGGATTTTTGGCCAGCATGTCGGCGTGGCGGTGGATGTAATCCCAATACAAGGTGGTGAAAGGGCAGGCTGTGTCGCTTGTGGATTGAGCAGGGTTGAAGCGGCAGCCTTTGCAATGGTTGCTCATGCGGTCTATGTATTTGCCGCTGGCCACGTAGGGTTTGCTGGCCATCAAACCGCCATCGGCAAACTGGCTCATGCCCAAGGTGTTGGGCAGCTCCACCCATTCCACGGCGTCCACATACACGCCGAGGTACCACTGGTGTACTTGTTTGGGTTCCACCCCTAGCAGCAAGGCATATAAGCCCGTGACCATCAAGCGTTGGATGTGATGCGCATAGCCATGTTGCAAGGTTTGCGTGATGGCGTCGCGCAAGCAGGCCATCTCAGTGTCACCTGTCCAATAAAACTCGGGTAAAGGTTCGTGCGCTTGCTGAGCATTGCCTTCGGCGTAGTCGGGCATTTGGGTCCAGTAAATGCCACGCACGTATTCACGCCAGCCCAAAATTTGTCGCACAAAGCCTTCTACCGCTTCCAGCGGGGCGTTGCCTTTGTGAAAGGCGGCTTCAGCAGCTGCCAGCACTTCACGCGGGTTGAGCAGCTTCAAGTTCAACGCGCACGACAGATGCGAGTGGTACAGCCACACTTCGCCATCCCACATCGCGTCTTGGTAGAGCCCAAAGCTGGGCAATCGGTGTGTGATGAATTCGTCCAGCGCCACCAAGGCCTGTGCGCGCGTGACAGGCCAACCAAACTGCGCGATAGAGCCAGGGTGGTTCGCCAGTTTGTCGTTGACCAAACGCATCACGTCTTGGGTGATGGCGTCGGGTGCTACACGGGTGGGCGTGGGCAGCAAGCCTGGGCCTTGTTTGCCAAAGCTGCCTCGGTTGTCTGCATCAAAGTTCCATTGGTCACCGATGGGTTTTTTGCCCACCATCAAGATGCCTGTTTTTTGGCGCAGCTCGCGGTAGAAATATTCCAAGCGCAGTTGTTTGCGTCCTTTGGCGTGTTCGGCAAAGTCACGCACGGTGCTGAAGAAGTGCGCGTCGTCACGAACCTCCAAGGGCACCTCATGCTGTTTGGCCACGGCACGCAGGCTTTGCAGCACACGCCAGTCGCCGGGGGCGGTCATTACCAGTTGCGTTGGTTGAACTTGGGTGATGGCTTTGGCCAACTCACCCGCTAACGTGCCTGTGTTGTGTGGGTCGTCGAATTGGCTGTACAGCAGGGGCCAGCCGCGTGCTTGCAAATGCGCGGCGAAGTGACGCATGGCACTTAAGAAAACCGTGGTGCGCTGTTTCGACGAGGGAATGTGGGTGGACTCCTCCAGCACCTCGGCCATCCAGAGGGTGTCATGCGCGGGGTTGAAGTCGCGCAGGATGTCCGCGTCTTCGTCGAGTTGATCGCCCAAGATGAGGACGAGGCGTTGGGGTGGCGTGGTCATGTGGGCTGTCTTTAAAAATCAAAACCGAGTTGTGGTGTGTCTGCTGAGGGCTTGCTGGCCGAGGCTCGGCGCGTCGCAGGCCGCGCTGATGCCACAGAGGCGTTGCCTGAAGCGGGCCGTTTGCCCCAGTTTTTGCGAGACGCATGTTTGTCGATCACGGCTTTTTTGGAGGCTTTGACCGTGTCGCTTTGACGGCGGCTGTGCAGCTGTTGTTTGGCTTCGCGGGTAGCTTGGGCCAAGTCGACGACCGGTGGGGCGATGTCACTGCACACATAAACACCCGTGTGTGTTTGCAAGGTGTGGGGCATGAGCCAAGGCTCAAACAGCCAAGTGTCGGGCACGCGGCGCAACGCGGGCAGCCATTGCCGAACAAACTGGCCATGCGGGTCGTGGTCTTGCGCTTGTTTGATGGGGTTGTATACGCGTGTGGTGTTGATGCCTGTGGTGCCCGATTGCATTTGCAACTGGCTCCAGTGGATGCCCGGCTCGTAGTCCAAAAACTGTGTGGCCAGCCACTCGCCCACGGGGCGCCAATGCAGCCACAGCGGGTAGGCCGCCACCGACACCAACATGGCCCGCATGCGAAAGTTCAGCCACCCGGTTTCGCGCAACATGGTCACGCACGCATCCACCATGGGCCAGCCTGTGCGGGCGGCTTTGAGAGCTTCAAAGTGCGATTCGTTGAAGTCGTGCTCGCGCAGGCCATCGTAGCCACGGTGCATGTTCTGCCATTCAATGGCGGGTTCGCTTTCTAATTTTTGAATGAAGTGGCAATGCCAATACAAACGGCTGATGAAGGCGCTCAAACCCGCGCGGTGGCGACTGGCTTGTGGCGGCAACTGCGCAATGTGGGCACGCGTGTGTTGCACCACCTCGCGCATGCTGATGCAGCCCCAGGCCAAATAAGCTGATAAGCGCGAGCACGCATCGGGTGCAGACAGCGGTGACGAAATACCCCCGCGATAGCCCAAGCTGCGCGCATGCAAAAAACTGTGCAAGATGGCCAGCGCCAAGGGGCGGCCACCGCGTTGGCGCAAGGGTGGGTTGTGCTGCAAGTGCGCAGGGGCTTGCATATCGGTTGGTGTGCACCACGCACGGTGGGACGGGCTGTGCGCTGTGTCGCTTGCCACGCCACTCGACGGTGCACCTGCAAGTGGCTGCCAAAAATGCAGTGCCCCCACCTCGTGCTGGGGCGCGGCCATGTGTCGCTCCCAAGCGGCTTGCCACAGGTTGCGGTTTTTGAGGGCGCGCACCACGCCAAACTGTGGGTACTCGTGCCAAGCCACGCCGTGGGTTTGGCACCAAGCGGCCACTTGCAGGTCGCGTGCATAGGTAAAGCCATTGCCTGTTTCTTGGTGCGAATGCAGTTGGCCAAAGGGCGCTTGCGTGTAGATGCGGCTGAGCACATCGGGCAGCTCACCCGTGTGAACTTCCACGCAGCCGCCTTGCAAGCGCAGCTCGGCGTCGAGGGCTTGCAGCGATTCGCGCACAAACGCAAAGTGCTGCAAAGCCGCATCCGGCTGCAGCCACAGCTCGGGCTCCACCACATAGATGCAGCGCACAGGCCCGCGCTTTGCCGCTTGGGCTAATGCAGCATGGTCTTGCCAGCGCAAGTCTCGCTTGAACCAAACCAGTTCGTAGCTCATGGGGGCGTGGACGATTTATTTTTCCGGCAAGCGTCCGAGCAGTAGAGCACTTGCGCCCAGTTTTTAGCCCAAGCCTTGCGCCATGTCATGTCACGCCCGCAGGTTTTGCAGGGCTTGCTGGGCAGGCTTTGCTTGTTACCTTTGAAGCTTTGTTTCTGCGGCACGGGATGGTTCTTCCATGGGGTAAGCGTCTGCCACGTAGGCGGGGCCTTTCATCACGATCACAATGGCGCAGCCGATGGCCAAGGTCAGCAACAGCGTCCAATGCAGCACGACGATGCCTACCATCACATAAAAAAACTGCTCCACCGCGCGTGCGTTGGATGTGGCGGGTTCAAGCCCATCCAATACATACGCGCCAGCACTGGCCAGCAAAGGAAGTGCTGTGCCCGCGGCCAAAATAATATGCAGCCTTTGCCAAATTTTCCATTCGAGGCCTGCCGGCGATCGTTGAAAGCCTGTGAGCTTGTTGAAGTAATTCATGGTGTTTTCGTCGAAGTACCAAGTGCATCGATGCTGTGGGCCAGCGTGAAGTCCTTGTCCGTCAAGCCTGCCACGTCGTGGGTCCAAATGCGTACGTGCAGGCGCATGTAGCTCGACAACACTTCGGGGTGGTGGTCTTGCACTTGTGCCAGCTGGGCGATTTGGTTGAAGCGCTGCACTGCCGCTTCAAAACTGGGCAGTGTCCAGTTTTTGGACAGGCAGGGCGTGCCGTGCTGGGGGTGCGTGTCTAGCGTCCAGCCCTTGAGTGAGGTCATCGCCTGTTGCACGTCTGTGAGTTGAAGTTGGGGCATGGTGTTCATCTGATGGTTGATGTGGTTCAGCGTAAGGTATTGAGCGTGTGGGTGTCCACTGACATGCGTACCCCCAGCGAGCCAGAGCCATGCTTCACGGGCGACTTGCGCAAGCCAATGTCCAGAGCCTCGATCTCGCGGTAGGCTGCGCATGCGTGGACGATGCGCGTGATGAGGCGCTCTTGTGTTTCGTAGTGACCCTCTGCGGCGAGGCGGTCTATTTCGGTCACCAAGGGGTCGTAGTCAAACACGTTTGCCATGCCGTCTCTGGCGATCAATACCAGGTTTGGCGCTAGCCACAACGTGAGATCGAGCAAGTGTGCGTCGGGCGCTACATCGTGCGGACCGTAAGTGCCAATGTCTGTGGTTAGTCGCAGATCGCGCAGCTCAACACAGGCGCTGAATGAGCTGGGAAAGTTGGCGCTGAAGGTCATGGCGCGGCCACTTCCAACATGATTTCGTTGCGCCTGAACATGGGCAGCGTCCAAGGCGGGTCGTAGCGCGACAGCTGTGGCGTGCCCACCACCTTGAGCGACTGTTGCTTGGCCCAAACCAAGGCCTCATCCGTTTTTTCTTGTACGCGTGCCACGGTGTTGAGGCCCGAGTAGCGGTGCACCACCATATATTTGCCTGGCAGCTCGTGCAAGGTGACGGCACTGTTGTTGGGCTTGGGAATGTTGGCTAAGGTGTAGTGGCCGGGCATCACAAAGTGAACGCGCCATTGCTTAGCGCTTGCCACGCTGATGTCATCTGATTGCGGCTCTAAGGTGACGGGTGCTGTCATGGCAATCTTGCTTGCCTGTTCTGAGCCCACAGCCAGGTTGTTGCCAAAGATGAAATCAGCAATCAAGCGAAAACCTTTGTTGGACGCCGCGTCCATATCGCCGTTGACAATGGTTTGGGCGATCAAGGTGGGTGAGTAGTAGCGCAGCTCGAAAGGGGGTTGCGAGCTGCGCACCTCGTAGCGGGGTTCTTCAATCGCCATGGCCGATTCCATTCCTAAAAACCCGACCAGCAAAGCGAGGAGGGGCCGTGTGTTTAAGCGCATGACTGCAATTGCTCTAGCGTGACAAATTCAAGGGCTTTGGCATGCGTACATTCCAGCACCACGGATGGGGCCACCCCTGCCTCAAAGGCTTCTTGCCAACGACGAGCGCACAAGCACCAGCGGTCGCCAGCGTGCAGACCCGCAAAGCGGTGTTCGGGGCGCGGTGTGATCAAGTCATTGCCACGTTGCAGCGAGAAATCTAAAAACGCTTGCGTTACTCTGGCGCACACCACATGGCTGCCTTGGTCTTGTGCATCGGTGTGACAACAGCCGTCGCGGTAGTAGCCGGTGAGCGGGTCGTAAGAGCAGGGCACCAGGGCAGTGCCCAAAACGTTGCGTGCTTCGGTGGTCATGGTCAGTCTTTCTGGCTGTGTAGCCTGTCGCTGTTTTGATTTTAGAAATACATTCCAACCCTTGGTTGGCAACGGCTATCGCTAGGCCCTAGGATCGCTGTTGTTTTAAATGAGCTTTGTAGGAAATGGAAACAGCGTGGCAGAAATGGGTGTGAGAGATATCGGTGCTGAAAGCGCCAACAGGGCAGAGAAGTTGAACATGGTCTTGCTCATCGGCAGTGCACCCGATGCGGTGCTAGCCAAACACTGGGACCTGTCGTTGTTCGCCCAGCGTGTGGCCATCAACAACGCATGGCAAATCACAGCCGATTGGGACTACTTGGTGTATCCCGAAGACTTCGCGCCCGAGCGCTTGCCGCCTATGCCGTTGAAGCCGCATCAACAGCTGATAGCTGCTCCTGAATTTGTGCCCCAGCAAAACAGCTTTGGCGGCTTTGTGTATGCGGGTGGCACCATGGCTTTCACGGCGGGCTATTGGGCCTTGGGGGCTTTGAAGCCTGACCTGATTGCGTTTTTGGGTTGCGACATGGTTTACGGCGCAGCCACGGGGGAGAGCAATCACTTTTACGGTAAAGGCACGCCAGATCCTTTGCGGGTGGACGTGACCTTGCAGTCGTTAGAAGCCAAGTCGGTGCGCTTCATGGCGTTGGCGCAGGCGCACCACTGCGCGGTGGTGAATTTGTCCGAACTGCCCGAATCGCGTTTGTTGTTCCCGCGAGTTTCTAGGCCAGAGTTGGCCTCTCTCTCGGTGCGTCAAAACATCTTGATGCGACAGCGCCACATGCTCAATGCCGCTGGCATTGCACATGCCTTGCAGGCTGAGCAAGACTTGGGCTACATGGTGCCCTCGGGGCGCTATTGGGAGCACACGGCTGAATTTGATAAAACCAAACTCAGCGACATCGACGGCTTGTGGTTGCAGGCGATGCAGGCGTCTTAGACGGGGCCTTCACGCAAATCAATGCCTTCATGTGTTGCAATTTTTTCTAGAGCGTTTTCAAACAAGGACCGCGCAGAGCCCGAGATCGAACGCAGGTACGCGTGCAAGTGAGCGTCCTCTGCATTTCGGTTCAAGCACTCTTGGCTGTATTCCTCAAAGCTAGCTAACTGGGCAATCAACTCGGCCACATGGCGCGGGCACTCGCACAGCACATTGGTCGAAATGCCAGCCACGCGGATGAGGGTGGCGTCTGAATATTTACGAGCTGCAATGACCGCCCCCGTGGTACCAAACTCCTGCGCACGCGCGGGATCGACAAACAACACCGATTGCAGCAATTCAGCCAGCTCGATGTCTGAGACGGGTTCACGCCGCACGATGAGACCCGAAAACTTCATGGCTTGCACCACGGATTCAGGTGCAAAGTTGTAAACGATGATGGTTTGCGCAAATTTGTGCTTGGCAATCAAGGCCTGAATGTCGCTGTGCACCTTAGTTTGCAAGGTGTTGACCTTGACCAACAAAACCTGCGGTTGTTCTGCCAATTCGGCGTTCGCTGCCATATCTAAGTCCATCAACACGTCGGTGACTTTGATTTGGTTTTGCTTCAGACCGGCTGCAAATTTTTTGGACTCAATGCGGTTGGCCATGTTCAGGCCGACCACCGCCAGCGATACGGGTTGGCCTGGTGCAGCCAAGCTTTGAGGCGTGTTGTGTGGCAGGTTGCTCATACGGCGCAGTTGCGCAAGATCGAGGTTGGCAATTGTGCTGATGGCATGGCCGTTTTGCGACAGCTGTTTGAGCAACAAGGCTTTGGAAACATCGTGTTCGGCAAACAAACGCTGCTTACCCTCGGTTTTGACGGGGGTGAATGCGCCGTAGCGGGTTTCCCAAATGCGCAAGGTGGACACAGGAATGCCCGTGGTTTTAGACACTGCACCAATGCGGTGCAGGGCAGTTGAGACAAGGGTACTGGCGTTCAAAATATGTCTTTTGAGTAGATCTTGAGTAGATTATGTGATTAAAATTCGTTTTATTAAAAATAAATTAGATCTTGAGTAGGTTAATGCGTCAAAATTCTACGCAATAGGAGTTTAGACCATGATTTCAAAGAAAACCATCAACGCGATCGAAATCTGTGTGTACCTTGCAGGCCAACGACACGCAGGCTATGTCACTACCACTGAGTTGTCACCCAGACTCGATTTGTCAATCTCCTACCTTGAGAACATTCTCAAGCCCCTCAAAGCCCACAACATCGTGAGCGCCATGAAAGGCCCAGGCGGTGGTTACATGATCCAAGGGGACACCTCGCTGATTTCGATTTGGGACATTGCCTCGGTGTTTGAATTCAGCCTGGATGAAGCACTGCCTGCATGCGTCGAAACGGTGACACAAATGTCTGAAGACAAATCAGTGCCAGCCAGTTACGAACTGGGCCTAGAGAAAATCGTCAAAGCCACACTCAGCAATGCCACTTTGGCCGATTTTGTGGATGAGTCGCGCGATCTGGAAGCCCGCTCATTTGTGCAAACCTTGGGTCGTTTCAAGTTCAAGCCCTTGGTTGCACCCCTCATGCCAAAGGCGCCCAACTCGGTGTTTCAGTTGTCCATGATGATGGCCTGAAGACTTTCATCCACACGCGCACCACTCGAATACCATGCAACTCAGTTCTCAACAACGTCTTGCCAATCTGAGCCCGGGTGATGTGTCTGCGGTGATTCAAATGGCGTGGGAAGACCGCACCACGTTTGAAACTATTTACGAGCGTGTGGGCTTGAGCGAGCCAGAGGTGATTCGCCTGATGCGTGCAGAGCTCAACCCCAGCTCATTTCGTTTGTGGCGTATGCGCATGAAGGGCCGCACCACCAAACACCGTGCACTGCGAAGTCCTGATATGAAGTTTGATGACCACGCGATTGCAGATCACCGCCGAGCCAATTGCTAAACCCTCAAGGATTTCTATGAGTGAAGACCCAAGATGCTGCGGCACCGGAACCTGCATCATCAACGCCGATGGCATATGCTGGTGCGGTCAGCGCTGGGACGGCCAAAAAATGTGTTTCCCAAAGTTGGATGTTGTGACTGCAGTGAATGCCCCTGCATTGCATGATCAATCAGCGCAAGAGGCAATAAGCGCCTTAGGTGACCATAAGGCTTAATGTGTTTGCCACTCACGTCAACGTTCGCAAAGAGGCCCAAGCCGTGTTTGATGTGGCGCTCTTTGTGCAAGACGACGTGCTGGCGTAACAGCTGCGGTGTCCAAACCTTTAGCGGATTTAGTTTGGCCTCGGTATGAGCTTGTAGGCAACCATCTTGCCATTTGAGTTGACCTTGGCCACCACCATGTCCCCCGAGGCGATGTTCTCGCCCATGAATTCATAAATGTTCACATGGTGCGTGACCAAAATCAGGGCTTGTTGACCTTTGGTTTTGAGCTTGGCGGCGATGAATTGTTCAAGCTTGTGGTTTTGTGTTTTGGCTTGTGCCATGTCATCAAAAAACGAGGCCAAAGCGGGCTCAACCCTTACAGCGCCTAACTTCAACAGCTCGGCCGTGTCTTTGCATCTGCACCAAGCGCTGGACTGCACATCGGCAGTTTGAACCCCTTGCTTTTTCAGCCAGTTTCCCACCGCCACAGCTTGTTTTCGACCTTCATCGCTGAGGTTACGTTGAGTTTTGCAGTCATCCAACGTGTAGTGAGCAGGGTCGCCGTTGCCAGGTGCTCGGGTGTGCCGCATCAGCAAAACATAATCGGGAGATCGCAGTTGGTCTGACAGTTCGCTGGCCTGAACGGTCGTGCTGGCTATCGCGCAAGTCAGCGCACACCAAAAGCCAAGCGTCAATTTTTGAAAGACCATGGCGTCAAGCCCTCTTCGTGAAAGACAGCGTCACATCGCCCAAGTGGATGCCCAGTTTGGTCATGCGTGCTTTGTTGAGCATGACGCGGTCGTTCATCAAATACATCCAGTCATCCATTTGCACATTCAGTACTGTGCCGTCCACAGGCAGGGCCAGTGTGTAGCGCCAGTTAAAAGCGTTGCCTTTGGTTTGGCCTTCTGCCATGCCGACCACATCGCCAGCGGTGCCCACATAAGCGCCATTGCCTTTGTCAGTGAGCTTCCAAACGCGTTTTTCTTTTGTGCCGTCAGAGTAAACAAAGTCTTCGTCCAAGATACCTTGGTCGTGTTGCCATTGGCATTTCATCTCCACGGTGAAACGCTTAACCACTTTGCCGTTGCTGTCGGTGAAGATGCCCCACGCATCCACCATGCCGTTGAAATAGGTGCGCAAATCGAGCACAGGTTTTTGGCTGGCGTAATCGTCCACTGTGGGGCTGGCGCAGCCACTGAGTCCTGCGAGGACGGTGGTGGTCATGCCACTGAGTAAAAGCGTGCGACGTTTCATCATGAGAGATCTTTGGAGGGGGTGAAAAAGTGTTTGGCCGCATAGACCAAAACGGAAAGCGCAACGGCCCAAGTGATGGCCAAAACGCCTAAGTGAACAGGGGTGTTGTCAAATGACGCTGCGCCCAGTTGTGCGCCAGCATAGTAGGTGAGCGGGCCAAACACCAGCCCCGTCGCCGCTGACAGCCAGAGGGTATGGTTTTGCAAAAATGCTAAAGAGGTGTTCAAGGTCATGGCAAACAAGGTCCACAGCAGCCACAACCAAAACGGGCTCAAGGGGCCAAGTGCCCAGCCGTAAAAACTGATGACCGATGTCATTTGCAGCAAGGTATCAGCGGCTATGCCAACGACCAGCGCCAACGCGGCAAGCTTGGCCTCTTGACGAGGCTGTTGTGCCAATCGCAGGTGAAGACCCGCTAACACCAAACCATACAGCAAGGCCGGCATTTCAAGCCCGCGACCGACCCCTGCAATGCAAGCCCACCAAGCAGTTTGAAAACCCAGAATATTCAAAAACAAACGCATGATGCATTCTAGAAATTCAAACCGACCTTGGGGCGGCGGTGGTCATTCAAGGCGTTCGCTCGTACCAATCTTTGCTGCGATTGACCACATGCACCACCAGCAACATCACAGGCACTTCAATCAACACGCCCACCACCGTGGCCAGTGCTGCGCCTGATTCAAAACCAAACAAGCTAATGGCAGCAGCCACGGCCAGTTCGAAAAAATTGGATGCGCCAATCAACGCCGAAGGGCAAGCCACGTTGTGCGCCTCGCCCAAGGCGCGGTTTAGGTAATAAGCCAATGCAGAGTTGAACAGCACTTGGATGAGGATGGGCACGGCCAGCAAGGCGATGACCAAGGGCTGCTTCAAAATCGCTTCGCCCTGAAAGGCAAACAGCAGCACCAGTGTGGCGAGTAGTGCGGCGATAGACCATGGGCCAATGCGTGCCATGACGGCATCAAACTTGTCTGTGCCTTGGGTCAACAGCGCTTTGCGCATCAGCTGTGCCAACACTACTGGAATGACGATGTACAACACCACGGAGGTGATGAGCGTGTCCCACGGCACGATGATGGCTGACAGCCCCAGCAAGAACGCGACCAAAGGTGCAAACGCCACCACCATGATGGCGTCATTCAACGCCACTTGTGACAAGGTGAACAGAGGGTGTCCGTTGGTCAAACGGCTCCACACAAACACCATGGCCGTGCAGGGCGCAGCAGCCAGCAGAATGAGGCCCGCGATATAGCTGTCAATCTGATCGGCAGGCAACAGCGGGGCAAACAAATAGCGAATAAAGAACCAACCCAGCAGCGCCATGGAAAACGGCTTGACCAACCAGTTGACAAACAGTGTCACGCCAATGCCTTTGATGTGCTGACGCACTTCGTGCAAAGCACCAAAGTCAACCTTCACCAGCATGGGAATGATCATCACCCAAATCAGCAAGCCCACAGGCAAGTTGACTTGTGCGTACTCCAAGCTGCCAATGGCTTGAAACAGTTCAGGCTGCCATTGCCCCAGCGCAATGCCTACGACGATGCACAAAGCCACCCAAGCGGTGAGATAGCGTTCAAAGAAGTTCATGCGTGCTGACCTTGGCTGAATTCATGTGCGGTGTGTTGCAGCATGGTTTTTTGCAGTTTGTCAGCGGGCAAGTCCACCAACAGTTGCAAGCGTTTTTGAATCATGTACAGCGTGTTGCGAAAGGCCGCCAAACGGTCTTCCTCGGAGCCTTGGACTTCGGATGGATCTGGGTAACCCCAGTGTGCGGTGGCCGGTTGACCAGGCCAGTAGGGGCAGACTTCACCCGCTGCGTTGTCACACACGGTGATGACCAAGTCCATGTGTGGCGCATCGGGCTTGGCAAATTCATCCCAATTTTTGCTGCGTAAATAGTTTGTTGCAATGCCTGCGGATTCCAACACTTGCAATGCGATGGGGTTGGGTTGCTGGTTTTCGCGAGGGCTGCTGCCCGCTGAGTAGGCTTTGAAGTGTGTACCGCTGGCACCTCGGGTGATGTGGTTCAGCATGGCTTCAGCCAAGATGCTGCGCGCGGAGTTGTGGGTACACAAGAAAAGAACATTCAGATTGGTCATGACGTGAAGGAGGTGAGGGGGTGTTGGAAGATGTGAAGTTCGAGGCGCGTCAGCGATCAGCAGCAGCCGCCACTGGGTGTGCAGCACGAGCCTGCTTTGATGCGAGGTTTTTCTGATGTGGCCGTAGGTGCACAGCACACATCCATGGCCAAGCAAGCGGTGTGCTTGAGAGAGGTGGTCAGCGTCAAGGTGTGGCCATCGCTGCTGCCAGCGGTGACGGGGTATTGCGACACTACGCCTGCTTCGTGCTCAATCTCCACGGGTAAGTCGAGTGAGGGCAGCACGTCGCCTGCGATGCGCAAGATGTTGGCGAGCTTGCTGGTTTCTAAGCGGTGGTCCACATCGCTGTGGACCCACGTTTGCAGCAGGCAGCTTTCTTGGCTGCGTTTTGTTCCACCGCAGTCGAGAAAGTTTTTGGTGACATGGCCCACTTCGGTGATGTGAAAGTGCTGAGCCACTGCTACGCCGTTGGGCAACATGATGCGCAAGGCTTGATGTGGGTGGGTTTCTAACAAGGCTAAAAATTGTTCGACGTTCATTGGGGTTCCTTTCGTTCAATCAGCAACAAACTTTGGAGGCTTCAGGTACCACGGCACACGATTGGCCTTGGCAGCAGTCTTGAGTCAGGTAGGTCAGTAGGTCGTTCATGCGTGCAAACTCAGCGCGGTAGATCAGGTTGCGGCCACTGGCCTCAGCGCTGACCAAACCGGCATGACTCAGATTTTTAAGGTGAAACGACAAAGCGCTGGGTGCGAGTTGTAACAAAGCGGCAAGTGCGCTTGGGGTTAGCCCTTCGGCACCTGCCACCACCAAGGCGCGAAAAGCACGCAAACGTTGGGCTTGGGCCAAAGCGGCCAAGGCCTCAACTACTTGCAATTCTGACGAATTTTGAGTTTTCATATTTCAATAATACTTGAAGTATTGAATCAAGCAAGCGTCATATTTGTCACAGTTTCGTCACAATGCCTGGCTAAAGTCATTGCTGTTCTAACCAATTGAAGGAATCACATGAACACGAAACGTACATTCATCAAATCCGTGGCTGCCGCTGCAATGGCAACTTTGGCCATGGGTTCTGCCTTCGCTGCCGACATCACTGGCGCAGGC
>Ga0213920_1001305_pt1 | contig 14109 bp, 15 predicted proteins | sample McNCre1117MG_FD_161054 | JGI IMG/M metagenome (GOLD analysis project Ga0213920, IMG submission 161054) | Freshwater microbial communities from McNutts Creek, Athens, Georgia, United States - 11-17 MG | ecosystem: Environmental > Aquatic > Freshwater > Creek | place: USA: Georgia | collected...
ATAAAAAATATCTTTCTAGTCGATGTCAATAGGGGTAAAAATTCTTTTTCCAAAGAAAATTACAAAACTTATCCACAACTTCTGTGGACTACTACACATAAAAAATAGAAAAAGTCTTATACAGCATGGCTTGAAGTTACTTGCTTAAAAATTAGGCAACCACTTCCAACGACTCAATAAAAAAATAATTGCGCAAAATTAATCTGAAAAAATATTCTATTCAAACTGCTTGACATAAAAAAATCTGTCCATTTTTTTCTTCGACATCAAGCTTAACAAGTGTCGCGCCTCTTGGGCATGGTCCAGAAATACAAGCACCAGTACTAGGCTCATACTGAGCATCGTGTGATGCGCAAATGATGGCTGTTTTATCTTGTGTAAAAAATTGACCTGGCTGCCAATCCAATTCCATGGCCACATGTGCGCAACGATTGAGATAAGCATGAGCAACACTGTCATAGCGAATTAAAAAAGCGGGTAGCGTTTCATCTAAACGATGATCAACGCCCCCAACCCGATCCGCAATATCTGAAGTTCTAATCTGAAATCTAAAACCATTTTCCCCATCAATCAAAGCATCTGATGCACAAATAGCGTGCCCTGCCTGAATCAACGGCTCAAAATCTTCCGACTCCATCTCAGTATCCTGGTTCATAAGTAAATTTTTTCGTTAATAATGCTGTTATTACAGCGATTATGAGGCTAACGGCTAGCTTTAGACGATAATCAAGTGATATTTAAGAATATTGTAGATATGTCATTAATTTCTGCCACAACTAGAGCTGCACTAGAAGAGTTACTTGAGACCTCTATCAGACCAGTTCCTCATCATTGGTTAGGTATCCGCTATGGCATTGATGTCATTGGCCATATTCAACCAGACTATGTATCGATGATTGAACGTTATATTGAGCAATCAGAAACAAATTCTATTGCGCGATTTGGTGAATATCTTCAACTAGAGAAGCTACCTCCTGCCCTATTAAGCCAAGAATTAAGAGATCTAGCCGAGTTTTTAAAAAAAGAAGGTGTCACACCTGGTTGGCGAAATGAAGAATTTGCTTGGATTGATGATCTAGGGCATGAGCGCTTTAGAGTAGAACGAGCCATTTTCCGATCTTTAGGCTTCCATAGTCGCGCCTGCCATATCAACGGCTATACCGCCAATAAAGAGCTGTGGCTAGGTCAGCGCAGCTCCACTAAAGCAACCGACCCTAATATGCTCGATAACATCGCTGCTGGCGGTATTAGTGCCGATGAAACACCTCAACAATGCGCTATCAGAGAGCTTTGGGAGGAATCTGGTATTCCAGACCATCTAGCGGCATTGATTGAGCCAATTGGCGTCATTAACGTCAAACGCGTGGTAGAGCCCAAAGGCTTGCATGATGAAAGCTTATTTACATTCGATTTAGAGCTACCGGAAGATTTCACGCCTAAGAATAATGACGGCGAAGTTGAAAGTTTCATCTGCCTACCGTTTGCGAGTGCTGCCGAGCTTATCTTAGAAGGCGCATTAACGCCTGATGCAGCAGCTGTTAGTGCTGATTTCTTGCTCAGAAGAGCCTAGTTCCTATAACTTGTTATGAATCTGGAAATCATCGCGTTTGTATTGTCACTGGCGTGCGTGATTTTCAATGCCAAAGGACATGTTTTAAATTGGCCGCTAGCGATTCTTAGTTCATTAGCCTATGGCTGGGTCTTTCAAGAAGCTAAGTTATTTGGTGATGCCGCACTTCAATTAGTGTTTGTGGTTCTAGCTATGTATGGTTGGATGAAATGGTTAAAAAAATCGAAGACTTCCACCCCAACTACCCACTTTAGCCATATTCATCGCCAATCAGTGATACACATGGTTATTGCTTGTGTAGCACTATTCGTGATGATTCGATTAGCGTTAACTCAGTACACCAATTCAGATGTGCCTAATATCGATGCTTTTTTAACAGCCGCCAGTCTAGTTGCCACCTATATGAGCGCTCATAAGTGGATTGAGAATTGGTTTGTATGGGCTTTTGTCGATGTTATTTATATTGGCCTATATATATTTAAAGATTTACACCTAACAGCCTTGCTATATGGTTTATTTGTGCTGTTATGCGTAGCAGGCTGGCGTCAATGGAAGAAGCTCATGACGATAGAGAGCCCCACTCCATGAATCACGTGATCAAGGTCGCACTCCTTGGCGCTGAATGCACTGGTAAAACGACACTTGCCCAAAAGTTAACTGAAGTCTATAAAAAACAATATCCATCAGCATTTGTTCCCGAGGTCGTACGTTTATTTGTTGAAGAAAATAATCGAACGCCTAAAGAGGAAGAACAAGTAGCCATTGCACAAAGACAAAAGCAGCTTGAATCAGAATTAGCCGCTCAGCTAATACAAGAGCACCAAGATGCTGAGTTTGTTTTATTGTTTTGCGATACCACCCCGCTACTCACAGGGATTTACAGTGAAGTAGTTTTTGGCTCACCAGATGCAGCAGTTAATAAATTTGCACAAGATCACGATTACGATTTAACACTATTCACACAAATTGACTTCCCTTGGAAGAGTGACGGCATCATGCGTGATAGTCCTTTAGCTCAAGCTAAAGTTCATTACAGAATTCAAGCTAGATTAGATAAGCTAAAAATTCCCTATGAAATCATCAGTGGCGACCCTAATAAGCGGGTTAAAACCACCCAAAAACATATTCAAGAGTTACTAAACTCACTCATTCAGTAAATTTCTTTATAATGTGCCTATCTAGATTTTCTAGATATTAGCTCGGGGTCCTGCATCTAGCCTTATCGGATGTGGGTGAGAAATACCCGTTGAACCTGATCTCGATAATGCGAGCGCAGGGAAGCGTCCAAAATCGCATCCCAAACTCGCCATCGTTTAAACAAGGAGTATTAACGATGGCTTATATGCCAAAACTAAACCGTATTGCAGGCGCATGCGCCCTGCTATTAATGATTAATAACCAAGTTTCTGCTGAAGAGACTCAGCTATCACCGGTAGTGGTGACTGGTGAAAAAGGCACAGGTTATGTTGCCAAAAGCGCCATGATTGCAGGCCCTGGCGGTACACAAGATGTTGACTTAAAAGACTTACCAGCATCAGTCACTGTTATCACACGCGACCTTTTAGATGACAAACAAGTCAAAGTGATGTCTGAAGCTGTTCGCTTGGACGCCTCTATTGGCGACTACTATTCACCAATTGGCTATTACGAAAATTTATACATCAGGGGCTTTCCTTTAGATGCTGCAACTAGTTTTCGAGTAAATGGTTTAACGGTTACTGGCGAGCAAAATTTTGCTTTTGAAAATAAAGAAAGAATGGAAATTCTTAAAGGTGTTAGTGCTCTTGAAGTTGGTGCAGCATCACCTGGTGGCATTGTTAACTTCGTTACTAAACGCCCTAAAGAAGTGACATCATTTACCGTAGGGACTGGCGAAAGAGGTACTGCCTATACAGCCGTTGACTACGGCACATTCTTTGATGAAGCCAAGACACTCGGCATACGTGTTAACGCAGCTCATGAGGACATTAGACCTTTTGTGGCCGGCGCTGAAGGAAAAAGAGATTTTGCAAGCATCGCAGTTGATGCAAAAATCAGTAACAAAACTAAAGTTGAGTTTGATTTCGAATATCAAAATAAGAGTGAAAGATCAGTTCCTGCCCTTATGCTGCTTGGCGGGCCTCTCGTAACATTAGATCAAGCAGGCACCAGTGTAGCCTCCATTACTAACACCCCAACCAGTTTTCCCCAAATATCACCAAGCACTATGCTAGGTTATTACTCATGGGTTCCTCCAACTCAAACACAAAGCCTTAATTCCCAACTTAAGGTAAGCCATGAGATTGAAGATAACTTAAAAACATTTTTCCAAGTGGGCTTCAGTAAAGTCAGAATTAACGATCAATCTCTCTATGCCAATGGCTGCACAATTAATACAAATCCAATTCAATACTATTTAAATTTCTGCCCGGGCGGATTAAACCAACCACCCGCTGGAACTTATGACGCCTATGATTTTAGAAGTCTCGGTGAAACGCATCAAAATATTCAGACCCAGATGGGTGTGAGCGGCAAGTCCAATTGGTTAAATATGAAAAATGAATGGACAATTGGACTATCTGAGCTTGTTAGAACTGTATATAAAGGTCAATCCATTTATGGAGGGGACTCTTACTTATACCCAAATGGGCCGGATAATATATTTTCGCCATCTAACAGTTTGAGCCCAAGCTCACAAAGCCCTGGAACGCTATATAAAATATTGGATCATAAGCAAAGTAGCTTATTTCTCAATGATCAAATACAACCTTATGAATCAGTAAAAATTTTTGGCGGGCTAAGAATCATGAAAATGAGTCAAATAGCTTATGATGTAACCAACGGCAATGAATATGATCGACTCAATAAATGGTGGGCGACGCCTCAAGTTGGAGCGACGGTAAGCCTAACACCAAAAACAAATGTATACGCTTCATATAGTAAAGGTGTAGAACCCGGGACTATTGCAATTAGTGATAGCTTTAGCAATAAGTCTGTCATGCCTGTAAAGCAGACAGAACAAATTGAAACCGGTATCAAACATTCACTGAACTCAGAATCATTAGTGACACTTTCAGTCTTTCAGATGAAGCGCCCAAATGAGTTCTCCGTACCAGATTTTTCAAATCCGTACTATTACATCCTCATGCAAGATGGAACTGTTATTAATAGGGGTATAGAAGCATCAATCTTTCAAAAAATAACTAATCGATTAAATTTTATGGGAAGCTCAATGTATCTTAGAGCAACTCAGACTGGGGTAACTAGCGACACATCTCAAAATGGCGCTCAAGCAATAGGCATACCAAACTGGAGAGCAACAGCACATTTAGATTACTTAATCCCTGAATATGAAAAATTAAGTGTCCAAGGTAGCTGGACTTATAGTTCTAGTAAACCCGTTGATTTACAAAACTCTTTAAGAGCACCTGGATACCATCGATTTGATGCTGGCGCTAAATATGTCGAAAAAATTGGCAACTCTCAAGCAACCTTTAGACTTAACATTGAGAACGTCTTTAATACTTTTTACTGGCGAGATGTAAGTCAAAGTTTTGGAGCCAACTTCCTCTATCCAGGAGCACCTAGAATCATCAGAGCAACCGCTACTTTTGATTTCTGATTAGGCTTCTAGGCGCATTTCCACATGGTCAATCCCTACCTCATCGAAGATGGGACCATGAGGTTCAAAGCCTGATTGAGCATAAAAAGCAATCGCATGAACTTGGGCGTGCAAGATAAATTCTTGTACGCCTTTTTCTTTTCCAACTTCAATTAATTGATGAAGAATAGCTTTGCCAAATCCTTGACCTCGATATTGAGCATCTATGGCCATACGACCAATTCTGGCTTTGGAGCCATTGATAATCAAACGTCCTGTTCCAATGGTTAGGTCATTCACTTTTAAAACAGCATGCCAAGCTAGCGGATCAAATTCATCCCACTCCTCTTCCTCAGGAATAGACTGCGCCTTAACAAACGCCTCATAACGAATGGGTTTAACAAGATCTTTTGCAAGATCCCAAGAGGTAATGTCTAACTGCATGGTTTAAATATGAAATTAATGAATCCCAAAATTTACATACAATAATAAGCTCAATTGGGCAAAAAATATCCACAGTTTAAATACGCAACAACATCTTAAGAGTAAACTGGCAAAAGCATATTTATTATAAATTTATGAAAAAACTTGCCCTCACTCTACTACTCCTTTTGGGGGTTAGCAATATAGGCCTGTGCAGCACTTTTTTTGTTAATCAATCCTTAATTAACATCTATCTATGGGCCAAATTTCCAATACAGAAAAGAATTCTTCTCAATGAAATAACCCTATCAAACCCAGAGGTTGATTTACAAGAAAAAAACCAATTAGTTACAACAAAAATTAACTTTAATATTAACAATAATCAAAAAAATATAGAGGGCAGCATCGAAACACAATCCTCAATTATTTATGAAAATAAAAGTAGATTTCTAATACTAAAGTCACCCGCCATTCAGAAAATTAGCTTAAATGACGGTAAAGAGCCTCCCAAGAATTTGATGCTAAGTCTAAATTTCCTCGTTTCAAATATATTAGAAAATTTCCCGATATATAAAATCGATGAAGAGCTTCCGCTCACAGGAAGCTCACTCAATGAAATAAAAATAAAAAATAAAGGTGTAGAAATAAACTACCAATAAAAAAGGAGTGGCTTTTACACCACCCCAAAAGACCCCTCCACAGGGAATTTTTTATTTAGAATTTAACTTCTTGCGGTTTAGATTCTGCAGTAACTTTAGGCGCAGATACATTTGCACCTTGCAAAATCTTAATATAGCCAGGCAAAACCTTTGTAGATGTTGATGCTGCATCAGCCAAAATAGGCAGCGCATCTTTTACCGGAACAACCTTACCAATATTCATTGGGTTGCTAGAAACACCCTGAACAATTGACTGGCCAGACTTAGATAGTTCGGCAGCACGCAATGCAGCAATCAAGAAATTACCCACACTATTAGCAACTTGCTTTTGCTTGGCTGAATCTAGCTTCTTTGTTTTCTCTACAGCATCTTTAGATTTAGTTAACTCTTCAAGCTTTGCAGTTTCTGTCTTTTGTGCTTCTGCAACTTTAGCTGCTTGCTCTTTAGGGTCTGTAATTGCATTAAATGCCTTCACATCTTCCGCAATTTTCTTAGCCTCTTCATCTGTAGCATAGGCGGCATTAATAGCTTTGAGCGAAGTAAATACTAATCGGTTAATTTCGCCACTCTTATCCATAAAAGACTTAACCTGGCCCTCGATATCACCACCACCGTCACCGCCACCGGTTACCCCCTTAGTCAAGCCACCCAAACCACCAAATTGTGCATAAGCAGATGTTCCTGTTAATGCCAATAAACCACAAGTAACAATTGATACAAGTTTTTTCAATTTAAAGCTCCTTATTTAGAGTTAACTCTTTTTGTTAATTCGCCCAGTAAATTCTTGGCGCTTACCATTGCCCGATAACCTATTAAATTATCAACTTCCTTTTCAGCAATACCATTTACTGAAGCTTGATCACCAAATGATGCATCCTTAACTTCAGAACCGCCTTTTTCCGTAGTAACCTTTATGGCGGTAAGAAATTTAACTGCACAACCATCAGGACCACAGGTAGCTTCATTTTTACGAATCAAATAACCTGGTTTAAAACAGAAAGGAGTTGGCTCAGCCTTAGGCAATCTAAATTTATAAAATCCGCCTTGCAATAATTTATTAGCATCGTCATAAAAAGATTTCTCAGAAACAGATACCTGATAGTTTTGCGACTTATAAGCCACATGATTAATTAAAGGCAATAAATGATCTCCCTTTAAACTATCTTTTCCAATATAAGTACTTCCACATGCAGCAATTTCAGGAATATTTCCTTTAGGCATCGTGATGATACTTAAAATGTCACCACTCTTAACCTCTGGATAATCTGGCACTTTCGAGTATGTAAAGGTTGTTTGGCCATCTTTAGATATCGGCAATTCAGCACCTGCATCAATAGCTAAACGCATTACCGCATTACCGCCTGTAACTGGAACTCCTAAAGGTTTCAAAATTTCAAAAACTACATTTTGGCCTGCTGGTATATCCAATCCTTTAACTGAAAATTTACCCTTTTGGGCATCAGTAATGATGAATTTTTTAGGTTCCAAACTCACATTCGCAAGAAAATTTCTCATCAAATCAACTAATGAGTTTTTCATGGAAATTTCTTTTGCATTAGGCAAACTCAAACCCTGCTTCCCTACACGCTCGAGCATATACGTATCAGTGCCCAATTCAGAAAAAATAATGTTGCCATCTTTATCTACAACTTGAGCAGATAAAGCAGTCATAAAATTTTCCTCAGTTTTAGCTTTTCCAGCATTAACAAACACTGGGGATTGAGCCATCTCAAATTTCAAGAAAAAATTGGGGTGATCCACCCTGCTATCAAACACTGTTTTAGCACTTGGATATTTATCCCATGGGACGCAATTGGCCTGCGCACGAACAGAATTCATCGTGTCATTAAAGTTAACGTCTACGGGCGCCAATTGAAATGGTGCTTTAAATCCAATATCTTTTGTAAACAAATCAGCAACAGCAGCAGACCAAGATTGATTTGGGTCCATGCTGTAAACGGGCATTAATTTTGGTTTTCTTGAGTCATCAGCAGCGCTTTCAAAAACAAAAACATATTCTTGTCCAGCACTTGGATTACCCATTAATGGCTTAAGAACTGAATACCCAGAATCCACACTAAGCACTTTAAAAATAATCGGAGATCCGTCAGTAGCAGACTTAAGCCTTGCCTCCAACTCCTCACCGACCTTAAAACCAACTTCATAACCCTTGTCAACAACAACATAATCACTGGACTTATCTAAGACCTTAACAACAGCCTCCTTAGGATCAAAATTTTTCTTAATGACCTCAACTAGAGCATTAATTTGACTTGTTGTATTAGCCGTTAATGACTTAGTCATAAAATCTTTAGTTGCCTGAAGACCTAATTCTTTCTTCGATATCACAAATGGCGTATATTGAGTGCTGCTAGCCGTATAAACAATTTTTGCTCGCTCAGGCTTAACCAATTGAATATTCATGGTGATAGGAACAAGAACTTCTAAGTTCTCTCCTCTATCAACTTCATAATAAGAAGCTCTTGTGATGCCTGCAACAACAGCATAGGCCTTGTTAATTGGAGCAACAAATGACTCGCCACATGCAGTACCATTTGATTGATAGTGGTATTGGCCTTTAATAGTCTCTCTAACTTGGGTTGAATGCAAAATAGATTTAGGATAAGACTGGGCCAAATTAGAAATAAAAGACCCAAGAATTTGCTTTTGCGCATCAGGCGTAAAAATATCTACAGCCCTTTTATCAACCATTGATCGCACAGAGCTAGCCTTATTATTAAAGTTCATTCCCTCGATTTCTCGAACAGGAAACACATAAAAATCAGAGGCAATTGCCACACCACTGGCCACCATTATGGTGGCCATTAATAGTTTATTCTTAATAGACATCAGAAATCCTTAGGGCAAGAACCTTCTAAACAAATAACAATTCGGTTACCCTTTGCAACCATTTTGAAGTTTTTCATGGCATCTTTATTCTCTTCAGCCATATCTTCAACAAATTCTTCTAACTTACTTCTAAAGCCTGTTTTTGCTTGCACAACGAATGAGCGACTTGTATCAGTCACATTGTCTTCTTCATATTTCTCAACCATAGATTCAAGTTTTTTCGTAAACGATCTTCTAACTCCAGGAGTTACTTTTTTAGATGAGTAGAGCATCACATAAAAACTTTGACCTTGTGTCGCAGCCAATTGAATTTCTTTCGCAGCTGTATTACCTACTGTAGACGCCAATTCTGTTGCTAAGGCAGTAGCTAAATTTGTTCGGCAGTCCTGGTCTGATGAACCCTGAGCTCTTTTACCCAAGGTACCTGAAATCAAACCATCACCGGAATCAACATTAAATGACGTTAACTTTAATAAACCACTACAGGTGGTATCTCCACTTGGAGTTTTACCTTCTGCACTCATTACAGCAGAACCATAAACGATGTACTTTGCGCTATACGGCTGTTTACCAGCTTTCTCGGTTAAGGCTGCAAATTTTCTTTGCTTTTCAATATCGGAGATCAATAATTTCTTACCACTGTTATCACGTCTAAAATCCCTCTCAGGCGTATATACAAGACCATACGGCTTGATAATTTGTTCTAAACGTTGAGAAATTAATGCTGCAGCATCATCTGCTGGCTTAGCATTGTTTGTATCTGGAAATTTTTGTTTAAAACTGTAGTTAACAACATCTTTTTGACTTGAAGCAGATGATGATGAGCTCGCAGCTGCCCTCTCTGAGCTAGCAGCAACTGAAGCTTTGGATTCAGCTGAACCTGCATATGAACTCTTTCTTGAAGCATCAATACTAGTATCGCGAGATGCGGCAACTTGGGTATCTCTAGACCCAGCTGCACTACCGTAGCCATCAGCAACAGCAACACCTACGCGCTCACGTCCAGATGCAGATGCCTTATCTCTACCAGAAAAAGATGCGCTATCACTTGCCGCAACAGCACTTTTTTGGCTTGAAGAAGCTGCATAAGCATCTTTCGATGAGCTAGAACTAGAACTAGAAGATGCAGAAGCCTTACTCTTATCATGAGAGTATGAAATTTCAGTCTCTAGTGGTTGCCCTGGCTGAATATTAGTTGCTACACCATAATATTCATCAATTAAAAATAATATTTTTGATGAAGCGGCAGAAGTTGTTGAAACCAAACCTTTAACAGATCTCGCCAATTCAAAAAGCTCTGCACTATCTACCGCTAAAGTTGTTTTAGCAGTTAAAACATCTCCCTCAGTGACAAATGTTGTTTTTAAATTTTCGGATAGTTGTTTGGCTAAATCACCTAAGGCTACCTGAGTAGCAGGCGAAGTCGTATCTAAATTCATTCTCAGCTTTAATGCAGATAAAACAGCATCTCTTTCAGCAGACTCTCTAGCCAAACGCCTTGCGTTAACCAGGTCTCCATTAGCCTTAATGCTAATTTCAGTCTTTCCTACCGCATTAACAGTTTCGGCATAAATAGGTACCGAACCTAAAACAAGAGACGTTACAAGCAATGAACTCAATATTTTTTTAGCAAACATAACTACCTTTCAATTATTTTTTATTTTGGTAAAACAACCTGAGCATCACCAGCACGAACCACAGTTCCATTGGGTCCAGTCACTACCGATGCATCACTGCTATTAACCGATTCATTTGATGATGATTTTTGCTGTTGGGATATAGATGTTGCAGCACTCATATGACGAACTGCCGAAAGAGAGTCCCCAATTTCTAAATACGCTTTAGAAACAAAAATATGAATTTCTGAAGAACTGACTCCTGAATTTTCTTTGAAGAAAGTCTCACCCATTTCAATAGCTTTTTGATATTCACCCTGTTGAATTAATTGATCAATTCTGGTGGCGACAACATCAGCCGTTGGCGGATTAATTAAGTCTGCTACTTTTTGACGAGCCTGATCACAACCAGTAAGAGCTACAGAAACCAAAAATAATATTATTATTTTTTTCATAAAGTGAGACCCCAAATTTCTTCCGAAGTTAATTAGATAGGCTTTTTACAAAAATGTAAATCTATTTATATAAATAAGTAATTCTTTTTGTAAATAATAACTAATTCAAATAATAACAATTAATTATGATAAGTTTGTCAACTTTGAGCTTAATATGACCGTTTAGGGAACAATAGATATAGAAATAAGGCATCTTATGAAGCTCTATAAATTTTTTATCGTACTTTTTTTCCTATTTATTTCGAATTTAGCGAAGGCTGATACAGCAGGCGCCATAATCGGGGGGCTTATAGGAGCTCAATTTGGTAGCGGAAACGGGAAAATTGCTGCAGCTGCGATTGGCGCAGTTATTGGTGATCGCACCTCAAATATAGAACCCAATTTACCTAATTCAACCACCTACTACCCTGCAGCTATAGAGCAAAACTATGTAATTCAACAAGTGCCTACATACCAGGCACAACCTCAAGTTGTATATATCTACCAATCAACGCCCATATACATGGAATCTAACCACCATCATTACCATTAAACATGAGCTAGTCTTAGACTCATATACAGTTAAGATTAATTCATTCTTGAAGGCAAAAAATTGAAAAAAACTTTCACCCTCATAACTATTATTTTTTTAAGCGCCTGCGCACAACAAAATCAAATTATTGCTGGCGATAAACAAGCTGCAATTAAAGTCGAATGTTCAGGTATCTTAGGCAATTGGCAGCAATGCTACGACAAAATTGGCTCCATTTGCGGCCCCTATGGATACGAAGTAATTAGCTCTACATTAGACGGCAAAGTCATTCGCGGCGATGAAAGTACGGAAAGAGTAATTGTTGCCAGATGTAAAAATTAACAAGATCTTCAAATAAGCTCAAACATACCAAGATATAAGGAACTCAAGCCCGCTTTAAATCAGAGGGATTTTTGAGCTCATAAAAAATCGACAACTGATAAAACATCGTATACAATAGCGGACTATTCCTCGATAGCTCAGTCGGTAGAGCGCCGGACTGTTAATCCGTAGGTCCCTGGTTCGAGCCCAGGTCGAGGAGCCAAATAACTAAAAAAGCTTCTAAGGTGTTTTTAGAAGCTTTTTTATTAGCCCTGGTGGTGGAATGGTAGACACGCCGGTCTTAGAAGCCGGTGCCGAGAGGCGTGAGAGTTCGAGTCTCTCCTGGGGCACCATCAAATTAATTAAATTTCAGCAGATCTGAACGTATCTAAGTATGCCTAGGTGTACTTATGCGCTTATGGGCGCATATCTAGCGCCAATAGCTCTGCATCACTAAATCCAGCAGCCTTTCTAGCAGCATAGTTAAATGGCCCCCTCAACTTGGGAGCCTCATATTTTTCCATTAATTCAGCGTAGGTCTTAATTGGATCCATCGAGTTCTGTTGGCACAGATAGTTAAACCAATGGTTTCCGATTTGGACATGGCCCACCTCATCATTCAAAATAATTTGTAATATTTTGACTGTTTCAGGATCGTTGGCTTGAGCCAATTTCTCCTGAATCGGTGGCAAAGCATCTAACCCCCTAGCCTCCATCGTTCGTGGCACCAAAGCCATCCTAGCTAACAACGAGTCTGTCGTTTTACTCACCATCTCCCATAGGCTATTGTGCGCTGGAAAATCACCGTACCGAAACCCCTGTACTTGCAAGTGTTGATTTAACAACTCAAAGTGATAGGCCTCTTCTTGAGCAATTTTTAACCAATCTTCGTAATACGCTTGAGGCATTTTTGGAAAACGCCAAATAGCATCTAAAGCGAGATTAATGGCGTTAAATTCAATATGAGCTAGCGCATGAATCAATACCGCTCTACCTTCTTGCGTGTGCATTGAGCGACGCTTCACCAAGCCCGGATTAACCAATATAGGTGTCTCAGGCCGGCCCGGAATCACCACACCATCATCAGTTATCTTTATTTCAGAATCTAAGCTCACTTGGTCATTTAAATAATCTTCACGCAAACGAGCCACTCCCCGAGCTTTTAAGCTTGGGTCTTGAATAGTCAATAAATGTAGGGCTGTAGATCTCAGTTCTTGCTGCATAGGGCCATTATCTACTTTTAGAGTATCAATGACTAGATTTGCTCTTAACCCGCAAGGCTGCACCTATCGCATTCCTAGCCCAGAAAATGGCCATCTCTGGCTCATCATAGATATCCAAAGGCGCCTCAAAAAAAGATAACTCAACCGTCTTCTTGTTTCCTAATTTATCTATGCGCTCATAGGTAAAAGGTTTTAATGTGAGCTCGTGAAAAGCTGCCATGGTTAAAGGATCTACTTTGAAGTAAAGCACACCACGAATAAAAATGGCGAACATCAAACCGTCTTTAAATACGCCATATCCACCAAACATTTTTCTGGTGTTTAAAGGCGTTAATGGTTCCCATAACTCCAAAAGTAAACGTAGCTGCTGATCCATCGGAATATCTTATATGATGAGGCTTCACAAAACAAAGTTACGATCATTTAAATGAATCTTCAGCCTCATACTTCAGGAAAATTTCCTATCGGTAGCCGTCTAAAACATCTGAAAACTGGTGGCTATTACCGTATAGCTGGACTAGCTAAGATTGAAGCAACGCTAGAAATGGCCTACGTTTATGAATCACTACAAACCCATGATTACTGGGTTAGACCTCAAGCAGAAATGGAAGATGGTCGTTTTGAGTTGTGTGCGTAATATTATTGAAGTTACTGAAGACCAGTTAACGCCACTTAATTTTTGACGATACCAAAATACCTACCAAAATTAAGCCAAATGCCAAAGCATGAAATAGCTGAGGCATCTCCCCTAACAAGATTGCCGACATAATGGCAGCAAACACAGGTGTTAAGTTAGAGAAAAATGAGGCTACCGCAGGTCCAGCCTGTTGAACGCCCACGCCCCAACACCGATAAGCAATGATCGAAGGTCCAATAGCGATATACAACAACAAAGCGACCA
>Ga0213920_1001306_pt1 | contig 14107 bp, 9 predicted proteins | sample McNCre1117MG_FD_161054 | JGI IMG/M metagenome (GOLD analysis project Ga0213920, IMG submission 161054) | Freshwater microbial communities from McNutts Creek, Athens, Georgia, United States - 11-17 MG | ecosystem: Environmental > Aquatic > Freshwater > Creek | place: USA: Georgia | collected...
ACAAGATTTTCAATGCCGAGTTCACCATTGACGGCGAAGCGCAATCGCACAGCCTGTTTGGCATGATTCGCCACACCGAAAAAACCAGCCCGCAATACACGGTGGTGGCGTATTCGGACAACGCCTCCATCATGGAAGGCCACAAGGTCGAACGTTTCCTCGCTACCAACAATGGCAAAGACCTGCCTCAGTACGCAAAAGTGTCGGCCACCAACCATGTGTTGATGAAGGTCGAAACCCACAACCATCCCACCGCCATTTCGCCCTACCCAGGCGCATCCACCGGTAACGGTGGCGAGATTCGCGACGAAGGTGCCACTGGCCGCGGCTCTAAACCCAAAGCTGGCATGAGCGGTTTTACTGTGTCTAAGCTGTGGGACAGCCAACTGGGTCGCCCATCGCACATGGCCAGCCCTTTGCAAATCATGACGGAAGGCCCCTTGGGTGGCGCTGCGTTCAACAACGAGTTTGGCCGTCCCAACCTCACAGGTTATTTCCGCGAATATGAGCAAGAGGTGGCGGGCGTGACCCGTGGCTACCACAAGCCCATCATGATTGCGGGCGGCTTGGGCGTGATTGACAGCGAACAAACCAAGAAGATTGAGTTCCCAGCAGGCACCTTGCTGATTCAACTCGGCGGCCCCGGCATGCGCATTGGCATGGGCGGCGGTGCTGCCAGCTCGATGGCCAGCGGCACGAACGCAGCAGAGCTTGACTTTGACTCGGTGCAACGCGGCAACCCCGAAATTGAACGTCGAGCGCAAGAGGTGATCAACCATTGCTGGGCGCAAGGCAAGAACAACCCCATTCTTGCCATTCACGACGTGGGCGCGGGCGGTTTGTCCAACGCGTTTCCAGAACTCACAAACGACGCAGGCCGTGGCGCACGCTTTGATTTGCGCGCTGTGCCCCTCGAAGAATCGGGCTTGGCGCCCAAAGAAATTTGGTCGAACGAAAGCCAAGAGCGCTATGTGATGGCCATTGCGCCTGAGTCGCTGGAGCAATTCAAAGCCTTCTGCGAACGCGAGCGTTGCCCGTTTGCGGTGGTGGGTGTGGCGACTGAAGAGCGTCATCTGACCGTTGCCAATGAGGATGTGAACCTTGCACACCACACAGGCGCAAGCACTGAAGCAGCCGTCAACATGCCCATGAACGTTCTGCTGGGCAAACCACCCAAGATGCACCGCGACGTCAAACGCGTCGAACGCACCAGCGCACCGATGGACTTGACTGGCGTGAGCTTGCAAGAAGCTGTGATCAACGTACTGAGCCACCCGACAGTGGCGAGCAAACGTTTCCTCATCACCATCGGCGACCGCGCCGTGGGTGGCCTGACGCACCGCGACCAAATGGTAGGCCCGTGGCAAGTGCCAGTGGCCGACGTGGCCGTGACCTTGGCCGACTACCAAAGCTTTGCTGGTGAAGCCATGAGTATGGGCGAGCGCACGCCGCTTGCGTCACTCGACGCACCGGCCTCAGGCCGCATGGCCGTGGCTGAAGCCATCACCAACTTGCTGGCTGCGCCGTTTGAGTTGCCCCGCGTCAAGCTCAGCGCCAACTGGATGGCCGCTTGCGGCGAGCCCGGTGAAGACGCTGCGCTGTACGACACTGTCAAAGCTGTGGGCATAGAGCTTTGCCCCGCATTGGGCATTTCCATCCCCGTGGGCAAAGACAGTTTGTCGATGCGTACGCAGTGGAGCGAAAACGGCGACACCAAAAAAGTGACCTCGCCTGTGAGCCTGATCATCAGCGCGTTTGCCTCCATCCCCGATGTGCGCGGCACGCTCACGCCGCAGCTCAACAACACCGAAGACACCACCTTGGTGTTGGTGCAGCTGGGCGAGGGCAAGCGCCGCATGGCCGGCAGCATCTTGGGCCAAGTGCTGAACCAAGCGGGCGACCAAGTGCCAGACCTCGACGATGCACAAGACTTGGTCAAACTCGTCAACGCGGTGAACGCTTTGCGCGCACAAGGCAAGATCTTGGCGTACCACGACCGCAGTGACGGTGGCCTTATGGCTGCCGTGTGCGAAATGGCTTTTGCTGGCCAAGTGGGTGTGGCGTTGAATGTGGACATGCTCATCACTGAGGGCGACGGCATCAACGACAGCCGCGCCGAATACGGTGACTCCAAGAACTGGGCCACGCAAGTGAACGCCCGTCGCGAAGAGCTGACGCTGCAAGCCTTGTTCAACGAAGAGTTGGGCGTGGTGCTGCAAGTGCGCACGTCTGAGCGCAACGACGTGATGCAAACCTTGCGCGAGCATGGCCTCTCGAAGCACAGCCACTTTGTGGGCAAGACACGCCCACAGTCGTCCACGATGGACAAGGGCAAGGGCGAGATCAGCGTGTGGCGCGACACCAAAGAAGTGTTTGTAGCCAAGCTAGCCGACCTGCACCAAGTGTGGGACAGCGTGAGCTGGAAGATTTGCCAACAGCGCGACAACCCTGCGTGCGCCGATGCAGAGCATGCGGCTGCGGGTGATCCGACCAACCCTGGCATGCATGTGCATTTGCCAGCAGGCATCACCGACAACGTGGCAGCACCCTTCATCAACGTGGCCGCCAAACCCAAAGTGGCCGTGCTGCGGGAGCAGGGCGTGAACTCTCACGTCGAGATGGCGTACGCCTTTGCCGAAGCCGGCTTTGACGCCTACGACGTGCACATGACCGACCTGCAAACCGGCCGCGCCAAGCTGCAAGACTTCAAAGGCTTGGTGGCCTGCGGTGGCTTCAGCTACGGCGACACCTTGGGCGCAGGCATTGGCTGGGCGCGCAGCATCACCTTCAACCCCGTGTTGTCTGAGCAAATGCAACAGTTCTTTGCACGCACCGACACCTTCGGCTTGGGCGTGTGCAACGGTTGCCAAATGTTTGCCGAGCTGGCCGACATCATCCCTGGCGCAGAACACTGGCCACGCTTCACCACCAACCAAAGCGAGCGCTTTGAAGCGCGTTTGAGCATGGTGGAAGTGTTGGAGTCACCTTCTTTGTTCTTCGCAGGTATGGCCGGTGCGCGCTTGCCGATTGCCGTGGCGCACGGCGAGGGCTTTGCCAACTTCAGCCAACGCGGCAACATAACCAAAGCATTGCCCGCCATGCGTTTTGTGGACAACCACGGCGCAGCGACTGAAGCCTATCCGTTCAACCCCAACGGCAGTGCTGGTGGTTTGACATCCGTCACCACGGCAGACGGCCGCTTCACGGCCATGATGCCGCATCCCGAACGCGTATTCCGCAACGTGCAGATGAGCTGGACCGATTTAGTCGCATCGGGTGGCGTGGAGGCGTTCAGCCCTTGGATGCGTATGTGGCGCAATGCGCGTCAGTGGGTAGGTTAATTTACCTCACGCAAAAAAAAACCGCAGTCTAGGCTGCGGTTTTTTCCTTATGGACGCGTTTTATAAAACGTGATGGGCGACTCAGTCATCTCTTTGATGCGTTGGTTGAGCACCGACTTTTTCATCTTGCCCACCACATGCATCTCACACGGTTTGCAGTCAAAACGCAGGGTGAGTTTTTCACTGCCGTTGATGAGCATCAGCGGCTCGGCCTTTACCGTACCTTGCACACCCGTCACCCCCTTGGCTTGCTTGGGGCATAGGCTCATGCTGAAGCGCACGCAGTGTTTGGTGATCATCAAGCTGGCTTCGCCCAACTCTTCGTGGCTTTCATAAGCCGCCTCAATCACTTTCACGCCGTGCTTGGCGTAGAAGTCGTGGGCTTTTTGGTTGTAGACGTTGGCCAAATAGGTCAGCGAATCTTCGGGGTAGCTCACAGGCGGCTCAACGGCTGCGGCGCGTTGCGGACGGTCGTATGCGTTTAAGCGCGCAAGCTCCAAGGCAGCGACTGCATCACGGCGCAAGGCATTGAGTGATGACGCCGGTACAAACCAAGGCTGGCTGATGTTGATTTGCAGGTTGAGCACTTCAAACACCGTTGCACCAAATTTGCTCAGATGTTCGCGCAGGCTAGCGTCGTTGCGCACCGCGTCTTTGGCGAGTTCTTTTTGGCCGGTGAGGGTGGCGCTGGCTGTGTGGCCATCTTCGTCCGTGAGTTTGAGCTCGAAGCCTTGTGGTGTTTCGGCAAACTCCAGCCATGCGCCGATGCGGCGTTCGCTAGAGGTTTTCTCAAGCCCGCGCACCCAGTCCATATCGCGGTTGCGGTTAATGACCATGCCTGCGCGCAAATCGCGAAAGCCTTCCATCGGGTCTTTGGGGTACAAGCGCCACACACCTTTTTTGGGGCTGGGCTCTGCACGATTAATCGCCACACCCACCAATTCTTTTTGCAGATCGTAGTAGCACAGGCCATCGCCGTTGTGCAGCACGGCGGCTTTGTCGTAGGGCTGCACGTCTAACCAATTGGGGCCTGTGCCCATGACTTCCCCCAGCACGATGCCTGGATTTTTGGGCGAGTCAAACGCACCGATGTCCTCTTTGCGGCCTTGCACAAAGTAGTCGGTAAATTCGCGGTTGAAGTTTTGTTCGGGGTTGGGCGTGAAGTAGAGCGTGGTGTTACCACTTGATGCACGGGCCAGCGGTGGGCGCTCAGGGTCGGCGGAGTATTGGCGCGACTCAATCAACTCGTCGATCAACACACGGTAGTGGCCAGTGATGTTTTTCACGTAGGCCATGTCTTTGTAGCGGCCCTCGATTTTGAAGCTGCGCACACCGGCATCTACCAACGCAGCGAGGTTCTCGCTTTGGTTGTTGTCTTTCATGGACAGCACATGCTTGTCGTGCGCGATGAAGCGCCCTTGGGCATCGGTGACGTGATAGGGCAGGCGACAGGCCTGACTGCAGTCCCCTCGGTTGGCACTGCGGCCCGTGTGGGCGTGGCTGATGTAGCACTGGCCACTGTAGGCCACACACAAAGCACCGTGCACAAAAAATTCCAGCTTGCAGCGGTCGATGTCGAGTACATCGTGAATGGCCTTGATTTGTGGCAAGGTCAGCTCACGCGCCAACACGATTTGCGAGAAGCCCACGTCTTGCATGAACTTCGCTTTTTCAGGCGTGCGGATGTCAGTTTGCGTGCTGGCGTGCAGTTGAATGGGAGGTAAGTCCATTTGCAAAAACGCCATGTCTTGCACGATCAACACATCGGCGCCTGCGCGGTACACATCCCACGCCATTTTTTGCGCAGCTTCTAACTCGTCGTCACGCAAGATGGTGTTGAGCGTGATGAATATTTTGCTGTTGAAGCGATGCGCTTCTTTGCACAAACGCTCGATGTCTTCCAGCGTGTTGGAGGCGCTGGCCCTTGCACCAAAGGCAGGCGCGCCGATGTACACCGCATCTGCGCCGTGGTGAATGGCCGCAATGCCGATGTCGGCGTCACGCGCGGGGGCAAGCAGTTCGATTTGGTGGTTGAGCAATGACATGGCGTGAATTATCTAGAAAAACAAAAGCGGCCCGAAGGCCGCTGTGTGCATGGGGCTAAGGTGAATTATTCGACCTTGGCTTTGGCGCGCAACTCTTGTTGGAAAGCGGCCATGCGTTGTTGTGTCATTTGCTGCACGATTTGTGGCTTCACATCGGCCAAAGCTGGCAACTGGGCTTCACGCACGTCGTCCAAACGGATGATGTGGAAACCAAACTGGCTTTGCACAGGGGCAGACACTTGGCCTTTGTTCAAAGCCACCATCGCGTCAGAGAACTCTTTGACGTAGTTGCCAGGTGCGGCCCAATCGAGGTCACCACCGTTGGCGCCTGAACCTGGGTCTTTGGATTGCTTCTTGGCGATGTCTTCAAATTTGCCGCCTTTTTTGAGGCTGGCGAGGATAGCTTCAGCTTGATCTTTGGTTTCCACCAAGATGTGACGAGCGCGGTACTCTTTGCCACCGTTGGCGGCGACGAACTTGTCGTATTCAGCTTGTACATCAGCGTCGGTGACGGCGGAAGTCTTTTGAAATTCGTTGAACAACTCGCGAATCAGAATGGTTTGACGAGCCAGCTCAATTTGTGCTTTGTAATCGTCTGTGGCGTCCAAGCCGCGTTTTTGCGCTTCTTGCATGAAGATTTCTCGGGCGATGACTTCTTCTTTGATTTGAGCTTCCACCTCAGGGGTGATGGGGCGACCTGAGCGCGCAACTTGTTGCTTCAAGGCTTCAACGCGGCTAGATGGCACGGCTTTGCCATTGACGATGGCGATGTTTTGCGCAGTGGCGCTGAGGCTCAAGCAAGCCAAGGTAGCAGCAGCAACAGCGGTCCAAATCATTTGTTTTTTCATGTCAGGTCTCAAGTGTTTTCTATGACTTCAATCGCCAAGGCATGCAAGCCCTGATCGATATATTCTTGCAATGCATCATACACAAGGCGATGGCGCGAAACGCGGGATTTACCAGTAAAGATGTCGCTTTGAATGCGGACGCGAAAGTGGGTGCCAAAGCCACTGTCATTGGCACCGACATGGCCTGCGTGAGCGGCGCTTTCATCCAATACCTCAAGAAAAGTGGGATTGAGGCATTCTTGTAATTTCAGCGTCAGCGCTTGTGAGGTGATGTTCACGCTTGGTCCTCTGGCTGTTCTTTGATGAATCGACTCATGTAAACGCCTTGCGCCACCACAAACACCAGCATCAGGCCTAAACCCCCAAAGAGTTTGAAGCTCACCCAAGTATCGGTGTCAAAGTGGTTGGCCACCCAAATGTTGATGCATCCCATGACCGCGAAGAAGCACGCCCAGCTGTGCAGCAGGAAACCCCATGCATGGTTAGGTAACTCTACTTGCGCACCCATGAGTTGCTGAATGAAATTGCGCTTGAACACCAAGTGCCCCACCCATAGTGCGCTACCCATGAGCCAGTAAAGCACGGTGGGTTTCCACTTGATGAAGGTTTCGTCTTGGGTGAGCAGGGTGGCTCCACCAAACACCACGATGACACCTAAGCTGACCCATTGCATGGGTTCCACAAATCCGTTTTTGCGCCAAAGATAGCCAATTTGAAGCACCGTGGCGGCAATGGCGACGGCGGTGGCGGCCATGATGCCCCATGTTTTGAAGGTGACAAAAAACAGGATGATGGGAAAGAAGTCGAGCAGTAATTTCATAAGCGCTTTATTTGTTTGGCACGAAGTCTAACGAAGCCGAGTTCATGCAATAGCGCAGGCCGGTGGGCGCGGGGCCATCATTGAACACGTGGCCCAAGTGCGCGCCGCATTGGCTGCATACGGTTTCCACACGCACCATGCCATGGCTGGTGTCGTGATGCTCCGCAATGGCCTCCTCACTGGCTGCAGTGTGAAAGCTGGGCCAGCCACAACCCGCATCAAACTTGGTAGAAGCATCGAACAGTTTGGCGTCGCAGCAAATGCAGTGGTAGCTGCCTGGCTCCCAATGGTCTTCGTATTTGCCAGTGAAGGGGCGCTCGGTAGCCGCCTTGCGAGTGACTTCATACGCCACAGGTTCGGCGTTTTTGGCAGCGAGCAAGGCGCGCCATTCTTGTTCGGTTTTTTGGATGGTCATGAGGAGCAGCTGATTTCAATAGACGAGGCCCATTCTGGCGCAAGGCCAGCCCAAGCTTCGTAGGTGGGGTGTTCGTCAAAGGGGGCGTGGAGCACTTGCAGTAGGTCTTGCACCATGGAGAAGTCGCCAGCCTTGGCTTGGCGAATGGCCAGCTGACCTAAGTGGTTGCGCAAAATGTATTTGGGATTGGTGCGCAGCATGGCGTTGCCAGCCGACTGACGATTGGTAGTGCCTAACCGTTCTAGGTAACGAGCGCACCAAGCATCAAACGCTTCTCGGTGCATGAAGAGGTTGCGCACAGGCTCAAACGCATGTGTGCTGTGGGTAGATTCGCGCACGGCCACGCTCAAGCGTCGCCAAAACACGGTGTAGTCAATGCGGTCTTGCTGCAGTGCTTGCAGCAGGTCTTCCACCAAAGCGCGGTCGCCCTCGTGTGTACCGGTCAGACCCAGCTTGTCGCGCATGCGCTGATCCATCGCCTCTGGGAAGGCTTGCTTGTAACTCTCTAACGCCGCCAAGGCCGGGGCTTGTTCATCGATGAGCGGCATCAAGGCTTGGCCCAAGCAGAACAAATTCCAATAGGCGATCTGCGGCTGACGTGCATAGGCGTAGCGGCCTTGATGATCAGAGTGGTTGCAAATGTGGTTGGCGTCAAAGCCGTCCAAGTACTGAAATGGGCCGTAGTCGAGCGTGAGTCCGAGCACGCTCATGTTGTCGGTGTTCATCACGCCATGGCAAAAACCCACGGCCTGCCATTGAGCCATCAGTGCTGCGGTACGTTGCGTGACTTCGTGCAGCAAGGCCACGTAGCGGTCGGTGCCTGTTTTGTCTTGCAGCATTGGGAAATGTGCCGTCACCACATGGTCGGCCAAAGCACGTAATTCATCAATTTGTCCGTTCGAGGCGAAATGCTCAAAGTGGCCAAAGCGCACAAAGCTAGGTGCTACTCGGGTCACCACCGCGGCAGTTTCGACTTCTTCTCGTCGTACAGGCGCGGGTGAGCCTGTCACGCACAAAGCCCGCGTGGTGGGTACGCCCAAACCATGCATGGCCTCGCTGGCTAAAAATTCGCGAATGCTGGAACGCAACACGGCACGACCATCGCCTCGCCGAGAGTAGGGCGTGGGGCCTGCGCCCTTGAGTTGCAGCTCTTGCAAGCCAACTGGTGTGTGAATGGCCCCGAGGTTCAAGGCGCGGCCATCTCCCAATTGACCTGCCCATTGACCAAACTGGTGGCCACTGTAGACGCTGGCATACATCGGGTGCTCGCCCAGCAGTCGGTTACCGGTGCAAAGCTCTAGAGCCTCTTGTTGTTGCCATAAGTCGTTGGGCAAGCCCAGCTCGTGGCGTAAAGCGTCATTGCAGCCCACCCAGTGGGCGGCGGGCAAGGGCGTAGGTTGCGTCGGCGTAGCAAATGTTTCGCCCAACGTAGCAAAGCCCGCCTGTGAAACTTGTAACCAAGCTAACTCGGCAGTGGGGAGGGCTGGGTGATGAAACATGGGCTGCATTGTCTCGGGTTATCCATAGGCTGGTTTTTTGTGGGCTTTCATGAAATCTACAAAAAGTATTGGCACAATAGATAAAAAAGCACGACCGTGCGAAAAATACAAACCACTTGGAGACACCATGCTAGGACTGATGCAAGACCAACCCCTATTGATCTCGGGCTTGATAGATTTCGCAGACAAACACCATGGCGATGGCGAAGTGGTATCACGCCGTGTGGAAGGCGACATTCACCGCTACACCTGGTCAGACGTGGCACGCCGCTCGCGCCAAGTAGCCAACGCACTGGACAGCATGAAGCTGGGTTTCAGCGACCGTGTGGCCACCATCGCATGGAACGGCTATCGCCACCTCGAGCTGTACTTTGGCGTCAGTGGCTCGGGCCGTGTGTTGCACACCATCAATCCACGATTGCATCCAGAGCAAATTGCGTGGATCGTCAACCACGCCGAAGACCAAGTGCTGTGCTTTGACATGACGTTTTTGCCCATCATCCAAGCGGTGCATAGCAAATGCCCCACGGTCAAGCAATGGGTCGCGATGTGCGATGCCGACAAATTGCCCGCCGACAGCGGCATTCCCAACCTCATCAGCTACGAAGCGTGGATGGGCAGCCAAAGTACCCGCTACCAATGGCCCGTATTTGATGAAAACACAGCATCGAGCATGTGCTACACCAGCGGCACCACGGGCAACCCCAAGGCAGCTCTGTACAGCCACCGTTCCACCACCTTGCACGCATACGCTGCGGCTTTGCCAGATGTGATGTGCATTTCGGCACGTGACGCCATCTTGCCGGTTGTGCCTATGTTCCACGTCAATGCGTGGGGCATTCCGTATAGCGCGGCGCTCACGGGCGCCAAGCTCGTATTTCCAGGCCCTGGCATGGACGGCAAGTCGGTGTACGAGATGATTGAGAACGAGGGCGTTACCTATGCCGCAGGTGTGCCCACCGTGTGGCAAATGTTGCTGGGCTACATGAAGCCCAATGGCTTGAAGTTTTCTACCCTCAAGCGCACCGTGATTGGCGGCTCGGCTTGCCCGCCAGCCATGATCGATGCTTTCCGTGAAGACTACGGCGTCGAAGTGCTACACGCGTGGGGCATGACGGAACTCAGCCCCTTGGGCACTTTGTGCACCTTGAAGAACAAGCACCTCAAGCTTCCCAAAGAAGAGCAAATGAAATTGCTAATGAAGCAAGGCCGCGCCATCTACGGCGTAGACATGAAGATCGTCAACGATGCGGGTGACGAACAGCCACATGACGGCAAGGCCTATGGCGATTTACTGGTACGCGGCCCGTGGGTGGTAGCCAATTACTACAAAGGCGAGGGCAACCCGCTGGTGAAAGACAAAGACGGCCACGACTGGTTCCCCACGGGCGACGTGGCCACCATCGACGCGGATGGCTTTATGCAAATCACCGACCGCAGCAAAGACGTCATCAAGTCGGGCGGCGAGTGGATCAGCTCCATCGACATTGAAAACATCGCCGTGGCGCACCCTGCTGTGGCCATGGCCGCATGCATTGGTGTCGCTCACCCCAAATGGGATGAGCGCCCCATCGTGGCCGTGGTGAAAAAGCCAGACGTCCAAGTAAGTCGCGAAGAACTGCTGGCTTTTTATGAGGGCAAAACCGCCAAGTGGCAAATTCCAGACGATGTGGTGTTTGTCGATGCCATCCCCATTGGGGCCACGGGCAAGATGCTCAAAACCAAACTACGCGAGCAGCTCAAAGACTACAAGCTGCCAGGCGCTTAACCCATAAACCCAATTCGTTTCTAAAAGGAAATCCGATGAGTGCAGACTACCAAGTTCATGGCGATGTGGCCGTGATCACCTTGAACAACCCACCTGTGAACGGCATGGGTTTAGAGACTCGCCGCGCCTTGGTGGATGGCATTGCAAAAGCGCAAGCCGATGCGGCCGTGAAAGCAGTGGTCATCACGGGCCATGGCAAAGCGTTTTCGGGTGGCGCAGATGTGCGTGAGTTTGGTTCGCCCAAAGCCTTCCAAGAGCCCAATTTGCTCAGCGTCATTTCTTGCGTGGAAAACTGCAGCAAGCCTGTGGTGGCGGCCATGCATAGCGTGGCGATGGGCGGTGGCCTTGAGCTGGCACTGGGTTGCCACTACCGCATTTGCGCGCCAGGCACCAGCATCAGCATGCCAGAGGTGAAGTTGGGCCTCATTCCTGGCGCAGGTGGTACGCAACGCTTGCCACGTGCCTTGGGTGTCGAGCCCGCATTGAACCTCATTGTGAGCGGTGAAGCCATCAAGAGTGACATGCTCAGCATGCTGCCGGGCCAAAAGCTGTTCGACCAAATGGCCATGTCGCCTCAAAGTCTGATGGACGAAGCTTTGGCTTATGCACGTGAAGTGGCCGATGTGCGACCGCTGCCTAAAGTGCGTGACCTGCCTTGCAAACACGCACAAGGCGACGCGTACTTTCAGTTCGCACGCAACATGGTCAAGGGCATGGCCAAAAACTACCCCGCACCGCCCAAGGCAGTGGATGCAGTGGAAATGGCCACCAAGAAGAAGTTTGACGACGGCATGATGTTCGAGCGCGAGCAGTTCATCAACCTCATGTGGACCCCAGAGAGCCGCGCTTTACGCCACTTGTTTGGCGCACAACGTGCCGCCAGCAAGATCGCCGATGTGCCCAGCGACACACCCGTGCGCGACATCAAGCTGGTGGCCATCATTGGTGCGGGCACCATGGGCGGCGGCATTGCCATGAACTTCTTGAATGCAGGTATTCCAGTCAAGATGATTGAGACCAAGCAAGAAGCCTTGGACCGTGGCGTGGCCACGATCAAAAAGAACTACGAAGACCGCGTCAAAAAAGGCAAGCTCAAAGAAGACAAAGCGGTTCAGCGCATGGCGCTGCTCAGCACCACACTGAGCTACGACGACATCAAAGATGCCGACCTTGTCATTGAGGCTGTATTTGAAGACATGGGCGTCAAAGAAGCGGTGTTCAAACAACTCGATGCCGTGATGAAGTCGGGCGCGATTTTGGCGTCTAACACCTCGACCTTGGATCTGAACAAAATTGCTAGCTTCACAAAGCGTCCGCAAGACGTGGTGGGCCTGCACTTCTTCAGCCCTGCCAACGTGATGAAGCTGCTCGAAGTGGTGCGTGGCAAAGACACCGCCAAAGACGTGCTGGCCACGGCGATGGACGTGGCTAAGAAAATCAAAAAGATTGCCGTGCTCTCAGGCGTGTGCGATGGCTTCATTGGCAACCGCATGATTGACCAATACGGCCGTCAAGCTGGCTTCTTGCTCGACGAAGGCTGCACACCTGCACAGGTGGACCGTGCCATTGAGAAATTTGGCTGGGCCATGGGCCCGTTTCGCATGGGCGACTTGGCAGGCAATGACATTGGCTGGGCTATTCGCAAGCGCCAATACGCAGAAAACCCCACACGTCGTTACAGCAAAACCGCAGACCTGTTGTGCGAGCAAGGCCGCTTTGGCCAAAAGACAGGCGCAGGTTGGTATGACTACAAGCCGGGCAAGCGCGACGCGATCCCCAACAAAGACGTGGAGGCCATGATTGTCAAACACCGCGAATCGCTCGGTATCAAGCCCCGCAAGATCAGCGATGAAGAAATCGTACAGCGCCTGAACTTTGCTTTGGTCAATGAAGCAGCACACATCTTGGAAGAAGGCATTGCCAGCAAGGCCAGCGACATCGACATGGTCTACATCAGTGGCTATGGCTTCCCCATCTTCCGTGGTGGCCCCATGAACTATGCCGACGAGTTGGGCCTGTTCAACGTGGTGCAAGCCATGCAGCGCTTTGCCACCAACCCACACGATGACGCTGAGTTTTGGAAGCCAGCACCTTTGCTTGCCAAGCTCGCTGCCGAAGGCAAGACCTTCAACTGAACTGAATTTAAGGAAACCTTATGACCCACGCTGTCATCGTCTCTACCGCCCGCACACCGCTTGCCAAAAGCTGGAAGGGCTCTTTCAACATGACCCACGGCGCGACCTTAGGTGGTCACGTCGTCAAACACGCCATTGCACGCGCCGGCATTGAAGCCGCCGAGGTGGATGACGTCATCATGGGCTGCGCCTTGCCCGAGGGCGCAACTGGTACCAACATTGCCCGCCAAATTGCACTCATGGCCGATTGCCCTGTGTCGGTGTCTGGCATGACCATCAACCGTTTTTGCTCTTCAGGCTTGCAAACCATTGCCACCGCTGCCCAACGCATCATTGCTGGCGAGGGCGATGTGTATGTGGCCGGTGGTGTGGAAAGCATCTCGTGTGTGCAACAAGAGATGAACCAACACATGCTGATGGACTTAGCGCTGAATAAAAAGAAGCCCGAGATCTACTGGAACATGCTGCAAACCGCTGAGCATGTGGCCAAAAAATACAACATTGGCCGCGAAGCCATGGACGAATATGGTGCACGCAGCCAACAACGCGCTTTTGCTGCGCAGTCGGCTGGTTTGTTTGATGCCGAGATCGCCGCCATCACCGTCAAAGCTGGCATTGCCGACAAAGTGATGGGCTTGATGACCAAGCAAGTCACGGTCAGCAAAGACGAAGGCATCCGCGAAGGCTCCACCGTCGAAGCTTTGGCCAACCTCAAATCCGCCATGCCCGGTGGTTTGATTTCTGCCGGTAACGCCAGCCAGTTTTCAGACGGCGCAGGCGCTTGCGTGGTGATGAGCGAAGAGCTGGCCAGCAAGCGTGGCTTGAAGCCCTTGGGCCGCTTCCTCGGTTTTGCCGTAGCCGGTTGCGAGCCAGACGAAATGGGCATTGGCCCCGTATACGCCATCCCAAAAGTGCTCAACCGTTTGGGCCTGAGCGTGGGTGACATTGACCTGTGGGAACTCAACGAAGCCTTTGCTGTGCAAGTGCTGTATTGCCGAGACAAACTGGGTATCCCTGATGACCGCCTCAACGTCAACGGCGGCGCAATCGCAGTGGGCCATCCCTACGGCGTGAGCGGTCAGCGCTTGGTGGGCCACGCCCTGATTGAAGGTAAACGTCGCGGTGCCAAGCGCGTGGCTGTGACCATGTGTATTGGCGGCGGTATGGGCGCAGCGGGTATCTTCGAAGTTCTGTAACTCACTAGGAGAACATCATGCAAGAAAGCTTTGGCGCTTA
>Ga0213920_1001310_pt1 | contig 14079 bp, 15 predicted proteins | sample McNCre1117MG_FD_161054 | JGI IMG/M metagenome (GOLD analysis project Ga0213920, IMG submission 161054) | Freshwater microbial communities from McNutts Creek, Athens, Georgia, United States - 11-17 MG | ecosystem: Environmental > Aquatic > Freshwater > Creek | place: USA: Georgia | collected...
GCAAGAGCCCGCTGATCGTCTTTGAAGATGCCGACCTAGAGCTGGCCGCCGAGCTGGCCGTTGAGCAGTACGACAACGCCGGTCAGGTCTGTCTCTCGGGCACCCGCATCCTGGTTCACGAGTCCATCGTTGACGAGTTTGCTAAGAAGTTTGCCGAGCGCGCCGCCAAGATCGTTCAGGGCGACCCACGCGATGAGGCCACCCAGATTGGCCCACAGGTTCACCAGGTGCACTTCGACCGCATCAAGGGCTTTGTGGACCGCGCCAAGGATGAGGGCGCCAACATTGTGATTGGTGGCGAGCCAAACAGCGAGTTGGGCGGCCTGTACTTCCGCCCAACCCTGGTGCTGGAGGCAACCCCTGGCAGCGAGATTCTGACCAAGGAGATCTTTGGCCCGGTTCTGAACATGCAGACGTTCAAGACCGAAGAGCAGGCAGTTCAGATGGCCAACGACACCGAGTACGGCCTGGCCGCGGTTGTTGTCACCGGAAACCGCGAGCGCGCCGACCGCGTTACCGCCGACCTGGTGGCCGGAACAATCTGGGTCAACTGCTTCTTTGTACGCGACCTACGCGCCCCATTCGGCGGTTCCAAGAAGAGTGGAATCGGTCGCGAGGGTGGCGTTTGGTCTTTCGACTTCTACGCGGATGTGAAGAACACCGTGTTCAGCCCTAACGGATGGAAGGAATAACAAATGGGTGAGGTAGTAGGTGCTGCGCTTCTAGCGCACGTCCCAACCATCATGTTGCCTGAGGCGGTTCGCAAGGACCTCAACAATGGCAAGGAGATCAGCCTGGTTCCGGGCCTGAAGAAGCTCCGCAAGGACATCTTCGAAACCCTGGACTACGACACCGTTGTGGTTTTGGACAGCCACTGGGCCACCACCGTGGAGTTTGTGGTCACCAGCGCCGCCGAGCGCAGCGGCCTGTTCACATCCGAGGAACTGCCGCGCGGCATGAGCCAGATTCCATACGCCATCAAGGGCGACCCGGAACTGGCAAACTCGCTTAGCAAGTACGACGAGAAGAACGGCACCTGGATCACCCCGATTGCAGACCCACACCTGCCGATTTTCTACGCCACCGTGAACCTGTGGCACTACCTGGGCCGAGGCCTGGACGAGAAGCGCTGGATCAGCATGTCGGTCTGCCAGACCGCAACCGCCGAGGACTTCATCCGAGCCGGCCGCGCGCTGGGCGAGGCCATCCGCGACAGCGATCGCAAGGTTCTACTGCTGGCTTCCGGCGCACTCAGCCACACCTTCCACAAGCTGCGCGACCTGCGCAAGCACGAGGCAAGTGACCCAAGCCACATCTATTCGCCTGAGGCCTACGAGTACGACAAGAAGGTCATGGAGTGGATGAAGGCCGGCGACCACAAGGCCGTTCTGGACGACTTCGACAACTTCAAGAAGTACAAGCCGGAGGCCGGCTTCTTCCACTACCTGGCCATGGCCGGCGCCCTGGGCGAAGAGAACTGGAAGTCCGAGGGCATCATGTACTCGGAGTATGAGAACTCGATTGGCACCGGACAGGTGCACATCTATTTCCCGCCGCAGGAAGGCGGGTTCCCACGACCAAAGGACCTGGTGCTTTCCCGTGACTGAACTTAGACGAATCCTTCTAGACGGCTACCCCGTTCAGGTTGTCCGCGATGGCGAGGAGCTGGTTGCCCCCGATGGTCGCCGCATCGCCATTGAGGACGCGCAGCACCTGGCCCCGTCGGAGCCAACCAAGATCATCGCGGTGCACCTGAACTACGACAGCCGCACCCAGGAGTTCATGACCAAGCTGCCTCCTGCACCAACGTACTTCCACAAGCCAATCACGGCCCTCAACTCGCACAAGGGTGCGGTTGTGCGCCCAGAGGGCTGCAAGTGGCTCAACTACGAGGGTGAGATCGTCATCATCATCGGCAAGACCTGCCGTAACATTTCGCCAGAAGAGGCCGGCGAGTACATCGCAGGTTACGCCGTTGGAAACGACTACGGTCTGCACGACTTCCGTGACACCGATGCCGGCTCAATGCTGCGCGTGAAGGGTTCCGACACCCTGGCGCCGGTTGGCCCGGGCATGGTTACCGACTGGGACTTCCGCAACAAGCGCATCCAGACCCTGGTTAACGGCAAGGTGGTTCAGGACGACAACACCGACAACATGGAGTGGGACATGCACTACCTGGTTGCCGACATCGCCCGCACCATCACCCTGGTTCCAGGCGACATGCTGTTCTCGGGCACCCCGGCATTCAGCCGTCCGGTTCAGCCTGGCGACGTGGTTGAAGTTGAGGTTGAGGGCCTAGGGCGCCTCACCAACCACATCGTTGTTGGCCCAACCCCAATCCGCACCGATGTTGGCGCCCAGCCAACCGAATCCGAGGAAGTTGTCTCCACCGCGCTCGGTGGCGACTGGGAGTTCCGCGGCATTCGCACCCCGAGCAAAGACCTGTACCCAAGCACCGTTGAGGAGAAGTAAATGACCATCAAAATCGATGTAGACATGACCAAGTGCCAGCACTACGGCCAGTGCGTGTTTGAGGCACCAAACATTTTCCGCCTCAACAGCGACGACAAGCTGGAGTACGTTGCTGAGGCAGACGACTCGGAGCGCGCCAACGTTGAGGCGGCCATCGATGTCTGCCCGATGCAGGCAATCTTCATTGTCGAATAATCCTCGACGAAGCAACCTAGGGGTAGGACTGTGACCAAACCGGTAGTAATTGTTGGCGCTTCGATGGCAGGCCTTCGGGTAGCCGAGGCCCTCCGCCGGTTTGGTTACTCCGGGCCCATCACCGCGATTGGCGACGAGCCACACGCGCCATACAACCGCCCGCCGCTCTCCAAGGAGGTGCTGGCCGGCGAGACCGTGAGCCACGAGACCGTGGCGTTCCCGCAGCGCGCGGCAACCGCCGACGTTGGCTGGGTGCTGGGCAACCGTGCCGTGAGCGCGGACCTGGAGCACCAGACGGTTACCACCGCCGATGGTTCGGTGTTTGAGTATTCAACCCTGATTGCCGCCACAGGGCTGCGCCCAAAGCGCCAGCACTACCCCAACAACCTGCAGGCAGGCCGCCACGTAATCCGCACCCTCGATGACGCCATCGGGCTGCGCGCGGCGCTGGGCCCCGGGGTTCGGGTTGTTGTGCTTGGAGCCGGATTCATCGGCTGCGAGACCGCAGCAACCGCAAGGAAGCTTGGCGCCGAGGTCACCATCGTGGCCCCGGGTGCGCTGCCAATCAACCGCATCCTAGGAGCAGAACTAGCCGCCGAGGTGATGCGCCGCCAGCAGGCAGAGGGCGTGGAGTTCCGCATGAAGCGCTCCGTTGCGGACCTCATTGGCGAGGCCAGGATTGAGGGCGTGCTGCTGGATGACGGCAGCGAACTACCCTGCGACGTATTTATTGAGGCCATCGGCTCGCACTGCAATACCGAGTGGCTGGATGGTAACGACGTTGAGATCACCGATGGAGTGCTGACCGACTCGAACCTTCGTGCCGTCAAGGCCTCGGGCGGCGCCTGGGACAACGTGTTTGCGATTGGCGACGTTGCCAAGTTCCCAAACCCACTCTTCGATGATCTGGCCCGCCGCGTTGAGCACTGGAACATCCCAACCGAGTCGGGCAAGCACGTTGGCCAGCTGGTTGCGCTGCAGCACGCGGTGGCCGCGGGCACCGACGGCACGGCCGACCAGTTGGCAACCCATGTGGCTGCTGGTTTCCGTCCGGTGCCGTCTTTCTGGAGCGACCAGTTCGACGTACACCTGCTGGCCTTCGGCCTGCTGGCAATCGCCGACGAGGCCAAGCTGGTCCAGGGCGAGCTCTCCGGTGACTGCGTATTTGAGTATTACCGCGGCGGCAAGCTGGTTGGCGCGGCCGGAATTGGCATGCGATCGGTAGTCCAGGGCTACCGCAACGCATTTGCAAGTTAGGAAAACCGTGAACAACTCCTTCTATGACCTAGACCTGTCATTCCCCGGCGATGAGCCAGACCCAGCCAAGCTGCCGGTTGCGGTTGTTGAGGCAGCCATCGCGGCCATGTCGCCGGAGCTTGCCGCGGTTGCCCGCGCCATCCTGATTGAGAAGCGCACCATGAGTGATGTCTCGCAGGAGCTTGGCATCCGCCAGGGCGAGCTGGTGTCGCGCCTGCAGCGCGCGCAGCTGGCCATTGGCATGCACGTATTCCAGCAGCACGGAGGCCGCCGCTAATGCAGCACTTCAAAAACTTTGTCGGCGGCGAATACCGCGAGGCACGCAGCGATGAGCGCATGGACATCTTTGACCCTGCGACGGGTGATGCCTACGCCACTGCCGCAGTTTCTAGCGCGGCCGACGTGGCCGACGCCTACGAGACCGCGGAGCGAGCCTTTGAGGACTGGAGCCAGAGCACACCGAGAGAGCGTCAACTGGCGCTGATTCGCATGGCCGACGCAATGGAGGCACGCGCCGACGAGATTGGCGCCGTTGAGTCTCGTGACACCGGTAAGCCGCTGCGCTTTGCCGTTGGCGAGGTGCATGGCTGCGTGAAGCAGGTTCGCTTCTTTGCGGGAGCCGCCCGCAACCTCGAGGGCCGCGCCACCGCCGAGTATGCCCGCGACCACACGTCGTCAATTCGCCGCGAGCCCATCGGTGTTATTGGACAGATCACGCCCTGGAACTACCCGCTGGTGATGGCCACCTGGAAGTTTGCGCCGGCCATTGCCGCGGGCAACACCATCGTGCTGAAGCCCTCCGACACCACCCCGGCCGTGACCCTGCTTCTAGCCGAGATTGCCAGCGAGTTCATGCCCGCTGGCGTGTTCAACGTTGTGACCGGCGACCGCAACACCGGTGCGCGCCTGGTTGAAAACGAGATTCCCCAGATGGTCGCAATCACTGGCTCGGTTCGCGCCGGCATGGAGGTTGCTAAGGCCGCCGCCATCGATGTGAAGCGAGTTCACCTGGAACTTGGCGGCAAGGCGCCCGTGCTGGTGTTTGGTGACGCCGACCTCCTGCGCGCCGCGCGCGTGGTTGCCGAGGGCGCCTTCTATAACGGTGGTCAGGACTGCACGGCCGCGGCCCGCATTCTGGTGCACGAGTCGGTTGCCGAGGAGTTCATCGCCCTGCTGAGCGCCGAGGTGCGCGCCAACGCCAAGACCGGTGCGCCAACCCGCGACGACATCCTGTTTGGTCCGGTCAACAACATCGCCCAGTTTGAGCGCGTGAAGGGTTTCGTGGACCGCCTGCCGGACCATGCGGAGATCGCGGTTGGCGGATCAACCATAGGTACCAGCGGTTACTTCCATGAGGCAACCGTGCTCACCGGCATGAAGCAGACCGACGAGCACGTGCAGGACGAGATCTTTGGCCCAATCGTCACAGTCCAGACCTTCAGCGATGACGCCGAGGCACTGCGAAACGCAAACGACAGCCGCTACGGACTTGCCGCATCGGTTTGGACCCGCGACCACGGCCGCGCCATGCGCTTTGCCAAGCACCTAAGCTTTGGCATCGTGTGGATCAACGAGCACGGCACCATGGCGGCCGAGATGCCTCACGGCGGCTTCCGCCACTCCGGCTACGGCAAGGACATGTCGATGTACGGCTTCGAGGACTACACCCGCATTAAGCACGTGATGAGTTACATCGGGGAGTAAGCCTGGCGGGGTTGTGGGGTTACCCGCTAAGCCCGCGCGCACCAGCCCATCGCAGCAAAAACTTGATTAAACAAATCGGCCGCCCAGAGAGATTGGGCGGCCGATAAGTTTTTGGCGGTTTAGCGCAGGGTAACCTTCACGGGCATGCGCTTGATTCCGTGCACGAAGTTGGAGCGCAGGTAGTCGATGTCACCGGCCAGCTCAACCTTGTCAACGCGCGAGATCAGGTCCTCAAACATAACGCGCAGCTCGATGCGGGCCAGAGCGTTACCCAGGCACATGTGGGGCCCACCGCGGCCAAAGGTCATGTGCTCGTTGCTGGTGCGCGAGACATCAAACTTGTTTGGGTTCTCGAAGATGGCCTCATCGCGGTTACCCGATGCAAACCAGGTGACAACCTTCTGACCGGCCTTGATGGACTGGCCGTTGATGACGGCATCCTTGGTTGCGGTGCGGCGGAAGTGGTAGACGGGGCTCGCGTAACGCAGGAACTCCTCGACAGCCCACGGAATCATGTCCGGGTTCTCCTGCAGCAGAGCCAACTGTTCAGGGTGCTCAATCAGGTTGCGCATTGTGTGGGTGATGGTGTGACGAGTGGTCTCGTTACCGGCCACAACCAGCAGCAGGAAGTTGGTGTGGAAGTCGCGCTCGGACAGCGGGATCCCATCCGATGGCTCGGTGTTGACCAGAACCGAAACCAGGTCGGTTCCGTTCTTGCCGCGACGCTCGCGCGCGAGGTTGTCTCCGTACTCGAACACCTCTAGGGCAGCCGGGGATCGGAATGGAACCAGGCGGTACTGCTCCGACTCCGGAGAGTTGATCAGTACGTCGGCGTGCTCCGGGTCATCGAAGCCAACCATGCGGTTACCCCAGTCAATCAGCTTATGGGTGTCTTCAACGGGTACGTCGAGTAGGCGAACCAGCACGTTGATTGGGAAGTCGGCGGCTACCTCGGAGACAAAGTCGAAGGTTCCCTTGGCAAACGCGTTGTCCAGGGTGGTGGCGGTGATGCCACGCAGGAAGGTCTCGTACTTGGCCACGGCAGGCGGGGTGAACTGACCCTGGAGCAGGCGGCGCAGTGCGCGGTGGCGGGCACCATCGGTCTCTAGCAGCGAGCGACGGGCGTTCGCCTGCTCGTCGTCAACCTCTTCCAGGTTGGTGAAGCGCTCGGATGTAAAGGTCTCGGGGTCGCGAAGCACACCCACGATGTCGTGGTAGCCGAGAACGCTCCAGAAGCCGCTGTTTGGCGCCTCTTCGTCGCTCCAGTGAACCGGATTGTTCTTGCGCAGCTCTGCAAAAGTTTCCCAAGGCGCACCATTGGCGAATAGGTCTAGGTTTGAAAGGTTGATGTCTGACATCGAGACTCCAAAATAAAGATTGTTTGGATGCTAACAATCTCACACTAGCGGGAAATCGTTTGGTATCGAACGATGTGCCCAAATCGTTATTTTGTGGCGGGAATCGTGGCGGATTCGGTTTTGTTTGTAGCCTAGATAGACACAGGAGTGGAGCACCGATGAGCAGCAACTTTGACCTAGACCTAAGCTTCGATGATGAGGCGGCGAGCGCCGACCTCTCCGCGGTTTCGACGGAGGAGACTGCCCGCCAGGTTGAGCTACTACCGGTTGCCCTTCGTGAGGTGGCCCGCGCCATTCTGGTTGAGGGTCGAACCATGAGCGATGTGTCGCAGGCGCTGAGCATTCGCCAGAGCGAGCTGGTGACTCGCCTGCACCGGGCCAAGCAGCAGATCGCGGAGAACCTGGGGCTCTAGGGTTTGCTCGGGTGGGAGGTTCTGAATTTCAGAGACTCTCGGGACTCAACCGGCCGGCTTCTATCGAGTTTTGTACAGTTTTTGGCACCACCTTTGGTTTCGGTTGCCGCAAGGAATAGGTTTAGGACATGACCTCAAAAGCTAAACTGCGCTTCACCTCGTGCGGAAGCATCAACTCCCCCATCGGCCCGGTTTCGGTTTACGAGCGCGACGGCAAGATTGTTTACCTGGAGATGGTTTACAACCAGGCCCCCAACGATAGGCGCTCCCCCGTGGTGGATTCCGCCCTGGCGCAGCTGGAGCAATACTTTGAGGGCAAGCTCAACAACTTCGATGTTCCGGTTCAACTGGATGGAACCGAGTTCCAGCGCCAGGTTTGGGCAGAGATTGCGTCCATTCCCTTTGGTCACACACTTAGTTACGCAGATATCGCCGCCCGCATTGGCAAACCCAAGGCTGCGCGGGCGGTTGGCGGCGCCGTTGGCTCAAACCCAGTGGCGCTCATCGTTGGCTGCCACCGCGTGATGGGCGCCAGCAACCGCATTACGGGCTACTCCGGTGGCGAGGGAATCCCCACCAAGCGCTGGCTCCTCGCCCACGAGCAGATCTCGAGCGCCGACTAGTGGCTGAGGTTTCTCGTCTCTTCGAAGACGGCAGGGTTCGCTGCGCCTGGCCGCAGGGCGATGAGCTCTACACGCACTATCACGACACCGAGTGGGGCGTTCCAGTCTTTGGCGACGATGCCATGTTCGAACGCGTTGCACTAGAGGGCTTCCAGGCCGGGCTCAGCTGGATAACCATTCTGCGCCGCCGCGATGGCTTCCGCCGCGCCTTCGACAACTTTGACATGGCAAAGGTTGCGGCCTACACAGACCTAGACGTAGCCGAACTCATGCTCGATGCCGGCATCATTCGCAACCGCGCCAAGATCGAGTCCACCATCAAGAATGCCAAGATTTCCCTGGAACTACCGCAAGGCCTGAGCGACCTCGTCTGGAGTTTTGCACCGGAACGCGGCAGTCACACCACTTCGAGCACCGGCTTCGAGTGGCGTGCAGTTACATCAGAGTCCGAGGCACTCAGCAAGGCGCTTCGCAAACTGGGCTTTGGCTTCGTTGGCCCAACCACAATGCACGCACTGATGCAGGCAACCGGAATGATCAACGACCACGCCCCGGACTGCTTCCGTCGCTCAGAACTTTCCTAGATTTTTTGTAATCTCAAGCAGGCTGGCGACATTAGTCTTTGAACAGGTGTCATAAGTCACCTGCCTAAAGTCTGACAGGGGTGGCCGTGACGCCAGAACAACTGGAGTTTTCGCAGCGGCTACGCCCCTACCTCTCCCGGCTCGACGCCTTCGTGGCTAGCCGAGTGGCCAACCAACACGTTGATGACATCTGCTCAGAGGTGATTGCAATCGCCTGGCAGAAGCGAGCAAACCTGCCCGCCGATGACGCGAGCGATGAACGCGACCCGTTGCTCGGCTATCTGTTTGCCACCGCCCGGTTTCAGATCAAGAACCTGGAGCGCCGGCTCAACACCAGCTACAGGCATTTGAACCACTTTGCGACGAGCGCCGTGGCAGACTCGGCCGAGGAAGCCGCTTTGCGCGACGAAGCCGCCATCGAGGCCTTTAAAACTCTTTCTCACAAAGACAGAGATCTGCTGATTCTGGTCGCCTGGGATGGCCTTACTGTTCCACAGATTGCCCACCTGCTTGGCATCACCGAGAACAACGTGAGCGTGCGCATTTCACGCGCCCGAGCACGGCTTGTTGCGGCCCTACAGCTGCAAGACGCAAAAATCCGCAACGCTTGAAAGATTCGCTCCGCAAAGGACGGTTACTAGCATGAAGAACTCACAGGACCACTGTGGCAACGGCGAACTAGATCGCCTAGCCCGCCTCAACCCGCACACCCAGCGCCAGGTTGATCACGATAACCTGATTGCGCGTGGCCTCGGCCACACCGCAGAACCACTGCACCTCCGGGCTCGATTCAACCTTGGACGTGGCGCCTGGGCAGGGCTCACCGGTGCGGTTGCCGCCGCCCTGGTGCTTGCCGCAGTGCTCATGCCTGGTGGGGGCAAGAGTCACAGCTACTACCTGTTCAGTTCGGCTGGCGGCCCGGCCAACTCTATGGCGGATAAGTCATCGGCAACCGGAGGCTTGACCGCCAGCATGGCACTTGCCATGCCCTCTTGGAACGCAAACTACATCGCCGGTCCCGGCCTTTCTGACCAGACCGGCAGCGGCCACATCTATCAGCTCGTTGCTTTGGCCAGCAACAAAGTGCTGGCCCAGCGCCTTGCCGATTTCGTCGGCATCAACAGTCTCACGCTTTCGTCGGACGCCAATGGATACGAGTACTACGGCAACCAGGCAACCGCTGATGGAACGCCCCGGCCAGACGGGTACTCGGATCCAAACGTGGGTAAGAGCATTCAGGAGCAACCACTATCGACAGACAAGTATGCTTCTGTCAGCGGGCAGGTTGGTCAGGCTTCTGGATTCAACTTCAACGACAACGCGGCCTATGGCTGGCAGATTTGCAACCAGGGCATGACGCCGGTGCCCAACTACTGCGCAGACCTCAAGAAGCAGCCGCTACCCTCGCTATCCGCGGCAACCGCATATGCCGCTAGCGCCCTCGAGGCCCTCGGCATGCAGACTGGCACGAACCTCGCCAACACTCCCAACGGCGGCTACCTGCTCACCGCAACCCCTAGCAGCGGTAGCAACATCGCCATGTATGCAGCCGCCGACGTGGGCTCCGTCTCGCAAAGTTCCAGCAGCTCCTCCAAAGAACAAACCGGTGTAACCGTCACAGGCAACCTCGTGGTTGACGGTCAAGTCACGGGCACCACCAGCTACTTCTACTGGTACGAGGGCTCCTCGAAGGTGGCCAGTTTCGGGGGAACCCTGGCCAAGGTTGTTGACCGTGGCGCATTTGACACCATATCGGCCAAGGCAACCTTGGAGCGTCTGCACCAGAACTACTATCAGGGCTCGGTTTATCTCTCACCTGACACCAAGTGGAGCGAAAAAAGCTACGGCTACGCCGGTGGGGTTGCTAGCCCGCTCACCAAGGAGATCTGGGCCTGCATAAGTTCAAGCCCCAAAACACCCGTTCAGACGGACACCCAGAGCGTTCCGCCAGTCGATGCCTCCGCTGCACCCGGCGGCCCCGTTGCAACCTCAGAGCCGGCGCCCGCCCCGAGCGCCAGCGCCACCGCGAGTGATGCTCCTGCACCGAGCGAAAGTCCTACCTGTGGCCTTCGAATGAACGGCGAAATTCCGCAGGTTGACATCACGGTCACGCGGGCAGAGGATGCCTTGGTTCAGCTCTGGGACTCCAACGGCGGAATCTGGCTGGTGCCTGGCTTCAATTTCTACGACGAGACCGGCTACCTAGCCAGCGCATACTCGGTTGTTGACGGCGTGATCGACACCACTCCCCCAACCGTGGCGCCAATGACCAAGTAGCACCTAGCGGGGCAGATCGCCCTTCTTAACCTGAGCGGTGATTAGCGTCAGCTGGTCACCGCTTTGGTCTTGCCGCAGCTCCATGCCTATTCCAGCTGAAATGGCTGCGAGGTCAGCAACAGTCTCCGGAAGCGCATCGGCGGTGAGTATCGCCCGCACCAGGAGACCCTTGGCCTGCTTGTTGAAGTGGTTCAATGCGCGAAGCGTTCCGTCGCTCTCGCGGCTAACAACCTCTACCCAAACGCTGGGTATGTCCGCTGGTATGGGCGCAAGTTCCGCGTACGCCTTGCTGCGAAGATCAACAATCAACCCCTGGCTGAGTCGCCGGAATATTGGCTCGTGAGCTGCGGGCCAGACATCGATGAGCCGCAGGCCTGGAAGCCTGGTGGTTGAACTGAACCGGTAGTAGGGAATGGGATCTGTTGCGGAGACCAAACCAAACAGGCTGCTCTGGATGAACAACACCTCGTTTGCACGGTTCCAAGCATCGGCATCGAGTGGCTGCGCTGTGCCGGCAGCGCCGCGATGAATGGCATCGTATAGAGTTCCTGAGTAGCGCTCCAGCGCCCGAAGCGTGGGAGCGTCCTGATGATTGCGGTTGGCATCGATGTCACCCAGTTGTTTGGCACCCACTTTAAGAACCTTGGCAGCTACTTCAGGGGTGTTGCAGATGGCAATCAGGGCATCTGCAACCAGCTGTCTGGCGGGGTTGAGACCACCAAAACTCAGCGCTGCCCGCGAGACGCTAGGGCCGGAACCTCCAACAACCTTAGACTCGCTCGGAGGCAACAGAAACAGCATTCCTTAAGCCTATTGGGGCTACGCCTAGACTTGACTCATGGTCAACCTAACGAAGATTTACACCCGCACCGGCGACGAGGGAATGACGGGCCTGAGCGACTTCAGCCGCACCCGAAAGACCGACCCAAGAATCGAGGCATACGCCGATGTGGACGAGGCGAACTCGGCAATCGGCGTGGCTGTTGCTCTGGCGCAAAACGAGTTTGACGAGGAGACCCTGGCCCTACTGAGCCAGATTCAGAACGACCTATTTGACCTCGGCGCGGACCTCTCCAACCCGCTGAACGAGTGGTACGAGTACGAGCCGCTGCGCGTTGATGAGAAGTGGATTACCGCCCTAGAGGAGGCAATCGACCACTACAACGCCGGTCTCGGCAAGCTTGACTCCTTTATCCTTCCGGGCGGTTCAGGCCTGGCCGCCGGACTCCACCTGGCCCGCACCGTGGTTCGCCGCGCAGAGCGCGCCACCTGGCACGCCATCGAGGCTTACGGCACCGAGCCAGCCAAGAAGGGCACCCACAACGGAGGCGTGAACGTGCTTGCGGTGCGCTACCTAAACCGCCTGAGCGATCTGCTGTTCGTTTTGGCCCGCTACGCCAACGTGAAGCACGGTGGCGACGTGAAGTGGGTTCCGGCCGCAAACCGCAGGACCATTCCGCTCACCCGCAAGGCGCACAAGTCTGGCCGCGTGGAGTAGCCATCCGGTAAGACACCGCTTAAACCAAGAATCCCCGAACCGTTAGGCTCGGGGATTCTTTTGGTCTAAACCTAGGCCAGCGATGCCTTGCGGGCAACGATGGTCACGGTGTTGTTCTCAACCGAAAGGAAACCGTCCTCCGCGTTGGCGATGATGCGCTCACCCTCTGGGAGAGTGATGCGAACTTCGCCCTCGGCCAGGATCGCGAGCAGCGGCTCGTGACCGGCCAGAAGACCAATCTCGCCCTCTACGGTCTTGGCGATGACCATCTTGGCCTCGCCGGACCAGACTGCCTGGTCGGCGGAGACGAGGTCAACGTGCAGGGTGCTTGCCATGGTTACTTGCTCTCAGCCTGAATCTTGGCGTAAGCGGCCAGCAGGTCGTCAATACCACCAATGTTGAAGAACGCCTGCTCTGGGATGTGGTCGAACTCACCGTTGGCAATCTTGCTGAAAGCCTCGATGGTCTCCTTCAGAGGAACGGTCGATCCTGGAACACCGGTGAACTTGGTTGCCATGTAGGTGTTCTGCGAGAGGAAGCGCTGGATGCGGCGGGCACGGTTAACCGTTACCTTGTCCTCTTCAGAAAGCTCGTCAACACCGAGGATGGCGATGATCTCCTGAAGTTCCTTGTTCTTCTGCAGGATGGCCTTCACCTGGGTTGCGGTCTCGTAGTGCTCCTTGCTCACAAAGCGCGGGTCCAGAATACGCGAGGTGGAAGCCAGTGGGTCCACCGCTGGGTACAGACCCATCGATGCGATCTCACGCGAAAGCTCGGTGGTTGCATCGAGGTGGGCGAAGGTGGTTGCCGGGGCTGGGTCGGTGTAGTCGTCAGCTGGCACGTAAATTGCCTGCAGCGAGGTAATCGAGTGACCGCGGGTCGAGGTGATGCGCTCCTGGAGGAGACCCATCTCGTCGGCAAGGTTTGGCTGGTAACCCACGGCCGAAGGCATGCGGCCGAGAAGGGTGGAAACCTCGGAACCGGCCTGGGTAAAGCGGAAGATGTTGTCGATGAACAGCAGTACGTCCTGCTTCTGAACATCGCGGAAGTACTCCGCCATGGTGAGTGCAGAAAGGGCTACGCGAAGACGGGTGCCAGGTGGCTCGTCCATCTGGCCGAACACAAGCGCGGTCTTGTCGATAACGCCAGACTCGGTCATCTCATCGATGAGGTCGTTACCCTCACGGGTACGCTCACCAACACCGGCGAACACCGAAACACCGTCGTGGTTCTCGGCAACACGGTAGATCATTTCCTGGATAAGAACGGTCTTACCAACACCGGCACCACCGAACAGACCAATCTTTCCACCCTGAACGTATGGGGTCAGGAGGTCGATTACCTTGATACCGGTCTCGAACATGACGGTCTTCGACTCGAGCTGGTCGAACGCAGGTGCAGCGCGGTGGATTGGCCAGGTCTCGGTGACCTCAATCTTCTCGCCCGGGGCTGCGTTGAGGATCTCACCGGTTACGTTGAAAACCTTACCCTTGGTGACGTCACCAACTGGCACCGAGATAGGTGCGCCGGTGTCGTTGACCAGGCCGCCGCGAACCAGACCATCGGTTGGCTTCAGAGCGATGGCGCGAACCAGGTCGTCACCGAGGTGCTGGGCAACCTCGAGAGTCAGAGTGGTCTTCTCGCCATTCAGGTCGATCTCGGTGGTGAGAGCGTTGTAAATCTCAGGGATTGCGT
>Ga0213920_1001311_pt1 | contig 14078 bp, 8 predicted proteins | sample McNCre1117MG_FD_161054 | JGI IMG/M metagenome (GOLD analysis project Ga0213920, IMG submission 161054) | Freshwater microbial communities from McNutts Creek, Athens, Georgia, United States - 11-17 MG | ecosystem: Environmental > Aquatic > Freshwater > Creek | place: USA: Georgia | collected...
ATTTAGGAGCAGAAGCAACAGCTAATAAATCTGATAACACAAGTTTAGGTTCGAGCACAAGTTTGTTCCCTACTCAAAACGCAGTTAAAACCTATGTTGACACAAAAGTAGCAGCAGCAACCATCGCAGATGCTGATGTCAATACAAAAGGTAAAATTCAGTTAGCAGGAGATTTAGGAAATACAGCTGCGTCTCCATCAGTACTTACAGTAGGAGGATCTTCGGCTTCTAATATACATGCTGCAGAATTAGTAGCGAATGCAGCTACTGACGCTAATACTGTAAGTACCATTGTCAAAAGAAATTCAGCAGGAGACTTTAGTGCAGGGACAATTACAGCTAGCATAGTAGGAAATGTTACTGGTAACGCTTCTGGAACAGCAGCAAATGTGACAGGAATTGTCGTAGGAGCTAATGGAGGAACTGGGATTAATAATGGAAGCAAGACTATGACTATTGGAGGCGATTTTGTGACTTCAGGAACAGGTGCTTTAAGTTTAACTTATTCAGGAACAACTAATGTTACTTTACCATCTACAGGAACATTAGCTACGATTACAGGTTCTGAAAATTTGAGTAATAAAACGATAAATGGTCTTTCACTTAATAGTTTATCGACAGGGTTTTCAATCAGCGGAGGAACTATTTCAAAGACTCTAACGATTGCTGATAATGCCACCTTATCAGGAACAAATACAGGAGATCAAACGATTACTTTAACTGGCGATGTAACTGGATCTGGAACCGGAAGTTTTGCAACTAGTTTAGCAAATTCAGGGGTAACTGCAGGCCAATATGGTTCGGCTACGACTGCACCCAATATTACTGTAGATGCCAAAGGAAGAATAACAAGTGTCACTAATACAACGATCACTGGGGTTTCTCCTATTGGATCAAGTTTGACTAATGGAAATATTTTTATGGGTAGCGGTGGAGTAGTAACGGCAGTGCCTATTACGGGAGATTTCACGATTAATAGTAGTGGTGTAGGTACCATTAGTGCAACTAGTGTTACCAATAATATGTTAGCTGGCGGCATTGATTTGACTACTAAAGTTTCGGGTGCTTTGCCAGTAGCTAATGGAGGAACAGGAGCAACAAGTTTGACAGGGTATGTAAAAGGCAACGGGACATCTGCCTTTACATCATCTACCTCTATTCCTGTAGCGGATATAACTGGAGCAGTTGTGAAAGTAAACGGTGTGCAGCCGGACGGCACGGGTAATGTTACGGTGCCCACGGTAGCAGTTATAACCGGAACATTAACCAGTTTTACGAATTCATATGCTGGTTCTTATACAGGAACTTCTGGTACAACATTCGTGGTGTCTCAAGATAATGCGTCTAACAATGGTAGAACATTTATTTTTGACGGAACTAACACGTGGCATGAAATAACAACGAATCAAGCGGCTACTGATTCCAGATATCTAATTAAGTCAGGGGATAGTATGACGGGGGCATTAACAGTTCCAAGTATGACTATCACGAATGCACCAGCCAGTTCAACGGATGCGACTACTAAAGCGTATGTTGATAATTTAGTAGCCAATGCAACTCCATCAGCAACCTCTTCAATTTTAGGTAAGATTCAGTTAGCAGGAGACTTGGGAGGGAGCGCTACCCTACCTACAATAGTGACCGTAGGTGGTGCCGCTGCTAATGATATTGCCAGTGCAACTAGTCTAGCTAACGCTGCAACCTATTCAAATACCGCAAATTCTATTGTCAGAAGAGATGTATCCGGGAATTTCTCTGCTGGTACCATAACGGCTAGTTTAGTAGGTAATGTGACAGGGAATGTCTCCGGAACTGCAGCAAATGTAACAGGAGTTGTTGCCGTTGCGAACGGTGGATCTGGTGCGAGTACGTTAACGGGGTATATCAAAGGAAATGGAACGAGTGCCTACACAGCTAGTGCAACAATCCCCGTAGCGGATGTGACTAATGCAGAAAACAATTCGAATAAATCTAGCGCAACTGATTTAGGGGGCGTAAGTGCGAACAATACAAAATATCCTACTCAATTAGCGGTCAAGTCGTATGTTGACTCTCAAGTCGCTGCAGCAACGATTGCCGATGCTGATGCAAGTACAAAAGGTAAAATTCAATTAACGGGAGATTTAGGAAATACGGCTGCTTCACCTACCGTTGTTTCCGTAGGAGGTTCAACGGCAAGTAATATCAATGCCGCAACTATTTTAGCTAATGCGGCAACAGCGACGAATACCGCAAGTGCTATTGTAAGGCGTGATGCATCGGGCAATTTTAATGCAGGAACCATAACAGCAAACTTAACTGGTACGGCTAGCAAGGCGACTATATTAGCCACAGGTAGAACGATTGCTACCACGGGAGATGTGTCTTACACTAGTGGAAGTTTTGATGGAAGTGCTAATGTAACAGGGATAGCCACTTTAGCAAACTCTGGCGTGGTATCTGGCACCTATGGGTCTTCTACAGCCATACCTTCCTTAACCATAGATTCCAAAGGTAGAATTACGAGCGCAACTACCACTTCAATAATTGCTGGTGTAAATACGGTAGGGGCGATTTCTGGTGTATCGGATCCAGCTGGTGCAACAATTAGTGGAACTACGATTTCATTAACACCTGCTGATGCAACTAATGGTGGTGTTGTGACTACGGGCACTCAAACTTTTGCAGGTGCAAAAACATTTAATTCAACCATCACTGGATCTGTTTCAGGAAATGCAGGTACTGCCACTAAATTACAAACGGCAAGAACTATTGGAATAACCGGCGACTTAACTTATACGAGCCCAAGTTTTGACGGAAGTGGAAATGTAACTGCCGCGGCCACATTAGCAAACTCGGGAGTAGTATCAGGTACTTATGGTTCATCAACTGCTATACCTTCTTTGACCATAGATTCAAAAGGTAGAATTACGAGTGCTACTACCACCTCCATTATTGCTGGCGTAAATACAGTGGCTTCTATTGCAGGGACATCCAATGCAAATGGTGCAACTATTAGCGGTACGACTATCACTTTAACACCAGCTGATGGAACGAATGGGGGTGTGATTACCTCAGGTGCACAGACACTTGCAGGGGTAAAAACCTTTTCAAACAATACGGCAGCTACATCAACAAGTTCGGGAGCGGTCATTGTAACAGGTGGTTTAGGTGTGGGTGGAGCCATTTATGGAGGTAGTATTCAAAATACACCAATAGGCTCAACCACGGCAAGTGCGGGAGCTTTTACTACATTGTCAGCAAGTGGTGCTACTACATTAACATCATTAACTGCATCAGGAACAGCAACGTTAACGTCACTAACTACGACAGGAGCAGCAACCTTCAGTAGTACTGTTACCATTCCTACTGGTGCAGGATTGAATAAAGTGTTGACTTCAGATGCTAACGGTGGAGCAACTTGGAATGCAAATCCAAACTCGGCATTTAAATTAGTTTCAACTGCCACGTATACTGTTTCAGCCACAGATGATAAATATGTAATTTATACTAATGCAGCAACAGGTACGATTTCTTTGCCAGCAATAACTAGTACTATGAGCGGGAAAGAAATTATTATTAAAAATATCTCAAATTTTAATGTAACCATTTCAGCCAATGGTTCTCAGAAAATTGTTGCGGACTTTGCTAATAATACGGCGACTTCAGCAACTCTTGGAGTTGAAGCTTCCAATAACTGGGTAAGACTAATAGCAGATGGAACAAACAGCCAATGGATTTTATTCCGTGCTTTATTCTAATACGTAAAACACTTTCAAACATGAAAAATATCTTATTAATCGCTGGGGCTTTGGCCTTATTCTCATTCGCCGCTGATAAATTTATCTCGATGCGCATCGCGGAGCCTACGGTGAATTACCACTGGAATAATTTGAATTCCATTAAGGCGATAGCGGACCAAAGCAACTTGCCTCACTCGCAAGTTAAATTCATCATCTCTTCGATCGATAGTTTACAAAAAGATATGGCGCGCACAGCTCGCTTAGATAGCGGTTTAGCGGCTCCGGCTCCTGCAGCAGCGCCAGCAAAGAAAAAGTAATATGAGTAGAGTAGTTCTTCTTTTCTTGTTGATCTCAACAGGTTTATATGCCCAAACGGGGATAGGAACAACTACGCCCGTAAATAAACTCGAAGTAGTTACCACTGCAGCAGACCCTGCCTCCTCTGGATCTTCTGTTAATGGAAATCTTCGACTTGGTGCGACGAGCACAAACGTGCACGTATTAGACTTTGGCCTTAGCTCCACCTCTACTTTTTCTTGGCTACAAGCCAGATCTAAATCGGCTTACGGGACGACTTATAATTTGGCCTTAAATCCGATAGGTGGTAATGTAGGTATAGGAACTTCAGCCCCAGGAAGCTTATTAACCGTAGGAAGGGCTGATGGAACGATTCCGGCAGAATTAGTATTGAATCCGGCTGCGACGGTAAACGAAGGAGGGCAAATTAGCTTTCGTAAATCACTCACTGGAAGTACAGTAGATTGGACCATTGATCAATATGGGACTTTATCCTCAAATGCCCGGTTACGAATTTTTAGCGGGGTAACGGAAACGAATGGCATAGCTATCTTAGAAAATGGTAATGTGGGAATAGGGATAAATGCCCCTACCACAAAACTCTACGTGAATGGTGACATCACTGCGAATTCGATAGCAGGAACATCTGACCTTCGTTACAAGACAAATGTGCGTTCGATTACTAGTCCTTTGGAAAAAGTAAAATCCTTACACGGGGTCTATTTTAATTGGGACCAAAAATCATTCCCAGACAAGAATTTCTCAGACAAAACAGAGCTGGGGTTCATCGCTCAAGAGGTAGAAAAAGTGCTTCCAGAAGTGGTGTCGAAAGACAAAACGCCAGAAGAGTACCGCTCCGTGAAATACGATAAAGTAGTAGCCCTTTTAGTGGAGGCTATCAAAGAGCAACAAAAGCAAATCGATAGCTTAAAATCCCAAGTCAAGAAGTTAAAGCGCAAGAAGAAATAACCAACAATGAAACGATTAATTGTGTTTTTTCTTTTAGTGAAAATATCGGCTGTTGTCGCTCAAACTGCAACAAATAGTGCAGGGTCTGGGAACTTTAATAACACGGCTACTTGGACTAGCCCTAAAGATCTATCCGGGACTGCCAATATATTAACGGGCCATACGATTACAATCCCTGATGCGACTAATGTGTATTCAAACAAAATAACCTTTACGGGTACTGCTAAATTAGTTTTAACAAGTACAACAAGTAAATGGGTGGCTGCGACCAGTATGAATGCGAGTCCTGCCATGGAGTCGATCAATAATGCAATCAATTGGTCAGCATCAAGTGTATGGGCTGGAGATGTATATGGAGTAACCCATTATACTCCTTGGATAGATTCGAGCCAGGGATGGTCTGCTAGCACAGCTAATAATGGAACAGATTATTTACAATATGATTTACAAAGCCCTCGGTGGGTACAAGGGATAATTACACAAGGAAGGGCTAATATGGCGCAATGGGTAACCAGCGCTAAAGTGGAAACCAGTATAGATAATAGTAATTGGGCAACTGCAAGTACAAGCCTTACCTTGAATACGGACCAAAACTCAAAGGTGTATAAAAACTTTTCAAATGTCATGTTTGCTCGTTATGTGCGGGTTACACCCATTACTGTAAATTCACATGCATCTATGCGTTTAGGGGTATTGCTTCGTGAAAATATTTTAAAATCCTGTAAAGAAATTTTGGCGGCTTTCCCAGGTGCAGTTTCAGGAACCTATACCATTGATCCTGACGGACCTGCTGGGGCACAGCCTAATACGACTTGTTATTGTGACATGACCACAGATGGTGGTGGATGGACTTTAGTATTAAATTACTTGCATTTAGGTGGATCCAGTCCAGCCTTAGTACCAAAAACAAATTCTTTACCAGTTCAAGGATCCACTACTTTGGGTACAAACGAATCAGCTTCTTTAACAACCTGGGGTCACGCCTCCAATATCTATTTAAATAGTTTTACTTTTTCAGAATTAAGATTTTATGGAAAGACGTCTGCGCATAGTCGTGTCATCCATTTTAAAACTTCGCATGCAGGAACGTTAAGTTATTTTAAAACTGGAACAGGTAGTGCGAGTGGAATTCAATCTAGTTATACTGCGCTGACAGGACATTCTGCCTATTTGCCGGCTAGTTCTTCGAGTTTTTTTACAAATCAGGGAAATGGTGCAATGACTGAATTTCCTTATTGGGTAAATGCTACCTATCATTGGGGCATTAGTGGTGGGGGGTATAGATGGGAAGTAGATGATTTTCCTAATACCAATGCTAATAATACCCATCATCAAATTTGGATTCGATAACATGAAAAATATAGTCTTTTTCTTATTGGTTTCTTTTGGGGCATTGGCTCAAACGGGGATAGGTACCACTACCCCTGCAGTGAAACTGCACATCAAATCAAATGCGGCCACGTTTAGAATAGAAGGGACAGATCATACCTATATGGAATTGTTTCCTCAGGGAAGCGCGACGAGGTTTGGGTATTTTGGCTATCCGAATGCCTCCAGTACCTCATTTACTATGATGAATCAAAATGCCAGCGGATCGTTAGTTTTAGGAACGAACAATTTATCTAGATTAACGATAGACAACTCTGGAAATACGTCACTTACGGGAAATTTAACCGGAGGAAATGTGGCTACTTCTAAGATCAGCGGTTTTGTTTCTAATGTGAGTACGGAATCTGCGGGAAGAACGATTGCACTGGCTGACAATGGATTGATTTTACGATATACAGGAACGAGTGCGGCCACCTTTACTTTGCCTACTTCAGGAACATTGCCAGAGGGATTTAATTGCATGGTATTGCAGGCATCTACAGGACAAATCACATTTGGGGGTACGTTTTACAATAGGAACAGTTTTACCAAAACAGCAGGTCAATATGCGATAACTACGGTATTATACGTAGGTGGAGTCTACATCGTATCAGGAGAAATGAGTAATTAATGAAAAAGGTCATATTATTTTTATTGATTTCTATTTCCGCTGTGGGACAAATAATGCCAGCCTATTTCCCTGCATTTGAAAGTAATAGACCTAAAGGCAATAAGTATTTATACTATCGACTTTATAGCACCTCCACGACTACTTATCCAGCATCCGCTGCAGAGTTTGAATCTAACTTTACAACATCGACTAATTTTAAACTTGCAGGATATGTCCCTTTGTCGAGTATTGCGCGCAATTTGAATACCTCCTCTAGTTATTCTGCTAACCTAATTAATTTTTTAAGTCAAACAGATTTAAAGAATGCGATTAATAATCAAACTCCATATAGTGGATTTAATGGGGATGGTTTTACTATTGTAGTTTCAGGATATTTTATTCCTAAACAAACGGGGACTTATACCTTTACAATAGAAGGGGATGATGCTGTGGATTTATTTATTAATAATCAAGCTGTTGCTAGTCATTATGGTCCACATGGAAATGGGGCTATTGGAACTCATACTGGAACAATCGCATTAACAGCCGGGAAGAAATATTTATTCAGGGCAAGAATGCAGGAAGGAGGAGGAGGAGAAGTAATGCAGTTGTTTTGGAAAAAACCCTCTGAAGCTGGCGGGTCCGTTTGGTATCAAGATATAGAGGAATTATCTGGGGAGGAAGTTGTTCCCAACGGTTTAGTTTTTAATGTGGATCCAGGGAATTTCTATACTTTTCCTAAATACACCTCCCCAATATTAGAGTTAAAACAAAATGCCACAGGATCAATGGGAGGAAATATGGCTTACAGTAGTTTAGCGGGCGGGACTTTTATATCAGACGGAAATTCAGATTATGTAGATTTTGGAAAAACCCCCGCAAATTTTCCTACCGGTGATATCAGTGTATTTGTTTGGATTAGGGCAAGCACTTTGAATAATGGTTGGAATATATTTTTAACCAAATGGTTTACAGATGTATCGGGCACTGGAGGCTATTCGGATTTTCATTATGCCATTTATCCAAGTGGAGGATTGTACTACCAAAACCTTTATACCACTACTCAATCAAATTTGTTTGGTGCTACTGCGTTATCTACGAACACATGGTATCAAGTAGGTTTTACAATAGGTGGGGGAAATATGCAAATGTATCTTAATGGAGCAACTGATGGAGCCCTAAGAGCTAATTCCAGGACAAACTATACTCAATCCAATTTGTGGCTTGGAGATGCTAGAACAAGTGTGGGTGGGTTTATTGGGAACATTGGATCTGTAGCCATCTACAATCGAGCCATTACGGCAGACGAAGTTTTCCAAAATTTTAATGCAACGAAACATAAATATGGGCTTTAGAATTTATTTTTTATTTGTATTTATAGGTTTTTGCTTTATTGCCAAAGGTCAAACCGGCATAGGTACCACTACGCCTAACGCCTCTGCGAAGCTGGAAGTCTATGCTACGAACAAAGGTTTTTTGCCCCCTCGCATCGCCTTAACTGGAGCCACTGATGCTTCTACTATCGCATCACCTGTGGCAGGCTTATTGATCTATAATTCTGCCACTGCCGGAACCGCCCCTAACAATGTGGTGCCAGGTTATTATTATTGGAATGGAACCGCATGGACTCAAATCTCTAATGGATTAATTGTGGATGCTAGTAAAACGGCTAGTTTTTCAGTCGCTGCGGCGGATAACAATAAATTGTTTTTGATCAGTTCTTCCACTACGGTAACGGTTACGGTACCCACGGGTTTACCCGTAGGATTCTCCTGTCAGTTTATCCAAACAGGGGCAGGCGTAATAACCCTTTCAGGATCTAGTGTAACCTTAAATTCCGCAAACGGTTTATCGAGTCGCGCTCAAAATAGTGCTGTCGGATTAGTGATGAGTTCTTCTACGGTGGGCTATGTTTTTGGAGATACCATTAATTAATGAAAAAGAGTATTGCGCTTTTACTGGCCTTGATTTCTTTCACCCTGCAGGCGCAACTGATGGTGAACAACTTGTCCATTCGTAAACCTGTTATACCTAATACGTATAATTTTACTTACAAGGGAGAGATTCAGACTTTCATTGTTCCTAATCGAGTGACCTCTATTCAGGTGAATGCAATAGGTGCCAAAGGCGGTACAGGGGCTAATGGCCAAGCAGGAGGCGCAGGCGCAAACATTACAACCACCTTAAATGTAACACCTGGACAAACGTTATATATCGTAGTGGGAGGATTCCCTGGTCAATCCGCCACGGCAAAATATGGCTTTGGAGGAAATGGGGGGGTCACTAATATTGCCACCTATTATGGGGGTGCCGGAGGCGGATTATCGGGCGTATTTACGTCCATTACACCCACAAATGCGAATGCGTTAGTGGTTGCAGGTGGAGGCGGAGGCGGTGCTGGCCATGGTACAGGAACAGATTATACCGGAGGTAATGCTGGAAATTCTTTGGCGGGGACAGGAAATGATGGCAACGAACCACCCTCCCCTAAAACAAGCTATGTCACTAATGGCAGGGCACAAATCGGTTATGGGGCCACGTTATCAGCGCCGGGAAATGGAGGGAATGCTTTTGATGACTATGCCAATAATAGTGGTGTGAATGGAAATGGAATTTCAGGTGGAGCCGGTGGCGGATTTGGAAATTGGCTAGGTGGTGGTGGCGGTGGAGCAGGCTTCTTTGGCGGTGGCGGTGGCGCAGGTGGCGGAGATGCAAATGGCGGTGGCGGCGGTGGATCCACTAAAACAACTTCGGGTCATAATTCCTTTGGAACCCCTAATACAACCGGCGATGGAAGCGTTTCCATTACCTGTATAACGAATTCAAGTCTAGTCTTGCATTTAGATGCAGGAAATCCATCTAGCTACAGTGGTACGGGAACCACATGGAATGATCTTTCTGGGAATGGTTCGAATGTTACACTTGTTTCTACTACCTATTCTTCCGCAAATGGCGGGTCCATTGTATTTAATGGGACGTCAAGTTATGCAAACTTCAATGCAAATATTGGTATGACAAATGTAGTCACCGTGGAGATGTGGGTTAAAACGAATTCACTTAGAGCTCCGGGCGGCGCAATGTATTTTGGCTTCAATTTGTATGATGCTTGGACTGCAAATGGGAATATTGGCTATAATACAGCAGGCGGGGATCATTATGCTTTTCCAAGTAGCCAGGTGAACTATTTGGGGATTGAGGGATTTTGGAGACATCTCGTTTTTGTCATGTACGCAGGAGCCAAAATAAACAATAAAGTGTATGTGAATGGGGAAAGTCAAACACTATCACAGCTTCAAGGAACATTTAGTTCAGTTAATTCTAGTTTTAATTCTGGAGCTGGAAGAATTTCCAGCTGGTTATTTGATCAAAATTGGCTGATGAACATGAACGTTGCCAGTTTTAAACTCTATAATAGGGAATTAACTGCACAAGAAATCAAGAACAATTTTAATGCAACAAGTACTCGTTTCTATGCAGAAAAAGACGGCCTAAGTCCCGCAACAGCCTCTACTAGCGCCTACCAGATCAAGCAAGATTATCCTAATTCCGTTGATGGTTTTTATTGGATTAAAAATGCCAATATAAATGGGGGTGTTCCTATAAAGATATATGCTGACATGACGACAGCCGGCGGAGGCTGGACCTTAATTTTGAAAAACTCCTCTTATGGCGGATGGACTTTAGCGAACGCAATAGATTTGAATGCCCAAAATCCGTTCACAAAAAATGCAGATATCACCAGTACGTCAACGGCAAATTATTCCATAATTAAATGGGCTGATTATATAAAGAAAAGTGCATCCGGTTTTCAATACATGATTGATGCCTACTCCAGAAACATGTATGGTGGAATTTGGACAGCAAATGCGGCGTATAGTTTTGTAAGTACGAGCAATGCAAATACGAATATCACCTTAAATACAAACTATGGAGGGTGGAGTTACAATACAACTAACGATGGGGTTTCTCAACGCATGCCTTGGTATGGCTATGTGGGAAGTAATACAGGTTTCTATTCGCTAGCAAGTGGATCAGGTAATTGGTGGGGAACTTTAATTGCTAATAACCAGTATTATGCCCCTGCACCATGGATTGGAACTTTAGGTGGATATGCTGCAAATCCGGGTATCATTTGGTATTGGGTTAGATAAATTTATTCTATGAAAAAAGTTTTATTCTTCTTCTTGATTTCAATTGGTGTCTATGGCCAAACCGGCATTGGCACCACCTCGCCTAACGCCTCTGCGAAATTGGACGTTTATTCTACAAACAAAGGGTTTTTACCTCCCCGCGTTACCTTAACGAGCGCAACCGATGCAACCACGATTGCCTCACCAGCAGAGGGATTGTTAGTGTATAATCTAGGGTCTGTTGGATTGCAATCTGGCTACTATTATTGGAATGGGGCGAACTGGTCAACGATTGCAACGGCGACCTCGGCGGGGAATGGGGTGACGGCTACTAATATGGTTAATTTATATTCTAAAATCTATTCTACAGCTGCTGGAGATATCGCTGATGCGAATGGTTATAGTTTTACGGTGCCAGTGTCAGGGAGATATCTGTTTGATTTTTCTTCAAGTGGATATTCTGTAAATTCCAATTTTACTATGACATTTAAGGTAAGGCAAGGAACCACTGATTTAGGAACCGATGCCCAAACAAGTTCTAACAATACCGTACATGTGGAATATAATGGGAAAATAGAAGTAAACCTCCAAGCAGGAACAACTTACAATGTGATTGTACAATCTACAGGAACAAGGAATTCGGGGGATTATGACCGTGTATATTACAAAATGGTGGCGGGGAATTTACCTGTTACGGGTCAAAGTGTGGATTATGTGAATGTCATGCTAACAAATGATCAATCCAATAATGCAGTGGGGCAAAATGTCAAATTTCAAACCATTCAATCGGGTAATATCCCTTATGATGCAAGCACAGGTAACTTCTCATTAACTGCTGGTAAAACATACAGACTTACTGCGCTAGCCAGTTTAAATGGGACGAGTCCAGCAGGATCCGCTTTGGACATCATTTGGCGGACAGGAGATGGAGTTAATATTGGCCCACTTGGATCTCTGATTAGTGCAAATACCAATATAAATTTTTCTGGTCAAGGCGTAGTGGATTATATCTATACACCCACCACAAACACCACCGTTTCATTGTATATTAATTTTGTAGGTAATACTACAACCGTATTAAGGTCCTATGCTACTAATGCAACTATAACCCAAATAGGCTCCTCTGCTGTCGTGAATCCTTGGACCCTTTCAGGTACAAATACGTACAATACGACCGGGAATGTGGGTATAGGCAATAATTCTCCTACCGTTTCTCTAGATGTAACAGGTACTGCTAAAGTTTCAGGTGTTTTAACTGCAGGAGGAAACACATATCCAACAAACACTGGAACAAATGGCTATGCCCTAACAACAAATGCCTCAGGGGCAGCTACTTGGAATGCAGTACCACCGGTGGGAGTAATTACTGCATTTGCAGGGAGTACCGCTCCTACTGGATATTTAATTTGTAATGGTGCTGCAGTTAGTAGAACCACTTATGCCGCATTATTTGCCATTATTGGAACCACCTTTGGTTCAGGAGACGGTAGCACAACATTCTTGTTACCAGATTTAAGATCCAAAACCATAGTCGGGGTAGGCCAAGGATCGGGTTTGACAAATAGAACTTTAGCAAGTACAGGTGGTGCTGAAACAAAAACTTTAGCAGTATCGGAGATTCCTAGCCATAATCATACTATAAATGACCCAGGTCATAGTCACTCCCAGAATACAGTAAATGATGACTTTAATAATAGTGGAGGTAATCCACCTGGATTTACTGCGGATGGAGCAGGAAGTAGAACCTGGTATAATATAAATTCAAGCACAACGGGTATAAGTGTTAATTATACAGGAGGAGGCGCAGCTTTTAACATGATGAATCCATTTTTATCGTTGAATTATATAATTAAGTTTTAAAATGTTTAAAAGAATCATTTTATTATTCTTATTGACCTCAATTAATGTTTTTGCCCAAACCGGCATCGGCACCACCACGCCCGATGCCTCCGCGAAACTGGACGTAAGTGCGACGAATAAAGGCTTTTTGCCCCCACGGGTTACGCTAACTTCCGGAACTGATAATACCACGATTCCTTCGCCAGCCACGGGCTTGTTAGTATACAATACAGGGAATAATGCAGGACTTGTTGCGGGCTATTATTATTGGAACGGAACTAGCTGGGCGACCATTGCGACGGCAAGTGGTTCCGGAGTGAGTGCCTCTATTTTAAGGGGATCCAGATCAGCCGCGCAAACTGGATTGACGAATGGGGGTAATGTAATATTTACTCAGGTTGATAATGTTGCAGGGCAAGAAATGTCGTTGAATACATTAACTGGTCAAATTACTTTAGCAGCTGGAAGAACCTATCGATTACTGGCGCAGGTGCCTAATTACCAAACAAGTGCGGCTGAAACGAGAACGCAATTTGCTTGGTATAATGAAACTACTAGTGCTTACATTGGAAGTTCTTCTAATGCTTATACCCCATCAAGTGGAGCTTCTTATGGTGCCACGGGCGGATTGTCGGAAGCTATTATTACTACTACTATTTCAACGGTTGTTTCCTATAGGATTTCTCAACTATCTAATACAAATCAATTAGGGGGCAACGCTGATTTTACTAGCAATGGAGCCTACCCTTGGTTTGAAGCCCAAGTAATTTCTGGAAACACAGCGGTGAATGGCCAAAGTGTGGATTATGTTTCAACCTCTTTAAGTAATTCCTACTCAAATGTAGGAAGTGGATATGATATTGTATTGCAGCAATTAAATGGTGGAAATATTCCCTACAACACTTCTACCGGTGTTTATACGTTAACTGCCAATAAAACCTATATGATGCAAGCACAATTAAGGGTAAACACTGCCTCCGTTGGCAATGCATATTTACAATATACTTGGGTTGATGCAACTACAAACACTCCATTAGTTTCAAACTCCGAAGCATTAAGCGCATCAAGCTCATCAGGAGCTGGATATGGTTCAAAAGAAGTTGTCCAAATTATTTACACGCCTACAACGAATCAAACCATTAA
>Ga0213920_1001312_pt1 | contig 14065 bp, 15 predicted proteins | sample McNCre1117MG_FD_161054 | JGI IMG/M metagenome (GOLD analysis project Ga0213920, IMG submission 161054) | Freshwater microbial communities from McNutts Creek, Athens, Georgia, United States - 11-17 MG | ecosystem: Environmental > Aquatic > Freshwater > Creek | place: USA: Georgia | collected...
GATTAATTTGTTCACAATAGGGGCATGCAAATGAACCCCTACCTCGCCCAACTCGATCAGTTGGCCGTGCCGCTGGTCATCGCGGCGATGATTGTTGTGTTCTCGCTCGTCAGCTTTGGCGTGTGGGCCTCGCGCATTCGCAAGGTGCGCGCCGAAGTGGTGGCGCTTGATGCACGCCTCGGCGCACACAAGGGCAGCAGCCGTGAAGCGCTGGCTTTGGCCGAGACCAAAACCGGTGACGACGAGTTGAAGTTTTTGCTCCGCGAAACCGAGGCGGGCTTGATTGACCTACCCAGCCAACACGGTGTGAGCCAAGGCCCACGCAGCAGTTACAGCTTTCGCAGCCATGCTGACACTTGGACCGTGCGCAGCGTGCTCGGTGGCCGCATGAACTTGGCGCTGTTTGAGACCATGCCCAATTTGCTGATTGGCTTTGGCCTGATGTGCACCTTCATCTTTTTGGCGGTGGCTTTGCAACAAGCAGGCTTGGCTTTGAACGCGATGGACGCGTCGGCACGCCAGCAAGACCAAGCCTTGCAGTCGCTCATCGCCACGGCGGGCGGCAAGTTCATCACCTCCATTGCGGGCTTGTTGTGTTCGCTGTTGTGGAACTGGCGCGCCAAGGTGGCGCTTGAAAACCTGCAAGCCGCCATCGACACGCTGTGTCACACACTGCGCGCCAAAGTGCCCGACAACGCCGCCGAAGCCAGCGTGCGCATGCAGCTGGCGTTGTTCCAAGACATCTTGGACGAGAACCGTTCACAGGTGAGCCAACTGCGCCGCTTTGAAGGCGACTTTGCCAACGCCATTGGCGATGCCCTCTCGCGCAATATGCAGCCCGCGTTTGACAAGCTGGCCCAACTGGCCGACAGCATTCAAACCTCCAGCCAAAGCTTTGGCAACGCGGGCAGCCAAGCCGCGGTGGAATTGAGCAAAGCGGGCGAGACGTTGACGCAAGGCATTTCCAGAGGCCTCGCTTCGTTTGGCGATGCGGTGGGCACCTTGTCACAAACCATTCAAAACACCCGCACCACCATCACCGAGCTCGATGCTTCGTTGGCCCGCGCCAGTGCCATGGGTCAAACCGGCACGCAACAACTCGAAACCCTGTTGGGCAACTTGGGCCAAACCGTGCAAACGGTGCAAGGCGCGATGTCGGGCTTACAAGGTACGGTGGAGCGCATTGACCAAACGGCGGAGAAGTTCAAAGACAGCGCCAACGCCATCGAAGGCGCTGTGGGCTTGCAGCGTGCGGCGGCCACCGACTTTAAAGACGCGTTGATTCCGATGAACCAAGCGCTCGGCCAAACCGTGGACACGCTCAAACAAAGCGCGACGTCTGCCGAAGAAGCGCTGGGCCATGTGCGCACGCATTTGCAAGACGCGCAAAAAGCGCTCACCGGCACGGTGGATGCACTCACCCAAGGCGTGTCGGGCTACAGCACACAAATTGCCGACCTGCACACCAAGATGGACCAACACTTGGCCAGCGCGGTGAACCAACTCAGCGGCAGCATCACCAACCTGGAAGAAGTGTTGGACGAGTTCATCGACGCTTTGCCACCCAAGGCGTAAAGCAACGCGTAGACCATGTTCATCCAACCCCGCCGCAACAGCACCGCCAGCCACGAGCAAGTCGAAGAGTCCGGCTACATGGCCTCGGCCAGTGACTTGATGATTGGCCTCTTGTTCATCTTCATCGTGATGGTGATGGTGCTGCTCTCACGCAAACCCGAAGAACCGCCCGAGCCACCCGCCGACCCATTGGCCACGGTGGTGCACACCATTGGCACCAAACTGCAAAACGCCGGTGTGCCGGTGACCATCAACCAAGTCTCGGGCGTCATCAGTTTACCGGCCGACACCTTGTTTGCACGCGGCAGCGCCGAGCTTGAAAACTTGGGCGTGCGCACGCTGCGCCAATCGGCGGAGCAACTGCAGCAGGTGTTGCCTTGCTACATCTATTCGCAACGCCGCCAACTGCCAGCCGACTGCCCGCCCAACCCGCAACAGGTGGAGATTGAAACTATCCTGATTGAAGGCCACACCGACTCGGTGCCGCTGCACCGCGGCGACTACAACAACTGGCATTTGGGCCTAGACCGCGCACGCGCCGTGTACAAAGTGCTGGGCGCTGAAGGCATGCAGCGCTACCGCAACGAGCGCGAGCAGCCCGTGTTTGGCATCAGCTCTTACGCCGATGAGCGTCCGACCAGCAAAGACAACGACACACAAAACCGCCGTGTAGAGCTGCGTTTTGTGTTGGCGTTTCAGCCCACCGAAGCGGGCGCAGCCAAAGGCGCCAGCAGCACCTTGAAGAAGATGCAAGAGACCGTGCGCTAAGAAGCCATCGCCATGCACGAGTTCTTCGCCCCCCTGCCGCAAGACTTTGACCAACTGGCCCATGCCGCGCGCACCAAGCGCGGCGGCGGCTTTGGCAAAGACCCCGACTTGCGCACCGTGGGCGAGCGCACCTACAGCGCGTTCGAGCGCGTGGCGTTTGCGCCCAACAGCACCGCACCGCGCCAGCGCGATTGGCGACACATTCCCTACGCGCTGTGGCTCGATGCCGAGCGCGGCCTGCACACCCACACGCCGCTGACCGACCGCTACTTTGACGTGGCCGTGCCCGAAGCGCTGAACGCGCGCCGCCCACTCAAGTGGGGCCGTGGTTTGCTGCACACCTATTTGCAGAGCTTCAACCCCGAGAACCCCGTGTTCTTGAAGTTGGCCCACACCGCGCGTGAGTTCTTTTTAGACGCACGCGTGTTGGCCTCGTTGTCAGAAACCGAAGCGAATGGCCTAGAGCGGCTCATCACCACCCTCGATGTGTTGGACCCACTGAATGGCCCCGTGCACGTGGCCAACGACATCCTCGGCATGCCTGCCGACAAAACCTTGCAGCAATGGCAAGAGCGCCATGCGCTCACCCAAAGCTTTTGGCTGAACAACTTTTGCAAGCAAGCGTTTTTAGAAGCTTTGCAAGCGCCCGAAGACATACGCAGCACCATTGGCTACGTGAAGCGCATGTGTGAATGGGCCATGCACGACATTGGCAAACCCACGCAGCGCCTGCGCTACCCGCTGTGCCGCGACGAGTTTGCCTACAGCCTGCTCTCGCCGTGGTTTGACCGCAACCCGCCGCAAGATGTGAAGAACACTTTGTTGTCGGAGCTGCTGCGCACCTTGGGCGACCCGCGTCACAACCATGCTGGTTGGCTAGGCGTGCGCCGCGAAGCCATCGAGACGGCCAGCCGCTGGCTGACCAGCCGCACGATGGATGCGTTCTTTGAAATTTTGCGCCACACCGAAGATGACATTGGCCCTTACCGCCGCCGTTTTTGGGAAGCCTATTTCCACGCCGGCCACATCATGGAAGCGTGGATTGCCTTGGGCGAGCAAGCCGTGACTGAGCTGCAAAAAATAGACCCGAGTGGCGAGCTGAGCTACGCCAAAATTTTGGGCAAGATCGCGCCCAACCAATGCGTGCTGATGCTGCGCATGGGCAACATTTTGTTTTGCGACTGGAGCCACCAAGGCCGTTTGCGCGCCATCCAAGCCAACGCCAAGCAAGCACCCAAGCTTTACCAAAATGAGTACGAACTCTTCCAGCTGCGCTTTCCGACCACGCTCGATTTCAACGAAGGCCAACTCGACGACCCCGGCCTCTTGCACTTCGAATCTGAACTCGGCGGCTGGCAAGACACGGCGCGCCACTTCATTGACATGCACCTAGGGATTCACCTGAGCTTGAGCGACTTAATGCCTAGCGACGCTCACAGTTAAAGCGTCACACACTCGGCAAGTTTCACTTATCGCAAATGCAAGGGTTTGTCAGCACCGCTTAAGTCAGACCCTTGTAAGAGCCCAGTTTCACAGTCGTGGGGTTTTGACAGATACCGCCAGATAAGAGGAGACCGGTTCATGAGCGACATCACCATCCACCAGCCATCAGCTGAGTTCGTAAAACAAGCCAACGTATCCGGCATGGCCGCTTACGAAGCCTTGTGCAAAAAAGCAGAAACAGATTACGAAGGCTTTTGGGCTGAGCAAGCACGCGAGTTGCTGAGCTGGAAAACCCCCTTCACCAAAGTGCTCGACGAGAGCAACGCCCCTTTCTTCAAGTGGTTCGAAGACGGCACATTGAACGCCTCTTACAACTGCTTGGACCGCAACATTGAAAAAGGCTTGGGCGACAAGACCGCCATCATCTTCGAAGCCGACGGCGGCGAAGTGACCAAAGCCACGTACAGCCAATTGCTGGCCAAGACTTGCCAATACGCCAACGCCTTGAAATCCATCGGCGTGAAAAAAGGCGACCGCGTGATGATCTACATCTCCATGTCGATCGAAGGCGTGGCCGCCATGCAAGCGTGTGCCCGTATCGGCGCAACCCACTCGGTGGTGTTCGGTGGTTTCTCGGCTCAGTCGTTGCGTGACCGCATTGAAGACACCGGCGCGGTGGCCATCATCACCGCTGACCAACAAGTGCGCGGTGGCAAGCACCTGCCCTTGAAAGCCATCGTCGACGAAGCCATGGGCTTGGGCGGTTGCGACTCTGTGAAAAACGTGTTGGTGGTCAAGCGCACCGGTGGCGACATCGCCATGGTGGCTGGCCGCGACCAATGGTTGGGCGAGTTGGCTGACAAGCAAGCCACCACCTGCGAACCAGAATGGGTGAGCGCTGAGCATCCCCTGTTCTTGCTCTACACCTCGGGCTCCACTGGCAAGCCAAAAGGCGTGCAACACAGCACCGGCGGCTATTTGCTGCACGCAGCATTGACCACCAAGTGGACGTTTGACTTGAAAGACAACGATGTGTTCTGGTGTACCGCCGACATCGGCTGGGTCACAGGCCACACGTACATCACCTACGGCCCCTTGGCTTTGGGCGGCACTGAGATCGTGTTTGAAGGCGTGCCCACTTACCCAGACGCTGGCCGCTTCTGGAAGATGATCGAACAACACAAAGTGTCGATCTTCTACACAGCGCCCACAGCCATCCGTTCACTCATCAAAGCGGCGGAAGCCAACGATGCGGTGCACCCCAAGAGCTTCAACCTCTCTAGCCTGCGCTTGTTGGGCTCGGTGGGCGAGCCGATCAACCCTGCGGCATGGGAGTGGTACTACAAACACGTGGGCGGCAGCCGTTGTCCCATCGTGGACACTTTCTGGCAAACCGAAACCGGTGGCCACATGATCACCCCGCTGCCTGGCGTGACACCGATGGTTCCCGGCTCTTGCACGCTGCCCTTCCCTGGCATTCAAGCAGCCATCGTCAGCGAAACTGGCGAAGACATGCCCAACGGCCAAGGCGGCATCTTGGTGGTGAAGAAGCCATGGCCTTCCATGATTCGCACCATCTGGGGTGACCCCGAGCGCTTCAAGAAGAGCTACTACCCAGACGACTTCAAAGGCAAGTACTACTTGGCTGGCGATGGCGCCATCCGTGACGAGAAAACCGGTTACTTCACCATCACCGGCCGTATCGACGACGTGTTGAACGTGTCTGGTCACCGCATGGGCACGATGGAAATTGAATCGGCCTTGGTGAGCTGCACCGAGTTGGTGGCCGAAGCTGCGGTGGTGGGTCGTCCTGACGACACCACCGGCGAAGCCATCTGCGCGTTCGTGGTGTTGAAGCGTTCACGCCCTGAAGGCGACGAAGCCAAAGCGATTGCCAAGATCTTGCGCGACCACGTGGGCAAAGAAATCGGCCCCATCGCCAAGCCCAAAGACATCCGCTTCGGCGAGAACTTGCCCAAGACCCGCTCTGGCAAGATCATGCGCCGCTTGCTGCGCAGCTTGGCCAAGAACGAGGCCATCACGCAAGACACCTCGACACTGGAGAACCCAGCCATCTTGGATCAGCTGACAGACAACCACTGATCTGACTTACCCAATCCGCTGAAAAGCTCTGAAAACCCGCCAACTGGCGGGTTTTTTTATGGAAGCTCAGGGTTTTCAATGTCAAACTTAAAATTTGATAAAGTTAAAATCAAAGCCAAACCTTCCAAACATCCTGCCGTGAACACCGTCGCCCCTACCGCTCACGCCTTGCCTTCGGTCGCTGCTGCGCCGGTGAAGCCAAATGTGTCGAAGGCGCAGCAAGCGCCGGCAGAGGTGCAGGCCAAAAACGTGGATATGGCCGTGGAGATTCAGGTGGACAAAGAGGTTCGGGTGCAACGCCTGAACCAGTCCTTAGACCGCAGCCAGCTGAACTACTCGTTTGACAAACCCTCCAGCACTTTGTCGGTGAAGGTGGTGAACAAGCAGTCGGGTGAGTTCATTCGTCAGCTCGACTTCAAGGGCTTTCAGGCCATGGCGTACAGCACGCACGGCTACAAAGGCCACCTCGTCGACAACGCGGCCTAAACAGCACGCCATCCTGGCGCGGCAGCAGCGCCTCAGTCTTGGTCAAGCCAGTGGCAAATAGGTGCCCACTGCTCTAAATCCTTTTGCACTTTGGATGGCGTGATGTCAAACATCGACAAGCCATGTGCGGCCATGTGCAAGTAATACTGGGTATCGCGTAAGTAGCTCAACACCGGCACCTGCAACGACTCAATGAATTGGCGCAAATTGCCTGCCGAAATGGTGCGCGTGTCCACACGGTTGCCCACCACACCCACTTGCGTGGGCAGCTTGGCGGTGATTTGCACCAACTGATTCAAAAACTCGTGGGTCGCCTGCATGTCAAACACGCTGGGCATCACAGGCACGATGACTTTGTCTGCGCGTTCAATCACCTCTTGCAAGCGCCAGCCGCTGATGCCACCGGGCGTGTCAATCACCACATGGGTGGTGCCGCGTGGCGGTTTGGCGGTGAGCACGAGGTCGGGCTGGTATTCCCACGTCGCAATCGACGGCAAGGTGTCGGGCCGTTGGGTCAGCCAAAACTTGGACGATTGCTGCGTGTCCGCATCACCCAGCATGACCTGATGGCCTTGCGACGCAAAGTAACCGGCAATATTGGTCGAGAGGGTGGACTTACCGGCCCCGCCTTTTGGATTGGCAACAACAACGACTTTCATAAGCGCATATTTTCATCCGATAAACATCCAACATACGCCTATTGGCGTATTTAATTGAAAAAATTGACAATAAACATATAAACTCGCGCCTATTCATCTTTCAGAAAGAGAAACCATGAGCGAAGGCACCAAAGACAAAAGCATTTTCATTGGCACCGGTGTGGTGTTCAAAGGCTCCATCAGCGCGCCGAACCAAGCCATCATTTCGGGCACGGTCGAGGGTGAATTGACTGCCAAAGATGTGTTGATTGGTGCCTCTGGCGTGGTCACGGGCAGCACCGAAGCTGACTTCATTGACGTCAAGGGTGAATTGAACGAGTCCATCGTCAGCAAAAACGTGCTCATCGTGCGCAACACCGGCAAGGTCACAGGCGATGTGACTTACGGCGAAATCGAAATCGAACGCGGCGGCAAGATCAAAGGCGGCATGAAACAGGTCTAAGACCTGTTGCAGCCTTTGCCATCCGCGCAAAGGCTGTGTCGCTTTACACAAGCTGCATACCGCGTGAGATGCAGCCCACCTAGAATTAGTGAAACTTTCAGCAACGCCCTCGTTTGTCTCACTCGTCACCCTCACACGCAGCATCTGCCTCAGCCCTCGCGGCCTCGCCTTACGCTGCTCGTCAACGCACCCCTCGCAAGCACTTGATCGGCATCGGCTGGGTGGTGGTGTTGCACGCGTTGTTGCTGTGGGCCATCTCGTCGGGCCTCGCGCGCAAGGTGGTGCGCCTGAGCGAGAACACGGTCGAAGCCGTGTTGATGTCCGAGGCGCCGCCGCCCGCGCCTGTCGCACCTAAAACGCCGCCGCCCAAAACACCCGCGCCACCGCCACCTGCGCCCACCAGCACAGCGCCCGCCATCACGCAAACCAACACACCACCCGCGGCTGCGCCGACGGCACCGGCCATTCGCACTGGAGCGGTCATTCAACCGGGTGCGCACTGCGCCAAGCCCGACTACCCCAGTGCCTCGCGCCGCATGGAGGAAGAAGGCACCGTCACCTTGAAGTTTTTGATTGGCGTCGATGGCCGCGTGCTGCAAGCCGATGTTGAAAAATCTTCTGGCTTCACACGTTTAGACGAAGCTTCGCGCAACGCACTGTCCAAATGCCAATTCAGACCGGGCACTGTCGACGGCAAACCAGAACAAAGCTGGACCACCATCCAATACAAATGGCGCTTGGAATAAGCACCTACCCCAAAGGAAACACCACCATGTTGCAACACACCTTCACACGCTCGGCCGCGGCCCTGTTCACACTGGCCTTGAGCGCCAACGTCTGGGCCGAGGAAGTCGTTGAGAACCCTTACGGCCTGTCAGCCCTGTGGGCCCAAGGCGATGTGGTGGCCAAAGCCACGCTGTTGATTTTGGTCATCATGAGCATGGGCAGCTGGTACGTGATCTTCACCAAGTTGGCCGAACAAAACCGCGTCATGCGCTACGCCCAAACCGCACAAGACAACTTTTGGAATGCGGGCAACGTGCGCCAAGGCACGGACGGTTTGGAGGTGGACAGCCCGTTTCGCTTCATCGCCGAAAAAGGCTTGGAGAGCGCAGGCAAACACACCGGCTTGTTGGGCAACATCAACTTCAACGACTGGGTGACCATGAGCATCCAGCGCGCCATGAACAACGTGCAAAGCCGCATGCAAGATGGCTTGGCTGTCTTGGCGACGGTGGGCTCGACCGCCCCGTTCGTGGGTTTGTTCGGCACGGTCTGGGGCATTTACAACGCGCTGGTGAAGATTGGCATGTCAGGCCAAGCCAGCATCGACAAAGTGGCAGGCCCCGTGGGCGAATCGCTCATCATGACGGCCATCGGATTGGCTGTGGCCGTGCCTGCGGTGCTGGGCTACAACTGGCTGGTGCGCCGCAACAAAGTGGCGATGGAAGAAGTCCACGCCTTTGGCGCTGACTTGCATGCTGTGTTGCTAGGTTCAGCACAAAAGTAAGCCATGGCGATGCACTTAGGCCCGAGCGAGGGTGACGACGAACTGTTGACCACCATCAACACCACGCCCTTGGTGGATGTGATGCTGGTGCTGCTCATCATCTTTCTCATCACCATTCCGGTGGTCACCACCTCGGTGAAAGTGGAGCTGCCACACGAGGTGCAACAGCCCCGCGAGACCAAACCCGACAACCTCATTTTGTCGGTCAACGCGCAAGGCCAAGCGTATGTGTATGACGCGCCGGTGCGCAGCAATGCCGACCTGATCAAGCAGCTGCAAGGCTTTGCCGAGAAAACGCCACAGCCCGAAGTGCAAATTCGTGGCGACGCGAAAACCGACTTTGAAGCCGTGGGCCGCGTGCTGTATGCCGCGCAGGTGGCGGGTTTGACCAAAGTGCGATTCGTGACAGATCCGCAAGGGAAATAAGCATGGCCATGAACCTGCCCTCTTTGACCAACGGCCAAGATGAACCCGAGGTGATGATGGACATCAACACCACGCCGTTGATCGACGTGATGTTGGTGCTGCTCATCATGCTCATCATCACCATCCCGGTGCAGCTGCACTCGGTCAACCTCGACATGCCGCAAAGCGCCACACCGCAGACCAAGAAGCCCAATGTGGTTCGCATCGAAGTCGATGCACGCAGCGTGGTCAACTGGAACGGCAAGCCCTTGACAGACCGCGCCGCGCTCGATGCCTTGTTGCTAGAAGCCAAAGCGCAAGAGCCGCAGCCCGAGCTGCACATCAAAGCCCAAGGCAAGGCCAAGTACGAAGCGGTGGCGGGTGTGTTGGCCAGTGCGCAGCGTCAGGGCCTGACCAAGATTGGCATTGTGGGCACGGAGCAATTTGCTGCGCCTTAACGCCACACAACACGCCGCACAACATCAGTCAGCCGTGATCTTGGCTGACTTGATGACATTGCCCCAGTAATCCAACTCTTTGCGGGTGAACTCGCCAAGCTGCGCGGGCGTGAAGGCTTCCACCGATGTGCCGGAGTCTTCTGCTTTTTTGCGAACCTCTGGGGTTTGCAAAATTTTGTTGACCTCTGCGTTGATTTGCTGAACCACATTCGCTGGTGTACCTGCGGGTGCGTACAAAGCAAACCACGAGTCCAAGTCATATCCCTTCAGTCCGGCCTCTGTTGCTGTGGGTACATCGGGCAGGGAGGCTAATCGCTTGGGGCTCGTGACGGCCAACGCGCGCAAACGCCCTGACTTGATATGGCTGACCACCGAGGCTGGCGTGGTGATGTGCATATCCACCGTGCCTGCCAACAAGTCTTGCACCGCAGGCCCTGAGCCGCGATAAGGAATATGGGTGATGAACGTGCCCGTGAGTTGTTTGAACAACTCGCCCGCAATGTGTTGAATCGAGCCATTGCCGGATGATGCGTAGTTCAACTTGCCCGGGTTCTTCTTGGCATACGCGATCAACTCTTGCAAGGTATTGACAGGCAAAGCGTGGTGAATAGCCACCACCTGCGGCGCACGCGTGACCATGGCCACAGGCGCGAAATCTTTGATAGGGTCCCAGCCTGCGTCTTTGAACAGATGCGGGTTGCCGACTTGATAGCCACTGTAGGCCACCAACAAGGTGTAGCCGTCAGGTTTCGAACGCGCGACAAATTGATTGCCAATGTTGCCTGCACCACCGGGGCGGTTATCGACGATCACCGATTGCCCCAAGGCACGCGTGAGCGGCTCTGCAATCAAACGTGCCGTGAAGTCGGTGCTACCACCGGGTGGGGTGGGCACCACCAAGGTCACGGGACGTTGTGGGAATTTGGCTTGTGCAAAAACCGAAGGGGTCACACCGGTGGCAATGCCAGCGGCGCCCCAGGCAATGAGGCTACGTCGTTTCATGGTGTCTCCTTTTTATTTTTCGAGGGGTTCAAGCCAGCTCTGAAATTTCTATCAAATTCAAATCAGGGTCTCGCACATACACCGATCTGATTTTTTGCGTTGCACCCGTGCGCATGACCGGCCCTTCCACGATGGGCCACTGCGCAGCATGGAGTTTGGTCATCACCTCCTCTAATGGCATGGAAGCAATGAAGCACAGGTCCAATGCGCCGGGCACTGGCAGGTGAGCCTTGGGTTCAAACTCTTTGCCACGCACATGCAGATTGATTTTTTGATTCCCAAACTTGAACGCCTTGCGCGTGACAGGCGGCGTGCCGCCGACAAAACTCTCCAGCGTCATGCCCATGACGCGGGTGTAAAAATCCACACACGCGTCCTCATTGAAGGTGGTCAACACCAAGTGGTCGAGGTGGTCAATCATGGGTTGCTCCTTTGAGTTCATTCACATAAGCAGGGGCTGGGTGCAAGTCGGTGATGCGACCTGCTTTGGCCACTTGGCTGGGCACGTCATGGTCGACGATGTTGGGCAAGTCACGCGCGACGTGGAGCAAGCTGTCCAAATCAATGCCGGTGTCATAGCCCATCGCGTCCAGCATGTGAATCGCATCTTCGCTGCAAATATTGCCGCTGGCCCCCGGCGCGTAGGGGCAGCCACCCAAGCCGCCCAAAGAACCGTCGAATCGTGTGATACCCGCTTCAACAGCAGCCAACACATTGGCCAGCCCCATGCCGCGCGTGTTGTGAAAGTGCAGCGTGAGTTGTGTGTGCGGGAGTTGCAATTGCAACAGAGCCACCATGCGATTGACTTGTGCGGGATGGGCCATGCCCGTGGTGTCACAAATGGTCAAGCCACGCACACCCAAATCTGCAAAGCCTTGGGCGTAATACTGCACGACCGCCAAAGGCACCTCGCCTTCCATCGGACAACCAAAACACGTGGACAAAGACACATTGATCGGCGTGCGGCCATCCACATGCTTCACCACGTCTGCCAACGCCGCAAAGCTCTGCGCACGCGTCATTCGCAAATTGGCAAGGTTATGGGTTTCCGAGGTGGACATGACTAAGTTCAATTCATCGGCGCGCGACGCCATCGCACGCTCTGCCCCTCGGAGGTTGGGCACCAACACGGTGTATTCCACCCCGGGCACCCGTTGGATACGACCCATCACCTCTTCAGCATCTCGCAGCATCGGGATCGCTTTGGGCGAGGTGAAAGAGGTGACTTCAATCTTGGCGTAGCCACATTGGCTGAGTGCGTCAATGAGTACCACCTTGTCATCGGTCGCGACGAAATGAGGTTCGTTTTGAAAGCCATCACGCGTGACCACTTCGTTGAAATAAATGCGTGTCATGCCACGATGCCTTTGTCTTTGAGTGCTTGAATTTGTGCAGGCGTCAAGCCGATTTCACCAAGAACCGCGTCGGTGTCTTGCCCAATCGTGGGCGCGTTGCGGCGCTGGCTACCGGGGGTGCGTGAGAGCTTGGGAATGATGCCGGGCACGGCCAACGATGTGCCATCGTCCATCTGCACCTGCTGAATCATGCCGCGCGCTTGGTAGTGTGGGTCAGCCGCAATGTCGGCCACGGTGTAGATGCGGCCTGCGGGCACTTCGGCTTTGTCGAGCGCTTGCAGCACTTGTTCAACCGACAGTTGTGCTGTCCAAACACCAATCGCGGCATCAATATCGGCCACGCGTTTGACACGCCCAGCGTTGTCGGTGAGTGCGGGGTCGTTGCCCAAATCGTCACGTCCCATCGTGTGCATGAGGCGTTTGAAGATGCTGTCGCCATTGCCTGCAATCAACACATAGCCGTCATCTTTGCAACGGTAGGCATTGCTCGGCGCAATGCCGGGCAGCGCGCTGCCTGCGGCTTCGCGCACCGCGCCAAACGCGCTGTACTCGGGCAGCAAACTTTCCATGCAGTTGAAGACGGCTTCGTACAAGGCCACATCGATCACTTGGCCTTGTCCGCTTTTCTCGCGCTCGTGCAGGGCCATCAAAATGCCAATCACGCCATGCAGCGACGCCAGCGTGTCGCCAATGCTCACACCCACACGCACAGGCACACGACCCGGCTCGGCGGTCAGGTGCCGCAGGCCGCTCATGGCTTCGGCCACCACGCCAAAGCCGGGCTTGTCGCGGTACGGCCCTGTTTGCCCATAGCCGCTGATGCGCAGCATGATGAGCCGTGGATTGATGGTCAGCAGCTCGTCTGGGCCTAAGCCCCAGCCTTCCATCGCGCCTGGGCGAAAGTTCTCGATCAGCACATCGGCATCTTGGGCCAACTGGCGCACGATGTCTTGCGCAGCGGGATCCTTCAAGTCCAAGGCCACCGAACGCTTGTTGCGCGACTGAACTTGCCACCACACCGAGGTGCCGTCTTTGAGCAAGCGCCATTTGCGCAGAGGGTCACCCGTCTTGGGCGTTTCAATCTTCACCACATCTGCGCCAAAGTCGGCCAGTGTTTTGGCGGCAAAGGGGCCCGCAATCAACTGCCCCAGCTCCACCACTTTCAATCCGGTTAACGCGCTCATGGTTTCAAAGTCAATAAATCAAACATGCGCAGACTATAAAAACAAAGCGTCAGGCGCGGAATTGCTATTGCGTAAAATTTCCTTCGCGTTTCGCGAAGGGTAGAACACACGCCATGAAAAAAAACTTCAATCTGAGCCGGTTCGACTTTGTCACCTTGCGTCTGTTCTGCGCGGTGGCGCAAACCGGCAGCATCACCAAAGGGGCTGAAACCTGTCACTTGGCCTTGTCCGCGGCCAGCCGCCGGTTGTCTGACTTTGAGTCAGCCACGGGCTCGCTCCTTTTAGAACGCAGCAAAAAAGGAGTGCAGCTCACCCCTGCGGGCCATTTGGCATTGCAGCACTGCATTCGTTTGTTTCAGGGCTTGGAGCGCTTCAACAGTGAGTTGAGCGACTACTCGCAAGGCATTCGCGGCCATGTGCGCTTGTGGGCCAATATGTCGTCCCTCACCGAGTACCTGCCCAACATCTTGCATAACTTCTTATCGATCCACTCCGACATCGTGGTGGAGTTGGAAGAGCAGCTCAGTGGCGACATCGCACGCGCTTTGGTCGATGGCATTGCAGACATTGGCGTGCTGGCCGATGAAACGCCGATGGATGGCTTGACCGTCTTACCCTTTCAAACCAACCAACTCGTGCTGCTGTGCCACGCCACACACCCGCTGGCCAAACGCA
>Ga0213920_1001314_pt1 | contig 14059 bp, 17 predicted proteins | sample McNCre1117MG_FD_161054 | JGI IMG/M metagenome (GOLD analysis project Ga0213920, IMG submission 161054) | Freshwater microbial communities from McNutts Creek, Athens, Georgia, United States - 11-17 MG | ecosystem: Environmental > Aquatic > Freshwater > Creek | place: USA: Georgia | collected...
GGCAGGAGCCCAGCGATCCGCCTCGCGGATCAGGCGCGAGGCTCCTAAAACCAGAGGGTTGCGTTTGCCCGCCGCGGAATACACCGCGCCAACAAGTTCGCGTCTTGACACGCGACCTGGTTTGACTGGCGACTGCGCAGCCTTGGCCAACTCCTTGCCCGCGGCCTTCCACTGCTCCAGCCATTCGGATTCAGCCTCGCCAACAAATTCCACGTCATCGCCGAGAATGTGAGCGTTGTGTCCCGGGTTGAAAACTCCATGCCTGCCCGGATCGCTAAACACGCGGATACCCGGCTTCTTGATGAGCGCCTGGATCTGCCTGCTCAGGGTTGGTTTACCGAACACCAAAACCTGCTGAACCTGATCAACCAGATCGGACCTGCCCTCCATGGCAAACAGGTAGCCCGGAATGGACTCCGCCATGTGGCGAACCCCCGACGATGGCTCGGCGAAAAGCGGAAGCCCGGTGCAGTACCACTGGGCTAGATATCCGCCGTCACCCGCGACCACGACGGTCTTCAGCGAGAGGTCGATGACGGTGGGCTCAAGGCCGGCGTGGTTGTGGTGTCCGCCGCAGTTTGGGTCATCGCATTCGGAGGAATTCGAATCGGATTCGCTAAGGAATCCAGACTGGTCGCTGGCAAGCTGAGCAGCGATGAGGGCGTCGAATAATTCGGCCGAGTTTGGGCTCTGGCTGGACAGCGGTTCCCGGAAGCCGAGGTTGATCTGAACAGGCCCACCGAGCGAAACCGCTCCAACGATGGCGCACTCGGCAAGACTCTCTGCTCGCGCCGCTAGGTCGGCATCGGAGTCGGAGGTGGCCGGTGCGGCAACATCGATGCATTCCACCACGGCGTCCGCGAAAATTCCCACCTGATTGGTGGTCTGGTTTGCGCCAACACCACGCAGTTCCGCCGGTCTGTCGGCGGTCAACAGAATCATGGGAATTCCGGCGTGATGAGCCTCAAGCACGGAAGGGTGAAGGTTGGCAACGGCTGTACCAGAGGTTGTGATTACCGCAGCCGGAAATCCGCTGGACAGCCCCACACCGAGGGCTTGGAATCCGAGCGAGCGCTCATCGAGGCGAACGTGAAGTTGAATGTGCCCGGCCTCCGCCAGTTGCCCCGCCGCGATGGCGAGCGCCTGCGATCTAGCGCCGGGTGCCAGGAATACGTGGTCTACTCCGTTAGCCGCTAGCTGAGCCAGGAGGTGCGCTGCTAGAACCTGCGATGGCGCCGTCACTTGGAGTCACCGTCGCCGTCATCGCTAAGTTTGTCCCTGAGGTTGCGAAGAAAATCCGGGTCGTCGTCCGGAGCCATCGGGCCTCGCCTGGAACTGCCCGAACCTGGGCTAAGCGGCCGACCGAATACAAGGTAGAGAACTCCGCCAACGGGTGTGGCAATAAGGCAGAGTGTTACCCAAAGCCATTTGGGAAGAACACGGACCCCACCAGCGGGAGCAGCAGCAGCGTAGACCACCGCGAACACCGTGAAAATCACAAGTGCCGCAATTGAGACGAGTACGGCGCGCATTCTTTTACTCTACTTAGAATTGAAGTGTGAAAAACCCCATCATCACGTTCTTCCTGATGCGCATCGGCATCTTCGTTCTGACGCTTTCGATTCTTCTTGTAATCGTTCCGGACTGGATGCTGGCAGCCATCCTCGCAGCCATGATCTCGTTTGCAATCTCGATTATCTTCCTGCGCAAGCAGCGCGACGCCATGAGCGCGCACATTTACTTTAGGAGCCAGCAGCGCCGCGATGGGTTGAACAAGCCCGGCGCCAAGGACGACGAGAATGACCTACTGGATGGAAAAGGCGAGTACCTCTAGCAGGGCAAAAGCCAGCGAGGCATAGCTGCTTAGCTTGAGAACCGTAATAAGGTCTTTGGGTCCGCGAGCCTGGAACAGAATTAGGGTTGCAGGACCAACCAGGAAAATTGCGCCGAGTCCGTAGATCGCGGTGTTGAAAACCAGCGACACGAAAATTGCCACCGCGAGCGGCAAACACAGGTTGAACACGAACAGGGCCTTGGTCCAACTCGCACCGATGCGCGTTGAAAGCGTGCGCTTGCCGACGAGTTTGTCCTGGTTGATGTCGCGCAGATTGTTTACCAGCAGCACTGCAACAGCGAAGCAACCTGCGGCCACGCCAAACACAAGCGCGGTCTGGTCAAAGGCGCCCTCCTGGATGTAGGCGGTACCTACGGTTGCAACCAGCCCAAAGAAAATGAAGACCGCAAGTTCGCCGAGACCCGCGTAGCCGTAGGGACGCTTGCCACCGGTGTAAAACCAAGCCGCCAGCACGCACGCCGCTCCAACCGCGATGAGCCACCACTGGTGGGTGAGAAGCACGATGACGGCGCCGGCCAGAGCGGCCAAACCGAAGCAAATGAAGGCCGCACGTTTTACCGCCGCAGCAGGAACGGCCTTGGATCCGGTTAGGCGCATCGGGCCAACGCGTACGGCGTCTGTGCCACGGATTCCATCGGAGTAATCGTTGGCGTAGTTGACGCCAATCTGCAGAAAGAGCGCAACTGCGAGGGCGAGGAGCGCCAGCGGCAGCTTGAACTGCTGAAGGGCCAGCGGCGAGCAGCAGCCAAGTAGAACAGGGGCCATGGCCAGTGGCAGGGTGCGAAGTCTCGCGCCTGCAATCCATAGGCGAACGGTCTTGCCCTGCTGATTGTTCGACTTGGGAGAGGACTTTGGTTTCTGACTAGCCATTCATCTAGGTTAATCGTGCTCGGGCAGCTGTTTTGCCAGAAGCAGGTAATCGGGTTTTCCGCTCGTGAGCCTAGGGATCTGATCCACTCGAATCACGCGCACGGGCTTTGCCGCCGGACCGAGTTGCGCCAAAGCATCGGCGGCAATGTAGTCGGCAACCTCGGGGCTTCCCGTGTACACCACGGCAGCACGCTCGCCCCACTCGGCATCACTCACGGCCAGTGCGGCAACGTCGTTGACTCCACCGATCGCCCGAACCGCGTCTTCGATGGAATCTAGAGCCACCTTTAGCCCACCGCTGTTGATGACTCGATTTGCGCGGCCGGTGACCCGAAGGATGCCTTCGTCAATTTGGCCAAGGTCGTTGGTGGTGTACCAACCGTCGGCGTCGGCAACATCGAGAGCCAGGGTGGGGCCAGAGATCTGAATCAGGCCGTCGTTTGAAATCCTCACGGCAACTCCGTCGAGTGGCACGCCGTCGTAACAGCATCCACCGGCGGTCTCCGCCGAACCGTAGGACCGAACAATCTTGAGGCCAAATTCTGCCGCCTGCCGCAACAGCTTGTCATCGATGGCCTGCCCGCCAACCAGGATGGCGTCGAAGCGGCGGAGCCGAAACAGAAGCAGTTGGTCCGACTCGGCGGAGTTCAAAAGGCGCTGCAACTGGATTGGCACCAGCGACACGTACCGGCGCTCACCCTTCATCATGCCCGCCGCGTGCGAGAACGCATCCGCGGTGAATGGCAGTTGGGTGTTCAACATCACCGGTTGCGTTTCGGCCACCAGCGAGCGAACCAGCACATTGCTCCCGGCGATGTAGCTGATGGGCAGCGCCAACAACCACTGGCCCGGGCCACCGAGTCGGGAGTCCGCAGCGCGAGCGCTGGCCAAGAGCGCGGCACCGCTGAGCGTGAGTCGCTTTGGGGTTCCTGTTGAACCGCTCGACTCCACGATTAGCGCTACATCGTCTGGGACTTCATCGGGCAGACCATGAGTCTCGGGCATCTTGCCGTTCACCTCGGGTGCGGTGATGAATACTGCTTGCTCACCCGCAAGCGCTCCTGCAAGCGCGAGCAGGGCACCAACCACATCGTTGGCGGCAACGAGTTTTAGGGGAATCACGCCTAGAACTGCCAGGGGAACGGGGACCAGTCGGGCTCGCGGCGCTGCAGGAACGAGTCGCGGCCCTCAACGGCCTCGGCGGTTCCGTAGGCGAGTCGCGTGGCCTCACCAGCAAAGAGCTGCTGGCCTACCATGCCGTCGTCGGTGGCGTTCATTGCGTACTTAAGCATGCGAATGGCGGTTGGGCTCTTGCCGAGAATTGTCTTACCCCAGGCAACACCCTCCGCCTCCAGTTGCGCGTGTGGCACAACGCGGTTAACCACACCCAGTTCGTATGCGCGCTGGGCGTCATAGGTCTCAGCCAGGAAGAAGATCTCGCGGGCAAACTTCTGGCCAACTTGCTTGGCCAAGTAGGCGCTGCCATAGCCGGCATCAAACGAGCCAACATCGGCGTCGGTCTGCTTGAATCGGGCGTGCTCAGCCGATGCGATGGAGAGGTCAGCAATCACGTTGAGCGAATGCCCGCCACCGGCTGCCCATCCCGGGATGAGTGCGATGACAACCTTGGGCATGAAGCGGATGATCCGCTGCACTTCGAGAATATGCAGGCGGCCCGCCTTGGCGGGGTCGATTCCCGCTGCCGCCTCGTCGTCAGAGTAGCGGTAGCCGTCCTTGCCGCGAACCCGCTGGTCGCCTCCGCTCGAAAACGCCCAGCCGCCATCTTTAGCCGAAGGGCCGTTTCCCGTGAGCAAAACAACGCCAACTTTGGAGTCCTCGGCGGCGTGGGTGAGAACGGAAACCAGTTCGTCCACGGTCTTGGGTCGGAAGGCGTTTCGAACCTCCGGGCGGTCGAAGGCCACGCGCACGATGCCGAGCTCGTTGTGACGGTGATACGTCAAGTCCGTCAACTGCTCAAAGCCGGGCACCTCGTGCCAGATTGCTGCGTCGAACAGCTCGGAAACCTGCTTGGTCATGCTTCTAGACTAACTGTTGTGAGCACACCGACCGATTCGCAGCTGCAGGCCCTGCGGGCATCCGCGCGCGTGCTGCGGATACCGATGCGCACCAAATTCCGTGGCGTGCTGGAGCGCGAGGTTTTGCTGTTTGAAGGCAGTCACGGATGGGCTGAGTGGTCTCCATTCTTGGAATACTCGGACGACGAGGCGGCGGTCTGGTTGGCCGCGGCTCTCGACTTTGCCAACAACCCGCACGACGAACTGCTGCGCCAATCCATCGGCGTGAATGCAACGCTGCCGGCCGTAGCGCCAGCCGATGTGGCTGGGATACTTGGCAGGTTTGGCGCCTTCAGAACCGTGAAAATTAAAGTTGCCGAGCCGGGCCAAAAAATGGCGGATGATCTTGCCCGCATCCGCGAAGTTCGCGCCCTTTACCCAGCTGCCAAAATCCGCCTAGACGCCAACGGGGGCTATTCGGTTGGCAACGCGATGCAGCTCGGGCACCGCCTGACGCACGCCGGCATCCAAATCGAATACTTTGAACAGCCGGTTGCCACGGTTGACGAACTCGCCAAACTGAGGCCCGCGCTGAACGACCTTGGCATCCGGGTTGCCGCAGACGAATCGATCCGAAAGGCGGCCGACCCGATGGCCGTGGTTCGCGCCGAGGCGGCCGACATCGTGGTTGTAAAGGCGGCGCCGCTTGGCGGAATCACGCGGGCCCTAGCCATCTGCTCTGAGGCCGGATTACCTGCCGTGATTTCAAGTGCGCTCGAGACCTCGGTTGGCATCTCCATGGGCCTGCACCTTGCCGCGAAGTTGCCGCTAATGGAGTACGACTGCGGCCTCGCCACGGTTGCCCTGCTGGCCGACGACGTGTGCGATTTATCCCTGACCCCCATCGAAGGCCGAATCGAAGTAAGGCGGGTTGCCCCCAGTGATGAGCGAATGACTCGCCTGGCCGCAAATGACGAACGCTCCAGCTGGTGGTTAGACCGACTGGAGCGCTGCGCCCAACTGCTTTAGCGGCTTACTTGAGGCCGCTGTAAACGTGCAGCCCCTTGAAGAACATGTTCACAATGGTGAAGTTGAAGATGATGGCGGCAAAGCCAATCACAACCAGCCAGGCGGAACGCTTGCCGTTCCAGCCACGCGTGGAATTGGCGTGCAGGTAGCCGGCGTAGATAGTCCAGATGATGAAGGTCCAGACCTCCTTGGTGTCCCAGCCCCAGAAACGGTGCCAGGCGTGCTCCGCCCAGATGGATCCAGCAATCAGCGTGAAGCTCCAGAGGATGAAGCCGATGATGTTGAAGCGGTACGAGAGCTCCTCGAGGCGCTGCATTGTTGGGAATCGGTCGAGAATCAGCTTGAACAGTTTGAAGGCCGAGTTCTTGGCGAGCGCCTTTGGCGGCTCTTGAACCCACTTGGCGCTGCGCAGCAGGAACGCGATGGAGAGAGCCGCGGCGATGTTGAAAAACGCGGTTCCCAGGATGGCCACGGAGACGTGGATCAGCAGCCAGTAGTCCTGGAGAGCAGGCATCAGGCTCTTTACCTGCACGTACCAAATTGTGGTGGCCAAGCCGAGCGCCAGGGTAACGAACCCTGAAATCAAGATGCCGACGAAGCGGACCTCCGGCCTCAAGAACTGGGCCACGATCCAGATGACAACTGCCACCAGGGTTGACGTGATGGTGAACTCGTACATGTTTGCCCACGGCACGCGCTGAACCGCGATACCGCGGCCGATAACTCCAACGCCGTGGAACAGCGCGGCGATGATGATGAGATTTACGCCCCACTTAGAGAGACTCGATGCCGTAGCTCGCACAGCCTTCTTCTCGCTGGCGGCGCGCGCCAGGTGCATCGAAAGCATCACGAAGGCGGCGGCGTAGAAAAGCATCGCTGCATAAATGCCGAGTTCGGTGACGCGAGAAAGACTCTCGTTAAGTTGTACGGGTTGCATTAGTCGCCTTTCTCATTCGATGCTAGGTCATCCCCCGATGGTTTGGACTTCTTAGGCTTCAACTTGGAGCTCAAATCGGCTACCACTCGCTCTAGCTGCGGGTCATCGCCGCGGGCAAGGGCGGCCACCTCGATGGCCTCGCCGGTCACCTTTACCCAGACTCGTCGACGCGGAATGATGAGCGACATGATCAGGCCTCCGAGGGCCAAGAGCGCGAACACCAGAACCCATACCTGACCCGGGTTGTAGTCGATGTCGAGCGAGGCGTAGCGGCGCAGGCTGTCGAACGAAACGGTACCCATGCCGTTAGGCAACTTGGCGCTCTCTCCCAGGCCAAGCTGGATCGACTTGACACCGGTCTTACCGCCGGTCAGCTGGGTCAGCCCGTGAACCTGAAGTGAGAACACGTTGGATGGGATTCCCGAGTCGAGACCAAGGTTTCCCTTGTAAACGTTCATGGTCACCAGCGGGTTGGCGTTAGCCGGGTACACCGAGGTGAACGCTCCCGTGGAGAGCTGGCCCGCGGTTGGGTAGAAGAACGACAAAATACCAAACTGCTGTGGCTTTGCATCCGGCACTTTGATTACGCCGAGGGATGTCATGTTGGCATCCTGGGGCAGATAGACCACGGGTCCGCTGAAAGCCACGTTTCCCTTGGCGTCGTGGATGGTGATGACGGGTGCATAGCCGTTGCCAGAAAGGAACACCTTGGCGCCCGTCAACTCGGCCGGCCTGTTTACGCGAATGTCGTACTTGGTTCCTGTGGTTTGGCCAGGCGTGCGCACCGAAACGTGGGCCCTGAACCAGAGCGGGGTTCCAACGTTGGTCTTGTTGGTGCGGTCGTAGGCAACGTCAAACTGGTTGAGGGTCATTGCGAAAGGCGGAAGCTGGCTCTCGGTGAAAGCGATGCCAGGGTTGAAAGAGTCGTAGCCAGCCAGGTTGTCAACGAATGTGTCGCCCTCAACCAGGATGCGCTGGCCGCTGAACGAATAGGCGCCGCCGACGCCTACAGCGATGAGAAGCCCCACCAGCGACACGTGGAAGATCAGGTTTCCGGTTTCACGCCAGTAACCGCGCTCTGCCGCCACCGATGTATCTGAGATCGAAACCCGGTAGCCCTTCTTCTTGAGGATGGCTCGCGCAGATTCGAGGGCAGCCGCGCGCTTCTTTGGCCCGGCCTTGACCGACTTGAAGGCCGGCATCCTCGAGAGGTTGGTTGGGGTTGCAGCGGGCGGAGCCATCAGGGCCTTGGAGTGCACGCTGATACGCGGGATGACGCAGCCGATTAGCGAGATAAACAGAAGGATGTAGATTGCGCTAAACCACGACGACGAATAGACGTCGAACAGCTGGAACTTGTCCATGATTGGCGCGGAGGTGGGGTTCTGCTGGAAGTAGGTGGTCACACCGTTTGGGTCGGCGGAACGCTGGGGGTAGATAGAACCAGGGATGGCCGCCGCGGCCAGCATCAGTAGCAGGATGAGGGCTGTGCGCATCGACGTCACCTGGCGCCAGATCCAACGCAACCATCCGAACAGGTTCAGTTTGGGTTCACTCGGGGTTTCATCGGCGGCCGAAACGTGATCAGCTGGGCGGCGGATGGATTCCTGTGTCACCTTTACGCCTTCGGTTTTAGAGCGCTGGGAGGTAGCCAACGAAAGCCTCCTGGAATAGTGCGATTAGGTTGTTCCAAATTCCCGTTGCCATAAGCACGCCGATGACCACCAGCAGAGCGCCACCGGCCAGGTTGAAGCCGCGGATATTCTTGCGAACGAAGTTGATGCTCTTGGTTGCCCAGCGGAACCCGGCTGCGATGAGCAGGAATGGGATGCCGAGGCCGAGCGAGTAGCTGAGCGCAAGCAGCGAACCTCGACCAGCACTTGCGGTCTGGGTGGCCAAGCCCAGGACCGCGGCCAGGGTTGGGCCGATGCATGGGGTCCAGCCGAGAGCAAAGGCCACACCGAGCAGCGGAGCGCCCACGAGGCCAACGCGTGGCTTGATGTTTAGTTTCACAGTGCGCTGCAGCCAACCGAACTGGCCGACCATCACGAGACCCAGCAGGGCGATGACAACGCCGAGGACCTGCTGGATGAGCCGTCCGTTCTGCCCGTAGAAATACGAACCCAGGGTTCCGAAGAGCGAGCCGTAGGAAACGAAAACGGCGCTGAAGCCCAAAACAAAGAGCGCGGTGCCGCCAACGATGCGGCTCTTTGCCCCCTGCTGCTGCGAGCCTGCCATGCCCGAAACGTAGCCGAGGTAGCCGGGGACGAGGGGCAGGACGCACGGCGAAAGGAACGAAACTAGTCCGGCGAGGAGCGCCAAAGGAACGGCCGCAAGAAGCGGGCCGGTCAGAATGACGCTGCCTGGATTCACTATTTCTCCGAGACCACGCGCTGAATCATGGAGTCCAGGGTGGTTGGCTCGAGCCTGCCAAGGATGCGGGCCGCAACCCGGCCCTTGCGGTCAACAACGATAGTGGTTGGAACCGCCTGCGGACTCACCACGCCGGTGAAGGCCAGGACCACGCTGCCGGTGTTGTTGTCGATGATGCTCGGGTAGGTCATGCCAAAGTTGCGGTCAAAGGCCAGCGCGGTACCCGCGGTGTCTCGCACGTTCACTCCAACAAACTGAACCTTGTAAGGAAGGTACTTCTGGTACAGCTTCTCCAAGTCCTTGGCCTCGGCGCGACAGGGCGCGCAACCCGCGTACCAAAAATTGAGAACCGTAACCACGCCGGTTAGGTTGGCGCTGCTGAGGATGGTTCCGTGTTCGGTGACTCCGGTCCATTCAACGGCCTTACCGCGGTTGGCGTTGGCTATCTCTAGGTTGGTGCCGTCGCCGGTTACATAGTTCTTGTTGTCACCACTCTTGAACTGGTTGGCCAAGTTCTCGGCGGTAGAGGAGGCGCAACCACTGGTGGCAATCGCCGCGGCGGCCAAGACGAAGGCCGCGATTGAGCGCTGGATTATTTTGTTCATGGTTTCCTAGACCGCACCCACGTCGATCGCGTTTGCCTGTAGTTTCTTTGCCGGCTCGCGGTAGTCAACCTCAACGAGCTTGCTGTCCACCAGCTCGAAGCTGGTGATCGAGCTGAGTGTGCAGCGGCGCAGCGTTGGGTTGTGGGGCAGTGGCCTACCAGTCACGCGCGAGTGCACCATCCAGATTGGAAGCTGGTGGCTCACGATGACCACGTCGCCGGAGTGTGCAGCGTTGGCTGCCTCCAGAACGCCCTCAAGCATGCGGGCAACAACCTGCTCGTAAGGTTCACCCCACGATGGCCGGCTGGGCTTTCTGAAATGCCACCAGCGATTTGGCTTGAATGCAACCTGGGCCAGCGACATCTTGCGACCCTGGAATACGTTGGTCGGTTCGATGAAGCGCTCATCGGCGATAGGATCCAGGCCAAAGATTCTGGTGAATGGGCGAGCCGACTCGCGGGTGCGCTGCAGCGGCGAGCAGTAAAGGGCAACGATTCTCCTGCCCTGAGACTTGATGTCTTCGGCGGCAGCCTCCGCCATCTTGTGACCTGCCACGGACAGACCAAAGTTTGGCAAGCGACCGTAGAGAACGCCCTCAGGGTTGTGAACCTCACCGTGACGAACGAGATGAATGCGGTCGGCGGGCATGCCTCTAGTTTACCCTCCGCTAAACTTGACCCCAAAGCGTGAAATTGGCTGTAAGTAGCCTGAGAGCGGGCTTTAGAGCCCGCCAGCCACCCTGCAAGAAAGCAACCGAATGTCTACTCGTTCACTCATCAAGAACCTAGCCGCGGCCAGCGACGGACCGGTCCAGCTCTCCGGCTGGGTTGAGACCCTTCGCGACCAGAAGCGAATCCAGTTTGTGATTCTGCGCGACGAGACCGGCTCGGTGCAGATCACCTACAAGCGCGAAGAGGTTGACGCCAAGGCAGACCTCATCTCCAGCCTCACCACCGGCTCCTTTGTCACCGTTCGCGGAAATCTGGTTCACGACGAGCGCGTAAAGCTTGGCGGCATCGAGATTCAGTTGCACGAGATCGAGATTGTGACCCTTGCCGAGCCCCAGCTGCCTATCGCAGAGGACACCTCGATCGATCAGCGCCTAGACTGGCGCTTCCTTGACCACCGCCGCCCAGAGATGAACCTGGTGTTCCGCGTCCAGACCACCCTGGAGCGCGCCTGGCGCGAGTACTGGTACCAGAACGACTTCATCGAACTGCACACTCCAAAGCTCATGGGGTCGCCATCGGAGTCAAACGCCGAGCTGTTCGAGATGGATTACTTCGAGCTTGGCAAGGCGTACCTGGCGCAGAGCCCTCAGTTCTACAAGCAGATGGCAATGATGTCCGGCCTGGGCCGCATCTTCGAGATTGGCCCGGCATTCCGCGCCGACCCTTCGTTCACCTCGCGTCACGCCACCGAGTTCACCTCTGTGGACATCGAGGTCTCACACATCGCCAGCCACGAGGACATAATGGCCATTCAGGAGCAGCTGCTAAGCCGCGGACTTCAGGCCGTCAAGGACGCTCACGGTGACGAGATCAAGGCCCTGTTTGACGTTGACATCGTGGTTCCTTCGGTTCCGTTCCCTCGCGTCACCATCACCGACGCCTACCAGATCATCGCCGAGCGCGGCCACGTGATCGAGCGCGGTGGCGACCTAGACCCTGAGGGCGAGCGCCAGATTGCCGCCCACGTCGCCGAGAAGTTTGGCCACGAGTTTGTGTTCGTGACTGACTACCCAATCTCGGTTCGCCCGTTCTACCACATGCGCCACGACGACAACCCAAAGCTCACCAAGAGCTATGACCTCATCTGGCGCGGCACCGAGATCACCACCGGTGCGCAGCGCGAGCACCGCATCGACAAGCTGATCGAGCAGGCCAAGGAGAAGGGTCTGCACCCGGAGGGACTCAAGGAGACCTACCTGGACTTCTTCGAGTACGGCGCCCCAACTCACGGTGGATTTGGCATGGGCCTGGCCCGCGTTTTGATGCTGCTTTTGCACCAGCCAAACATTCGCGAGGTCACCTACCTGTTCCGTGGCCCTACCCGCCTGATTCCGTAGGTCTTGAAATTCAAGAACCCGACCACCAGCAGGTGGTCGGGTTTTTTGATTTCAGAACCTAGGCCCAACTTTCGGATGAAAGGCCTGCAATCGGCTTGAAGTGCTTGAGGTTGTGGGTCACCAGAGTGAGCCCGCAGTTTGCTGCGTGCGCTGCAATCTGATTGTCGGCATGGCCAATGTTGTGACCGTTGCGCTTGTTGGAGGTGGCAATATCGGCAGTCGCAAGTGCATCCGAACTCGTGAAATCGAGAACCTCAACCGCTCTTATGAACTGCTCCACAGCCATTTCATGCCTGGATCCTTTGCTGTCGAGCATCCACATTGCTAGCTCTTGCAATGTGACAGAAGAAATGCACCACTCACCACTTGCCTCGTCCATCTTGAGCAACACTTTGGGGTTGCCCTTGATAGCCAGGCTGCAGGTGTCTGTATCTAGCATGTAGCGCACTAGTCATCACCAAAGGAATCAAAGAACGCGATCACGTCGAAGCGACCGTCCTTGTCAACGGGGTAGGGCATAGGCCCCTCGTGCCGCGGCTGCGTCTCCATGAACCTAAAGAATGCATCCATCCGGTGTGACTTTGCCGGACGCACCACGAGGGCATCCAGGCGATCGTCCCACTCCACATCAACGGTCTCGGTATCGAAGCGGTACTGCGCTGGAATGCGAATGGCCTGGCTGCCTCCATTACGGAAAACGGTGGTCTGCATTGCTTCTCCTTGGCTATACATTTTGTATAGCCAATTTGGCACACTGCTGGGACTTTTTCAAGAGGCGGTTTTTAGCGCACCTTCTTGAGGACCTGATGCGTCTTGTCTGCCCACGGATATTTGCGGCCCAAAAGCCTCAGAACAATCAGCAGAATCGGAAACCAAAACCTACCCGCAAACTTTAGGGTTCGCTTGGTCGAAGGTTTCATTGCCACCTAGATCAGCTCCTCTAACTTGGCGGATAGCCTGCTGGCATCGATGCGCCAGTAGGAGTGCATGGCGCCGTTGATGTGCACCACCGGAATCTCTTCGCCGTGCTTGGCGGCGAGCGCCTCGTCATCGAGGATGCTCAAATGCGCCACCTCAATTTGGGCATCGGGGTGAGCGGCCATAAAACGGCCCAGCACTGACTCCAGCGCGGCCTCGGCGTCCTCGCACAGGTGGCAACCCGGCTTGCCGATTAGGTCGATTTGGATCTTCTTGCCCATACAGCCAGCCTATGGCAACCTCGGGGCAATAAACTTTTGTGCATGCCCCGCGCAGGTAAGCCAGCCAAGAAAATTGAGGCTGCATTCTTCGATGTAGACAACACGATCATTCGTGGTTCTTCGTCGTACCTGTTTGGCCGCGCCGCTTTCCAGAAGGGTTTCTTCACCCGCAAGGATGTTTGGCTGTTCGCCTGGCACCAATTCCGTTTCATCACGGGCGGCGAAACGCACGAGATGGTGACAGATATTAAGGACAAGGCGCTGGGGCTAATCGCGGGACACAAGGCGGCAGACCTAGAGGCGCTCACCGAAGAGGTCTTTGACTTCCACCTCAAGCCAAAGCTCTGGCCGGAGACGGTTCGCCTAGCGAAAGAGCATATTGCGGCGGGCCGCGAGGTTTGGTTGGTGACCGCCACTCCTCAGGAGATTGCGGACGTTTTGGCTCACAAGCTTGGGCTCACTGGTGGACTGGGTTCGATCATCCAGCGCAAAGACGGCGTGCTCACCGGCAAGATCGAGGGCCACGCGCTGCACGGCAAATACAAGCGCAAGGCCATCCGCGCTCTGGCCAAGCAGCGCAACATCAGCCTGCGACGCTCCTACGCCTACAGCGACTCGCGCAACGACCTACCGATGCTCACCCTGGTTGGAAACGCGGTGGCGGTTAATCCAGACAAGGTTTTGGCTGTGCACGCAAAGGCGGCCGGCTGGCCAATCCTCGACTTTAAGAAGCGCGAGCTGAAGGCAAACCGCGACGAGGCATTCAAGCAAGCGCTCAAGGTCAAGAAGGCCAAGACTCGCGCCTAGCGCCTCGCCACACCAAAACGCGAAACCAAACTTAAACAGAAAACCCGCCTTACGGCGGGCTTTTTGGTTATGGCTAGAACGCCAAGGTTTACTTCTTATTGCGACGCTGGTGGCGAGTCTTGCGGAGAAGCTTGCGGTGCTTCTTCTTGGACATACGCTTGCGACGCTTCTTGATGATAGAACCCACGAAGACCTCACAGAAAAGTTGGAATTTGGCCGGAAAACTTAAGTCCAGCCGGCAGTTGTTCCATTCTAGCCCAGAAACGGCATACTCTCTAATCGTGAGCGAACAGCTGAAGTA
>Ga0213920_1001315_pt1 | contig 14057 bp, 16 predicted proteins | sample McNCre1117MG_FD_161054 | JGI IMG/M metagenome (GOLD analysis project Ga0213920, IMG submission 161054) | Freshwater microbial communities from McNutts Creek, Athens, Georgia, United States - 11-17 MG | ecosystem: Environmental > Aquatic > Freshwater > Creek | place: USA: Georgia | collected...
ACGCTTTGGCTGCACCACCGAACTTGGCAGCCAGCACGGTCGTGATGGCAGCTGTCAGTGTGGTTTTGCCGTGGTCAACGTGACCGATGGTGCCGACGTTGACGTGCGGTTTGGTCCGCTCGAATTTTTCTTTAGCCATTTTTCAATCCTTAAAAAGAGCAATGCCCGTGTGTTGGTTTTATGTTTGCATCAAATTGCTTGATCACTCCGCACGGGCACAGAGTGGCACTTGATCGCAGACAGTTTCTGAACTTTCAGATCTGACTATTTCTAGTCAGAGGTGCCCGAGCAAATTCGCAGGCGAATTTGATCCGGCACGCTTGTCGTTATTTTGCACGTGCGGCAACAATGGCTTCAGCCACGTTACGAGGTGCTTCGGCGTAGTGCTTGAATTCCATCGTGTAGGTAGCACGACCTTGCGACATGGAGCGCAGCGTGGTCGAGTAACCGAACATTTCGGACAGTGGCACTTCGGCCTTGATGGCCTTGCCGCCACCGACCATGTCGTCCATGCCCTGGACCATGCCACGGCGTGAAGACAAGTCACCCATCACGTTACCGGCGTAGTCTTCAGGTGTTTCCACTTCCACAGCCATCATGGGTTCAAGGATGACGGGGTTGGCTTTGCGGCAACCTTCTTTGAAACCAAAGATGGCGGCCATCTTGAAGGCCATTTCGTTCGAGTCCACATCGTGGTACGAACCGAAGTGCAGAGTGACCTTGACGTCCACAACGGGGTAGCCCGCCAACACGCCTTGACCCAAAGCTTCGATCACGCCTTTTTCCACCGCAGGGATGTATTCGCGAGGAACCACACCGCCCTTGATGGCGTCCACGAATTCAAAGCCCTTGCCTGGCTCCTGAGGCTCAACCTTCAGAACCACGTGGCCATATTGACCCTTACCACCGGACTGACGCACGAACTTGCCTTCGGCTTCTTCGACGGTCTTGCGGATGGTTTCGCGGTAAGCCACTTGAGGCTTGCCCACGTTGGCTTCCACACCGAATTCACGCTTCATGCGGTCCACGATGATTTCCAGGTGCAATTCGCCCTGGCCGCCAATGATGGTCTGACCGGATTCTTCGTCGGTTTGCACGCGGAACGATGGATCTTCAGCGGCCAGACGCGAAAGGGCCATGCCCATTTTTTCCTGGTCGGCTTTGGACTTGGGCTCGACAGCCTGACGGATCACGGAGTCGGGGAACACCATGCGCTCGAGGGTGATCACCGATGCGGGATCGCACAAGGTTTCACCGGTGGTGACGTCTTTCAAGCCCACGCAAGCGGCGATGTCGCCAGCGCGGATTTCGTCGACTTCTTCCCGGTTGTTGGCGTGCATCTGAACGATACGGCCAATACGCTCTTTCTTGCCGCGCACAGCGTTGTACACGGTGTCGCCCTTTTTCAGAACGCCGGAGTACACGCGCACGAAGGTCAATTGGCCCACGAACGGGTCGGTCATCAACTTGAATGCCAGAGCGGAGAATTTCTCTTCGTCGTCGGCCTTGCGGGTGACTTCTTTTTCTTCTTCGTCAAAGCCCTTGATGGCTTTCACGTCGAGAGGAGAAGGCATCAACTCGATCACGGCGTCCAGCATGCGTTGCACGCCTTTGTTCTTGAACGCGGTACCGCACAACATGGGCTGGATTTCACCGGCGATGGTGCGCACGCGCAGGCCGTGTGTGATTTCTTCTTCAGACAAGTCACCTTCTTCGAGGTACTTGTTCATCAGGTCTTCCGACGCTTCTGCAGCGGCTTCGACCATCTTCTCGCGCCACTCTTTGGCCGTGGCCACGAGGTCAGCGGGGATCTCTTCGAAGTTGAATTTCATGCCCTGGGAAGCTTCGTCCCAGATGATGGCTTTCATCTTGCGCAGATCGACCACACCGGTGAAGTTTTCTTCGGCACCGATTGGGATCACAACGGGGACAGGGTTGGCCTTCAGGCGCAACTTCATCTGCTCGACGACCTTGAAGAAGTTGGCACCGGTACGGTCCATCTTGTTCACAAAGGCCAGACGTGGCACTTTGTACTTGTTCGCCTGACGCCACACGGTTTCAGACTGGGGCTGCACACCACCCACAGCACAGTAAACCATGCAAGCGCCGTCCAGCACGCGCATGGAACGCTCCACTTCAATGGTGAAGTCCACGTGGCCGGGGGTGTCAATGATGTTGATGCGGTGCTCGGGGAAAGAGCTGTCCATGCCCTTCCAGAAGCAGGTGGTAGCAGCCGAAGTGATCGTGATGCCACGCTCTTGCTCTTGCTCCATCCAGTCCATGGTGGCAGCGCCGTCGTGCACTTCACCAATCTTGTGGTTCACGCCGGTATAAAAAAGGATACGCTCAGTCGTCGTGGTCTTGCCGGCGTCAATGTGAGCCGAAATACCAATGTTGCGATAGCGCTCGATGGGGGTAGTGCGAGCCATTTAATTCTCCAAAGATTAAGTACCAAAGCCCGCCACCCCTGATGGGGCCAGCGGGCTGGCTTCTGACAGTGTCGGGCTTCTTTGTGAAGCCCTTGTGAATCAGAAGCGGAAGTGCGAGAACGCCTTGTTGGCTTCGGCCATGCGGTGAACTTCATCACGCTTTTTCATGGCGCCACCACGGCCTTCGTTGGCTTCGAGCAATTCGTTGGCCAAACGCAGGGCCATGGACTTCTCGCCGCGCTTGCGAGCGGCTTCTTTGATCCAGCGCATCGACAGGGCCAGGCGACGAACAGGGCGCACTTCAACAGGCACCTGGTAGTTCGCACCACCCACGCGGCGGGATTTCACTTCCACCATGGGCTTGACGTTGTTGATGGCGATGGAGAAGAGTTCCACAGGGTCTTTGCCTGTTTTCTTTTCCATGTTTTCGAGGGCACCATAAATGATGCGCTCGGCAACAGCTTTTTTGCCGCCTTCCATGATCACGTTCATGAACTTGGACAATTCGACATTACCGAACTTGGGATCCGGCAGGATTTCACGTTTAGGGACTTCGCGACGACGTGGCATATTTCACCTCATATTGCTTCAGTTGGCATCTTTTCAGACACCGCGAGCGTTATTCAAAACACTCACTTACTCGACCCACCTGGACAATTCCGGGCTTCGGGTCACTTCGCTGATTCACCGCGCCACGCGGGAAACAGCACCGAAAAATTTCAACCCGAAAGGGCTTACTTGGCCTTTGGCTTCTTCGCACCGTACTTGGAGCGAGACTGCTTGCGGTCTTTCACGCCTTGCAAGTCCAGCGAGCCACGAACGATGTGGTAACGCACACCTGGCAAATCCTTGACACGACCACCGCGCACCAGAACCACCGAGTGTTCCTGCAGGTTGTGGCCTTCACCGCCGATGTAGGAGATGACCTCAAAACCGTTGGTCAAGCGCACTTTGGCAACTTTACGCAGAGCGGAGTTAGGCTTTTTAGGCGTTGTGGTGTACACACGGGTGCAGACACCACGACGCTGTGGAGAGTTTTGCATCGCAGGGCTTTTGGACTTGATCGTTTCGACCTCGCGCCCCTGACGCACCAATTGATTGATGGTTGGCATTGTTTGTAACGTCCCTAAACGTTTGAATTAGACAAAAGAAACTTCCCCGCCCCAAAAGCGGAAAAGCCCGCCAGTATAACCGCCTGGCGGGCTTGTGACAAGTTATCCACAATTTGGAGGCTCTCAGCCTCTCCGGCTCACTTGATCCACAGGCGGACAGCGTCCCAGGCACGGCCCAGGACACCGGCTTGCTCCACCCCCTCCAGGACCACCAGAGGCACGTCCAGCAAAGGCTGATCGCCACGCAAAACCTTCAAAGTGCCCACAGCCTGACCTTTCACAAAAGGCGCCACCAACGGATCGGGGCGCACCACCTGGGTTTTGACCTGTGCGGCACTGCCCGCCGGTACAGCCACCACCAGGGGCTGGAACGAGCCCAGCTTCAGTTCACGGGACTTGCCTTTCCAGACCGCAGGCGTGGCCACCGACTGACCCGCCTCGAACAGCTTGACCGCATCAAAAGCGGTGTAACCCCAGTTCAGGAGTTTCTGACTTTCGTTGGCGCGGGCATTTTCGCTGTCAGCCCCCACCACGATGGACAGCAGACGGCGTGTGCCCACATTCGGGAAATCACGTTTGGCCGTGGCCACCAAGCAATAACCGGCAGCCTGGGTGTGACTGGTCTTCAGACCATCCACCGTCGGGTCACGGAACAACAACAGATTGCGATTGGACTCATTGGCCGCAGGCGTGCCGGGGTAGCGGTACTTCTTGATCGCGTAATAAGACGCATACTCCGGAAAATCTCGCATCAGGCGGGTCGCCAAAATACTCAGGTCGCGCACAGACGTGCTGTGACCCGGGACGGGCAAGCCTTCCGGGTTTTTGTAACTGGTCTGCTTCATGCCCAGAGCCTTGGCCTGCTCATTCATCATCTGAACAAAACGGTCCGCGCTGCCGCCCACCCCCTCGGCCAAGGCCATGGTGGCATCGTTGCCCGACTGAACAATCATGCCTTTGAGCAAATCCTCAACGGGCACTTGCATTTTGGGATCGATGAACATGCGCGAACCGGGCATCTTCCAGGCGCGCTCGGAAACCGGAAAGGTCTGCTTGAGATCGATCTTGCGGGATTTCAAGGCTTCGAACACCAGATACGCGGTCATCAACTTGGTCAAAGATGCGGGCTCGACCGCGGCATCGGGGTCTTTGGAGGCCAGCACCTGGTTGGCCGTGACGTCCAGCAACAAATAAGCCTTGGCAGCGACTTCTGGCGCCTGAGGCATTTGGGCCTGGGCGATGCTTGTGACCGCCGCACACATGACCAACAGCAAAGTTTGAATACAACGTTTCATGGGTTCCATCCAGGGCACCAATGGGGCCGTTCAAAAAATCAGGCTTGCAGGTGACGCACCACCAAGGACCGCAACAAGGGCAGTTGACCATGAAAGAAGTGCTCCACCCCGGGAATCACCGTGACCGGCAAGGTTTGTGGTCTGGCCCAATCCATCACACTGCTCAAGGCCACAGTGTCGTCTTGCTCGCCATGGATGACCAAGGCGCGCTCATGCAGCTCCGGTGCTACTGGCGCCACAGTGAAGCGCGATGCCGCTGTGCCCACCAGCACCAGCTTGTCCACAGGCCGCTGGGCATGCACCGCCTGCACCACATGGCTGGTGACAAATGCCCCAAACGAAAAGCCCGCCAAAGCCAGCGGACCATCGGGGGCCACCTGCTCAATCACCGACAGCATGTCGGCCGCTTCGCCACGGCCTTCGTCGTAAACCCCGGCGCTGGCGCCTACCCCACGGAAGTTGAAACGCACGGCTTGCCAGCCGCACTGTACAAAAGCACGGGCCAGGGTCTGCACCACCTTGTTTTGCATGGTGCCGCCAAACAAGGGGTGCGGGTGGGCAATCACCACCGTGCCACGAACAAGGCCGTCGGGTGGCACATCACGCAGGGCCTCCAAAGAACCTGCGACGCCTTGGAGTGTGAGAGATTGGGTGGCCGAGTTCATCAGCGCCCCAAATGTTCCGGTGTCACCAGGCGCTCAACCACCCGCCCGTCCTTCAAATGGGACTGCACGATTTCTTCGATGTCGCTCTGGTCCACATAGCTGTACCAGACGCCTTCCGGATACACCACCGCCACCGGACCACCGGAGCAGCGGTCCAGGCAGCCGGCCTTGTTCACACGGACTTGGCCCGGGCCCGCCAGGCCCAGCTCTTTGATGCGGTTTTTGCAATGGTCAAACGCGGCTTGGGCATTGTGCTGAGCGCAGCTGGCCTCGCCGTTTTTGCGCTCGTTCAGGCAAAAAAAGATGTGGCGCTTGAAATAAGAGGGCTTGTGTTCTGGGGTCATGCCCGAATTTTAGGCGCCCCACCCCATGAACTAAGACTTTGACTCGGTAAAGGACAAGCGCCGGACCAAATACAGCAAGGCGGCATACGGCCACAGCCAGCCCAACCATTGAATCAAGCCATGAAAACGGATGAAGCGCCCTTGCTCCCACGTCTGCAAGGTCAGGGCAAAATACGCATCTGCGGATGCGTTGTTGAGCAAACTCAACTGCCAGACCAAGGCCACCAAAGCCAGCACCAGGCATGCCCGTGCTGGCGCAAAGGCCAAGGCCAGCATGCCCCCCATCGCCAGCACCAGGCCCACCGCCACCTCGATGCTGACCCAGCCCCAGGCATGGCTTGGGCCATAAGTCAAAGCCGCCGACAGGGCACTCGCAGCGACACCCAGAAACAGAACCAGGAAAGCCGTCACAAAACGCTGGTAGCGCTGGCGCAACACACTGAAGGCCACCAGACACGGCAACAAAAGCCCGATCGCCACGCACAACATCTCGCTCACAGGCAACAAAGGCTGCAACTCCACTTCGCGCAAGGGCATCCATTCCAGCAAAGGGGATTCCTGCAAGCCGTTGGCCAAAGCCGCTTCGACCCGCTCCAGCACCTGCCCCATCCCGAAAGCCACAGGTGCCGGAAACAGCAAGGCCATTGGCCACACGACCAGCAAAGCCAAAGCCCCGCCAGCGTCCATCACAAACCAACGGTCACGAAAACGGCTCCAGCGCTCGATCAGGCCCACCCATTCCAAGGCACGGGCGGTGACCGCTCCCATCAAGGCGCCGGCCACATTCAGCGCAGCATCCACATTGGACGGTACGCGAACAGGCAAAAACATCTGCAAGCTTTCCATGGACAAGGACAAACATGCCGCCGCCAAGGTGGCCAGCCAGATGCCCGGCCAATGACGGCGCGTGCGGTGCAAGGCCAGCGCCAGCAAAAAGCCCAAGGGGGCGTAGCCCAGGACGTTCGACAGCACATCAAAGCCTGTCCAGTATTTGGGCAAGGGGGCCGAAAGAAATGCCCACGGCGATATGCCCTGAACACGCCAGTTGTCAAACGGGTACAAGCTGGCATAGACGATCAGGACCGCATAGATCCACGCCAAAGGCCAGGCCGCTGTTTTGCGCATCATGGCTTTGCGCGACCAGCCCTCAGAAGGGCTTGACCACCACCAAAACGACCGCGGCCAACATCATCAGCACGGGCACTTCGTTGAACCAGCGGAACCAGACATGGCTGCGCTGCATGCGCTTGGTTTCGAATTTGCGCAGGATCACACCACAAGCATGGTGGTAACCGATCAGCAACAGCACGATCAGCAGTTTGGCGTGCATCCAGCCCTGACCGGGACCCCGTCCGATGCCGTAAACCAGCCAAAGCCACAAACCCAGCACCAAAGCGGGCACCGCCAGGATCGTCATGAACTTGTAGAGCTTGCGCGCCATGAGCAGCAAACGGGCGCGCTCGGCCTGCGAAGCGGGCTCGACCATGGCCAGATTCACGAAAATGCGGGGCAGATAAAACAGGCCCGCAAACCAGCTGGCGATGAAGACAATGTGGAGGGCTTTGATCCAGAGCATGGGACAAGTGTAGTCAGAGGCCGCCAGGTCTGGTGGGCGTGGACCGATTCAGGCAAAAAAAACCCTCGGCCAGGGGCCGAGGGTGGGAAGCCTTTTTGCTGTCACACATCAAGGCGCCCGCTCAGGGAGGAAAAGCGGGAGGCAGCAAGCTGCCCGGTAGGGAATTTATCAAATAACAAAACCGATAACAAGCTTGTTTCCAATTTTTTTATTGTTTTTGACAGTTAAGCTTGCACATGGGTGACGCTGTTGGCCTAGGCCATACGCACCCCGCCAAAGACTTCAGGCACAATTTTCCACATGAACCCCGTCGCCCCCTTCCCTTCGAGCCGCCCGCGCCGCCTGCGCCGCGATGAATTCACCCGCAACCTGGTGCGCGAACACCAGGTCACGCCGCACGACCTGATCTACCCGGTGTTTGTGCTGGACGGACAAAACCAGCGCCAGCAAGTCGGCTCCATGCCCGGCGTGGAGCGCCTGTCGCTCGACCTGTTGCTGCCCGTGGCCGAAGACTGCGTGAAGCTCGGCATCCCGGTGATGGCGCTGTTCCCGGTGATCGACGCCAGCCTCAAAGACCCCACGGGCAGCGAAGCCATGAACCCCGAAGGCCTGGTGCCGCGCGTGGTGCGCGAGCTGAAAAAACGGTTTCCTGAACTGGGCGTGATGACTGACGTGGCGCTCGACCCCTTCACCAGCCACGGCCAGGACGGCCTGCTGGACGACACCGGCTACATCCTCAACGACGAAACCACCGCCGTGCTGGTGCAGCAAGCCCTGACCCAAGCCGAAGCCGGTGTCGACATGGTCGCGCCCAGCGACATGATGGACGGCCGCATCGGCGCGATCCGCCAGGCGCTCGAGGCGCGTGGCCTGATCCACACCCGCATCATGGCCTACAGCGCCAAATACGCCAGCGCCTTTTACGGCCCCTTCCGCGACGCGGTCGGCTCGGCTGGCAACCTGGGCAAGAGCAACAAAAAGGTCTATCAGATGGACCCCGGCAACAGCGACGAAGCCCTGCGCGAAGTGGCGATGGACCTGGCCGAAGGGGCCGACATGGTCATGGTCAAGCCCGGCATGCCTTATCTGGACATCGTGCGCCGCGTCAAAGACGAATTCAAGGTGCCGACCTTTGCCTACCAGGTGTCGGGCGAATACGCCATGCTCAAGGCCGCTGCGCAAAACGGCTGGCTGGACCACGACCTGGTCATGATGGAAAGCCTGCTGGCCTTCAAACGCGCAGGCGCCGACGGCGTGCTGACCTACTTTGCCCGCGACGCGGCCCGTTTGATCCGCCAGGCCTGAGCCGTTCATGCGGGTCTTCAGCGTCTCGGGCGCACAGGTTCACGCCGGGCTGGCCCTGCCCGAGCAGCTGCCCGAACACGGCTACGTCTGGATCGCCTGCTCGCGCGAAGCCTTTCAGGCCGAGCTGGGCGTGATTCAGAGCACCCTCGAAAAACTCACCGGGCAAACCCTGGTGGACCTGCACGTCTCCGACCTGCTCAATGCCCAGCTGCCCTCGCGTTTTGACTACAGCTCGCACTACGACCTGATGGTGTTCAGGCGATTGGCGCAGCGCCCGGACAGCGTGACCAGCAACGCAGGCAACGGCCTGGCCTTGCAAAACGGCAAACGCTCCGGCCCGCCCGTGTTGCACCGCATCGACACCAGCCCGGTCGGTTTTGCGGTTTTCGACCGCGTGCTGCTGAGCGTGCACCCCGCCGACTGCGCTGTGCGCGAAGCCTATGCCGCGCGCCTGCTGGCCAGCACACAGGCGCACATGCAAGCCCACGACGCGGCCGACCCCCGATCAACCGGCGCACGCGGTGTGCCCCACAGCCCGGCCGACATGATGCTGCGCATCGTCAGCCACATGGTCGACGGCTACCTGGACCTGCGGCGCGAACTGAGCCGCCAGCTGGACCACTGGCAAGCCGAACTGCTGCACCCGCGCACGCGCTTCAACCGCTGGGACGCCCTGCTGCACGCCCGCATGGCGCTGCACCAGCTCGAAGCCCTGTGCGACGACCAGCACACCGCCATGCAAAGCTGGACCGAATCACTGGACAGCTGGCGGGTGTCTCAGGAACACGCCGCTGAACGGGAACACGAACTGCTCAAAATCCGCAGCCGCGACGTGCTCGAACACATCGACCGCGTGGTGCAGCATGTGCGCCGCCTGGAGCACAACACCGAAACCGCCGTGCAGATGCACTTCAACGTGCAAGGCAACCGCACCAACGACATCATGCGCACCCTGACAGCGCTGACCGCGATCTTTTTGCCGCTGAACCTGATCGCAGGCATCTTCGGCATGAACTTCGAGTTCATCCCCTGGCTGCACCAGGCCTGGGCCTTCTGGTGGACGCTGGGCACCATGGCAAGCATCGCCCTCGTCATGGGCCTGGTGTTCTGGCGCAAACGCTACCTGGCCCGCACCGGCGAGTGACTCAGGCCAGGTGTTTGGCAAAAAACGCCAAGGTCCGCTCACGCGCCAGCTTGGCCGAGGGCTCATGCCAAGCGCCCCGCTGATCACAGTTGAAGCCGTGGTGCGCCGCATAGGTGAACACCTGCACCTCGGGATGCGCCTTCTTGAAGGCCGCCACCGAGTCCAGCGGAATCCATTTGTCTTCTTCTGCAAAATGCGCCAACACAGGCACCTTGGCCTGGCGGGCAATCTCGGCTTCGGTCGTCACGCCACCACCGTAGTAAGGCACGGCCGCGCTCAAACCCGTCAAGGTGCACGCTGAACGCCAGGTCAGCAAGCCGCCCCAGCAATACCCAACGATGCCCACCTTGCCGCCAGAGGTCTTGGCCGCATGGTCAATGGTGGCCTGGATATCGGGCATCGCGCCCGGCGCAGGCAAAGCCTCGACTGCGGTTTTGTAGCCAAAGCCCTCACCCATGTCGGCTTCGCTGTAACCCAGCTCCACATCGGCTCGGGTGCGGTGGAACATGGCCGGGGCCACCGCCAGGTAACCCTCGGCCGCGTAACCATCGGCCACGTTGCGGATGTGGCTGTTGACGCCAAAAATTTCCTGAATCACCACCACAGCGCCTTTGGGCTGGCCAGCGGGCCGGGCTTCGTAAGCGGGCACCAGCGTGCCATCGGCGGATTTCAATTCGATCATCTTGCCCATGTTGTTCTCCAAGTTGTGGCCATCAGGCCGTCAGCAGGCGTTCGACAAAGTCGAGGCGGTCCTGGCCCCAAAAAAGCTCGCCATCGACCACATAACTGGGGGCGCCAAATACACCCGCATCGATGGCTGCTTGAGTGTAGGCCTCATAGCGTTCTTGCACCGCCTGGCTGTGCGATTGTTCCAACACAGCGGCAGGCAAGCCTTGTTCTGCCAGCAACTCGGCCAACACCTTCTCGTCCGCGATGTTGCGCTCTTGCGCCCAACAAGCGGCCAACACAGCACCGGCCACGCCCATGGCCGCCACAGCGCCATGGGCCAAGTCTGCGGCGATAATCACGCGGGCCGCATCGTCACCCCCCACAGGAAAGTAGCGGGGCTTCAGGTTCAAGGGGGCATTCAGATGCTGGCTGAAGCGCTGCAGCTCCACCAGCCGGTACGCCTGGCGCTGGGGTGCACGCTGGCCCAAAGGCAGGCCGCCCGAAATCGGGAACACCTTGCCGCCCAGGTCAATGGGCATCACGCGGACGCTGGCGCCCGCACGCTGGGCCAGGTCGGCCAGGCGCTGGTGCCCCAGATAAGCCCAGGGGCTTTGCGGGGCGAAGTAATAGTCCACTGTGTGACCCATCTTGATTCCTTCACGGTGTGTAATGTTTTCAGGGCGGATTGTGTCCGCAGATCGCAAATCATGCTGGAGACCTCAGATGAACAAAGTGCTTTTGGTGACCGGCGGCAGCCGGGGCATCGGTGCCGCCACCGCCTTGCTGGCGGCGTCGCAGGGCTGGACCGTGGCGGTGAACTACACCGCCAACTCGCTGGCCGCTGACGAGGTGGTGCGCCAGATTCGCAGCACAGGCGGCAACGCCATCGCGGTGCAGGCCGATGTGGCCGACGAAGCGCAGGTCCTGCGCATGTACGAGCACATCGACGCCAAGCTGGGCCGCCTGTCGGGTCTGGTCAACAACGCGGGTGTGGTCGATGTCTATGCCCGTGTGGCCGAGATGAGTGTGGCGCGCCTCAAGCGCATGTTCGACATCAACGTGATCGGCAGCATCGTCTGCGCACGCGAAGCCGTGCGCCGCATGAGCACCCGCTACGGCGGCGAAGGCGGCAGCATCGTCAACGTGTCGAGTGCCGCATCCCGCCTGGGCTCGCCCGGCCAGTACGTGGACTACGCCTCGGCCAAAGGCGCCATCGACGCCTTCACGCTGGGCCTGGCCAAGGAAGTCGCGGCCGAAGGCGTGCGCGTCAACGCCGTGCGCCCTGGCCTGATCGACACCGAAATCCACGCCTCGGGTGGCCTGCCCGACCGCGTGAAAGACCTGCAGCACCTGGTGCCCATGCAGCGTGGCGGCACCGCCAACGAGGTGGCGCAAAGCATCGTCTGGCTCCTGTCGGACGCCGCCAGCTACACCACCATGAGTTTGATCGACGTCTCCGGAGGTCGCTGATGACCACCAGCAAAACAAGCATCAAGTACTACTGGGAAGACTTTGCCCCCGGCCAGGTGCGTGACCTGGGCACCATCACGCCCACCCGCGAAGAAATCATCGCCTTCGCCAGCCAGTTCGACCCGCAACCTTTTCACCTCAACGACGAAGCCGCCAAAGCCTCGGTCTTTGGCGCCCTGTCGGCCAGCGGCTGGCACACCTGCTCAATGGCCATGCGCTTGATGGTGACCAACTTCCTGTGCGAAACCTCCAGCCTCGGCTCGCCGGGCCTGGAAGGCATCAAGTGGCTCAAACCTGTGTTCCCCGGCGACACCCTGCGCCTGCAGACCACCGTGCTGGAAACCAAGCCCATGGGCAAGCGCCCCGATGTAGGCATGACGCGCAACCTGTGGGAAATGTTCAACCAGCACGGCGACAAGGTGCTGCACATGGAAGGTTGGGGCATGTTCAGACGCCGCACACCGGCGGCCTGAAGCCCCACAATGCGGGCATGGATTTCAAACCGCTCATCACCCTGCTGGCCATCGTCAACCCGCTGGCCTGCGTTCCGTTTTTCATCCACTACACGCAAGGCTTCAGCCGCGCCCAGCGCCAGCGCACCATCTTGGTGTCGTCCTTGACGGCCTTCATCGTCATCGCCGCCAGCGCCTTGCTGGGCCTGCAAATTCTGGCGTTCTTCGGCATCTCGCTGGCCAGCTTTCAGGTCGGCGGTGGCATGCTGCTGTTGACCGCCGCCCTGTCCATGCTGAATGCCCAACCCGCCGAGGCCCGCGCCAACGCCGACGAGGTGCACGACGCCGAAGCCAAGGCCGCCGTGGGTGCCAGCATCGCTGTGGTGCCCTTGGCCATCCCGCTGCTCACCGGCCCGGCCACCATGTCCACCGTGGTGATCTACGCCGAAAAAGCCAAAAATTTTGCCCAACTGGGCACCTTGGTGGGCTATGGCCTGGTCATCGGCCTGGCCACGGCCTTGTGCTTTTCATTGTCAGAGCCCATCGCCCGCATCCTGGGCAAAACCGGCATCAACGTCATGACCCGGCTGATGGGCTTGATCCTGGCCGCGCTGGCGGTCGAGGTGATGACCGACGGGCTGCACAAGCTGTTTCCCGTGCTGGCACGGGGGGCCTGAGGGCATTGCATTAAGTGCTTGACTCACCCTTATCAAGTAGACAACGGATCTGTTGATCTTGCCAACGGGCCATCCCCCACATCGCGACCACACCACCGAGCAGGGCAAAGAACATGTCCGACTGCGTGTCCCACGGATCACCTTGAGTCCCCAAAAATTCATCCGCCCCTTGTCCAAGCATGAATGCAGCCGTCCATTCAATAAGCTCATAGGTCGCACTGATCGCCAACACCATGCACACCACCACAAAGGCCAACATTTTGCGCCCCCGCACCCACTGACCGCGCAGCAAAATCTCACGGGCCACCAGAGCTGGCACAAAGCCCTGCATGAAATGACCAATCTTGTCGTAAGGGTTGCGGTGCAGTCCCAGCCACTGGGCCAAATCAAACCCCAGGGGCACGCGCGCGTAGGAGTAAGCACCACCCACCATGAGCACCACCGCATGCACGGCAATCAGGGCATACAGCAGTGGCGTCAGAGGAAACCGTTCCCTCGTGAGCCAAAGCACCGGCACCACCAGAAAAACGGGGAAAACCTCCATCCACCAGGTAACTTGGTCATATGGCTGCCAGCCAGACCACACCAGCACAGGCACGATCACGGCCAGAGCCAACATAAAAGGATTGCAGGAGACGTCTCTCACATCATGTCTTTCACAAAGAGTGGGGGCAACGCCCCACATCAGCCAGAGTGGCTTGCCGCACAGCAGTATTCGTCATGTTTTTGCACTTCAAATAATTAACTCTTAAGTTTAATTTCAAATCCCAAAGCCCGACGCCAAGTCCTGTCTCAAGCGCTCCACCAGCGCCGTCACCGCCCGGGGCACATGCGGCGCATACGGGCGGATGGCGTAGATGGTTTCGGCAAAAGCGCCCACGGGTTTCCAGTCGGGCAACACGGGCACCAATTTGCCTTG
>Ga0213920_1001318_pt1 | contig 14014 bp, 11 predicted proteins | sample McNCre1117MG_FD_161054 | JGI IMG/M metagenome (GOLD analysis project Ga0213920, IMG submission 161054) | Freshwater microbial communities from McNutts Creek, Athens, Georgia, United States - 11-17 MG | ecosystem: Environmental > Aquatic > Freshwater > Creek | place: USA: Georgia | collected...
CCGAATACGGCAAATTGCCGACGTACAGTTTATTGCCCATGAAAGGGACTCCTTAAAACACAAAAACAAAGCGATGGAGTCCCGAACCGAAACTGACCGATCACCAAATACAACCTTGCCAATGACGTGCATTTACAAGGTTGTAGCCATTATGGAGCACAAGTTGACCAAATAACCAAGCGTTTACCTGTATTTAGTGCAATTGATACCCGAAAAACCACAATTCCTGTGGCTTACCAGCTCGCTTCTCGGTCTGGCGACGCTGTGATTTTGTGGATCGTCAAGTCAGCCCCTTCGAATTCCTCTTCTTGGCTCAGGCGCAAACCTAGTGCCATTTTCAACACGCCGTACACCACAAAGCCTCCAAGCAAAGCCCACACGACGCCTAGCGCAGTGCCCGCCAATTGCGCGGTGAGGTTGATACCGCCAAGGCCCCCCAGCGCCTGAGTGCCAAAAATACCAGCCGCAATGCCGCCCCATGTGCCACACAAGCCATGCAAAGGCCACACGCCCAACACATCGTCAATGCGCCATTTGTTTTGGGTGAGCGTGAACATCACCACAAAAATGCCACCAGCCACAGCGCCCACCACCAATGCGCCCATGGGGTGCATCAAGTCAGAGCCAGCGCAGACCGCCACCAAGCCAGCCAAGGGGCCGTTGTGCACAAAGCCTGGGTCGTTTTTGCCCGCAATCAACGCGACCAAGGTGCCGCCCACCATCGCCATCAGTGAGTTCACGGCGACGAGGCCAGAAATTTTGTCTAGCGTTTGTGCGCTCATCACGTTGAAGCCAAACCAGCCCACGATCAAAATCCATGCCCCTAAAGCGAGGAACGGAATGCTCGAGGGCGGGTGTGCAGAGATCGCGCCGTCTTTGCGATAGCGGTTGCTGCGCGCACCGAGCAACAACACGGCAGGCAATGCAATCCACCCCCCCACGGCGTGAACCACCACAGAGCCCGCGAAGTCGTGGAACTCGTCACCGGTCCATTCTTTGAGCCACGCTTGAAAACCAAAATGTTGATTCCAAGCAATGCCCTCAAAGAAGGGATACACAAAACCCACGATGACTGCGGTTGCAATCAGCTGCGGCCAAAACTTGGCGCGTTCCGCAATGCCGCCCGAGATGATGGCGGGAATGGCGGCGGCAAACGTCAGCAAGAAAAAGAACTTCACCAGCTCGTAGCCGTTTTTGTCAGCCAACGATTCCGCGCCGATCATGAAGCTCGCGCCATACGCGATTCCATAGCCCACCACAAAGTAGGCAATGGTGGACACACAGAAGTCCACCAAAATTTTCACCAGCGCATTGACTTGGTTTTTGCGACGAACTGTGCCCAGTTCTAAAAATGCGAAACCCGCATGCATGGCAAGCACCATGATGGCGCCGAGCAGAATGAACAAAGCATCCGCGCCCTGTTTGTGTGCATCCATAAATATTCCTTGTCTTTTTTGATTTGTTTTGGTGCGTTTTGGCACCCATCTTTTCTGTCGCACCAGATGTAAGCAAAAAATGCACCAAATTCAACGATGCGCACGAGGCCGGGGCTAGGATCTCGGCGCGCGCAGTCGTTACGATTCAACGATGCTGATTTCTACCCAAGTGCTTGCTTTTTTGTTCACCGCGGTTTTGTTGACCGCCACCCCTGGGCCTGACAACCTCATGGTTCTGAGCGTGGGGATGTCGCGTGGCAAACGCGCTGGCATTGCTTTTGGCCTGGGTTGTGCGCTCGGCTGTTTGAGCCATACCACGCTGGCTGTGGTGGGCGTCAGTGCCCTTGTGGCCGCGTCGCCCATGGCGTTCTTCGTGTTGAAAATCACGGGTGGTGTGTATTTGGTTGTGCTGGGCGTTCAAGCCCTGCGACACGCCGGTGGCACAACGATGGCCACCGATCAAGCGGGCGAGGTGTCGTTGCAGCGGCTCTTTGCGAAGGGGCTGTTGGCCAACGCCATCAATCCAAAGGTCGTTCTGTTCTTCTTGTCATTTTTGCCACAGTTTGTCGATACATCACGGGAGGATGTGGCGTGGCAGCTAGGACTGCTGGGTGTGCTGTTCACGGCGCAAGCGGCGGTTTTGTTTGTCTTGCTTGGCTATTTTGCGGGCAGCGTGGGCGGTTGGCTAAGCCGCAAACCCAGTGTGGGGCTGTGGCTGGATCGGCTGGCCGCTTGCGTGTTTATTGCGCTGGGCATTCGAATCATGGTGGTCTACTGAGGCTGAAAAACGCGCGCGGTAGGATCGCTTCATGGAAGCATTTCTCATCTCTACAGGCATCGTCGCCCTCGCCGAAATGGGCGACAAGACGCAACTTTTGTCACTGGTGCTTGCCGCACGTTTTCGCAAGCCTTGGCCCATCGTGTGGGGCATTTTGGTGGCCACGTTGGCCAACCATGCTTTGGCGGGTGGTTTGGGTGCATGGGTGACCAGCCTCATGGGCCCGACGGTGTTGCGCTGGGTCTTGGGTGTGTCATTCCTAGCCATGGCGGCATGGATGTTGGTGCCCGACAAGTTGGACGACGATGACGCAGATGTGAAGCCCAAGTTTGGTGTGTTTGGCACCACCGTCATTGCCTTTTTCTTAGCCGAAATGGGCGACAAAACACAAATCGCCACGGTGATGCTGGCGGCTGAATACCAGTCGTGGTTGTGGGTAGTGGCAGGCACCACCTTGGGCATGATGCTGGCCAATGCGCCTGTGGTGTGGTTTGGCGAGCGCATCACGCGGTTGGTGCCGCTGACTTGGGTACACCGCATCAGTGCAGCGGTGTTTGTGGTGCTGGGGCTCTTGGTGTTGTTAGGCAGCGAAGCACCAGACACGCACGGCAAGCCGCATGAAATCGCTGCAGAAGTGGTCGCCCCCAGCGAACCCGCTTCTGCCGCATCCAACTAAGTTATTTGGCGATCACGCGCACCATCTCCAAACACTTGTTGGAGTAGCCCCATTCGTTGTCGTACCAGCTGACGATTTTGATGAAGGTGCCGTCCAATGCCAAGCCCGCATCGGCATCAAACACCGAGGTGCAAGGCTCACCACGGAAGTCGGTGGACACCACTTTTTCATCGGTGTAACCCAGTACGCCTTTGAGCGCGCCAAGGCTTTGCGCTTTCATCTCAGCGCAAATTTCTTTGTACGTGGCGGCGTTGTTCAGCTCCACGGTCAGGTCCACCACGGACACATCAGACGTGGGCACGCGAAAGGCCATGCCGGTGAGCTTGCCTTTGATGTCTGGAATCACCACGCCCACTGCTTTGGCGGCGCCTGTGCTGGAGGGAATGATGTTTTCCAAAATCCCCCGTCCTCCGCGCCAGTCTTTGTTCGAAGGGCCGTCCACCGTTTTTTGGGTGGCGGTGGTGGCATGCACGGTGGTCATCAAGCCGCGTTTGATGCCCCACTTGTCGTTCAACACCTTGGCCACAGGGGCCAAACAGTTGGTGGTGCAAGAGGCGTTAGAGACAATGGTTTGGCCCGCGTAGCTGGCGTGGTTCACGCCGTACACAAACATGGGGGTGTCGTCTTTGGAGGGGGCTGAGAGCAGCACTTTCTTGGCGCCTGCAGCCAAATGTTTTTCAGCGGTGGCTTGGTCCAAGAACAGGCCGGTGGCCTCGACCACCACGTCGGCGCCAATCTCATTCCATTTCAAAGCTGCGGGGTCGCGCTCCTGGGTGAGGCGAATCTTTTTGCCGTTCACCACCAAGTGGCCGTCATCGACAGACACCTCACCTTGGAAGCGACCATGCACGCTGTCGAACTTGAGCATGTAAGCCAAGTAGTCGGGCTCTAACAAGTCGTTGATGCCAACGACCTCGATGTCGTTGAAGTTTTGAATCGCGGCGCGAAACACCATGCGTCCGATGCGGCCAAAGCCGTTGATGCCGATTTTGATGGTCATGTCAGTCTCCTTGAAGGCTTGATTCTATGAAACTTTGTTACATGATTTCAAGTTGATTCGTGTATTTTTTTTACCTAAACAAAACAATAGGCAAAGAAAAAGCGCCCGAGGGCGCTTTTGTGTCGCAAAGCTTGGAAGCGTTACTTCTTCTTGGCCACCACACGAACCATCTCTAGGCACTGCTTGGCGTAACCCCATTCGTTGTCGTACCAAGCGACGATCTTGACAAAGTTCCTGTCCAAAGCAATACCTGCTGTGGCGTCAAACACCGAGGCGCATGACTCGCCACGGAAATCAGTAGACACCACTTTCTCGTCGGTGTAGCCCAACACGCCTTTGAGAGCGCCTTCGCTTTGCGCTTTCATCTCGGCGCAAATTTCGGCGTAGCTGGCTTCGTTCGTCAACTCGACCGTCAAGTCGACCACCGACACGTCAGACGTTGGCACGCGGAAGGCCATGCCAGTGATCTTGCCTTTGATTTCTGGAATCACTACGCCCACCGCTTTGGCCGCGCCGGTGCTGGAAGGAATGATGTTTTCCAAAATACCGCGGCCACCGCGCCAGTCTTTGCGTGACGAACTGTCCACGGTGGCTTGGCTGGCTGTGGCGGCATGCACGGTGGTCATCAAACCGCGCTTGATGCCCCATTTGTCGTTCAACACTTTGACCACGGGGGCCAAACAGTTGGTGGTGCAAGAGGCGTTGGAGACGATGGTCTCGCCTGCGTATTTTTTGTGGTTCACACCGTAGACAAACATGGGGATGCTGTCTTTGGATGGCGCAGAAATGACCACCTTTTTGGCACCCGCTGCGATGTGCATTTGGCTGGTGGGCTCAGTCAGGTAGTGGCCCGTGCATTCCAGCACGGTGTGCACGCCCATCTCGCCCCATTGCAAGTTGTGCGCGTCGCGCTCGTGAGAGAGCTTGATTTTTTTGCCGTTGACGATGAGGGCGTCTTCGGTGTGCTCCACCGTGCCATCAAAGCGGCCATGCACGCTGTCGTACTTGAGCATATAAGCCAAGTAGTCAGAAGGCTTTGGGTCGTTGATGCCGACGATTTGGATATCGGTGTAGCCGTGCTTCAACGCAGCGCGCAAAGCCAAGCGACCGATACGGCCGAAACCGTTAATACCAAGTTTGATGGTCATGTGAATGCCTCAGGAGGAAGTTAAAAACCTGTGTGGCTCAAGCCTGCTTTTGCAGTACAGCTTGAACCGTGTCGGCCACGTTTTCAGGCGTGAAACCGAAGTGTTTGAACAAAACCGGCGCAGGTGCCGATTCGCCGTAAGTGTCAATGCCGACCACGGCGGACACACCGTATTTCCACCAACCGTCGGTCGAGCCCATTTCCACCGCAATGCGGGGCACGCCTGCTGGCAACACGGCGGCTTTGTAGGCCACGCTTTGACGGTCAAAGGTGGTGGTGCTGGGCACAGACACCACGCGCACGGCAATCTTGCGTTCGGCCAACAAAGCTTGCGCTTTCATGGCCAATTGCACTTCAGAACCGGTGGCCAAGATGACGGCTTGCGCCTTTTTCTTGAGGCCCACTTCACTGGGTTCGGCCAAGACGTAAGCGCCTTTGTTGATGGCGTCGAGGCCAGAGATATCGCCTGCGGTTTTGTGTGGGGCGGCATCGCCCTTTGGCAGGTAAGGCAGGTTTTGGCGGCTCAACAGCAAGGCCGTTGGGCGGCTGGTGTTTTGCAAAGCCACGGCCCAAGCCACGGCAGTTTCAGCGGTGTCAGCGGGGCGCCACACATCGAGGTTGGGAATCAAGCGCAACGAAGCGGCGTGTTCGATGGATTGGTGGGTTGGGCCGTCTTCGCCCAAGCCAATGGAGTCGTGGGTGAAGACATGCACCACGCGTTGCTTCATCAACGCAGCCATGCGGATGGCGTTGCGTGAGTAGTCGCTGAACGTGAGGAACGTGCCGCCGTAAGGGATGAAGCCACCGTGCAAGGCCACGCCGTTCATGATGGCGGCCATGCCGAATTCGCGCACGCCGTAGTTGATGTGGCGGCCACCTTGGCCTGCCTCGTTCTTCACCACATGGCCTGCCGCGTCAAAGCGAAGGTTGGGCGTGGATTTGGTGTTGGTCAGGTTCGAGCCGGTCAAATCGGCGCTGCCACCCAAGAGTTCGGGCAAGGCGGCGGTAAACGACTCCAAAGCCAATTGGCTGGCCTTGCGGCTGGCCACGGTTTCGGCCTTGGTATGGGCGCCGATGACGGTGTCCACCACGGTTTGCGCAAAGTTCTTGGGCAACTCGCCCGCCATGCGGCGCAGCAGTTCTTTGGCCAAGGCGGGGTATGCGGCTTTGTAGGCGGCGAACGTTGCTTTCCATTCGGCTTCTTGGGCCTTGCCTTTGGCGGCAGCGTTCCAATCGGCGTACACCTCTTTGGGCATCTCGAACGGTGCGTGGTTCCAGCCGATGGCCGCGCGTGTCAGTGCAATTTCTTCAGCGCCCAAAGGTTCGCCGTGGGCCTTGGCGGTGTCCGCGCGGTTGGGGCTGCCTTTGCCGATGCTGGTTTTACACACGATGAGTGTGGGCTTGGTCGTACTCAGCTTGGCGCTGGCAATGGCTTGACTCACCACCGCGGCGTCGTGGCCGTTGATCGGGCCAATCACATTCCAGCCGTAGGCTTTGAAACGCTCAGGCGTGTTGTCGACAAACCAAGGGGCCACTTGGCCGTCGATGGAGATGCCGTTGTCGTCATACAAAGCGATGAGTTTGTTCAGCTTCCAAGCGCCCGCGAGCGAACAAGCCTCATGGCTGATGCCCTCCATCAAACAACCGTCGCCCATGAAGGCATAAGTGTGGTGGTCGACCACGTTGTGGCCTTCGCGGTTGAACTCAGATGCCAACAGCTTTTCAGCCAGCGCCATGCCCACCGCATTGGTGATGCCTTGGCCCAAGGGGCCGGTGGTGGTTTCCACGCCAGGCGTCACGCCCACTTCGGGGTGGCCTGCGGTTTTGCTGTGCAACACGCGGAAGTTTTTCAACTCGTCCATCGGCAAGTCATAGCCGGTGAGGTGCAACAATGCGTAAATCAACATCGAGCCGTGGCCGTTGGACAGCACAAAGCGGTCGCGGTTCAACCAATGGGGGTTCTTGGGGTTGTGACGCAGGTGCTCGCCCCACAAGGCGACAGCCATGTCTGCCATGCCCATGGGCGCGCCGGGGTGGCCTGAATTGGCAAGTTGAACAGCGTCCATTGCCAAGGCGCGAATTGCGCTGGCCATTTGTTGGGTATTTGCCATGTCAGGCGGCTCCGATGGGGGGTGAGGGAAAACCACGATTTTAGCGAGCCTGCCTACCCCAGGCTGACCAAACCGGACAGTTGTTTGCGCAAATAGCCAACTGTGCTGGCTGGCTACACTGCGACTTGATGACAAAAAGCCTCATTTCTGACGATTCCCCCGCCTTGGCGACCGCTCTGCTTTTGGCCGCTGGCCGTGGTGAGCGCATGCGTCCTCTGACGGATGCCACGCCCAAACCGTTGTTGCCTGTGCGCGGACAACCACTGATGCAATGTGCCATGCAAGGCTTGCAGCGCGGCGGTGTGCGCCATTTGGTCATCAACACGGCTTGGTTGGGTGAGCAAATCCCCCAGCACTTTGGCGATGTGTTGGACACAGCGAACCAAGCACCTATGCGCCTGCATTACTCGCAAGAAGGCGTGGACTTTGGCGGCGCGCTAGAAACCGCTGGCGGCATCGTTCGCGCGCTGCCCCAATTGGCGGACGTGTTTTGGGTCGCTGCGGGCGATGTGTTTGCCCCAGATTTTGTGTTTGCGCCAGAGGTGTATGCGTACTTTGCAGCGAGCCCTCAACTCGCCCATATTTGGCTGGTGCCCAACCCTGAACACAACTTGGGCGGCGACTTCGGCTTGTCTGCCGAGGGCTTGGCTTTGAACTTGCCTAGGTTAGCGGCGCCTGCGAGGGGCGAAGAGCCGCCGCGCTACACCTTCAGCACTATCGCGCTTTACAAACGTGCCTTCTTCGAGGCGGCTTGGTGCTCCATCCCCGCAGGCAACCCTGAGGGCGTGAAAGCCCCACTGGCCGGCATGTTGCGTGCCGCCATGGACAATCGTGCCGTGAGCGCTTCGCTTTATACCGGCGCGTGGACCGACGTGGGCACGCCCGAGCGTTTGGCTCAACTCAACACCGCCTGAACACACAAGGTAAGACATGACACAAGCGATCGCACACGCCGACATTTACGCCACCCGCCGCGCCCGTTTGGCTGCACAGTTGGGCGATGGTGGCGTGGCCATCATCCCCACCGCGCCAGAGCACGCGCGTAACCGCGACAGCGATTTTCCGTATCGCCACGACAGCTACTTTTATTACCTGACGGGCTTCACCGAGCCCAACGCTTGGCTGGTGCTTGATGCCACAGGGCGCAGCACCTTGTTTTGCCAACCCAAAGATTTGGAGCGCGAAATTTGGGATGGCTTTCGGTTAGGGCCAGATACAGCCGTGGCCGCGCTGGGCGTGACGGCCGCTGTCTCGGTGGCGGAGCTGGACAAGCAGCTGCCTAAGTTGCTGGAAAACCAACACACCGTTTGGTACCCATTTGCCACGCACAAGGGCTTGGAAACTCGCGTAGATGGTTGGCTCAATGCGGTGCGTGCCCGCGTGCGCTTTGGTGCGCAATGCCCCGCGCAGCAGCGCGATGCCTGTGGCCCACTCGATGAAATGCGCCTTATCAAAGACGCGCACGAACAAGGCATCATGCGCCGTGCCAGCGCCATCAGCGCACACGCCCACATTCGCGCGATGCAAACCAGCGCGCGCATGCTGCGTGCGGGCCAAGACGTGCGCGAGTACCACTTAGACGCCGAGTTGCTGCACGAGTTCCGCATGCACGGCTCGCAGTTTCCGGCCTACACGTCCATCGTGGCTGCGGGTGCCAATGCCTGCGTGCTGCACTACCGCGCCGATGTTACCCCCGTGCGTGATGGCGAGTTGGTGCTAATTGACGCAGGTTGCGAGTTAGATGGCTATGCCTCCGACATCACCCGCACCTTTCCCGCCAACGGCAAGTTCACAGGCCCGCAGCGCGATCTGTACAACTTGGTGCTCGCCAGCCAAGACGCCGCCGTGGCGGCCACCAAAGCGGGGGCGCGATTTACCGACCCGCACGACGCCACCGTTCAAGTGTTGGCGCAGGGCTTGTTGGACCTCGGACTGTTGAACAAAACCAAGCACGGCACCGCGCAAGACGTGATTGAAAAGCGTGCGTACTTTGCGTTTTACATGCACCGCACCAGCCATTGGTTAGGCATGGATGTGCACGACTGCGGCAGCTATGTGGAGCCGTCCGAGCTAGGTCAAACCAGCGAACGCAAAGACCCGTTGTCGGGTGAAACCATCGTCAACCGACCTAGTCGTCTCTTGCGTGAGGGCATGGTGCTGACGATTGAGCCGGGCTTGTATGTGCGACCTAGTCCGGATGTACCGGAGGCGTTTTGGAACATCGGCATTCGCATTGAGGACGATGCCGTCGTTATGGCTGGTGGCTGTGAGTTGATGACCCGTGGTGTGCCCGTGATCGCTTCTGAAATTGAAGCGTTGATGCGCGGTTAATTTCTTTGGCGTGGTGGCGAGGATGGGGTGGGGTGAGCCCGCCCTCCTCAGAGTCTTACGCCTCGATTGCGTCGGTCGGGCTTACCCCACCCCATCCTCTTGTTCGACAGAAACACTTCGTGCGCCAACTTCTAGCTTGGCGGTGAGAGGGTGTGCGCGTAGGCGATATTCTGGCGCGCAGCGACAGTGAGCCCTAGCGCATACCCCCTTACCGCCAAGCGGCGGCCAAAGCAAACAAAACAACTGACCGCTTAAGTTTGCTTTTGCGAATAAGTAAAAACCATTGCCACTTGGGTAAGCACATCCACGCATCAAGTGGCTTAAACACAAGCCTAAAATGAAATCACAAGCCAAGGCGGTGTGCTTTTGCAAAGCACAGCCGCCTTTTGCATAACAAGGAGATTTCAATGAGTTCCAACCACTCCCACAACAGCCCAGAGGCGCGCGCCGAATTGCGCCGCGCCGCCCTTGAGTACCACGAGTTCCCCACGCCCGGCAAGGTCGCGATTCACGCCACCAAGCAGCTGGTGAACCAACACGATTTGGCCTTGGCCTATTCTCCTGGCGTGGCCGCACCTTGCGAAGAAATCGTCAAAGATCCGAACGCTGCATTCAAGTACACCAGCCGCGGCAATTTGGTCGCGGTCATCACCAACGGCACTGCGGTCCTTGGCCTGGGTGACATTGGCCCATTGGCTTCTAAGCCGGTGATGGAAGGCAAGGGCGTTCTGTTTAAGAAGTTCGCCGGCATTGATGTGTTCGACTTGGAAATTGACGAGAAAAATCTCGACAAGTTGGTGGACATCATTGCATCTTTAGAGCCAACGTTTGGCGGCATCAATTTAGAAGACATCAAGGCGCCTGATTGCTTCTACGTGGAGCGCAAATTGCGCGAGCGCATGAAAATTCCAGTCTTCCACGATGACCAACATGGCACCGCCATCACGGTGGGCGCGGCGATCATCAACGGCCTGAAGGTGGCAGGCAAAGACATCAAAAACGTCAAGCTTGTGACGTCTGGCGCGGGCGCTGCGGCGTTGGCCTGTTTGGGTTTGTTGCTCAAGATGGGTATGCCACGCAAAAACATTTACGTCACCGACTTGGCGGGCGTGGTCTACGAAGGCCGCACCGAGTTGATGGACGAAGACAAAATTCAATTCGCCCAAAAAACGGATGCACGTACTTTGAGCGACATCATCGAGGGCGCTGACGTGTTCTTGGGGCTGTCCGCCGGTGGCGTGCTAAAGCCAGAGATGGTCAAGAAGATGGCATCTCACCCCATCATCATGGCCTTGGCCAACCCCAACCCAGAGATCACGCCTGAAGAAGTGAAGGCCGTGCGCGATGACGCCATCATCGCCACGGGTCGCAGCGACTATCACAACCAAGTGAACAACGTGCTGTGCTTCCCCTACATCTTCCGCGGTGCGTTGGATGCGGGCGCGTCCACCATCACCGATGAGATGGAAATTGCTGCGGTCTACGCCATTGCCGAGTTGGCGCAAGCCGAACAAAGCGAAGTGGTGGCCGCCGCGTATGCGGGCGAGTCTTTGGCCTTCGGTCCGGAGTACCTCATCCCCAAGCCATTCGACCCCCGCTTGATGATGAAGATTGCGCCTGCGGTGGCCAAAGCCGCCGCAGACAGTGGCGTGGCCACGCGCCCCATCCAAGACATGGAAGCCTACATTGAGAAGCTGCAAGGCTTTGTGTATGCGTCGGGCTCCATCATGAAACCGATTTATGCCGCAGCCAAACGCGCCACCAAAAAGCGCGTGTGCTACGCCGAAGGTGAAGAAGAGCGCGTGTTGCGTGCCGTGCAAATCGTGGTGGACGAGCGTTTAGCTCAGCCGACTTTGATTGGCCGTCCCGCCGTGATTGCCCAGCGCATCGAGAAATTTGGTTTGCGTCTCAAAGAAGGCGTTGACTACCAAGTGGTCAACGTCGAGCAAGACCATCGTTACCGCGATTTCTGGCAAACCTATTACAAGATGACCGCTCGCAAAGGCGTCACCGAGCAGTTGGCCAAAATCGACATGCGCCGCCGTTTGTCGCTGATTGGCACCATGATGTTGCACAAGGGCGAGGTCGATGGCCTGATTTGCGGTACATGGAGCACACCGCTCACCCATCTGAACTATGTGGACCAAGTGATTGGCAACCGCAAAGGCGTCAGCACCTATGCCGCCATGAACGGTTTGCTGTTGCCTGACCGCCAAGTGTTCTTGGTCGATACGCACATCAACTACGACCCAACGGCCGAGCAGTTGGCCGAAATCACGGTAATGGCGGCTGAGGAGATGCGCCGCTTTGGTATCCAGCCCAAAGCCGCCTTGCTGTCGCACTCCAACTTTGGCAGCAGCGATCAGCCATCGGCCATCAAAATGCGTGAAACCCTAGCCTTGGTGAAGAAAAAAGCGCCGTGGCTCGAAATTGACGGCGAAATGCACGGCGATGTGGCCTTGGATGGCCATGCACGCGAAGCCCAAATGGCAGACACCACGCTGATTGGCGATGCCAATTTGCTGGTTTTGCCCAATTTGGACTCGGCCAACATCGCTTACAACCTGCTCAAAACAGCAGCCGGCGGCAACATTGCCATTGGCCCAGTGCTTTTGGGCGCGGCCAAACCAGTGCATATTTTGACGGCGAGCACCACCGTGCGACGCATTGTGAACATGACCGCCTTGACCGTGGCGGACGCAAGCGCGGTCAGATAAGCGTTTTCCCTAGCCTAAATTAATTCTTTTAGGCTAAATAACCCTTCAAGAGCCTCCCAGAAATGGGAGGCTCTTGCTTTTTTGTTTCAATTCGAAGACACTTGCGCTTCTAATTTTCGGGTTTACCCGAAGACTCACGAATTTTTAGAAGCTTTAAGAACGGCTAATTTCCATGCCATTGCGTACCGTCAAAACCAACATCGTTCAATCTATCCGCGCTTTCCGCGTCCCTGACTTGCAGGACGCGGCCAAAGGCCTGGGTCATCACTTTTTGTACGTTAATCTGGCTCAAGCCCAGAGTAAACAAGACATCTTGGACATCATCTCCAAAGAGTTCAATCTGTCTGCGCAAGCCAGCAAGAACTTTGATTCTTTGTACGATGGCATGACCGATCCTTTGCACAAATCTGGCCCACAGCCTGGCTTCATTTTGGTGCTGGAGCATATTCCTGCGCACGCCAAGTTTGACAAAGAAGCCCGCGAACAGTTGTTGGACATCTTCCGTGAAGCGGCTGATTACTGGTCGGACCGCAAGGTGGCATTCCGCTGCTTCTACTCGTTCTCTGTGGCACGCGTGCCATCGGCTGAAAAATTAGGCACATCGCCTGAAGGCATCGAGTTGTTAGAAGAAGGCGAAAAAATGCCAACGGACAAGCTGGTGGATGTGTCGCCCATGGCTTTGCGCATGAGCAGCCCTTTCAACGCAGGCTACTGGCAAACCGCGGCTTAATTGGCCCGGCTGCTTGAACGCAGCGCTAAAAAGCAAAACCCGTCGCAGACACCTGCTGACGGGTTTTTTCTTGGCCCAGCTTGTTTGCGCGAGCGCGTGTTTTAAACCGTCGAAAGGCTTTGTACCAAGGCCACGTACTCAGCCACTGGCACTTCTTCCGCGCGGCGTTGTACATCAAACTGTCCTGTGAAGTTGCGACCTTCTAGCCAGTGCCCTAGGGTGTGGCGCAGCAGTTTACGGCGTTGGCTGAAAGCGACTTTCACCATATCCTCCATCAATTGGACATCGATTTGAGGGGGCTCTGCAATCGGAATCATGCGCACCACGGCACTGTCAACACGCGGTGGTGGGTCAAATGATTCGGGCGGGACGAACAACACGTTTTCCATGTCATAGCGCCATTGCAGCATCACACTCAGGCGGCTGTAATCGCCGGAGCTGGGCTTGGCTACCATGCGGTCAATCACCTCTTTTTGCAGCATGAAGTGCTGATCTTGAATCACGGCAACGTGTTCAAGCAAGTGAAACAAAATAGGCGACGAAATGTTGTAGGGCAGGTTGCCCACCACGCGCAGTTTGGGCACTTGCAAGTCAGCGGCTAGCTGGGTGAAGTCCACGCGCAGCACGTCAGACTCAATCACGTTCAAATGTGGATGTTCGCGCAGGCGCACGGCCAAGTCTCGGTCCAGTTCGATGACGTGGAGACGGCCCAAGCGCTCAACCAGTGGCTGCGTGAGTGCGGCCAAGCCCGGGCCAATTTCCACCATGGGATCGCCGGCCTGGGGGTCAATCGCATCGACGATGCAGTCAATGATCGCGCGGTCGGTTAAAAAATGTTGGCCGAAGCGCTTGCGGGCAATGTGTTTCAAGATGGGCTTTGCTTATTGCGGAGCGTCACGGTATTCCACGTAGGTGCGACCACGCACCTCTTGGGTCCAGAGCTGATACGTTTCATCAAATTTCTTTTCGCGTAAATTGTTGCGTGCGATGTCGCGTAACTCACGCTCGCTGATGGGGGCTTCGCGGCGCTCCAGCACCTGAATCAGGTGAACGCCAAAGCGTGAAATGGCGGGGTCAGCCATTTGGCC
>Ga0213920_1001321_pt1 | contig 13998 bp, 11 predicted proteins | sample McNCre1117MG_FD_161054 | JGI IMG/M metagenome (GOLD analysis project Ga0213920, IMG submission 161054) | Freshwater microbial communities from McNutts Creek, Athens, Georgia, United States - 11-17 MG | ecosystem: Environmental > Aquatic > Freshwater > Creek | place: USA: Georgia | collected...
GGCAGCAGCGCCATCGCGAGATTGGAGAAGAAGTTGCCGGTTCCCGTGGTTAGGGCAATGGTTCGGATGATCCGCTGGCTCTTGACAAACTGGAGCCCCTCGGCAATCTCAACCCGCAGTGGCCTGCGCTCCTCTTTTGGCTTGGCCACCTCGGAGTCCTTGATGAAGCCAAGAGTCAGTGCGCTGACGGCAAAGCTGAGGGAGTCCACAAGCACCAACACAGGGGCCTTCAGTAGGCCGAGCAAAAAGCCAACCAGCGATGGACCGGCCACGCCCGCCACAGAGCCAGAGGTCTCGAGCGCTGAGTTGCCGGTGCCAATCTGCTCCTTGGGAAGCAGCACTGGAATGAAGCTCTGCGAGGCCACGTCGAAGAAGACGGCGGCCAGGCCAACCACTCCGGCAACCACACACAGGTGCCAGATCTGAAGCTGGCCGGTGGCCCAGAGAACGGGGATGGCCAGCAGGGAGACGAAGCGAATGGCGTCGGCGATGAGCATCACTCGCCGCTTGACCCAGCGGTCAACCCAGGCGCCAGCGATGAGGCCGACCAATAGGAAGGACGCGGTACCGGCCGCTGCCAGATAGCCCATCTCCTGGGAGGTTGCGTTTAGTACCGTCACCGCCAATACGGGAATGGCTAGGTTGGAGAACTGGTCGCCAAACACCGAAACGGTGTGGCCCAGCCAAAGCCAACGGAAGTGCGGGTTTCTAACGAGAGTCTGCGATGACGCCATGCCGCCAGTCTAGGGCGGAGGTTGGTTTAGCCGCGGAACGGCTGAATGGCGTTTGGCGGGATCTGCCCGAAGCGACCAAAGTGGTAGTCTTCCATCGCCTGGATTACGCCCTCTTTTGAGTCCATCACGAATGGCCCGTATTGGAACACCGGCTCGCGAATTGGCTGGCCGCCGATGAGGAAAATCTCAAGCGCGGTGGTGCGCGAGTCCTGCTTTTCGTCTGCGGTGAATACCAGTCGATCTCCGTGGCCAAACACTGCGGTCTGACTTGTCTTGATTGGTGCGGCAGCCGGGCCTTCGCCAACCGAACCGGTTCCCGCCAGCACAAATGCTAGAGCGTTGAACATGGGGTTCCAGGGGACGGACACCGATGCGCCCGGTGCCAGAGTGATGTGCGCGATGGTCATTGGGGTCTGTGACCTACCCGGCCCGGAGTGGCCCTCGATCTCGCCTGCGAGGACGCGAATCAGGCTGCCGCCATCCTGGCTAGCGATGAGGGTTACGTCGTCCCCCTCAAGGTTCTGGTAGGCAGGCTCGATCATCTTCTTGCTGCCGGGTAGGTTGATCCAGAGCTGAATTCCGTGGAAGACTCCACCGCTCATCACCAGTTCTTCCGGAGGGGTCTCGATGTGCAGGATGCCGCCACCGGCCGTCATGTACTGGGTGGCGCCGTTCTCGATGACACCACCACCACCATGGCTGTCCTGGTGCTGGAAGGTGCCGTCAATCATGTAGGTGAAGGTCTCAAAACCTCGGTGCGGGTGCCACGGGGTGCCCTTTGGCTCCATCGGCGCGTATTCAACTTCGCCCATCTGGTCCATGTGCACGAACGGGTCGAGGTCGGCGAAAGGAACTCCGGCGAATGCGCGAGTGACAGGGAAGCCCTCACCCTCGTAGGCCTTGGGTCCGGAGGTAACGCTCTTGACTGGCCTTGACTTACCCACCGCAGTGCTGAGGCGCTGCAGGGTCATTGCATCTGCTGTGATTGCTGGCATTGGAACTCCTAAGTCGAGGTACGCCTATATAAAGCCCCCCTTGACTTATTTTATTCCCGGCCCCTGCCGGGGTGCAAGAGGACCGCGCCAGCCTTACTTGGCTGCCGCCGTGCTGTACAAGTAGTAGCCCCAGGCCGGCATGGAAACTACAAGTTTCTGGCCCTTAACCAGTTTGTAGCGCTTGCCGTTCTGGAAGCTAACGTAGCTTCCGGCCAGGTTTGACGGCCACTTGACCGTGTACTTGGCAGGCTGTCCGTTCATGTTGAAGAAACCGAAGACTCGGTTTGTCTTTGTGTAGCGCCCAAATCCCAAAACCCGCGGGTTATTGATGTCTAGGAATGACAGAGCACCGGAACCGTTCCCGCTCCACAGAGACGAGTTGTTGGCGCGCAGGTGGTTTAGCTTCTGGAAGAAGGCTGTCCACTCGCTTGCTGCAGGATCGGTTCCCCAGCTGATTGGGTCTTTCTCAAAGAACTGAAGCTGATGGTTCATGCCGATCTCCTGGCCATCGTAGATGAGCGGGATTCCAGGAGTGAGGTAAGTGATGGCCGCAGAAAGCTTGACGGCGTTACCGAGGCGCTGGAACTCGGTGCCGTTCCAGGAGTTTTCATCGTGGTTGGTGATGAAGTTCATCGGGTACGTGCCGGCCGGGTAGTTCATGCTCGAACCCGAGATGGCCATGGCGATGTCGTCCTTGCCGCCAACGGTGTTGAGTGCATGAAGCAGTTGCCAGTTGTAGTTGGCGCTAAAGGCCTGAAGTAGAAGGTCGCTGCTCGACTGATCTTCCGCCAGCCACCAGAGCTGCTTTATCTGATTAACAGCAGTCGTTGCCGCCTCCCAGAACGCGGTTGGCACCATGCCGGCGGCATCACAGCGATAGCCATCGATGTTGAAGTTAGTGACCCAGTACTTCATGGCGTCGATCATGCCCTGCTGCAGGCCGGCATTGTTGTAGTTCAGCTGCGCGACGTCGGTCCAGTCGGTTCCAACCGGCCAGGTGATATTGCCGTTTCCATCGTGGACGTACCAGTCTGGGTGTTCGGTAATCCAGGGGTTGTCCCAAGCGCTGTGGTCGGCAACCCAATCGAGAACAACCTTCATGCCCAGACCGTGAGCGGTGTCCACCAGGTTTTTGAAGTCGGCGTCTGTTCCGTAGTCAGGGTTGACTGCGGTGTAGTTGGCAACCGAGTATGGAGACCCGAGCGATCCCTTGGCATTGAGTTTGCCTATAGGGGTGATTGGCATGAGCCAGATGGTGCTTGTGCCCAGAGCCTTGATGCGAGGCAGTGCTGCGGTGACGGCATTGAATGTGCCGTCCTGGCTGAATTGGCGCACGTTCACCTCGTAGACGGTGGAGTTCTTCACCCAGTCGGGGGTGATTTGCCTGGCCGAGATGGCGTGAGGAACGATGGCCGCGGTGGCAGGCGCAACCGGTGATACAAGAGCCAGGGAACTCACTAGGGACAAGGCGGAGACAATTACGAGGGGCTTCAAACGCATGAATCCAACTCTAGGCAGAAGTAGGCTAAAGCCGTGAACAATTTCGACCACCATGTCGCCCAACTTGAGGCGCTCGGTTTTGCGCTGGAGCGCGGCATGCTGGTTGGCAGCGGGCACTTCGAGATAACCGGCCAAATCGGCACCCGATTCATCGGTGGCAATGTTCAGGTGGACACCTACACGCAGGCCAGCTTCTTTGATGCCGACAAGGCACACCCGGTGCTCGGCGAATCACAAGAATTCACCGGCCCGGACGGGCGTTACACGGTGACCGCGATTCTGGCCGGCTAACGCCCGTGACAAAATAGAAGTATGACTGCACATACTTCAGTAGCAACCATCCACACCAACTACGGCGCCATCAAGGTGAACCTTTACGGCAACCACGCGCCAAAGACCGTCGAGAACTTCGAGGGTCTGGCCACCGGCACCATCGAGTGGCGCGACCCACGCACCGGTGAGACCAAGACCAACACCCCGCTTTACAACGGCGTGATTTTTCACCGCATCATCGAGAACTTCATGATCCAGGGCGGAGACCCAACCGGCACCGGAATGGGCGGTCCTGGCTACCAGTTCAAGGATGAGATCCACCCGGAGCTGAACTTCAACGAGCCTTACAAGCTTGCGATGGCAAACGCAGGGCCAGGCACCAACGGCAGCCAGTTCTTCATCACCGTTGCACCAACCACCTGGCTCTACGGCCGCCACACCGTTTTTGGTGATGTGACCGACGAGACCAGCCGCAAGGTTGTAGACAAGCTCGGCTCGGTTGCCACCGGTCAGCAGGACCGCCCGCTGGACGACGTTGTCATCGAGAGCATCACCATCGAAAAGGTTGAGGACTAGGCCTTAGCGCCTAGACCGGCTGCCGCCATGTTCTGCTACAGACACCCGGACAGGGAAGCCTACGTACGCTGTCAGCGTTGCGAAAGGTTCATCTGCCCGGCCTGTCAGACCGAGGCGGCGGTCGGTTTTCTTTGCCCCGAGGATGCCGGAAAGACCGGTGCCTCGGCGCGAATGACTGCGGCCGCACCGGCACCCCTTCGGCGCGCAATGGCAAGCAACAGACCCATCGTCACCTATATTTTGATCGGTCTGTGCGTAGCAATCTGGGGACTCCAGATGCTGCCGGGTTCAACCATCACCGAGCAATACCTGTACTGGCCGCTCGCTACCTCGGCAGAGCCTTGGCGCATGCTGACCGCCGCATTCCTGCACAGCACTAGCTCGCCTTTCCACCTGCTGATGAACATGTATACGCTCTGGTGGCTGGGACGCGAACTCGAAGTGGTTCTCGGGCGCGGCCGATTCATCGCCGCCTACCTGCTCTCCGCATTCGGCGGTTCGGTTGGCGTATTGCTGCTGTCCGACCCAACCACCGCCGTGGTTGGTGCATCGGGTGCGCTGTTTGGCCTGATGGTGCTCTACATAATCGTGGCCAAGACTCTGGGTGGAGACCCGAGGTCAATCACTGTGATATTTGCCATCAACCTGTTCTTGGGATTTGGCATTCCTGGCATCGCCTGGCAGGCGCACGTGGGTGGGGCAATCACAGGCGCGGCTGTGGGAGTTTTGTATTCTCGCACGCGATCTGCCAAGTCTGGGCCAGCTCGGGTTGCCGGAATGGTTGGCATTACCGCAATCCTGTTGGTGCTCACCTTTTACGGCGTCACCAAGATAGCTACTGGGTTTTAAAAACTAATGGCATCCCCTCGGGGATGCCATTGAAGTTTGTTGGTGCCTGCTACTTCCAGCGGGTGGCCATTCCAAAGCCAACCAGAACCAGACCAAAGCCGATGGCGATGTTCCAGTTGCCGAGGTTAAGAGCAGGGTTGATGCCGCTGAAGGCCGAACCCAGAGGGTACTGTGCTCCAGAGATGTAGAACACGAGAATCCATACCAGGCCGAGGATCAGGAATCCGGCCATTAGCCGGAGGAACCAGGCTGGAGTTGGTCCATCGTGGTCTTTGATCTTGGCGTCAAGGTTGGCTACGCCCGCTGGCTTAGCGCTCTTCTTCTTACGGCTGCTGGATTCTGGCATGCCTAGATTCTAGCGCAACAGCATTAAATCCCTTTGCCGATAGGCTTTAAGGGCTATGACCAAGATCCTTGTGCTAGACAATTACGATTCGTTCGTTTACACGCTAAACGGCTACCTGCAGCAGCTGGGTGCCGAGACCGACGTGCTTCGCAACGACGCCGTGAGCGAGGATGCGCTGCCCGATCTGATGGCAAAGTATGACGCGATTTTGCTCTCGCCGGGGCCAGGGACTCCTGCCGACGCGGGTCTATCGATTCCCGTTGTGAAGCAGGCGCTCAAGACCGGACAGTCGGTATTTGGGGTTTGCCTCGGGCACCAGGCCATCGCCGAAGCCATGGGTGCAACCGTCACCAGTGCCGAAGAACTAATGCACGGCAAGACCAGCCAGGTAAGTCACGATAGTTCGCTGGTTTACCAGGATGTGCCAGAGCCATTCACTGCCACCCGCTACCACTCGCTAGCGGTTGTCGCCTCTACCGTCCCGGCGGACCTTGTTGTGACCAGCCGCACCATCGCTGGTGTATCGGCGGACGGCACGCCAACCCGCGGTGGCGTAATCATGGGCCTCCAGCACCGCAGCCTGCCAATCTATGGCGTGCAGTTCCACCCAGAGAGTGTGCTAACGCAAGGTGGCTACCAAATGCTTGGCAACTGGCTCGAAAGCGTTGGACTAGACGGCGCAGCGGAACGTGCCAAGAGCCTCTCGCCGCTGGTACACCTCTAGGTTTAAACCGAAACTAGTTACAGCCAACCGTCAGCACGATTGCCGACATCTGTGGCGCAGATCCAGTTAGCGACTGGCTTAGAACCGTACTGCCCGCGCCGTTGGTGCAGCCGGTTGGGCTCTCCACCGAAACGGTAAGTCCAACATCCGGAGCCTTCAGTCGCTGCTGGGCGGTGGTGACATCGAGGTTGACCACATCCGGAACCAGCACCTGACCGTTTGACACGTTGAGGTTCACGGTTGATCCGGCAGTGACCGAGGAACCCGAGACTGGGTCGCTTGAGACCACCTGGTTCTGCGGCACCGTTGCGGAGTTGACCGAGTTGATTGTTCCCAAAAGCAGCTTCGCTGAGGCCAGCGCGTTGGCTGCGGCGTCCTCGGTCATGCCAACCAGGTTTGGAATGTTGACCTGACCCTTGCCCGACGAGACATAAACAGTGATGACCTGGCTGGACGAGACCACGGTACCCGCGGCGGGGTCGGTGGAGATGATGCTGTCCGCCGGAACGGTGTCGCTCTGCTGGTATACGCGGTTCGGCGTCAGCTGCGCGTTCTCGAGTGCAGTCTTGCCTGCATCGTAGGTCTGGTTGACAACGTTTGGAACCGTGATACCGCTGGACGACGATGGGTTGACGCTGATGCTCGGCAGGTTGCCGAGCGCGAAGAACCAGATGACTAGACCAACGATTACCACCGTGAGTCCGGAGCCAACGCCCCAGAGCACTCGTGGAGAGGGGGCTCCAGAGTTGCGTGGTTTGCGAGCCCGTTCAACTCCCTCCGCCTCAAGCGTGTCCACGGAGAAGGTGGCGGGTGTCGGTACGTCCAGCCCGAGGGCCTCGAACGGGTTGGTGATTAGCGAGGTGTCCGCGCGATTTAGGTCGGCGCTTACCTTGGGCGGAGTCTGGATCGGGTTTTGATCGGTGTAGACGTATTCCACCGGCTCACCGGCGTGAATCTCCGTTGTCTCTGCAAAGTTAGGTGACGGGTGCGCCACCTCGGGCTCGGCGGGTGCCGGTTCGGCAAATGGGTCCTCGCCGCGCAGTAGGCGGTCAAAGTCGCTGAGAACCTCGGTTGGTTCGGAAGACACGGGGGTGGCTGTTGCGGCGGCCACGGCAGGCTGCTCCGCGGTAGGGGTTACGAGCGGAAGCGAACCGGTCTGTTGGCCAGCGGCCTCGGCCTTCATGCTGAAAATTGCGGCCGCGAGGTGCTCGCGGAACTGGTCGGCAGACTGGTAGCGCTCGTTACGGTCCTTGGCCATTGCGTGAAGAACAACGGCGTCGAGTTCGGGCGAGACCATCGGGTTGTGTACCGATGGAGGAGTCACTGCCTCGGAAACGTGCTGGTACGCAACCGAAACGGCCGTCTCACCCTTGAAGGGAGGCTGGCCGGCCAGCATCTCGTAAAGCAGAACGCCGGTGGAGTAAAGGTCGGTTCGGGCGTCAACGTTCTCGCCGCGCGCCTGCTCCGGGCTGAAGTACTGGGCGGTGCCAACGATCCCAACCGAGTATGCCTGGGTGTTGGCAGAATCCGAGACCGCGCGGGCAATGCCGAAGTCCATCACCTTAACGTGTCCGGCCTCGGTGATCATGATGTTGGCGCTCTTGATGTCGCGGTGGATGATTCCGGCTGCGTGCGACACGGAGAGGGCGGTCAGTACACCATCCGTGTATTCAAGAGCCTCTTCGATGGTGAGGCGGCGCTGGTGAAGCAGGTCGCGCAGCACCGAGCCCTTCACGTATTCCATAACGATGTACGGGCGGCGCAACACGTTGCCGTTTAGGTCAACGGTTTCCTCTTCGCCGGCATCGTAGATACGAACGATGGTTGGGTGTGCCATGCGAGCCGAGGACTGGGCCTCCTGGCGGAAACGCGCCTCGAAGCTTGGGTCATTGGCTAGGTCGCTCTTGAGCAACTTGATAGCGACAAGACGGCCGAGTCTGGTGTCGGTGCCCTCGTACACGTCGGCCATGCCGCCGCGACCAATCAAACTACCCAGTTGGTAGCGTCCTGCGATGATTCGCTGGTTCTCGCTCAATGTTGCTCCGTTGTTGTTTCCCCCGTGCCAATAAGTCTAGTTTTTGTCACGGTGTGGGGGTAGGTGAAGGGGTAGTGTTATCGGTTTGTTGTATGTAGTAAGTGATGTCCACTTCTTGACCCGGTTGCAAAGTGCCGAGCGGAGTCGCGTCATAGACGGTCAGTAGGCGTGGGTCAGCGGCGTCAACCATCGTGCCAGGGATGGTCTTTGGGACAAGGCCCAGCTTGCTGAGGTACGCGGATGCGTCATAGACGTTCATGCCCATGATGTCGGCGCTCAAGACCGTGATGCTGGTGGCCGAAGGCGATGGCGACTCCGATGGCTGAGTTGCCGAAGCGGAAGGCGTGACTGAAGCAGACGTAGATGGCGTGCCACTGTCGGTTGGCGCCGGGCGGTTGGCACCAACAATCAAGGCAAAGACAAGCGACAGAGCCGTGATGGACAACAGAATCACCACGGCAATCCACGGCCACACCACGGGAGGTTTAGGGGTCTGAGCCGTCTTGGTGTCCATCAGAGTGGTTTCATCCGAGTACGCGCGAACGTTTGGAAGCACGGCTGTGCCGGTGCCGCGGTGACGAGGGTTGCTCATCAGGGCCTCTGCGGCAATGGCCAGAGTCAGTGCGTTTGCGGGGCGCTCGAAAGGCTTCTTCTGCAGGCACTCCATGACGAGCGCGGCAACCCGTGGGTCGGTCTCGTCTGGCAGCACCGGCGGGGCGTCGTTGATCTGGGCCATGGCGATTTCCATCTGGTTGCCGCCGGTGAACGGACGACGACCAGCCAGGGCCTCGTATGCCACGATGCCAAGTGAGTAGATGTCGGTGGAGGGGCTTGAACCTTTGCCGGTCGCTTGCTCTGGAGCAAGGTACTGAACGGTTCCCATCACCTGACCGGTTGCGGTTAGCGAAACCTGGTCTGCCACGCGGGCGATGCCGAAGTCGGTGATCTTCACCTGGTGATCCGGAGTGATTAGCAGGTTACCCGGCTTAATGTCGCGGTGGACCATTCCGGATTCGTGCGCAGCCTGCAGTGCCCTCGCGGTCTGGGCGATGATGTCCAGCACGCGCTCGCTCGAGAGCGTCTTTTCGCGCTCGAGGATCTTGGCAAGTGACTCACCTGGAACCAGCTCCATGACCAGGTATGCGGAACCGCTGTCCTCACCGTAGTCGAACACGTTGGCGATGCCCTCGTGGTTCACCATCGCAGCCAGGCGCGCCTCGGTGCGGAACCGCTCCAGGAACGACGGGTCACTTAGGTACTCCTGCTTGAGAATCTTGATGGCAACCGAACGCAGGATGATCTCGTCGTGGGCCTGCCAAACCTCGCCCATACCGCCCGTGGCGATAAGGCTCTCGAGGCGATACCTGCCCCCGTAGAGTTGGCCTATTTCTGGCTTCACTTGTTCAACACCGCTTTCATTACCTTGCGGGCGACCGGGGCCGCCAAAAGATTTCCGAATCCGCGCTGGCCCATGCCGCCACCGTCTTCGATCACTACGGCAACCGCAACCTTGGGGTTCTCGGCCGGAGCAAAGCCCGTAAACCAGAGGGTGTATGGCGCGGAGCCACCGTTCTGCGCGGTTCCCGTCTTACCTGCCACGGTCACACCCTTGATCTGCCCGTTGGTGGAGACACCGTTGGCCACGGCGTTGACCATCATGGCTTTCACCTTGGCCGCCACATCGGAGGTGAGCGGTTGAGACAGCACGGATGGAGTGGGCTGTTCCAGGATGGACAGGGTGCTCGACTGCACGTAAGAGATGAGGTTTGGCTTCATCAGCACGCCGCCGTTGGCAACTGCCGCCGAGACCATGGCGATCTGAAGTGGGGTGACTCGGTCATCGAACTGACCGAATGCGCTGAGTCCGGTCTGCGAGTCATCCATGCCGGTTGGGTAGGTGCTTGGGGTTACGGTGAGTGGAATGCTGAGCGCCTTGCCAAAACCGTAGAGCTCGGCCTGCGCGCGAATCTTGTCCTGGCCGAGGGCGATGCCCAGCTGAGCGAACGGAATGTTGCACGACCAGCGCAAAGCATCGGCGATTGAAACCGTTGACTTGCCGCCGCACTTTCCCTCGCCAGAGTTGTAGATATAGGTGTTGGTTCCGGGAAGTTTGAACTTTGCCGGGTTGGGGAATGTGTCGGTTGGCTTGTAACCGTTGTTCAGGGCCGCGCTGGCCACAATGATCTTGAACACCGAACCCGGTGCATACAGCGAACCCGCGATGGCCTTGTTGATCAGCGGGTTGGCGGGATCCTTGAGCAGCGATTGATAGGTGGCGCCGGCCTTGGTGTTGTTGTGCACCGCAAGAGTATTGGCATCGAAGCCAGGCTTGGAGACCATGGCCAGGATCTTGCCGGTCGATGGCTCGATGGCCACAACTGCGCCCTTCAGGTTGCCGAGGGCATCCCAGGCCACCTGCTGAATCTTGGGGTCGATGGTTAGCTCGACGGACGCACCCGAGATTGGGTTGCCCGAGAGAACGGCGTTGACCTGCTCGAAGAACTGCGACGAGTTCTTGCCGGTGAGGTAACTGTTCATGGCGGCCTCTAGGCCCGCCGTTCCCTGCACGTTTGAATAGAACCCAGTAAGCGCCGAGTAGATCTGGCTGGAGTAGGTGCGCTGGTAGTGGTAGGTGTCGCCAACCGGGGTTGAGTAGGCGATTGGCTGGCCAGCCACCAGTATGGCGCCGCGCTTGGTCTTGTACGAGTCATAGAGCGAGCGCACGTTTCGCGGGTTGGCGTTGAGCGAGTCTGCGATGCCGAACTGGATTACTGTTGCGGCAATGAACAGGCTGGCAAACATGGCCATGATGACCATGGAGACGCGTCTCAGTTCGCGGTTCACAGTGTCACCGTCCTCTGCTGGCCACCGGCCGAATCGGAGACTCGAAGCAACAAGCCGATGATGATCCAGTTGGCCAACAGCGACGAACCACCGGCCGCAAGGAAAGGCGTGGTCAGGCCGGTGAGCGGCACTACGCGGGTGACACCGCCAACCACGATGAAAGTCTGCAGCGCCAGAACGAAGGACAGGCCGGCCGCGAGCAGCTTGGAGAAGTCATCGGAGTGAGTGAAGCCGATGCGAATGCCACGCGATACCAGCAGCAGGTAAACCAGCAGCAGAACGAAAACTCCCGCTAGTCCAAGCTCTTCACCCAGCGACGAGAAAATGAAGTCGCTCTCGGCCAGTGGAACCAGCTGCGGGAGGCCGCCGCCGAGTCCTGTGCCCAGGAGGGAGCCGTGAGCCAGACCGAAGTTGCCCTGAGCCAACTGGTACGAGCCGCCGACGGCGTCGTAGTTAACGGGGTTGAAGGGGTCTAGCCAAGCGTTGATTCGACCAGTCACGTAGTTCATCAGACGGCCCGCAACCAGGGCGCCGGTGACAAACATGGTGAGACCCGTGACCACGTAGATTGCGCGGCCGGTTGCCAGGTAAATCATCACCAGGAACAAGCCAAAGTAGAGCAGGCTGGTGCCCAGATCGCGCTCCAGAACCAGAACGCCGAGGCTCACCAACCAAATCACAAGAATCGGGCCGAGTTCGCGGGCGCGAGGGAGGTGAATGCCAAGAATTCGGCGGCCAACAAGCGAAAGCGAATCCTTGCGCGAAACCAGGTAACCGGCAAAGAAGACCGTCAGGGCTATCTTGGCCAACTCACCCGGTTGGAAGGTGAGGCCACCAAAGCCAATCCACAGGCGGGCTCCATTGATGGTGCGCCCGATTCCAGGCAGCACCGGAGACAGCAGCAGGGCGATACCGAGGATCATCGAGATGTAGATGAAGCGACGCAGGAACAGATGCGAGCGCACAAACAGAATCACAAGAACCGCGATGGCAACTGCGATGACCGTCCAGTTGACCTGCTTCACTGCAAAGAGCTCTGCACCCTTGATGGCTGCCTTCGATAGGTCGAGGCGATAGATCTCGGCGATGCCGAGCGAATTGAGGGAGTATGCAAGCGGCAGCAGCAGCGGGTCTGCCTCGCTGGCGCGTAGCCTCAGCACCACGTGAAGCACCAGCACGGCGGCGGCGGGTGGGGCAAGGTAAACCCAGAGGTCTGAGCGCAGAACCTGAATCACGCTGAGCTGAACCTGAGCCAGTTCGAAGGCACTCAAGCCGATAGCAAAGATCAGAAGAAGCAGCTCGATATTTCGGCTACGGGGAACAATACGGATGATCTTCCCGATTGAGTTATCCACTAGTTGCCCCCAGCATTCAGGAGGGCCTGGATCTCACGGTTTGCGTCGTTCAAGTCGGTGGCGGGAATGGTCTGCGCCACCATCGCCTGCTGATAGGGCGTAAGAGTAGAAACCAGAACATCGGTCTTGCGGTAGAGGTGGCTGAAGTGCAGTGGGCCGAGAGATTCACGAATGCCCTGGAACACTGCCACCTTGCCGTCGCGCACACCTACATAGAACCGAGTTTGCGTGTACCAGTAGCCGCCGCCAAGCACGGCGGTACCGGCCAGGATGATGGCAACCAGCGAGGCCGCCTGACGTCTGCGATGCCACTTAATCTTGACGCGAGTCTGACTGAGGATATAGTCGAGGTACTCGTCGGACTCCGGCTTGAACTCGCTGGTTTCGCCGCTGTTGCCAAGCAGGTCTGTGAGTGCACGCGGGTTGAATAGGCGAAGCAGACGAGATCCAGGACGCTCGTCGACAATCACCTCGTTGGCTGCCGAACCCACATACTTGGCGGTAGGGGTGAAGGCGCTCGCCGCTCCATCGGGGATTATGTCCAAAACCACAACGGTCACGTTGTCTGGCGCACCGTACTCCAGCGCCTCGCGGATGAGGAGGTCAACGGCTTCTTCGGCCGGGATCGGCCCGGAGAGGATCATGCCGATTAGGCCCTCGGGCACGTAGCCGCAGAGGCCATCGGAGCAGAGCAGGAAGCGGTCGCCCGGTTTTGCCTGCAGTTGCATCGTGTCGATCTCTGGCTCGTCCTCAACGTCGCCGAGCACGCGCATCAGCACGCTGCGACGCGGGTGAACCAGGGCTTCCTCGGGGGTGATACGCCCCAGGTCAACCAGACGCTGCACAAAGGTGTGGTCCTTGGTTACCTGCTTGGTCTCGCCCTCGCGGCAAAGGTAAATGCGGCTGTCACCGATGTGGGCAACCGTGACTTGGTCGCCGTTGACGAGCATTCCACTGAAGGTTGTGCCCAGGCCGGCAAGTTCGTGGTGGCTCTTTACCAGCTGCCCAAGTTGGCGGTTGGCGTCCAGCATCGCGGACTTCATTGCCTGTGCCGCGGCCTCTGCGTTTGGGAATACTCCATCGATCTGCGCAACGCGCTGACTGACCATGGCCGATGCTATGTCGCCACCGGCGTGACCGCCCATGCCGTCGGCTACAAAGTGAAGCTGATAACCCGAGTAACCGGAGTCTTGGTTACTGTGTCTGACACGACCGATATTTGAATCGGCGTGGGCTATCACCTTGACGGTCATGCTTAGGCCCGCAGCTCAAATACGGAGTTGCCAACCTGCACCGGGGTGTTGGACTTCACAACCATCGGCGTACCAACGCGCTTACCGTTCACAAAGGTTCCGTTGGTGGAGTTGAGGTCTTGAATCAACCATTCGCCATTCATCAAAACCAGCTTGGCGTGATGGGTGCTTGCAAACTCATCGCGAATTACCAGGTCCGCGTTCTCGGCGCGGCCGATGGTCACCTCTCGCCTATCCAGGCGAAGTTCCTGACCCTTGCGCGGACCGGCAGTCAGTACCAGACGCGAAGGCAAAATCTGGAGCTCGCCAGTGGCATCGATGACAGGCAGTGCATCGGAGGACTCTGGCGAATTGTTGAGCGGGGCGGCAGGAATCACCGGTGCCGAAACCACAACCGGCTGGTTGGCCTCGGCCACACGGCTGACAACCTTCTGGCCAAACAGGTCGGCCCGAATAACGCCGAGGATGCTGAAAACGAAGATCCAGAGAACTACAAGAAATCCGGTTCTAACCA
>Ga0213920_1001323_pt1 | contig 13977 bp, 9 predicted proteins | sample McNCre1117MG_FD_161054 | JGI IMG/M metagenome (GOLD analysis project Ga0213920, IMG submission 161054) | Freshwater microbial communities from McNutts Creek, Athens, Georgia, United States - 11-17 MG | ecosystem: Environmental > Aquatic > Freshwater > Creek | place: USA: Georgia | collected...
TAGGAGTCTATTTTTCAAGAAAGAATAAGAGTTCCGAACAGTTTACTACTGCCTCTGGATCGATTCCAGGCTGGGCTTTGGGCTTGAGTTTTTATGCCACTTTTTTAAGTGCGATTACGTTTTTAGGAGATCCGGGAAAGTCGTTTGGAGCGAATTGGAATCCCTTTGTTTTTAGTCTATCGATTCCACTCGCGGCCATCATCGCCACGAAATGGTTTGTTCCCTTTTACCGTGAAAGTGGTGAGATTAGTGCGTACACGCATTTAGAGAAGCGGTTTGGCAATTGGGCTAGGACCTATGCGATGGTCTGTTTTATCATGACGCAGCTGGCGAGAATGGGGACGATTTTTTATGGCATCGCCCTGACTTTGAATGCCCTGACGGGAATTGATATGCGTTTGATCATTCTGGTGGCGGGGCTTTGCATTATTTTATATACGGTGCTAGGTGGAATGGAAGCGGTGATTTGGACTGAGGTTATTCAGGCGGTGTTGAAGACGATGGGGGCCGGGATGATTTTGTATTTGATTACGTTGCAAACGCCGCTCAGCGCGATCATTGAAAGGGGGATGCAGGAGGATAAATTCAGCCTGGGAACCTTCGATTTCAATTTTCAGACGAGTTCTTTTTGGGTGATTTTAGCGTATGGATTTTTTATCAATCTGACGAATTTTGGAATAGACCAAAACTATATTCAGCGTTATCATACGGCCCAAAATCCCCGCGATGCGGCGAAAAGTATATGGCTTTGTGTGCTGTATTATGTACCTGTTTCGTTTCTGTTTTTCTTTATCGGAACTGCGTTGTACAGTTTTTATGCAGAGAATCCGGCGCTGATTTTGGAACTGAAACAGCAGGTTTCTATGGAGAAAAATATACCGCTGGACGCCCTAAAAGCGAGTGATTATGGCGACCGCGTGTTGCCTTATTTTATGAAAACCCAAATCCCGACCGGGTTCCTCGGCCTCCTCATCGCCGCCCTTTTATCCGCGGGAATGAGCACGATGAGTAGCGGGATGAATAGTTCGGCGACGGTGTTTTTGAAAGACATCTATTTACGTTACATCGACCCGGCGGCAGACGCGAAAAAACAGTTTAGGCTGTTGTTAATCGCTACGACTTGTATGGGTGGCTTGGGCATCGTTTTTGGGATAAGTATGATAGGCGTAAAAAGCCTTTTAGATGTGTGGTGGAAGCTTTCTGGGATTTTTGCGGGCGGAATGTTAGGCATCTTTTTGCTCGGGTTTTTAGCGAAAAAAGTGCGCAATTTCGAGGCCAAAATCGCTGCGATTGTAGGTTTACTCCTGATTGCATTGATGTCTTTCAAGGAGTCGTTGCCTTCCTTTTTGCAAATTCCTTTAGATAGTAAAATGACGGTGGTAGTAGGGACTTTAAGTATTGTGGGAATAGGTCTACTCCTTCAAAAAATACGCACAAAATGACAGCCTTGCCACGCGGTTTTATTCCAGTGATGCTCACCCCTTTTCAGGATGATTTATCCGTGGATTTTCAGACATTGCGCAAACTATGTGATCATTATATCGCAAACGGAGCCGTGGGACTTTTTGCGAATTGTCTTTCGAGCGAGATGTATGAATTGTCCTCTGAAGAAAGATTAGAAGTCATTAAAACGGTGGTAGATCAAACGGCGGGTAGAGTGCCGGTCGTCGCGACGGGAACTTTTCAGAGCAGTATCGAGGAGATGGCCTCATTCTCGAATAAAGTGTATGGATTAGGGGTGGATGCGGTCATTATTTTGAACAACCAATTTGTATCCGCAGAAGAATCAGATGAGGTATTTTTAGAACGCATCCGTCGCTGGATGGAGTTTACTCCGGGTGTGCCGTTTGGCATCTATGAATGCCCCGTTCCCTATAAAAGATTGGTTTCGATTCCGATTTTAGAGGAGCTTTTAGCGACAGGACGACTCTGTTATCACAAGGATACGTCGCTCGATTTAGCGCAAGTGCAGGCGAAAATTCAGGCGGGGAAAGCATACCATTTCGGGGTATATGATGCCTATATGGTTCATGCCAAAGCTTCTTTAGCCGCCGGATCGATGGGTCTTTCCTGTATCCAAGGCAATTTTTTTCCTGATTTACTCGCTCAATTTTGCGCGCATCCTACGGATGAATTCCAGGCCTTTCTGGCAGAAAATATGGAGCTAATGCATTCGGCTTATCCCACGAGCGCAAAATATGTGTTACAGCAACTGGGGTTTCCTATTCGTCTGGCTACGAGACGAAAAGTGGACCCTTTAACAGAGACACTAAAAGCAAAATTAGACAAATTGCTTACATCAGCTTCTCGGTATCGAACTCCATAAAATCCTCCACCAGCGGAATGAAAAAGTCCTGCACGAAGGCGTCGTGCTGTGGGTGAATCGAATAAGCTTGGAATATTTCTGGCGAGGCGAACTCCATCGAGAAGCCGTATTTGAACTTGTTTTTGGGGCTTGTTTGACGAGAGACTTCCATTTTTTCTACTCCCGTAATTTCTTCTAAGGTTTTCAGCTCCACGAAGAATTCGTGCTTCTGTGATTCTGAAACCGTTGCTTTGAAATTAAAAATACCTGCGTGTCTTAAACTCATGAGTTACCGTATTTATGGATGATGGCTATTTGTCCAGCATGATAAGCCGTGTGGGAGACAATTCTACCTAAGGCTTCTGCTTTTGTTTTTGTCCCAAATTCCTTCGTCGTAATCACCTCCGACCAAACCGAATCCGGCTGTGAAACTAAGGTTTCGTGCAATATCGAAAACGACTCCTCTACGTAAGCTAACAAGGTGGGCAAATCTTCCCATTCCCCCGTATCGTGGCCCGCAATAACCGTTTTAGCAGATACTTGCACCGCTGTATTTCCAAATACGTTTTTGGAAAACAGCAACTCCACATCACCGATGTGGCGGATTAAAAAGCCAATCGAATTAGGCGATGCGCCTAATTTCTTAGTCAAATCACTGGCTTGAAGTGTTTTCAATTGATTCGAAAATCGCGTGCGAGCCTCGACCCACTCAGCGACAAAATGAGATGTCGTTTCCATACCCCAAGTTAAGGAATTTGCGCTAAAATTTTTGAATGGCGCTGACAACTAGTAAATTGAGCGAAAATCTAGACCTATGAAAAAAGTACTTTTACTATCGCTTTTACTTTTAAGCACGCTGGTTTACAGCCAAAACTATACGCCCTCTCCTGCCAATCTAGCGGCGAGAACGGATTTCCAAAACAACAAATACGGTCTTTTCATCCACTGGGGCATCTCTTCGATGCTAGCCGATGGCGAATGGGTGATGAACAATCGCAAGATCCAAAAGAAGGATTACCAACGCCTCTTGAAAGGTTTTTATCCGTCCGAATTCAATGCGGCCGAATGGGTTTCCATGGCGAAGAATTCCGGGATGAAATACATCATTTTCATCACGCGCCACCACGATGGTTTCTCGAATTGGGACACGCAGCAATCGGATTGGAAGATTACCAATACGCCCTTTAAGCGCGACGTGCTGAAGGAATTAGCCGCAGAATGCAAGAAACAGGGGATCAAACTGGGTTTATATTATTCGACTTTGGACTGGTACCGCGATGATTATCCACGGGAAACGGGGCGTACGGGTCAAAACTCGGGAAGAACGGGCAAGAGCGATTACGCGTCTTATTTGAAATTTATGAAGGCGCAGTTAACGGAATTATTGACGAATTATGGAGAGATTTCGAACATTTGGTTTGATGGGCATTGGGATCAAACGAACCCGGAGGGAAATAAGGACCGCAGCTCGCGGATCGATTGGAAATACGACGAGATTTATGGTTTGATTCACTCGATTCAGCCGGCGTGTATGATCGGGAATAACCACCATTTGGATCCAATTCCAGGGGAGGATTTCCAAATGTTCGAACGCGATTTGCCCGGTGAAAATCATTCCGGTTTGAGCTTCCAAACGGCCTCTGCTTTGCCTTTGGAAACCTGCGAAACGATCAACGGCGCGTGGGGATACAACATGAACGACCATAAATACAAAACACCTACTCAAATCCACCAATTACTGGTGGGAGCTGCGGGTCGCAATGCGAACTTATTATTGAACGTGGGCCCCATGCCTACCGGCAAGATTCAACCGGAATTCACGGATAGTTTAGCGGTAGTAGGCAAATGGTTAGAGGCGAATGGACGTTCCGTGTATGGGACGCGCGGAGGTCCTTTGAAACCTCAACAATGGGGCGTGACCACAGAAAACGCGAGCAGCGTATTCGTGCATTTATTCAACAAACCGAGCGAGGAAAGTGTGTTCATACCCGGCAAATACAAGAAGGCTTCTGTTTTGAATGGGGCCGGAATAAAGGCTAAAATCGAGAAAGATGGCATGCGGTTTATGGTGGCGGATGTGCCAGCGGGGACACAGGTGCTCGAGCTGCTAAAATAAAAAAGGGCCCGTTTCGTAAACGGGCCCTTTTCAGTTATTTCAATGCTCCGTAAATGATGTTTTCTACCTTTTCTTGGTAATCACCATGGGAGTTAGGTGTGTGCTGCGTCATGATTAGCACGATCATTTTCTCTTTTGGGTCTGCCCAATAGGTGGTTCCGTAGTAACCGCCCCACGCAAACGATCCTTTGTTACGCATTTTGCGGTTAGCGGTTTTTTCTCCCGTGATTTGGAACCCTAAACCATAATCGTCGTTACCCATGTTGAAGTTCGGGCTCACCATCAATTCTGCGGTGCGACGGCCGATGATTTGTTTTCCGTTGTATTTACCGCCATTTAAGACGCATTGCAAGAAGATCGCATAATCAAATGCGGTAGACGAAAGGCCTGCGCCGCCAGAGAAAAAGGTCTTCTTGAACAAAGGGTAGTTCGGGTTAATGCCGCGGTAAGTGGGCGACCAGGGGATGATTTGGTTCTGCTCATTTTCCGTGTAGACCGTAGGCAAGCGCGATCCTTTGTCCGCCGGCAAATTGAAATAGGTATCCTTCATGCCTAATGGAATGAAAATGTGGTTGGTTAAATAGGCTTCCAAAGTCTCTCCGCTAATCACCTCGATCAAACAGCCTAACACGTCGGTATTTAAACCGTAGGTGAATCTTTCGCCAGGATTGTGAATCAAAGGCAAGGTTCCTAATTTCATGATGGCTTGTAAAAGAGTCGTTCCGTTGTCTCCAAGGCCCGATGGCACACCTGCTTTCGCGTAGATGGCCTTCATTTTATCGGATCCAATTCCAGCATAGTCTAAGCCTGAAGAATGCGTCAATAAGTCGCGGATAGTGATCTCGCGTTTAGCGGGTTCCGAGGTGTAGCTCGTGTCTGCGGCATTGAAATCCTTCAACACGCGCGGTGATTTGAAGGACGGGATAAAGTCGGAAATCGGTTGATCTAAGCGCAATTTGCCTTGTTCGAAAAGCTGCAAGATGCCTAGGCTGGTGATGGCTTTCGTCTGGGACATGATGCGGAAGATCGCGTCAGCAGGCATCGGTTTTTTGCTCGCCAAATCCGCGTAGCCATGGCCCTTATAATGCACCAGTTGATTGTTCTTCACGATCAAGGTAACCGCGCCCACCAGGTGGTTTTTCTCCACATAGGATTTCAGTAAAGCATCTACCGCTTCGAGTTTTTTAGCATCAAAATCTGCCGTAGGCTGTACCACCGGCGATAAAACTTGCGCCGCTAGGGAAAGCGGAAGCAAGAAGAGTATTACGAGTTTTTTCATTCGTCTGTTTTGATTTTCGAGTTAAAAGGAAGGTTTAATTGGTAGGCAAAAGATTGGTCTTTGTCGTTTTCTAATACGTCCAAACCGTACTTGATTTTCTCCATCGGCGTGGCATCGAAGGTGCCAAAAAGGCGATCCCAAAACGCAAAGATATTCCCGTAGTTCGAGTCCGTTTGTGGGCGCTCGAAGTGGTGGTGCACCTTGTGCATATTAGGCGAAATGATCACATAAGAAAGGGCCTTATCCAGCCAAAGTGGCAAACTAATATTAGCGTGATTGAACTGGGAAAGTACGACACTGAGGCTTTGGTACAAAAACACAATCCACATGGGCGCGCCACACACCAAAATCGCTAAAATCGCGAAGACCGCCCGAATCACACTCTCGCCCGGATGGTGACGGTTCGCCGTGGTCGTGTCCACCTGCGTGTCCGCATGGTGCACCATGTGAAACTTCCAAAGCACCTTGATCTTGTGCTCAATCAGGTGAACCAGGTAGGCTCCCACCAGATCCATCAGCAATAATCCCACGATTAAAAAGGCCCAGCTAGGCATCGCAAACCAGTGCAAAATGCCAAAATTCGCCTCGACCGTCCAATCACTTGCCTTCACTAACAGCACCGCAAAAGGGAAATTAATCGCAATGGTCGTAAAGGTTAAAAAGAGGTTCAGCTTCGCGTGAGCCAACTTATTTCCCTTGAAATTCACTAAGGGAATTCCGGTCTCAATCAACCAAAATAACATGATTCCTGCCGCTAAAATCAAGCCGCGGTGTGCACTGGGGATGGTAGCAAAATAAAATTCAATCATCATTTTTTCTCGTTACGTAAAACATAGACAAAATTTTTCACCGTTGGTCTTTTGTCGTAAAAGTCCAAAATATAATAGTAGGTTCCGTCCGGAACAGAACCCGTTTTCTCAAACAAAGAAGTGCCCTTGGATGTTTCGCCGGCCCAATTGTTTTGGTAATTATCCGTCTCATACACTAAATTTCCAATCCGATCGAAGATCGATAGATAGTTCGGAATCGGCTTCGTTAACAGTCCTTCAAAGATCAAAGCATCATTTTTTCCATCCCCATTAGGCGAAATACCCTGCGGTTCAAAGAACGGACAAGGATCCGGATCCAACCTATTTTCGATTCCATCACCATCGCAATCCGGCTTGTATTTCAAGGGATTCTCCTCGTCTTCGTCATAGATTCCATCTCCATCCGTGTCCAAGGTACCTGCGGATAAAACCGTCACCGTCAAGGATGTCGTGCTATTGCAACCTGTGTTATTCGTGCCCTTAATGGAATAGGTCGTCGTTTTCAGGGGATTCGCGATTACCACGGCTTTGTCCACCGCCGAAAGTCCGTAGCGCGGCGACCACGCGTAGCGATCCGCACCAGAGGCGGTGATGGTCAGACTGGACCAGCGAACCACTTGCGCCGGATTAGGCACAAACGTTATCGATGGAATCGGATTTATCACCACTACCGTGCCAGAACTGTAGACCGTTCCGCAGACCGGTTGCGTGATGACCGCGCGGAAGTATTTCGTATTAGGCAGATTTGTGGCGGTATAACTCGAATCCTTGTTCGCGATGTCTGCCACCCCTACTAAGAAATCTGGCGTATCTGCGGACTGCCATTTGGCTATAGTCCCGATGTGTCCGCTCAGCTTGATGGGCTGGCTGTTTTTGTCCCCACAGAAGGTGCCCGTTCCGGTCAATTTGCCTCCCGCAATTTCCTCTGTTCGAATAACGACGGAGTTTGTGAATTCCAAACTGTCCAGCGTGGAACGCGCGCCACGGCGGTAGTAAATCGTGCTTTTCGAAAGCGGTGGCGTGTAGGTTTTAGCGGTCGCTCCTGGAATTTGGGTGAACGAAATGTTGTCTAGGCTTTGTTGCCAAACATAGCTAATGGGCCTAGGGACGCCGTAGGCGTCTATTTTAGAGGTTAAGGGCGAGGGTTTTGCCGGGTAGCAGAGGGATTGATCGGAAGCAATTTCACCCGGCCACAGGTAGGGCAAGATAGTGACCGTATCGGTTTGGACGGCGTTAGAGCCGTTAATCGTAAAGCTGACGATCGCTGTGCCAGCCGTTAGACCGCCCGTTAAGATGGCCGTATAAGTTCCATTGTTATTGTTTACCACCGCGGAAACCGTGCCTAAGGTGGAAGAGATCGTCACGAGACCCCCATTTCCGGTTAAGTTATTGCCTTTGAAATCTTTTAATTGGACAAAAAGAGTCGAGTAATCCTTGTTGTTTGCCTTGATGATTTTAGGGCTCGCGTTGATGGTCGAAGTGGTTGTGTCAGAGACGTTAGGTACAGAGCCGCAAAGGTCGATGGTGGGGGTTTGGTCGCAGTTAAAGATGGGTTCTTTGGCATCAAACGACGTTCCATCGCCCATAGACCCATTAATGCGGTGACCCACATAGCAGAATTTCGAGCTCCCTTCCTTTACGTATAATAGCGTGTGGCCACCCATTTCCGCAAAAAGTGCTTTGTCCACGCCTTGGTTAAATCCCCCCGCTAAACCCGGATCATAGGACGCGTTCTCAATAGGCCGGCCTAACATGTTGCGGGCATTATAGCCCCAGGAATACAAATCCCCAGCCTTCGTGATGGCCGAAGCAGCCGGTACGGAATTACTGTGTTCCTGAACCGTGACGAAGATGACATTTGTGAGAAAGTCGTTAGGTGCCGAAGATTTTTTAGCCTGCACCCAGTTGAAATGCAAAAGATCCCGCGAAAAATCGCCGCATTGGTAGTTTTTATTGTCCCCCATCGCGTACAAATTTCCCGAATTACTCAAGACATAATACGTATTATACGAGCTGCCGCCGGTGATTCCGCCGGTCACCCCGATCATCTTGATTCCCTTCGTTTTCACATCATCCGGCAAAGTCATCTCCGTGGCATATGAACGATAAGCGGCACCGGTTCCATCGCCTAGAAAGGTAGATGCCCCCCAAGTGTACATTTTCCCGTCATTCGTCTCTGCCACAAACGCATTATAATTCGCACTGGCGGATTGCCCACGCACATTTTTCACCCCGCTCAAATAGGTCGTCGCATTCAATTTCACGCGCTGCCACGTATTCATTCCGGTGGTCCCTTGCGCCGCACCATTACCATCCAAAGCACCGGTCAAATACCCTAAAACGTAAACATCCCCAGACTTACTCAGCAAAACCAAGGTCCGATACACCGCAAACAGCATTTTCACATCTTGTGGCTCTAAGCCCAGCGGCAATCCGATGGGAGAGGATCCCACGGGCGGAGTGATCTGCGCCACTCCTGGCGAGGTAGTCAAAGAGGAGTGAAAAAGGGAGCCCACTGCGCCCCACGCAAATAATCCGGTAGAAGTCAATACCGCCGCTTGATCGATCGATGCCCCTGTATTTGTTCCGCCTATTCCCGCTTTGTAAATGGTGCCGGTGATTCCGGAGTAATTGGTTCCGTTGATTTCCAAAGGGGTCAATTGCCCCACTAAGCCCGTGGGAGCCATATTTGCTCCCCAGATGGAATATTCTCCCGTGCTTTTAATCGCCACAGAAGCGTGGTAACCGCTAATGAGTTTATCGTAGGGATCGTTTACATTGCATTGAGCTGTGGCGTCGAGTGCGACACAAAAAAATAGGATCATCCAGCCCCATACCCTAAAGTAAAAGTTTGTGCTAGATGATCCCATAGAATAAATTCCAATTATCGATTTAAAAACCTAAATATAGGCTTTAAAAATTGAAATTTATTATTTGATTATTCTAATTTCAATGCGGCGGTTGAGGGCCATTCCAGCCTTCGTTTTATTCGAAGCCACTGGCTTATCTTCACCATAGGCATTTACTTTAAGGCGAGATGCCGCAATTCCATTTTTCACGAGGAATTTAGCTGCTCCTTGCGCTCTAAAACGAGATGCTTTCAAGTTGTTTTTCGACGTACCAAAGGCGTCTGAGTGACCATCAATGCGCACATTGATTTCTGGACGAGCTGTTAACGCAGAAGCCACCACTTTTAATTTCTCCTGTGACTCTTCCGTTAACTCCCAATGATTATTCATATACAAGATGGTCGTTTCCGCCATCGCTTCCTGATCTGCTTTTAATTGCGCCGCCGCTTTTGCTTCTGCGTCCGCTTTCGCGATCGCCTCTGCTTTTGCTTTCGCTTCTGCCTCCGCTCTCGCGATCGCATCTGCTTTTTCTTTAGCATCAGCAGCCGCTTTCTTAGCTGCCGCCTCACGTGCGATACGCTCTTGTTCTGCGGCTTCCGCTGCTGCTTTCGCCGCGGCTTCTTCACGAGCTTTTGCAGCTGCACTGGCCGCCTCCTCGTCTGCTTTTTTCTTCGCTGCTTTCCAGCCGAAGTGGTACACTAAACCAAAAGAAGTACTGTTATTCGATCCTCTCACGGACGCTACTTTTACTCCTGCTTCCGTTGCTTGAGCCATCGGAATCGCTAAATTCGATTGAACGATGATGGAGAAATCTCTCGATAATTTCAGGTCTAAACCTAAACCTCCTAAGGCACTTAATTCGTACGCATTCCCAGGGAAACCATAGTCGCGACGCGCGAAGGCTTCTGCTCCTATTTGGAAGAAAGGATTTAAAACGGAGGTTTTTTTGCGAGCGATGAAGAAATAGCGCATGTTCGCACCCGCAGTGATGAATTTATTGTTCCAAATACCGGGGCTAAAGAAATCCCCTTGAAAACCCGCTAAGGAGGTGTAAACCATGTCCATATTCGCGGATTTACGCTTCGAAAATTGCAAGCCTAAATTCGTGTAGGCGTTGAATTCATCCTTTCCTGTTAAGCGATTATTTGTCCACAAATCAGTGGGACCGCCTATGATGACTAAGGATTTGTCGTTTTCTTGTGCTGCTACAGTCCCACTTAGGAACAATAGAAATAGTACGATTTTCTTCATAATTGTTTATTTGCAATGCTGTGCAATAGCTGCTGCAGCATCTGGGTACCCTTTTGCTTGTGATCTGTTAAAACTGGCACAGGCATCCGCTTTCTTACCTATGGAAAGCTGAGACATGCCCGCAAAGTACGCCGATTTTCCGGTATTGTTTCCGGGGTGTTGTTCGGATTTGGCAAAATAGAACAAACTTTCAGCAAAGGCGCGTCCGGCATAATAACAGATTCCCACGTTTTCCAGGTGCGAGAAATTACCTGGATCCAGTTGTGAAAGTTCCTTGTATATGGCTGCCGCTTGCACGTATTTCCCTTTCACGAATAAGGCATTTCCTTTCGCCGTTAAGCCTTGTAAATCGCGGTTTCCTCCACGCAACATATTTTTAGTTGGGTTCAAAATGGCCGTGTCAGCCGGGAATTTTTTCAAAGTCTTTTCTAATTGCGGCAGCAAGTTTTTGTCCGCCCCTTGATTCACTTCGAACATGCCTAATAGGTATTGATTCCAGACCAAAGCATTATCATTATGTACGTCCAAAGACACCTGCAAAGCGCGCTTAATCTCGTTCGTATCCTTCAGTTTCGCGGAGGTGAAAATCATATTCTTGTAATAGCTGGACGCGCGTGGCCAGGCATCGAAGGCGCGTTTGGCATAAAAATGAGCCGAATCCATTTTGTTCAAAGAGGCATAAATGGAGGTGCGCAAGAAGTCGTTATAATGCAAGAATGGGTTGTCGTTTTCACTCTCTTTCAATACACGCAAGGCGTCATCAAAACGCTTATCGCGGATATAATAGCGGGAAAGCATCGCTTTCATGGGTAAAGTGGAGGAAGAGAGATTCGGTATGACCGGCAATTTTTCGACCTCGATGGTCGCCATTTTGGGATCTGCATTCACCTCGCCCATCACGAATTTTTGGATCTTCAAGGACTCAAAGGTTTCGTTCGCGATGTAGATGGCTGGTACTAACATTGCGGCTCCGGCTACGAGGTAAATAAAGGGAAGCGCGCGTAGGTTGCGGGAGGTTTTGTCCAAAGGAATCAACACCAAAGCCGCCGCCAGCGACAGCATCGTCTGCATCGCCGTTCGTTCTGCCGGGAAGTTCAATAGCGCATCCACACCGTAGCAGGTAACGGCTAAAAAGGCGATGATGACCATCAGCTCGTCGCCACGTTTTTGGGCTAAAAAATGCAGCGTATAATAGAAAAGCAGCAGGAATAATCCGGCGAAACATAGTCCGCCCAATAGACCTAAATCTGCAAACATTTCAATGAAATCATTGTGTGCGTGGTAGGGCACAAATAGCTCGTTCGCTAGCTCGCGTTCGTAGGGAATAGAAGCCAACTTCCAGTTCCCATAACCGGCGCCTAAAACGGGGTGGTGCAGCGCATAATCTGCCGCGGTTCCCCAGAGGTGAATCCGAGAATTCTGTTCAGAGGCGATGTTGATGTCACCAATACGCTTGGTTACCGTGCCATAACCTCCCGTATTTTCTTGCCCCGCCACCGCTAATTTCAAGCGCATATTCGCCGCAAAAATCGCGAGAACCGCAGGCAGTAAAACGAAAAGAAGCGCTGGTTTTAGAGCTGATTTTTTCTTCCAAATAAGCCCCGCAAAAAACAAGACCGTAATCAAGGCGAAGCCCACATAAGTGGAACGCGTGTTCAATAAAAACAAACCAAAAGTCCCTAAAAATAACGCGATGATTCCAGCGATTTTGCCCAGCCATTTGGCAGACATAATCACATACATCGCAAAGGGAAAAAGAATCAATAAGGTCGCGGCGGTCACGTTCTTATTCCCGTGATATTTATTCAGGCCTAAAATGGCGGCGTCCAAATCCATCGTGCGCAAATTCGCGCTGAAACCTTTGATCACATAGATGGCATCAAAGAACAAGAACGCCGTAATCGCATACGCAATCCCCGTAAATAGAAACGCGCGATCTTGGTTATAATACAGAATCGAGAGATTCAAAAAGACGAAATAGGTCGTGATCAAGCGCGCCAAAGTCACCAGCGTCTCCGTGGGATTGATCGCATAGCCATACGAGCCAATCGCCCAAAAAACCAGCAGCGAAAACACCCAGGTAAATTTGTAGGAAAGCACCTGCTGTATGGCCTCCTCGTAAGCCTTATATCGTAGACCGATGAAGGCCACAATCCCTAAACTCAAGCAGCTCGAGTACAACCACTGCGCGCCCATCACGTCCGATCCGCCCATGTCAGGGATGAAGTAGACGGCGAGGTAGAGAACGCTACAGAGGATGGCGATGAAGGAGGAGAAGGTGGGTTTCATTTTGCAATTTAGGAATTATTCATTTTGCGCAGTTGTCTAGGGCACGCTTTTGTAGTCTTTTGTACTGAATTCTATGGCTTGGTTACAATGATTGGAATGTGAATGTCACACGCCAGCTGTTGTTCGAACCTACTCCGTAATATCCACTGCCATAAGGAATAAGATATCCAATACCAGCAATACCCACATGAATAAGTCTAAATTGAGTACTACTGTAGGGCACTACATATAATAGTCCACCTTGACTGAGGTTAGTGATACTACCAGAAGAAGAACTCAACCAAACACTCGGCCAAACCCAAGTACTTGTGCCGACATTATCAGTAATGGCGGCTTGCCCTGCTATAGAATTGTTAAATTGTAAACCATTAGGTAAAGAAAATAAATAATCGCCAACACCATTATTAGCTCCAGTACTATTACTTGAGGCTGAAAATGTAAGTTGACATTTCCATGTCTTCGACCCTAGCTGTTTATAACTGTAATCATTTACAGTTGTTATTCCAATAGTTGGGGCTGTTGTAGTTGCGTTCCATCCTACACTTTGGATGGTACCAGCACTTGTCCAGTTGGGTTCTCTAAGGCTTGTCCATGAACTACCGTTATAGAAATAAAAATCAGAAGGAGCATCTGTCTGAAAGATTAACAACCCGGTTGCTGGACTTGATATAGCTGCTTTTTGAGCTGCAGTCATTCGAGGAATTAAAACACCTTTTGTCGTTGAACTAATATCTAATACGGCAGATGCGGATGGTGAAGTTGTTCCTATCCCAACATTCCCTAAGGTATTATATGTGGTTGTTCCAGACAGTGTCCAAGGGTTAACGATAGCAGAGGAACCTATTTGTGTAATTACAGCTGACCCCATAACAATTGATTGAGTTCCTGTAGTCCCTGTAGACCTTAATTTAATGGTTTGATTCGTTGTAGGCGTGTAAATAATTTGAACAACTTCTTTTGAACCATATCCAGCTCCTGATGAGCTTGATGCGCTTAATGCTTCGGAGTTTGAAACTAATGGAGTGTTTGTAGTTGCATCAACCCAAGTATATTGTAAATATGCATTACCAACGGATGCA
>Ga0213920_1001324_pt1 | contig 13975 bp, 11 predicted proteins | sample McNCre1117MG_FD_161054 | JGI IMG/M metagenome (GOLD analysis project Ga0213920, IMG submission 161054) | Freshwater microbial communities from McNutts Creek, Athens, Georgia, United States - 11-17 MG | ecosystem: Environmental > Aquatic > Freshwater > Creek | place: USA: Georgia | collected...
AAAACAATAGGCGGAGGGATAGAAAAACCGGCTGAATCAATTACCTCCCACTCCACTACTCGATCACGTATTGATTCGCGAGTATATTTTACACCCCAATCCAATTGGCTTTTCTTCCAATCGTGAGAACCTTTCAATTCGATGTTGGCAATTAAAGCATCTAAATTATTTCGGGCGTGATTTAATTGCGAACCAATCCCGCGAGAATAATTTACTTTACCATAGGTTTCAGAAGCTACATTAGCATCTACTTCACCCAAACGGTATTGCGCCAAAACATCAAAATATTCTTGTTCAGTAGTATGATAAACTGAACCAATGAATTTTAAATTAAAATTTTCTGTTGGCTTAAAGGTTGTTTTTATAGCTCCAAAATAAGTATCGTACTGGTCTTTTTCTTGCCCATCATAATACACTAATAATGCCATGGGCTGATCTAAAGTCCCAAAATTCGTTTGTCGCGTTAAAGGTTGGAATTGGTACTTATTTTTTGATATGTTCCCTAAAAAACTCCATTGCCATTTGGCGGAAGCCTGATAATTGATATTCGTTTGAATATCTGCAAAGGTAGGAGTGTAATTCGTTTGCGTTTCTTGGCTTTTTACCAAAAGACTATTATTGCGATAACGCACTCCTGTAATGGCAGACCATTTTTTGTTTTTAGAGACTGCATCAATCGAGGCGCTTCCACCTAAAAAACTAGCTTCGAAATTAGCTCCAAAAGCAGTTGGTTTACGATACGTAATATCCAAAACCGAAGACAATTTATCACCGTATTTAGCTTGGAATCCTCCTGCTGAAAAATCGATATTTTGAACCAAATCCGTATTGGTAAAACTCAAGCCTTCTTGCTGACCTGAACGAATTAAAAAGGGACGATAGACTTCAATTTCATTGACATACACCAAATTCTCATCATAATTCCCCCCACGAACAGCGTATTGAGTACTTAATTCATTATTCGAATTGACTCCAGCGAAGGTTTTTAAAATAGTTTCGACACCAGCATTTGCCCCAGGTATTTTTCGCAAGACTTCAGGAGAAATAGTTGTAATACCTTGAATTCGTTTGGTATTATTAGCTGTTACAATTACTTCCCCCATTTGCTCCATTCGATTATTCAGTACTGGATTGAATTCGAAAACTTCATTCGGTTGCAAAAACAATACAATTGCCGAAATCTTCAAAGCAATATGGGTAAAAACAATAGTTACTTTTTTGTTGGCAGGAATTGTTAGTTCGTAAAACCCATTCGAATTGGATTGGGTTCGCGCAGAGCTAGAAGATACAGAAACATCAGCCACCGCTTGTTTATTTTCGTCCAAAACAACACCTCTTACCATTGCATTTTGAGCCAAAGCCGAAAATCCAATTCCGAAAAACAGAAGAATAAAGAGAAATGTTGGAATACTTTTCAAGCGCTTTTTTTTATTTTTTTAGACTTCGAAAAAATCGAGTTTCAAAGGTAGTAGAATTCCCTACATTATCAATTACAATAACTTTCAACTCGTTAGCTCCTTCTAATAACTGCTCATCATTGAATATATGCGTAATTTTATTGGTCTTATTATCGTACTCAAACAAAACCCATTTACCATTTAAATACCCATTATAGGATTTAATTCCTGAACTGACATCCGAAATTTGAAACTGAACAAGATCATCACTCACCCATTTCCCTTCGATAGGTTTTAGCATACTAACTTTAGGGGCAATCGTATCGCTCACTAATTTATATTTTCCTAAAGTCTTTACTTTAACACTAAAAACACTGTCTTTTTTATAAGTAGAATTATAACTTATTTGGTCTCCATCTAACCTTCCAATAAAGATTTTTTCACGCTGTTCTTTTGAAAATTGACTATCGGTTATTGAAATCGTAAAATTAGTATGAACTGGAACGGTATCGTCGTGTAAGTACAACACCTTATTTTTTACATCAAAATTTAACGCAAAGTCATCGTAAAATGTTCCGGCTGGAAAAAACACCGAAACATTCTCTTTTTCAAAAATATTGTCTTTATTCGCCTTAATAAAATACTTAGAAACAATGAGTTCTGCTGGAACAACTATTGGAGTGGAGTCATATTGAACAGGCACAGACACAATTGATGTATTTCCAAAAAAATCAGCCACTTCTATACGATACAATGCATCCAAATTAAGCATTGGAGTGATTTGTCCTTTTGTTTCATCTGTTTTGATAAAAGGCAAACCGTACTTGTTTTTCATGAATAATTTCTGAACTCTCTGTTGGGTTTTCTTATATCTCGAATAATCAATTAAAGCATTTACATAGCGCATGTCGTCAAAAGAATAAGTGTCAAATTGATAACCAAAACTAGGTTGGCCATTCAAAAATGAAGTAACGCTATACACTCCATTTTTATTGAACGAAACATCATCGTAATCATCTGCAATAATTCCGAAACCAATCGCACCATTCGCCAGCACTTTATCCGCCAAAAAAGTTCCGTCTTTTTGTAACGAATAATTTAACAAAATAGGGCGTTGCGATTTATTTACCGTTGTTTTTGTAGTCAAAGGATATACATACAAGCCTGAAAGCGAAGGTTTTTTAGTATCCTTAAATCCTGAATCAAAACCAAAAAGCATTGGATTAATGATGTATTCCGTTTTTGAATCACGAATCTCAAAATGCAAATGAGGTCCTTCTGAAGCTCCTGTATTTCCTGAAATAGCAATCCACTCTCCTTTTTTTATAGGAATTTCTCCTGGTTTCAAATACATTTCAATTTCAAAAGCCTGTTCTGTATAATGTGATTTAATAATAAAATCTTGAATCGTACCTACTGCTTTTTGCAAATGAGCATACACTGAAGTATAGCCATTGGGATGTGTAATATAAATGGTTTTTCCGTTACCAAAAGTGGAAATTTTAATTCTAGACACATAACCCTCTGCCGCTGCATATACTTTTAAACCTTCCTTTTGTTGGGTCTTAAAATCAAATCCAGCATGAAAATGATTGGGACGTAATTCGCCGAAATTACCAGACAATTGCATTGGTATATCCAAAGGCGGACTAAAATAGTCTTTCGGGAAATTATTTTGAGCCAATAGTGTGCTACAAAAAAGAATACAAAAAAGAAGGAATCGCATAGAATTACATTTTTGCTAAGGTAAAAAAACAAAATCAGAAATAAAATTGGAATTGAAATGAAAAAAACTTAACCCTTTGTTTAGTAATAATTTACTAAATTTTAAATAAAAAAGCAAATAAAATATTGTATTAATAAAAAGGAATACTAACTTTGTAAGATTAAGTAATGAATTGGAATACTAATGAGTGTAATTGCGGAAATAATTGATACTCTTGAAAATAAGATTGAAAAACTTTTCACTAGAATGGCTAGTTTAGAGAAAATCAATCAGGATTTAAAGACTGAATTAACCAATACTACAACAATCATACACAATCAGTCTCGTGAGATTGATGCTTTGAAAAAAGAGTATGAGGCTCTAAAAATAGCCAACTCATTGCTTGGCAGTGAAGAAAATAAAAGAGATACTAAGCTTAAAATAAATTCATTAATTCGCGAGATTGATTACTGCATAGCTCAGCTATCAGATTAAAAAAGATATGGACGAAAAGCTTAAAATAAAAATATCAATTGCAGACCGAGTTTATCCATTAACGGTGGATCCGGCACAAGAAGAAGGACTACGAAGTGCTTCTAAAAAAATTGATACCATGATTAAGCAATTTGAAGAAAATTATGCTGTTCGTGACAAGCAAGATGTATTAGCCATGTGTGCTTTACAATTCGCTTCTCAGGTAGAACAAAAACAAATCGATAACGCAATTGATGGAGTAGAAACCATCGAAAGATTAAATAAAATCAATTCGGTATTAGACGAATATCTCAATAAATAATACGTTCTTAACATAGACTAAGATACTGCCTACATTAGTTCAATTTGGTAAACTCAACACTAACAATTTAGAATGAGCGAATCGTCACTACTATAGCACGCCTCACTTCGGTAAGGAAGCTTGAACAGTGAGTTAGCTCAAAACTTGTCTTTTCGAGTTTATACAAGCACCTAATGTAGGCTTTTTTTATATATAAATTTTTAATTAACATGGACAACATAGTAACAATTATCATTACTGGAATTATAGGTGTTGCAGCTGGTTTTACAATCGCTAAAATCATTGAAAAAAGCAACATTTCGAATCTCATCAAAAACGCAAAAAAAGAAGCCGCTTCTATTTTAAAAGACGCTAATTTTGAAGCCGAAAACATCAAAAAAGATAAAATTCTTCAAGCAAAAGAAAAATTTATCGAATTAAAATCAGAGCACGAACAAGTGATTTTGGCTCGTGATAAAAAAGTCGCTGAAGTAGAAAAAAGAGTTCGCGATAAAGAATCTCAAATCTCTAACGAATTGGCTAAAGCCAAAAAAATAAACGACGATTACGAGGCTAAAACAGTTGAATATACTTCTAAACTTGATATTCTAGAGAAGAAACAAGCCGAAGTAGAAAAAATGCATAAAAGCCAATTGCAACAATTAGAAGTTATTTCTGGATTGTCTGCTGAAGAAGCTAAAGACCAATTAATTGAGGGATTGAAAGCGGAAGCTAAAACTCAAGCAATGTCTCAAATTCAAGATACTATTGAGGAGGCAAAATTGACTGCACAACAAGAAGCAAAGAAAATCATCATCAATACTATTCAGAGAGTAGGAACAGAAGAGGCGGTAGAGAATTGCGTTTCTGTATTCAACATTGAATCGGATGATGTAAAAGGTAGAATCATTGGTCGTGAAGGAAGAAATATCCGTGCTTTAGAAGCCGCAACCGGAGTTGAAATCATTGTTGATGATACACCAGAGGCAATTATCCTTTCTTGTTTTGACCCTGTTCGAAGAGAAATTGCGCGTTTATCATTGCACAAATTAGTTACTGATGGACGTATTCACCCTGCACGTATTGAAGAGGTAGTTGCTAAAACTGCTAAACAAATAGATGACGAAATCATTGAAGTTGGTAAGCGTACTGTAATTGATTTAGGAATCCACGGATTGCACCCTGAATTGATTAAAGTAGTAGGTAGAATGAAATACCGTTCGTCTTACGGACAAAACTTATTGCAACACTCCCGCGAAGTTTCTAAGCTTTGTGGAATCATGGCAGCTGAGTTAGGATTGAATGTAAAATTAGCGAAGAGAGCTGGTTTATTGCACGATATTGGTAAAGTTCCAGATACTGAAAGTGATTTACCACACGCTTTATTAGGTATGCAATGGGCTGAGAAATACGGCGAGAAAGAAGAAGTTTGTAATGCTATTGGAGCGCACCACGACGAGATTGAGATGAAATCATTGTTATCTCCAATTATCCAAGTGTGTGATGCTATTTCAGGAGCTAGACCAGGAGCTAGAAGACAAGTATTGGATTCTTATATCCAACGTTTGAAAGACTTAGAAGAAGTAGCTTACGGATTTGGCGGAGTGAAAAGTGCTTATGCCATCCAAGCGGGTAGAGAATTACGTGTGATTGTAGAAAGCGAGAAAGTTTCTGATGATAAAGCATCTAACTTATCATTCGAAATTTCACAAAAAATTCAAACTGAAATGACCTATCCAGGTCAGGTTAAAGTAACTGTAATTCGAGAAACTAGAGCAGTAAATATTGCTAAATAAAGTACCTTGATTTCAAAATAGGAAGTCCAAATTTCAATATTGAAATTTGGACTTTTTTATTTAATCCTTACGCGGATGAAAGGTATTCATGACTTCAGTAAGAAATTTTCTATCCAAATGAACGTAGATTTCAGTAGTTGTAATCGATTCATGTCCTAACATCAACTGAATTGACCTCAAGTCGGCGCCATTTTCCAATAAATGTGTTGCAAACGAATGACGTAACGTATGCGGACTGATAGTCTTATTCCAATTGATTTTGGAAGCCAAATCTTTGATAATAGTAAAAATCATAGCACGAGTCAACTGACCTCCTCTTCTATTCAAAAACAAAGTGTCTTCAAATCCTTTTTTAACAGATATGTGACTTCTGATATTCTCTTTATATAACTGGATGTATTTTTGTGTTAGATTGCCAATAGGAACAAAACGCTGTTTATTTCCCTTACCTGTAATTTTTACAAATCCTTCCTCAAAAAACAAATCTGATATTTTCAAATTTACCAATTCAGACACACGAAGTCCACAACCATATAAGGTTTCTAGCATTGCCCGATTTCGTTCTCCCTCATTAGAAGACAAATCAATAGCGTTAATTAAAGCATCTATTTCTTCCACAGAAAGCGTATCGGGTAATTTACGACCCGTCTTGGGGGTTTCAATTAATTCTAGCGGATTGTCAGAGCGATAATCCTCGAAAACTAAATAATTAAAAAAACTTTTTAAACCTGAAATGATTCGAGCTTGAGAACGAGGATTGACTTGCTTTGAGACACTATAAATGAATTGCTGAATGGTTTCTTCAGTAATCTTTACTGGCGAAACTTGAATTTGATTTTGATCTAAAAAAAGACACAATCGATCCACATCAAAAGAATAATTTTCGATGGTGTTCTTTGACAATCCTCTTTCGATCTTCAAATACGATTGGTAATTTTTAATATATGATGTCCAATTCACTAAACAAAGAAACGGAAATTTTGGACATAAAAAAACCTCCCGATTTGAGAGGTTAATAAAATGTGCAATTCTAAATCAATTAGAATTTGTAAGCTAAAGCAATTGCAATATTGTTGTTTTTGTTTTTAGTATCAACAACACTACTAATATTAGATAAACCTACAGTATATCTTACACCAGCAGAAATATTTTTAGTTAAATCGTATCCAGCCCCAAAATTTAATCCGAAATCAGCGGACTTATATGAGTCTTTTATATTCGCAGAATTAGAACCTTGTACATATTTAGCACTTGATAAAAATCCTATTTGAGGACCTGCTTCTAGGCTAAATTTATCTGCAACATAATACTTAGCCATAACTGGAATATTGAAATAAGCTAAGCTAATATTGTCGCTTGAAGCATTTGACTTAGCACCTAAAACAGAGTACAATAACTCCGGTTGAACTGAAAATTTGTCAGAAACTTTAATTTCAGTAAAAACACCAAGTGCCAAACCAACTTTAGATTTAGAATCTGACTCACCACTAATACTAGAAACATTTAACCCTACTTTAGCACCAAATTTAACATCTTGTGCATTAATAAACCCGAACGCAAATACAGCTACAGCTGACAAAACAATTTTTTTCATTTTTTTTAATTTTAAAGATTTGAGACCACAAAACTATATTCTGTTTATTAATATCCAAACATATTTAAACTACAAAAAAATATTTTTTTATCGCAAATTGATAAAAAACAACAACTTAAAATCATTATTTTATTGATTATCAATAATTTAAAAAAATACTGTTAATTTAAAATATTATTTAAAATTAACTTTTAATTAATAGTATTTTTCTTTAAAAAATATTTATTTTTAAATTAACGGTAAATAAATTTAAATTAAAAATAAATTATTTAATTCTATTACATAATAAATTTAAAAAAACCACATCAATTGATGTGGTTTTCAATTATATTGGGGGATTGTTTTAGAAATGTAGTGCAAAGCCTAAATTCAACTGAAAAGTATCTGATGAAGCGTAATTTTGATTCAAACTTACATTGTATCGTATGCCCGGCTCAATACTCACATTTTCTCCTAAAAACCAAGCATATCCCGCTTGAATTCCGAAATACGATGGATTTTCAGAAGCGTCTTTTATTGAAGCACCCGAATAGTCTAATTGAACTGGAAATTGACTTGCGATGTAATATTTTGCGCCTATTTTATAGGAAAAAACATTAGTATCTAATATATCATTTTTCATACCTCCGTAACCTAATCCTAATTTCACAGCCAAATCATCAATAACAAAATAACCTGCTTCTGCACCTATATTATATATTGAATTCCCATTTTCTGTAGCATAACTAAAGTTGGTGTTGGAACCAACTGGGGTTCCAAAATTAGTATTGGCTTCAATTAACCATTTTCCTTCTGCCGTTTGACTTCCATCACTCATTGTTTTTGAATCTTGAGCATTACAAAAAACAGATGTTACGATTGTTGTCAGTGTTAGAATAATTTTTTTCATGATGTTGCTATTTAAAATTTATACGCACAAAATTACTTACAGAACACAAAATCAACATAACAAACTCGTTAACAGCTATATAAAACCGATAAACTACAAAAATCACCCTCTATTTTATCTACAAATTATTCTTACATTTGCAATTAGAGTTATATTTCATATAATAAATATCCCAAACTGATGTTTTACAACTAAACCCAACACTAAAACAAAAATCATGAAAAAAAATCGTATCACAATCTGCCTTATTCTTCTTGCTTCGATAGCTACTCAAGCACAAATAGTAAAATTCGGAATTAAAGGAGGTATTAATTATGCTAATCAAACGGGTACCGATATTACTGTAAATAGCACCACCTACAAATCAGAGGCCATTACGAATTATCATTTAGGTCTTATAGCTGAATTTCCTCTTGGAAATACTTTAGCTATTCAACCAGAGTTATTGTATTCTACTGTAGGAGCCAACTATCAAGCTACTGGAATAATTGGAAATATCAGTAATAAATTAGGTTATATATCTGTTCCCGTATTAGCCAAAATAAACCTAAGCAAAACTTTTAGTTTAGATTTAGGCCCCCAAGCTTCCTTCTTATTAAGCAATAAAAATGACGTTTCTATTAACGATACCAAATCATTTGATTTTGGAGCTGCGGCTGGTTTAGGCATAAAAATTACAAAAGGAATCTTTTTACAAGGACGTTATGTAGTTGGACTTAGTGAAGTTTCAACCAATGCAAAAACAAAAAATTCAGTACTACAAGTATCTGCAGGTTTCTTCTTCTAAAAAGAAATCAACTATTTTATAACAACCGTTCTTTTATTGGAACGGTTTTTTTATTTTTACAAAAATATAGTATTATGAAAATTTGCATCATCAACGGCCCCAACTTAAATCTTTTAGGAAGACGTGAACCTGAAGTATATGGAAGTCAAACTTTTGAAGATTATTTCGAAATTTTAAAGGCTAAATTTCCAACAATTGCATTCGAGTATTTTCAAAGTAATATCGAAGGAGAGTTGATTGGAAAAATTCAGGAAGTTGGTTTTTCTTATGATGGGATCATTTTAAATGCAGGAGCATACACACACACTTCTATTGGCATTGGAGATGCTATCAAAGCAATAACTACCCCCGTTATAGAAGTACATATTTCTAACACCTTTGGTAGAGAAGAATTCCGCCATCAATCCTATATTTCAGGGAATGCAAAAGGAGTAATATTAGGATTTGGTCTTAAAAGTTATGATTTGGCGATACAATCGTTTATATAATTAAAAAACGTCCTTTTTACTTAAATTTTAAACTGTAATCCAATCTATAATCCAACAATATTTGCAAAACAGATGCGTTAGATTCTAATAAATATAAATTAAACCCATGAAAAAATGCTACGCCCCCTTGCTTTTTTTAATCTCCTTTATGAGCTTTTCTCAAATCAAAGGAACTATTTCTGATGAAAAAGGAAACTCAATTCCTTATGCAATAGTTTTTGAAGAGAACACCTACAATAGCACCACAGCTAATGAGAAAGGGGTTTACGAACTAAATGTAAAAAAAACAGATAACCATACTCTCATTTTTAAATCATTAGGCTATAAGACTAAGAAAGAAAAAATAACTACTACTGAATTCCCATACACGCTAAATGCAGTTTTAGCTGAAGAAAATCTCGCCTTAAACGAAGTAGTTATTAATACAAAAGTAAATCCCGCATTAGCTATTATTAAAAAAGCCATTGCTTCAAAAAAAGAAAACGCAGAAAAAACCAATCGATTTACTGCTGATTTTTATTCCAGAGGGATCTTTAAAATAAAAAACTTACCCAAAAAAATTATGGGAATGAAGGTAGATATGGAAGATAAAATGTTATCCTATCTAGATTCCACCGGTAGCGGAATTATCTATCTATCCGAAACAGTTTCGAAAATTTCATTTGAAAAACCAGATCATTTTAAAGAAAAAATAATCGCTTCAAAAATAGCAGGAGATAATAAAGGGTATAGCTACAACACCGCATTGTCAAGCAACTACAGTTTTTATAATAATGTGGTTAAAATTGGAACAAATCTAATTTCCCCAATTGCTAACAATGCTTTTAATTATTACAAATACCAATTAGAAGGGTCTTTTTTTGACGAAAATAATCATCAGATTAATAAAATTAAAGTCACTCCAAAGCGCGATAAAGACCCCGTATTTGAGGGCTATATTTATATTGTTGACGATAGTTGGGCCATCTATGCTATTGATTTAACAATCAAAGGGTATCGAATGAATAATGAATTCACCGAATTTTTTCAACTAAAACAAAATTTTGATTATAATTCAATTAACAAAATATGGGCTAAAAGTAACCAATCCATAACTTTAGTAGCAGGTGCTTTTGGAATACAATTTACTGCAAACTTTAATCACGTATTTTCTAATTATAATTTTCTTGATTCATTTGATAAAAACACATTCACAAATGAAATTTTAAGTATTGAAACTACTGCTAATAAAAAAGAAAATCAATTTTGGAATACTATTCGTCCAATTCCTTTAACAACTGAAGAAGTTCTAGATTACTCTAAAAAAGATTCGATTGAAACAGTTAGAGAATCCAAAAAATACTTGGATTCAATTGATGCAAAAAAAAACAAATTTCATTTAATGAATGGCATTAATGGCTACACCTATAAAAACTCATACCAAAAATATTCGTTCCACTATAATGGACTAGTTGATTTAAGCTCACTCAATTTTAATACGGTGCAAGGCATAAGTTTGTCTTCGGGCTTTTCTTTTTCTAATTGGAATGATGAGCTTGGCAAAAAAACCAATATCAAAACTACATTTAATTATGGATTTTCAGATGAACGTTTACGAGTAAGTGCTGAATACAAACACCAATTTAACAATCAAAATTACGCTAAATTAGCTATTTCTGGAGGAACAAAAGTCAGCCAATTTAATGCAAACGAACCGATTAAGGGCTTTATTAATGACATTAGCTCCACCTTTTTCAAAGACAATTATATGAAATTGTATAATAAGGACTTCTTTGGTGTTCAATACAGTCAAAACATTGCCAATGGGGTAAATTTAGAAGGAAAAGTAGACTATTCACAAAGAAAGCCTTTGTTCAACACCTCTAATTATACATTCCTTAAAAATGACAAATCATACACCTCAAACAATCCGCAAGCACCTGATGATTATATAAACCCAGGATTTGAAACTCACCATTTAACTACATTTAATTTGAACGCCACAATAAATTTTGGCAACAAATTCATTACAAGACCTGACGGAAAATACAATATAAAAAACAAGAAATATCCTTCGCTTTTTTTAAATTATGAAAAAGGATTTGCGGCCAATGAAAAAAAATACGAATTTGACAAAGTAGAGGCTAAAATTTCTTATAATATGCTGTTGAAAAACAAAGGTGAGTTGGCTGTAAATTTCAATGTAGGGAAATTTTTCAATGCCGAAAACATTGCCTTTATTGATTACAAACACTTTAATGGAAATCAAACCCATATTGAATTAAGCGAAAAATATTTAGATGCTTTTCTATTGATGCCTTATTATTCCAATAGTACCAATACTAGTTATTTTCAATTGCATTCCGAATACAACGATAATGGATTTATAATAAATAAGATTCCATTACTAAATAAATTAAAATCCCAATTAGTAATGGGTTACCATGCTTTAGGAGTTCCAAATAAAAAACCATACAATGAATTCAATATAGGCTTAGACCGTCTTGGCTTTGGAAAATTTAAGATATTCCGAATTGATTACGTTCGTACTTATGAAAATGGTATAAAAACTAATGGGCTTGTATTTGGACTGAAATTATAAATACTTAAAACCAATAAAGGCGTTGAAAATTTCAACGCCTTTATTGGTTTATAGAGAATCATCTGGTTCAATATGAATCAAAACATGACCCAATTCAGGAATTTCAGCTCTCAAAGTGTCCTTGAGTTTATGAGCCAAATCATGTCCCTCTTTTACTGAAATAGTGGCTTTCACCCTAGCATGTAAATCAACATGGTATTTCATACCCGATTTGCGAATAAAACACTTCTCCGTATCGATAATTCCTTGTACTTCCTTTGCAACTAGCCTAATTGTATCAATCAAATCATCATACAAATGTTCATCCATAATTTCGCCCAAAGCAGGTCTGAAAATGAGAAAACTATTGTACAAAATAAACCCTGAAGCAAACAAAGCAGCCCAGTCATCTGCTGACTCATACCCTTTTCCTAAAAATAGTGCAATCGAAATACCAACAAAAGCAGCTACTGAAGTAATTGCATCACTCCTGTGGTGCCATGCATCTGCCTTTAAAGACGAACTATTCGTTTCTTTACTCCTTTTCATAACCACTTGAAAGGAATATTCTTTCCAAATCATAATAGCTCCCAAAACATATAAAGTCCACGATTTAGGCAAATCATGTGGAGTGCTAATATTTAGAATACTTTCATACGCAATAATGGTAGCCGAAGTAATCAAAAAACCAACTACTAAGAACGTAATCAAAGGTTCGGCTCTGCCATGTCCATAGGGATGATTCTCATCCGCCGGTTTGTTAGAATATTTAATCCCAAACAAAACCAGAAAAGAGGCAAAAATATCAGTAGTAGATTCTATCGCGTCTGCTATAAGGGCATAAGAATTTCCAAAAAAACCTGCTAACCCTTTAATAAGAGCTAGTGAGGCATTTCCAATAATACTAAAATATGTGGCTTTAATAGCCGCTGCTACTTTTGGCATTGTATAAGTTTTATAAAAAAATCGTTTAGAGATTTTAAATGATAAAAAACTCTAAACGATATTTACTATTTGATTTATTTTGATTTATGCTCGAACAATATTAGCACCGATAGCTCTTAAACGCTCATCAATGCGCTCATAACCTCTATCAATTTGATCGATATTTTGAATTGTACTTGTTCCTTTTGCCGAAAGCGCTGCAATCAACAAAGAGATACCTGCACGAATATCTGGAGACGACATCGTAGTAGCTTTTAATTGTGATTTAAAATCATGGCCAATAACTACAGCTCTGTGTGGATCACATAACATAATTTTAGCACCCATATCAATCAATTTGTCCACAAAGAACAAACGGCTTTCAAACATTTTTTGATGAATTAAAACATCTCCTTTAGCTTGTGTAGCTACTACTAATACAATACTCAATAAGTCAGGAGTAAAACCTGGCCAAGGCGCATCAGCAATAGTTAATATCGAACCATCAATATCCGTTTTAACTTCATATCCATCTACATGAGATGGGATATAAATATCATCACCTCGTCTTTCTAAAGTGATTCCTAATTTTCTAAATACATTGGGAATTACACCTAAATTATCCCAACTTACATCTTTAATTGTAATTTCTGATTTGGTCATCGCTGCCAAGCCAATCCAACTTCCTATCTCAATCATGTCAGGAAGAATTCTATGCTCACAACCACCTAAACTTTCTACACCTTCAATAGTTAGTAAGTTAGAACCAACTCCTGTGATTTTGGCTCCCATGGAGTTCAACATTTTACACAATTGTTGTAAATACGGTTCGCATGCCGCATTATAAATAGTCGTGATTCCTTTAGCCAAAACAGCTGCCATAACAATATTAGCAGTTCCAGTTACCGAAGCTTCATCTAATAACATATGTGCCCCTTGTAAACCTTCGGCTGGAGTTTCTACTCCGTAAAAATGGTCTTCTTTGTTGTATCTAAATTTAGCACCTAAATTAATAAATCCTTCAAAGTGAGTATCTAATCTTCTACGTCCAATTTTATCT
>Ga0213920_1001326_pt1 | contig 13947 bp, 13 predicted proteins | sample McNCre1117MG_FD_161054 | JGI IMG/M metagenome (GOLD analysis project Ga0213920, IMG submission 161054) | Freshwater microbial communities from McNutts Creek, Athens, Georgia, United States - 11-17 MG | ecosystem: Environmental > Aquatic > Freshwater > Creek | place: USA: Georgia | collected...
GGTCAACAGACCCAATTTTTCAATGGTGCGCTTGAAGCGACGCAGAGCGACGTCAAACGGTTCGTTTTCTTTTACACGGATGGTGGTCATTACCAAAATTTCCAATTATTTGCAGTCAGAGGGTGCCAAGGAAGATCGAGCCTTTGCGCCATGCCTGCGGTGTTCCCCAACATTAAGTTGATCAGGCCGTTGGGGGTTTGCCAGCAAAGACCAAGATTATAGCGACTAAACCGCGGGTTTTAAACGCGCGCCCAAGGCTTTTGCGCAGGCATGGGCGCTGGACCAGGCCCATTGGAAGTTGTAGCCGCCCAGCCAACCCGTGATGTCGACCACTTCGCCAATGAAATACAGGCCTGGCTGCTTGGATTCCATGGTTTGCTGCGACAAATCGCGTGTGTCCACGCCACCCACGGTGACTTCAGCCTTTTTGTAGCCCTCGGTTCCTGTGGGGGTGAGTGGCCATGCGCTCAGACGCTGGGCTAACAGGTTCAGGGCTTTGTCGCTGGCTTCAATCACGGGGCGTTGCCACGCAGGGTCTTGGCTGGCCCACGTGTCGGCCAAGCGCGATGGCACCCAGGCGTTGAGCTCGTTGGCGATGAGCTTTTTAGACTGCTGCTTGGCGGTCATGAGCGCTTCTTGCAGGTCAACCTCGGGGGCGAGATTGACGCGTATGTCAGTGCCTACTTGCCAATAGCTTGAGATTTGCAGAACGCCTGGGCCCGACAGACCTCTGTGGGTGAACAGCAAATCTTCGTCAAAACTTTGCAGGGTTTTCTTCGCCCCAGTTTCGATGCGCACGGGTAGTGACAGCCCTGACAGTTGGGCGTAGGGTGCCCAAGCTTTGTCGTCAAAAGTGAGGGGAACAAGGCCAGGACGGGGCTCAACCACGCGCAGGTCGAACTGCTTGGCCAGCCGATAGCCAATCTCGGTCGCGCCGATTTTCGGGATGGACAAGCCGCCGGTAGCAACCACCACAGCCGCTGCGTGCATCGTGCCTTGGCTGGTATCGACTTCGTAGCGTTGCGCCTCAGGTGTGGCGTCTGAGTAGCGAATGGCTTTGAGGCTGCAAGGCTGCCAGCGAGTTACGCTCCCGCCATTGGCTGACCCGTTGCATTCGGCTAAGAGCATTTGAATCAAATCTTCAGCAGAACGGTCGCAAAACAGCTGGCCTTTGTGCTTTTCGTGAAACGGGATGTTGTGCTTTTGCATGAGCCCCACAAAGTCTTGCGGCGTGTAGCGCGACAGGGCGCTACGGCAAAACTGTGGGTTGTCGCCCAAGAAGTGTTTGTGTGGGGCGCGCACGTCGAGCTCGCGATTGGTGAAGTTGCTGCGGCCGCCGCCTGAGATGCGAATTTTTTCTGCCACTTTTTCGCTGTGGTCCAACACCAGCACTTGCAAACCTTGTTGTGCAGCCACGCCTGCGCAAAACAAACCGGCTGCACCGGCGCCCACAATCACAACGTCAAAGGTTTTCATGCGCTGAGTTTAGTAGGGCTGCGCTTTGGCGCTGAGTACTCAACCCGCAGAAGCTTGTAATTCAGCGCCGTTTTGCACGGCCAGCATGCCTTTGAACACATCGCCAATCACGATGACGGATGGACTAGCAAGTTGCTCGCGAACGATCGTGTCGTGTAGTTGCTGCAACTCGCACACCACATGGCGCTGCGTGGGCAGGCTCACTTGGTGAATCACGGCCACAGGTGTGTCGGCACGCATGCTTTTCAGAAGCGCGTCTTGCAGTTGTGCTGCGCCAGTCACGCCCATGTAAATGACCAAAGTGAGTTTGGCTTGTTGTGCGGTTTGTCCCAAGGCCACCCAGTCCACACTGTCGGCAGCGCCTTGTTTGGCATGGCCTGTGATGAACACCACGCCATGTGCATGTTCGCGGTGGGTGAGGGGAATCCCAAGCGAAGTAACGCCCGCTAGGCCAGATGTGATGCCGTTGATGACTGTGACAGTGATGCCTTGTGCTTGCAGGTGTTCCACCTCTTCACCACCACGCCCAAAGATGAACGGGTCGCCGCCTTTGAGGCGCACCACGGTTTCACCGGCCAGTGCTTCTTGTGCCATGAGTTTTTCGATGAAGGCTTGCGGAGTCGATTTGCAGCCGCCGCGCTTGCCTACATGGATGATGCGTGCGGTGGGTGAAGCGTGTGCGGTGATGGCGTCGCTCACCAAATCGTCCACCAACAACACGGTGGACGAGGCTATGGCTTTGACTGCCTTGAGTGTCAGCAGTTCAGGATCACCAGGGCCAGCGCCGACCAAGGTGACATGGGGTTGAAACAGGTGTGTCATGGTCAAAGGCTCAAGGCTTTCAGCACGGCTTGCACTTGGGCAGTCAGCGGTGCGGGTACGGGTAGCTCGCCATTCAGCACAGCTTGCGTGTAGCGGGCTGTGGTGGCTGCATCAATGTCGGTGGGGAGTTCGGGCAGTTTGGTGAGTGAGCCCGCTTGGGTCTCCATCAATGGCGTGCGCGTGCCGCGTACAAAGGCATCCATTTGCGGCGTGCGGCGTGCATCCGCCACCACTTCGCCTTCGGTGCCGCGCAAGAGCAAGGCGCGTGCGCCGGTTAGCTCGAATGTGGCAGCCATTGAAATGGCGTATTCGGGGTGGGTGTAACTGCTGACCAGCAAAGCATCGGGCTGAGTTGTGGGGTTCATCAGCTTGACCAAGCTGTGAGCTGGGTTGCGCAAGCCGATCACGCGGCGCACATCGAGTAAACGCTTGAGGCCTTGGCATAGCACCTCGGTAGGGGCAAACACCACTTCACCGGCCTGCACTGCGCGTGCGTGCCCCAGACCTTGCGCGTCCATGGCGGCCAATACCTCTTGGCTGGTCACACGTGTGGTTTCAGTGGGCGTGCCATGCATCACCACGGCCAAACCTTCGCGAGCCAGCAGGTGTGCCAGCAAGGGGGTGAGCACGGGCAGCTTGCGCGCGCCGTTGTAGCTGGGTAGCACCACAACGGGGCTTGAGGCGTTGATGTGTTTTAGCCGCGCATGCGTGGCATCTAAAAAACCAGCCATCTCTTGGTCGGTTTCTCCTTTGATGCGCATGGCGATGCAAAAGGCGCCCAGCTCCAAATCACTCACTTGGCCATCTAAAACTTGACCCATCAAATCAGCGGCTTGCGCGCGGTCCAGCGCACGTGCGCCATCGCGGCCGCGTCCGATGTCTTTGATGTAGTGGTTGATGCTCATGCCGCGATTGTCTCGCAGGCTTGATAACTTATGGATATATGCCTAATGATTCAGCTTGTGATTCGCCAACAGCTAGGCAAATTGGTCTAGCAAGAGGCCGTGCAGTTTGTCCACTTGGTGGATGTCGGTCGGTAGGTGTGTGAAAGCAATCTTTCTGACTACTTCTCCGGAGGTTTTATCGGTCATAACAACATTCAGAGATTTGGTGACGATGTCAAAAGCAAAAGAAAGTGCGACAGCATTACTTGAATAACTAGGCTCATTCACACGTGAAGGCGTTGTGAGTGGCTTGGTTTTGATGGGTAACAAGGCGCCTGCTGCATCGTCCTGATGCGCAGGGGCAATCGGTTGCAATGTGAGAGGCGAAGACATGACAAGCTTTCGACAGTGAGGGTTGATCTAACTATCGGTGCATGTGGTCTAAAAATGAATGACAACATGGACACACAGAGTTTGATGACGTATATGTCATTTATCTGAATGTGCCGCTTGACGTGATGCCGATAGAGAATAAAGTGGCAATAACGACAAAGGTGGCGCAAATTGAAAATTCTGTTGATTGAAGATGAGTCCAAGATCGCGGAATTCGTTATCACAGGACTGACATCTGCAGGTTATGAGATCATGCATGTGGACGATGGTGCTAAAGGCTTGGCTGCCATGTTGGAGCAACATCACGATCTGGTGATTTTGGATTTGATGTTGCCCAAGCTCAATGGCTTTGATCTGTTGCAACTTGCTCGTCAAGGCGGAAGTCAAATACCAGTCATCATCCTGAGTGCGAAGGTGGATCTAGCTGATCGACTCATGGGTTTTGAGATGGGCGCGGAGGATTATTTGCCCAAGCCTTTTTTTGTGGAAGAGCTATTGGCTCGAATCAAGGTGCTTTTGCATCGTCACAGACCAGAGCAGATGAAGGAAATTGCTGTAAGTCATCTGACCTTAGATGTGATCACTCACAAAGTGCAATGGTTTGACGTGACAGCTATGCTGAGTCAAAGAGAATTTAGCCTCTTGGCGTTTTTAATGCGTTCGCCTGGGCATATTTATTCAAGGCAGCAAATTCTCAAGCATGTTTGGGAAATTAATTTCGATCCTGAAACCAATGTGGTGGATGTCTGCGTAAGGCGTATCAAACGAAAGTTAGATAGAGGACAAAAGCCGCACCCTTCGCCCATCGAGTCTGTCCGAGGGGTTGGTTATCGATTGCGTATGGAAGCCACTGAATGAAACGGTCTTTCAAGTTTCATTTGTTTCTTCGCTTGATCTTGACGGTCTTTGTGATCATTGGCGCCAATCGAATGATTGCCCAACATTTTTTAACTGAGCAGTTGCGAGATGAAATTCATCAGGAAATGGGGTTTGCATTAAAAGCTTGCGAGTTAAGTTTTCGTCATTCCAAAGAATTTTTAGCTTGCTTCAAGGGGAGTCAGCCAGGTAGCTTAATCAGCAATGTGGCTGATTACTATGTGATGTGTCCAGGTCAAGGAGATGACTCGCGCAAAGATTTGAGTGATGTATGTCGACGTGATATGACGACTGAGTTTTGGCGTTCAAAAGAATCACAGGCTCATGACTCACTTCAATTCTCTCGCGGTGAATTGGCTGATGGGAGGTGGTTGGCTGTCAAGTTTTCTGAGCGAATAAACGGGCCTGAAGTTTGGGTCAGGCTTGATGATGCGGATCGCATGGTCACTCAAATGTGGGCTTTGCGAGATCGTAATTTGATGCGCGTATTGCCAATTGTTTTTGTGATGGTCTTTCTGCTTAACCTTTACATAACACGTGTTTTGATGAATCCTGTTAACGCCATTCAAGACAGCATGTCAAAAATGGATGCATCTAATTTACATGAGTCAGCGCCGTTGATGGCACCTTACCGAGAGTTTGAAAAAATTGTTCAGGTGTTTGAGAACTTGAAATCAAGGTTAGATGGTAGTTTTATTAAAGCGCGTCGATTTGCGTCAGATGCGTCGCATGAGTTAAGGACGCCGTTGACAATTTTGAGAGGTAATGTTGAAAAATTAATTCACGATTTGCCATCAGGTTCAGATGCTCAAGTTCGTATGCGTTTGATGGGGGATGAAGTCGAGCGATTGATCGACATCACAGAAAAACTGTTGCTTTTGTCGCGTGCAGATGCGAACAGCTTGCAACAAGATTTGGTAGACGTGAATCTCAGCGATTTGCTGAGCCAACTAATTCAGGATGCTCATACATTTCAGACGAAACTGAAAATTGAAGGCGATATTGAGCCAAATGTCATCTGGCGATGTGACAAAACCTTGGTGCGTCAACTTATCAATAACTTGTATACCAATGCAGTGAATTACAACCGGTCCAATGGGTGGATTCGCATTGCTTTGAAGCAGTCGAATGCTCAGTTTCGTATGACATTTGAAAATACGTCTACTGAGCTTGCGAATGACTTAGGTGAGCGTGCTTTTGAACGTTTTTACCGTGGCGATGCTGCTCATGCTCGCAACGTAGATGGCCTAGGCTTGGGTTTGAGTATTTGTTTGGAAATCGCTAGGCTGCATCATGGAGAGCTTGCTATGGCGCTGACTCAGAAGAATACGGTGCTGCTTACTTTGTCGGCTCCACTTGCTAGATGAGTCGATGACAAAGGCGTCATTCAAGCTGCCGATGACAGCGTTGTCACCCATGAAATAACTGGGATGACTACCGTGGCTACATGGCCGCCTTACATGCAGATAGCAATTTTTTAGACAGTCTCCATGGTGAAAGTGATTTCATCCAAATAGACGCGGATGAAGAAATCTTCCTTACCCCGTATTTAACGCTTGCGTGTGCCTTGCTTTACATGATGGCCTCGGATGGCGATCTCGGTGTTCAAGAAAGTAGCCATTTGCAAGGCGTATTGGGTGGAGACGATCATGTGCTGGCCTATGCCATGCGCTATGTACAAACGGTTTCGATTGATCAGTTTTTCATTGATGCGCCAGAAATATTAAGTACCAAAGATAAGTGGTGCATTTTGGTGAATGTCTGTGATGCGTTGCTGTCAGATGGTCACTCGGATGATAAGGAGCTTGCGCTCTTTGCGCGCATGTTGTTTGCCTTTGGTGTGGCTGAGAAAACGTTCCAGCCGTATTTGAAGGCGCTGAAGCTTAAGAACGAAAAATCAGTTCTGGGAAAGTATGCGGGAGTAAACCGAGAGCGCCAACCGATCACGCCGCATTTCGCATTGGCGGCATCGTTGCTCTACATGCTGACTGCTGATGGTTCGATTGGTGCAGAAGAGGTTGGACAGTTAGAAGCCGTCATTGGGGAGTTTGATGGACTTCAAAGTGTGGCGTTGAAATATGTGCGTTCAGTCAAGCTTGCGCCATTTTTGGTAGAAGCCTCAGTGGCATTGAATTCAGAACAGAAAATTTACATTCTCAGCAATGTATGCGATTCGATGATGGCTGATGGACTGGTTGCCCGCCTTGAGGACAAGGTGTTTGTATCGATGATGAGAGCATTTGACTTCGACGAGAAGTCTTTTGCGTTTTATCAGCAGGTCTTAGAAACAAAAAATTTCAAACCTTTTGAATGCAGCTTTAAAAATCGTAATACGCAAACGTTGGATATGTCGCAGACGGCGCAATCCGGCTTAAAGATCAAACGTGATCTTTCTGAAGTGGCTGATCATGTCAAAGTTGATTTAGGTACTTTGGAACATGTTACGAATCAAGGTGCATTGGTCTCGCCTGATAGTGGTACAGCCATGTCGGACTTCATCCATCGAACCATGCAAGACAACATCCAAAATGTGACGGATGATTTTGGTTCACAAGCAGCTGTGGCTAAGGTTACAGCAAATGCTACTGATGCGCTCAATGTGCAAAAGATCGCTATAGAAGATGATGCGATCAACAAGCAACAGATTGATGCAGAAACCGCAAGCCGCAATCAGCAGCGAGTGAAAGGGTTGGCATCAACCCACAACAATCAACGTGTTGAAAACTTGTCGAGTAAAGATAACAGTGAAAAAATTGCACTCGCACAAACGGAATTAAATCGACAGCAACTCGAGCAAGATTCGTCTGCCGTCAATCAACAGCTTATGCCTGCTGGTCACGCGGCAGTTAATCGCGCTCTGGTTGAAGCTGAAGCCCGCATGGAAAATATTCAAGAGGTGGTGCATGAGGTGGGGTTTCGTTTAGATAGATTTGAGCGTGATCACTTTTACTTTCTACAAGTAGGGCGGGCGCAGAGGTATGACGACTCATTTGCTTTGGTTGATGAGCGGGAGGCTTCGCAGAATCGTCAATTGCTCAATCGAACCGTGGTTGGCTTAGGTCTCGGTATATTTGCGCAGACATCTTCTGATGCTCGTGATGAAGATGCAATTGGACAGGGATCGTTGGCTAGTCGTGTGGAATCTTCGGGTGTGTCGCTCAAACTAAAGACGCATCAACCGTTTGTTCATATAGGGACCGCGTTTGCAATACCGCGCCGCTTGTCACGGTTGAACTATGTGCAATGGGTGACAGCGTTTTTAATTTTGACCTTCGCTGCGCCCATCAGCACGCAAACTTTGAGCGCTCAGGTGGTTGTGGGGCGTTTGATCACCTTGCCTTCGACAGGTTCAGCTATGGCGCCTGAGGTCGCACAGAACTAAATCTGTTCCGCCCATTCCCTTGCGCTTTTGGCCAGCGCATAAACTTGAGGCTTATGTTGATCCTCGGTATTGAATCTTCCTGTGACGAAACAGGTGTGGCGCTGGTTCGCTCAGACGGCCAGGCTTTGCCTACCTTGTTGTCACACGCGCTGTACAGCCAAGTGGCCATGCACGTGGCTTATGGCGGTGTGGTGCCAGAACTCGCCAGCAGAGATCACATTCGTCGTGTGATTCCGCTGGCACGTGAGGTGATGGCTGAGGCGCAATATGCGTTGCAAGACATTGATGTGGTGGCCTATACCCGTGGCCCAGGTCTGGCTGGCGCGTTGCTTGTCGGTGCAGGCGTGGCTTGTGCGCTAGGTGCTGCATTGAATAAGCCTGTGCTGGGTGTGCATCACCTCGAAGGTCATTTGCTGTCGCCGTTTTTGAGTGAAGCCCCGCCCGAGTTTCCGTTTGTTGCGCTGCTGGTGTCGGGTGGTCATACGCAACTCATGCGCGTGGATGGCGTGGGGCGTTACGAGCTATTGGGTGAGACCATTGATGACGCCGCAGGCGAAGCGTTTGACAAATCGGCCAAGCTCATGGGCTTGGGTTATCCAGGCGGCCCTGCGCTGTCCAAGCTCGCGGAGCAGGGCGACCCGGCCGCGTTCAAGCTGCCGCGCCCCTTGCTGCACAGCGGCAATTTAGATTTTTCGTTTGCAGGCCTCAAAACTGCGGTGATGACCCAAGCCAAGAAGTTAGGTGAAGACTTTGAAGACAAAAAGGCTGATTTGGCGGCGTCTACCGAGGCGGCGATCGTCGAGGTGCTTTTGAAAAAATCACTCACCGCCTTGCGCGAAACTGGTCTCAAACGCTTGGTGGTGGCGGGCGGCGTGGGGGCCAACCGCCATTTGCGTGAGCAGCTCAATGCGGCTTGCAAGCGCCAAGGTGTGCGGGTGCATTACCCCGAACTGCACTTGTGTACCGACAACGGCGCCATGATTGCCATGGCTGCGGCCATGCGCCTGCAAAGCGGCGAGGGCGGCATGGCCCAAGCCCAGCCGCGCTATAGCTTTGACGTCAAACCCCGTTGGCCGCTGGCGGAATTGGCCTGATTGGGGTGATGAGGTCGGGGGCTAGCGCGCCTGCTATACTCTGTGGGCTTTACCTTTTGGGGTAAGCGAAGCACGTTGCACCAACTTCCACGGTGCAACGCAAGTCAAATATTTAAGGAAAAACCATGTTGACCACAACAAAAGCAGCCGTCGTCAAAGACAACGCACGTTCAGCCGGCGATACAGGTAGTCCCGAAGTCCAAGTGGCTTTGTTGACCGCTCGTATCAACGAACTCACACCTCACTTCAAACAACACGCCAAAGACCACCACGGTCGTCGCGGTTTGTTGCGTATGGTGAGCCGTCGTCGCAAATTGCTCGACTACCTCAAGTCCAAAGATTTCGACCGTTACTCTGCTCTGATCACCAAGCTTGGTCTGCGCAAGTAATCGTTAAAGTTCTAACGACAAACGCCTGAGTTTTCAACAAGCTCAGGCGTTTTGCACTTTTAAACACGCTTTTTCACCAACAGCAAGACAACAAGGCGCAGATTCGAAAGCTGTGTCATTCCAAAAAAGCACCAACTTTTCTGGAATGGCATCGTGTGCTGCACCGGTTGATTGCTCATTTCACAAGGAAATCACATGTCCATTTTCAATAAAGTTACCAAGACATTCCAGTGGGGCCAACACACGGTCACCATGGAAACCGGCGAAGTTGCTCGCCAAGCTGGCGGCGCTGTGCTCGTCAACATGGACGACACCGTGGTGCTCGCCACTGTCGTGGGTTCGAAGATTGCCAAAGCTGGCCAAGACTTCTTCCCCTTGACGGTTGACTACATCGAGAAAACCTACGCTGCAGGCAAGATTCCCGGCAGCTTCTTCAAGCGCGAAGCCAAGCCTAGCGAGCACGAGACATTGACCAGCCGTCTGATCGACCGCCCCATCCGTCCTCTGTTCCCAGAAGGTTTTTACAACGACGTGCACGTGGTCGTGCACACCGTGTCGTTGAACCCAGAAGTTGATGCTGACATCGCCGCCTTGATCGCTGTGTCTGCTGCTTTGAGCATCTCTGGTATTCCTTTCAATGGCCCCATCGGTGCCGCTCGCGTGGGTTACATCAACGGCGAATACGTCTTGAATCCAGGTCAAACACAACGCAAAGACAGCCAGATGGACCTCGTGGTCGCTGGTACCGAAGCCGCTGTGTTGATGGTGGAATCTGAAGCTCAACAGCTGTCAGAAGAAATCATGTTGGGCGCTGTGGTGTTTGGCCATGAGCAAGGCAACATCGCGATCAACGCCATCCACGACTTGGTGCGCGACGCTGGTAAACCAGCCTGGGATTGGGCTGCGCCTGCCAAGGACGAGCCACTGATCGCCAAGGTGCAAGCACACGCTGAAGAGAAACTGCGCGCTGCCTACCAAATCCGCAACAAGCAAGCACGTACCTTGGCTTGCCGCCAAGCCTACGCAGCCGTGATGGAAGCCCTCAAGGCCGATGGCGTTGAGTTTGACGCTGTCAAAGTTGAAAACATGTTGTTCGACATCGAAGCGCACATTGTTCGCAGCCAAATCTTGGCAGGCGAGCCACGCATCGACGGCCGCGACACACGCACTGTGCGTCCTATCGAAATCCGCAACAGCGTGTTGCCACGCACCCACGGTTCTGCTTTGTTCACACGTGGCGAAACCCAAGCTTTGGTGGTGTCCACTTTGGGGACAGAGCGCGATGCACAACGCATTGACGCTTTGGCTGGCGAGTTTGAAGACCGCTTCATGTTCCACTACAACATGCCTCCCTTTGCCACTGGCGAAGTGGGTCGCATGGGCTCGACAAAGCGCCGCGAAATCGGCCACGGCCGCTTGGCCAAGCGTGCTTTGGTGGCTGTGTTGCCAACCAAAGAAGAGTTCCCATACACCATGCGTGTGGTGTCTGAAATCACTGAGTCCAACGGTTCTTCATCGATGGCTTCTGTGTGCGGCGGCTGCTTGTCCATGATGGACGCTGGCGTGCCGATGAAAGCACACGTGGCTGGTATCGCCATGGGCTTGATCAAAGACGGCAACCGTTTTGCGGTGTTGACCGATATCTTGGGTGACGAAGATCACTTGGGCGATATGGACTTCAAAGTGGCCGGTACCACCAACGGTATTACTGCTTTGCAAATGGACATCAAGATCCAAGGTATCACCAAAGAAATCATGCAAGTTGCATTGGCTCAAGCCAAAGAAGCACGCATGCACATCTTGGACAAGATGCAAGCCGCCATGGGCGAAGCCAAGACCGAAGTGTCGACCTTCGCACCTAAGTTGTTCACCATGAAGATCAACCCCGAGAAAATCCGTGACGTGATCGGCAAAGGCGGCGCCACCATCCGTGCACTGACCGAAGAAACCGGCACGCAGATCAACATCGAAGAAGATGGCACCATCACCATCGCTGCTACAGACGGCGCGAAGGCTGAAGAAGCCAAGCGTCGCATCGAAGAGATCACAGCTGAAGTCGAAATCGGCAAGGTCTACGAAGGCCCGATCACTAAGATCTTGGACTTCGGCGCTTTGGTCAACTTGTTGCCAGGCAAAGATGGTTTGTTGCACATCAGCCAGATCGCACACGAGCGTGTCGAGAAGGTCACAGACTACCTCAGCGAAGGTCAAATCGTGCGCGTCAAAGTGCTCGAGACAGACGAAAAAGGTCGCGTCAAGTTGTCTATGAAGGCCTTGATCGAGCGTCCACAAGCTGACCACGCACACGACGCTGCGCCACAAGCCTAATTAGGTTTGCAAGGCGGTTGCGCACATGATGCACATCGTTGAAATCACCACGCACGGCACCCCTGAGGTGCTGCGCGTGGCCCAGCGGCCTATGCCGCAGGCGGGTGAGGGTGAGTTGCTGATCCGTGTCAGCGCCAGTGGTGTCAATCGCCCTGACGTGTTGCAGCGAATGGGCCACTACCCCGTACCTGCTGGCGCGTCAGACGTGCCGGGTCTTGAGGTGGCAGGTGTCATCGAATCGGGCGATGCAGCAGCTTTGGCTGCTGCCGGTCTGAAAGTGGGTGACCGTGTGTGCGCCTTGGTCGCTGGTGGTGGCTATGCGCAGTATTGCGTGGCCCCAGTGGCTCAGTGCTTGCCAGTGCCCGCAGGGTTGAGTGATGTCGAAGCAGCTTCGTTGCCCGAGACATTCTTTACCGTGTGGAGCAATGTGTTTGACCGTGCGCAATTGCAAACGGGTGAGACATTGCTGGTGCAAGGAGGCTCTAGCGGCATCGGCGTGACGGCGATTCAAATGGCTAAGGCCATGGGCGCGACTGTCATCGTCACCGCAGGCAGCGACGAAAAGTGTGCAGTTTGTTTGGCGCTGGGCGCAGACCATGCGATCAACTACAAAACCCACGACTTTGCGGCCGAGGCCATGCGCCTGACCGGCGGCAAAGGCGTGGATGTTGTCTTGGATATGGTGGCTGGCGAGTATGTGGCGCGTGAGGTGGATTGCTTGGCAGAAGATGGTCGCTTGGTCATCATCGCTTTGCAAGGTGGCACCAAAGCCAACTTGGATGCTGGCAAGGTGTTGCGTCGTCGTTTGCACATCACGGGTTCGACCTTGCGTCCGCGACCTGTGGCATTCAAAGCTGCGATTGCGCGCAACTTGCGTGAGCACGTTTGGCCATGGATTGAGTCTGGGCGTATCAAGCCTGTGATTCACGCCACGTTTGATGCGGCTTCTGCCGATGGTGCTGCGAATGCGCACCGTTTGATGGAGTCCAATCAACACATCGGCAAGATTGTTTTGACTTGGAGTAAGTGATGAAACAAAAACTTATTGCGGGCAATTGGAAGATGAATGGCAGCTTGGCTGCCAACGAAGCCTTGGTGCACGGCGTGCAGCAGGGCTTGGCGCAAGCCTTGGGCGGCAAACACGCGCAAGTTGCGGTGTGTGTGCCTGCAGCGTATTTGTCGCAAGTGCAGCAACTGGTCAAAGGCTCTTGCGTTGACTTGGGTTCACAAGATGTGTCGGCGCATGAGCAGGGTGCTTACACGGGCGAAGTGTCTGCGGTGATGTTGAAAGACTTTGCGGTGCGATACGCCATCGTGGGGCATTCCGAGCGTCGCCAGTACCACGGCGAAACTGATGAGCAAGTGGCGCACAAAGCGCAACGTGCCTTGTCGGCGGGCATCACGCCCATCGTGTGTGTGGGCGAAACTTTGGCCGAACGCGAAGCGGGTAAGACCGAAGAGGTGGTCAAGCGACAATTGGCTGCTGTGATTCACACCAACGGTCATTGCATCAGCGAAATCGTGGTGGCTTACGAGCCCGTCTGGGCCATTGGCACAGGCAAAACTGCATCCCCTGAGCAAGCGCAAGCCGTGCATGCGGTGTTGCGTGCGCAGCTCAAAGCAGCGACCGAACATTCGGATCGCGTGCACATTTTGTACGGTGGCAGCATGAACGCAGCGAATGCGGCTGAATTGCTGGCGCAGCCTGACATTGATGGCGGCCTCATTGGCGGCGCAGCCCTCAAGGCGGCAGATTTCTTAACCATCATCGCGGCTGCGGCGCGTTGAAAGTAATTATTTTTTCGGAGTTTTTATGAGTTTGATTTTGAATATCGTTCAAGTGGTTCAGTTGCTGTCTGCTTTGGGCATGATTGGTTTGATCTTGGTGCAGCACGGCAAGGGTGCAGACATGGGCGCGGCTTTCGGTAGCGGCAGCTCTGGCAGCTTGTTTGGTGCCAGCGGTGGTGCGAACTTTTTGTCGCGCACGACCGGTGTGTTGGCCGCAGTGTTCTTCGTTTGCACACTGGCCTTGGCTTACTTTGGTAACTTGCGTCCTGTCAGCTCTGGCAGCGTGCTCGAAGGTGCTGTGGTTGCCCCTGCGCCGGTGGTTGAAGTGCCTGCATCTGGTGCGGCACAAATTCCTACAAAGTAATCACAAAACCTTCACGCCTCAGGGCGATTGGGGCCCTTTTTCGGGGTAAACTCTGAGGCTGTTCAGGAAGCGTTATACCTCTTCGCTTCTGTAGAGCAAACAACCCAAAGCCGTCGTGGTGAAATTGGTAGACACGCTATCTTGAGGTGGT
>Ga0213920_1001327_pt1 | contig 13945 bp, 13 predicted proteins | sample McNCre1117MG_FD_161054 | JGI IMG/M metagenome (GOLD analysis project Ga0213920, IMG submission 161054) | Freshwater microbial communities from McNutts Creek, Athens, Georgia, United States - 11-17 MG | ecosystem: Environmental > Aquatic > Freshwater > Creek | place: USA: Georgia | collected...
ATATCTTCGGGTTGAATGTCCTGGAAGCCCTCGGCGAGCGCCGCCTCCACGCTGGAGCGGATGAGCGGCCCCAGCAGCTCGCGCGCCGAAACAACGTCAATCTCATTGAGCAGGCCGATTGCCTGGTTCACCACGAGTGCGCTAAACCCGCTGGCCACAGCCACGGCCTCGGCGTACTTGGCTCGGTCCGCCTCCACGATTATCACCGGTTCAGCACCCATCTCAATCACTAGAGCCTGGCCAATGGGCACGGCAACCGCCGGTGCGGTCACCGCAAAGAAACTCTCACGGATGCGCGCCAAGTCCATGCTGGTGCCAGTGAATCGCATGGCGGGGTGAATGGCAAGTGGAATTACTCCGTTGGCGGTTGCGGGCGCTAGCACCCCGATGCCGTGCTCGGCCGCGGTGTGAACAAGGAGCTGCCCCGGCTTGAAAAGCCCCAGGTTGGCCCAACCCAAAACTGTCGGCGCAATCTGATCCTGAGGTATTGCCAGTATCACTAGGTCACTGGCAGCCAGCAATTCCTCAATGGAAAGCACGGAAACTTGCGGCAACATAGCCTCGATGTTTTGGAGACTCGTTGGCGAGGACGCGTGGATGCCCGAAATGAGATGCCCGGCTCCGGCGAGTGCCTGCCCAAGAATGACCCCAACCGGCCCTGCCCCCACAACTCCAACGCGGAGTCGCGATTCGTTTCGTGCTGCGGTCAAGCGGCCACCCCATCGGTGCCACCATCAACGCCACTATCTGGAATCTTGCAGGCGCGTTCAACCACTAGGGCCGCAACCAGAGCCAAGACCGCACCCAGAACACCCGAGACGTTCCACCAGACCGAGCTGGCAACGACCGGTGTGGTTAGCTGTAGCAGCACCAAGCCAAGCTGAAATCCGCCCACCACGCATGAGGCAACGGCAGTTGACTTGGCCAGAACCAAAACCCTAACCGCGTAGAAGGGGTCCAGCCGTTTTGGTCTAGGCGAAACCGACTTGGCCGCATTCCCACCAGTGGCAGTCTTGCTGATTTCAAGTAGCTGTCGGCGGTAACGGAAAACAGGAATGGCCAACGCCACCAGAATCGCTCCGATGGCAGGCATTGTGAACAGCGAACTCGGATGAGCCACCGGTAGCGCGTGACCGTGGGTCACCTGGAACATCCCGTAAAGACCGCCGAGAACGGCGGCCACGGCAGAGATGGCGGTTAGGAGAATGGGTGAGGTTGACTTCAAATGAACCAGACCTCTTCTTTCAAATCTGCTGCCAGTTCTGCAACCGAGCCGTGGCCTGGGAGGATGGCGGCCGGGTCAACCTGAGCCCAGGGCGCCAACACAAATGCGCGCTGGTAGGCACGCGGGTGAGGCAGGGTCAGTGTCTTGCCCACTTTGACTTGGTGGTCATAGTCCACAATGTCTAGGTCTAGCGTGCGCGAGCCCCACTTCTCAACTCGCACTCTGCCGTGCTTGTTCTCGATAGCCTGTAGCTCTCCAAGCAGCTCCTTAGCCTTCAACGAAGTATCAACCAGCAACACGGCATTTAGGTACTTTGGCTTGGACTGGTCAACTCCCGCAGGAGTAACGGCGTAGGATTCCACCACCTTGGAAAGTGCAACAACCTTGACGTGGTTTATAGCGCCCACCTCCTGAGCCGCTGCCTGCAGGTGTTCACCTCGGTCACCCAGGTTGCTCCCCATGGCAATAACCGCACGAACCTTAGACATCTTGCCTGCCAAGGTGCAGAGAAACAGAGACGTCGGAGAAAGGGTGATCAATTGGCGCATTTGGCTTGTGAACCGTGACATCCACGGTCTGGATTCTTGGGTCAAACTCCAGAACCAACATGGCCAGGCGAGTGACCAAAGTTTCAAGCAAATTCACGGGGTTAGTTTTTACGTCGGCCACAATGACGTCCGCTAGCAAGCCGTAGTGCGCAGTCTTTGACACGTCATCGGTGGCTGCTGCCTCTGTGGCGTCCAACCAAAGTGAAACATCTACCAAAAAATCCTGACCATACTGGCGCTCAAACTCGGCAACGCCGTGGTGGCCAAACGCCTTCAAACCCGTGAGGTCGATTCGGTAGTAGGTCATGGATTAACTTTGCTTTGCTTTCTACTCGCCCGCAACCCGAAGCGCCTCAACCAGCTTGATTGCGTCAATGGTTGCCTGCACGTTGTGAACCCTCACACCCCAGAGTTTGCGCTGCAGTAGCAGAGCCGTTAGAACCGCAGTGGCCACATCGCGACGGCCGTTGTCCACCGATGCCGGATCCTCGGGCTCAAGTACGCCGGCTATGAACCGCTTGCGGCTCGCACCAACCAGCACCGGGAGTCCCAGTTGTTCTAGGCGGTCCAGGCGGGCCACCAACTCCCAGTTTTGTTTGAGGTCTTTGGCAAAACCAAGACCCGGGTCAACGATGATTCGCTCGCGAGCAATTCCGTGGGCCACCGCAACCGAAACCTGCTCGGCAATCTCAGCAACTACATCGGTGGCAATGTCGTTGTAGTGGTTCAGGGTGTCCATCTGGGTGCTGTGTCCGCGCCAGTGGCTGAGGATATAACCTGCAGAAGTGCCGGCAACGGCGGCAAACATCTTCGCATCGGCAAGTCCGCCGGAAACATCGTTGACCAGGTCTGCACCGGCACCGATGGCAGCCAGCGCTGTCTCGTGGTTCATGGTGTCAACCGAGATCAGTGGCGCCTTGCCATCAACGGCCGCCCGCAGGAACCAGTCGCTGGCGCGAATGGATTGGATCAAAGGCACAACGCGGTTGATTTCCTCGGAAACCTCAACTCGTTGCGCGCCAGGTCTGGTGGATTCACCACCGATGTCCAAAATGGTTGCGCCTTCAGCCACCAGTTGCTCGGCATGCGCGAGTGCGGCATCAAGCCCTAGAAACTTGCCGCCATCGCTAAAGGAATCCGGGGTGACATTTACCACTCCCATGATGTGAGGACGCTGGAAACCCATTGACGCCTACTTGGAGATGAGGCCCATGACCTCGGCGCGCGCTGCAGGCTCCGAGTAGCAGCCGCGTGATGCCATGGTTACGGTCTGTACCTCTGGTTGGCGGGCGCCGCGCGAGACCACGCACTGGTGGCGGGCTTCAATCACAACCACAACACCCTTAGTGCCGAGTCCGCCTTCGAGGGCATCGGCAATTTGTGCTGTCAGGTTCTCCTGAAGCTGCGGGCGTGAGGCCAATACCTCAACCAGCTTTGGCAGGCGACCGAGCCCAATCACGCGATCGGTGGGCAGGTAGGCAACGTGCGCAACTCCGGTGAACGGCAGCAGGTGGTGCTCACAGATCGAGATGAACTCAATGTCCTTGAGAATCACAACATCGGTGTGCTCAGCCTCAAAGGTGTCCGCAAGGATGGCCAGGGGGTCTTGGTCAATGCCCGCAAAAAAGCCCTGATAGGCCTCCGCAACCTTTGCAGGCGTTGCCTGCAGTTCGGCGCGGTCTGGGTCTTCACCAATTGCCAGAAGCAGTTCGGTGACAGCCCTTTGAATGCGAGCGGAGTCAATCATCGGAGTTATTCTGCGGCTGGTGCCTTTGGCGCACGCGGCTTGCGAGCAGCCGGCTTCTTGGCTGGCTTGGCCTCACCCTCAACCGTGGACGCCTTAGCAGGGATCTCGATTGGAGGCTGTGTGGAAACCGGACGCTTTGTCGATGAAAGCCAGGTCTTGCGCTTGGCAATCTTCTTGACCGGCTCAAAGATCTTTGCAACCTCATCAGCCTGCAGAGTCTCCTTGATCATCAGCTGGCGAGCCAGTTCGTCAAGCACGGCACGGTTTGCAGTGAGAGCCTTGTAGGCCTCCTCGTGCGCGTTCTCAACCAGAGCACGAACCTCGGCGTCAATAATCTGAGCTGTTGCCTCTGAGTAGTCTCGCTGCTGCGCCATGTCGCGGCCAATGAAGACCTCTCCGCCGTTGCCATATGAAACCGCACCGATGGAGTTGCTGAAACCATACTGGGTGACCATGGTGCGGGCGATGTTGGTTGCCTTCTCAAAGTCATTGGATGCACCAGTGGTTGGGTCGTGGAAAACAATCTCCTCGGCCACGCGGCCACCCATGGCCCAAGCCATCTGGTCTAGGAGTTGGTTGCGCGAGATGGAGTAGCGGTCTTCAACCGGCACAACCATGGTGTAACCCAAGGCGCGTCCGCGAGGCAGAATGGTGATCTTGGTAACTGGGTCGCTGTTGTGCAGCGCTGCAGCAACCAGAGCGTGACCTGCCTCGTGGTAGGCGGTGTTCAGGCGCTCCTGGTCCTGCATCAGGCGGCTCTTCTTCTGCGGGCCACCTATGACGCGGTCGATTGCCTCGTCTAGGGTTGGGGCGTCAATGACCTTCTTGTTTCCGCGGGCCGTGAGCAAAGCGGCTTCGTTCAACACATTGGCCAGATCTGCGCCGGTGAAACCAGGGGTACGGCGGGCCACGATTGAGAGGTCGACGTCCTCGCCGATTGGCTTGCCCTTGGAGTGAACCTTCAGAATCTGCTCGCGTCCAATTAGGTCTGGAGCGGTTACGCCAATCTGGCGGTCAAAACGACCCGGACGCAGCAGTGCTGGGTCGAGGATGTCTGGGCGGTTGGTTGCTGCAATCAAAATCACGTTGGTCTTGGAGTCAAAGCCGTCCATCTCAACCAGCAGCTGGTTGAGGGTTTGCTCGCGCTCGTCGTTTCCGCCACCGATGCCGGCGCCGCGGTGACGACCAACGGCGTCGATCTCGTCAACAAAGATGATGGCCGGGGCACTCTGCTTGGCCTGGTCAAAGAGGTCGCGAACGCGGCTGGCACCAACACCAACAAACATCTCAACAAAGTCAGAACCCGAGATGGTGAAGAATGGCACGCCTGCCTCACCGGCAACAGCCTTGGCAACCAGTGTCTTTCCGGTTCCCGGAGGGCCGTAAAGCAGAACACCGCGTGGAATCTTGGCACCAACGGCTTGGAATTTCTGAGGCTCCTTGAGGAACTCCTTGATTTCCTGAAGCTCCTCGATGGCCTCATCGGCGCCGGCAACATCGGCAAAAGTCACCTTAGGCATGTCCTTGTTTACCAGCTTGGCGCGGCTCTTGCCAAAGTTCATTACTCGGCTGTTGCCACCCTGCATCGAACCCATGAGGAACCAGAAGATCACACCGATGATTACGAATGGAATCAGGCTACCCAGCAGCGAAATGTACCAGGGGGTGTTTGGAACTACGTCGTTAAAGCCGTGACCGATCTTTGCGGCAGCCACTGCATCTGCCACCTGCTTACCGCGTGGGCCAACGTAGTAGAACTGCACCAGAGTGCCGTACTTCTTGGCCTCGGCGGTGCCCTTGGTGAGCTGCACGTCAACGCGCTGCTCGCCATCAAAGATATTTACCTGGGAGGCTTTGCCACCCTCAATGAGGTGAAGACCAGTTGCGGTGCTAACGCTCTTGTAGCCTCCGCCAGAAAGCATCTGGGTACCGGCTATGAGAACGAGCAGGGCAAGCAGGACCCACACGAATGGACCACTCAGGAGTTTCTTGAAGTTCATGTGGCGAAACTAACTTTCTTCACGCAGAAATTGCTAAAGATAAGGTTACAACCGCTCTATGGCACTGTGAGGTTTGTTCGTTCACAGGGGAACGCAGCCAGCTAACGTCAAACTAGCCAACCCGCAAGATTAGCTGTAGACCTTAGGGTCAAGCACGGCAACGCAGTTGAGGCTGCGGTACTTCTCGTTGTAGTCAAGGCCGTAACCAACCACAAACTCGTTTGGAATGTCGTAGCCAACCAACCAGACCGGTACTTCAACCTTGGCGGCTGCCGGCTTGCGCAAAAAGGCAACAACCTCAACCGAGGCGGCACCACGTGCGTTGAGAGTGGTCTGCAACCAGCTGAGGGTTAGGCCGCTGTCGATGATGTCCTCGACGATGATGATGTGCTTGCCGTGAACCTCTGCGTCCAGGTCCTTCATGATTCGGATTACACCGCTAGAAACGGTACCCGAACCGTAGGACGAGAGCGCCATCCAGTCCATCGATGTGGACATCTTTAGCGCACGCGAAAGGTCAGCCATAAACATGATGGCACCCTTGAGGACACCAACCAGGAGTACGTCTTTGCCCTCGTACTTTGCATCGATTTCGGCGGCAAGTTCTGCCACTCGGGTCTGAATCCGCTCCTCGGTGATTAGCACCTTTGTGAGTTGCGATTTGGCCGATTCAAAGTTCACTTAGCAGGCTCCTGGTCTGAGCGTTTTCGATGATTTGAAGGTGATGGTGTCACCTTGTCTTACAACTCTAACGCCTGGCAGGGTGAGTTCTTTCTGCCCGTGCCAATTCAGCACCAACTCCAAAACTTGGTCCACGTGGGTCTTGCCTGGCTGGTCTCCAAAAATAGAAATGCACCGATGAATGACCCGGCTTCGCAGGGCCTGGGGAAGGCTGGCGAGCGCCTCGCTCGACACCGTCATTCCCGTGGGACCGCGCTTCACAAGGTCTCTGTACGCCAACTCGGCCGCCGCCTCAATGTACGCCAGATCTTCCTGAATGAGGCTGGCCGTGCGCCCCAGCGCACTAACCACCGAAGGTCCTAGGGTTTTCACTAGTGCGGGCAACGCTTCGGTTCGGATTCGAACCCGGGTGTAAGCAGAATCTTGGTTGTGTGGATCATTCCAGAAACCTAGGCCAGAATCCGAGCAAAAAGCCTCAGTGGTGAGACGCTCAACCTCCAAGAGAGGGCGCAGCCAGACAAAACCGGCACCTGATTCGGCCGGCGTCACAACGCTCATACCCGCCAGAGACTTCAGGCCCGATCCTCGCGCCAAACCGAGCAGCACGGTTTCAGCCTGATCGTTGAGGGTATGACCAAGCATCACAGCCTTTGCGCCGGAACCCACAGCCGCCTTCTCAAGCGCGGCATAGCGGGCGTCTCGGGCTGCGGCCTCGGTGCCACCATCGGAGCCAACGGTCACAGGAATTACCTGAACCTTTTCATAGCCAAGGCCGGCGAGCACCTGGGCGGTATCCGTGGCAACCTGCTTGGTGGCTTGTTGAAGCCCGTGCTCGATAATGACCGCACCGATGTTCAGCCCGGCCCTAGGGCCTTCAAACGCCACCGCTGCTGCGAGCGCAAGGGAGTCTGCTCCGCCGCTGCAGGCAACTAGAACCAGGTCGCCAGCCACAAGACCTGCCTCGGCAAAAGCGTCACGAACAGCACGACGAACGTCTGCCATCGGTGGGGTTAGGCGTGGGCGCATTGGGTAACCTTATTTCAAGAGTTCTTCTCTTCAACAAGCCTAAATTGGAGCACCCATGCCATACGACGCCATTATTGAAATCCCTAAGGGCAGCCGCAACAAGTACGAGATCGATCACGAGACCGGTCGCGTTTGGCTGGACCGCGTACTGTTCACTCCTTTTGTTTACCCACTGGACTACGGTTACTTTGACCAGACCCTCGGCGGCGACGGAGACCCACTAGACGCACTAGTGCTGCTTGAGTTCCCGGTTTACCCAGGCGTTGGCGTCAAGGTTCGTCCAGTTGGTTACCTCAGCATGGAGGATGACGGCGGAATTGACGAGAAGGTTGTCTGTGTTCCTGCCAAGGACCGCCGCTGGGACCACATTCAGGACATCACCGATGTGCCACAGCAGACCCGCGATGAGCTGGTTCACTTCTTCAGCCGCTACAAGGACCTCGAGCCTGGCAAGTGGGTAAAGGTTGGCGACTGGGCCGGCAAGGATGCAGCCGAAAAGCTGATTGCCGAGGCACAGGAGCGCTTCAAAGCCGAGGGTCACTAACCCACGGCTTCCCAAGCAGTACGAAACCCCAGTCACAGTGACTGGGGTTTCGTGTTTAAGTTGGGTTTGGTGCCTGGGTTTAGGCTGTTGGGCGACCCGCGTAAGGGAATAGCTCGCCGTAGCGCAGCGGAACAATGCGCACGGTACGCGCTGGGTTTGGGGCCTCCAGCATCATTCCGCCACCAAGGTAAATCACAACGTGGTACTTGTCTCCGTCAAACGGCGTGCCAGGCAGGGTGTACCACATCAGGTCTCCGGCAACTGCTTCCTTCACTGGCACAAGCTTGCGGGCTAGCGCCAGGGTCAGGAACTGGTTGGTTGCCGAGTGGGTACCAATGTAGACGCCTGCAGCCGCATAGGCCGCCTTGGTAATTCCAGAGCAATCCCACACCGATGGCCCCATGCCGCCCAGCACGTATGCCTGACCTAGGTGCCCCTTGGCAAAGTTGATTGCCGTCTGCACCTGATTGTCGTTTGGTGGGCCAACGCTGTAAAGATCGGGTGCATCGGGTTCATTCGTGCCTGCATTCTGACGGGCTTCCGCGGCCAGACCCTCGGCGCGCTGCTTTTCTAGGTCTGCCGTGGTGTTCTGCAGTGATGCAAGTTGGGCATAGAAGGTTTTGTTTAGCGCGGCGTCTCGGTTGGCTTGATCCTGAACCACCTTGGCGGCAGCACTGGCGTCGGCAAACTTGGCTTTTGCGTCTGCGGCCTTAACGGCTAGTTCATTTTTGGCAACTTTGAGCTGGTCTGTAAGGCTCTTGGCGTACTTTGCTTTCTCAACCGCACGAGCATAGATCGTGTCATTCTGTTGAGCAACCTTGTCTTGGGCACCTAACTTGTAGAGAAGGCTGCCGGCATTGCCGGGATTGAGGAGCAGGTTTACCGTGGTTCCGCTCGCTCCGTCGCGATACATTTTGGCGGCAATCTGACCCAGCTGCGTCTTGGCATCGGTGGCTTGCTTGGTGGCCGCATCTACTTGCGTTTGGAGTGCCTTAACTTTGGCCGCCACCTGATCAACAGCTGACTGAGCCTGGTTGAATGCCTCACCTTTGATGAGCGCAACTTTGCCAAGAGCCGCCGCATTGGCGTTCTCCTGGGCTAGCACTGCCTGCAGTTTGGCAATCATCGCCTTTTTGGCGGCAACCTTTTTCTTGGCATTCTGAATATCTGCCCAGGAAGGGTATGTGGGCTGAGCGTCTGCAGGCGAAACCACCGTCGGGGAAAGCAGAAAAGTGACCGCGGCAACTGCCGCAATCCAGCCACGAGCGCGAAAAGCCATACTGCACCTCCTGTGCGCTTACCCTTTTGAGGGTAACAGGTGCCGTTACGGGGTTGCGGAACCTCGCCGAAGCCACTAGGCTTTTCTCTTGGTGCTATAAAGCTCCCGCTTCATAGGCCCCATCGTTTAGAGGCCTAGGACGCCGCCCTTTCACGGCGGTAGCACGGGTTCGAATCCCGTTGGGGTCACTATAAAGCGAGAGTGAAAACACCACCAAGGTCCTGTAGCGCAGTTGGTTAGCGCGCCGCCCTGTCACGGCGGAGGTCGCGGGTTCAAGTCCCGTCAGGATCGCAGTGCGAATCGAGAAATCGGTTCGTTTGTGGTTTAGGCCACAAGGCCCTGTAGCTCAGTTGGTAGAGCGAACGACTGAAAATCGTTAGGTCACCGGATCGACGCCGGTCGGGGCCACAAAAACCTCAGATGTCCTCCACGACAGCTGGGGTTTTTACTTTTAAGCCCGCTGGCTAGGCTTGAGCCATGCTCACCGTGACTCTAGGCGTGGCCACCGCGCTGGTTTACGGTTTCGCCGATTTCTTCGGCGCCATTGCATCCCGGAGGCATCGCCCAATCTTGGTGGCCGGTTTAGCCGGCTGGGTTGGATTGGCTGGCCTCCTCGCCCTCACTTTTGCTGGCGTCTTCCACGCAAACTATTCCTCGGCGTCAATCTTCTACGGCCTTCTGGGCGGCGTGTTTTCAGCTTTCGGCCTCGCCTGCCTGTACCAGGCTCTGGCAATCGGACCAATCTCCATCCTCTCCCCGCTCGCGGCAGTAAGCGGCGCAGTAATCCCGGCTATCTATGGCTCGTTGGTTCTAGGCGAGAACTTTGCGCCAACCGCTTGGCTTGCAATCGCCCTGGTGCTGGTGGCAATCGTTTTGGTGGCCTACCACCCCGATGGCTCGTCCGCCGCTCGCCCCACCCTCGCGGGTCTAGCCTTTGGCGTGGGTGCAGGCATTGGTATTGGTGGGGTCCTGATTGTGCTGCACCTGGCACCCGCCACCGATGGCGTGGCGGCCATTACCCTGATGCGCGCCACCAACGCCGTGATTCTTGGCCTTGTGGTTCTGGCACTGATTCTGGCCAAGCGTGCGAGCTTTAGGGATTTTGCTGACATTCGTGTCAGCATGTGGTTGACTATCTCTGCAACCGGAGTTTTTGATGCCGGTGCCAACTTGCTTTTTGTGATTGCCTCGGGACTGGGAAGCCTCACCGTGGTGAGCGTTCTGACTTCGCTCTACCCACTGGGAACAATCCTGCTAGCTCGCATTGTTCTAAAAGAACGACTGGCACTGAATCAAGGCATTGGCATCGCACTGGCACTGGCTGCAAGCGTCCTGTTGGCGCTCTGAGTTATAAAGGAGACAAAAATGGCAAGGAAGCTCTTCAACCGTTGGGTTGGGCTCGTCTTCATCTCTATGGGAATCTCGCTCGTCATCATCGACGGCACCATCGTGAACACCATCTTCCCAACCGTTATCAAGGCGCTGAACCTAACCTCAACCGAAGTTCAGTGGGTTCAGGAATCCTACGTTCTGGTCTTTGCCTCACTCCTTCTTATCTGGGGTTCGTTGGCCGACCGCTACGGTCGCCGCAATATGATGCTCCTCGGCGTTCTCATCTTTGTTGGTGCGTCGGTTTGGGCTGGCTACTCACAGGATGCAAACGCCATGATCTTCGCCCGCATTGTGCAGGGAATCGGTGGCTCCATGGTGCTGCCAACCACCCTCTCGCTGGTCAACGCCAACTTCCAGGGCCGCGAGCGCGGCATCGCTTTTGCCATCTGGGGTTCCACCATTGGTGGCATGGTTGCAATCGGACCGGTAATCGGCGGCTGGCTTGCTTCTGCCTACACCGATGGCTGGCGCCTGGCATTCAACGTGAACTTCCCAATCGGCGTGATCATCATCATCGGTGTCTTGCTATCGGTTGCCGAGTCCAAGGGTGAGAACAAGCACGACGGCATCGACGTGGTTGGCGCACTAATCTCGGTGGTTCTGTTTGGCTCGCTGGTATTCGGCCTGATCGAGGGCCGCACCTACGGCTGGTGGACCGTAAACAAGCAGTTTGTCATTGGTGACTTCAAGTGGGCCACCGATGGCATCAGCGTGATTCCAGTTGCCCTCGCCACCAGCATCCTTGCCGGCGTTCTCTTTGTACTTTGGGAAAAGGCTCGTGCCAAGCGCAACAAGTCGGTTCTACTAGACCTAGACCTCTTCAAGTTGGCCAGCTTCCGTAACGGCTCAATTGCGGCACTCATCATTTCGATGGGCGAGTTTGGCGTGATCTTTGCGCTTCCACTCTGGCTGCAGAACGTTGAGGGGCTCTCGGCGGTTAGCTCTGGCTGCGTGATTCTCTGGCTGGCCGGCGGTGCGTTTGTTGCCTCCGGTGCCGGCGGTGCCATGAGCGGAAAGGTGGCTCCAGCAGCCGCAGTGCGAATGGGTGTGGTGCTCGAGCTCATCGGTGTGGTTGCAACCGCCTTTGCTATTGGAGCGGACGCCGGCTGGGGCTGGGTTGCACCGGGTCTGTTCATCTACGGAATTGGTGTTGGTTTTGCCACCGCTCAGCTCACCGGTGTAATCATGATTGACGTCAAGCCGGACAAGGCCGGGCAGGCATCGGGTTCGCAGTCCACCGCCCGTCAGATTGGTTCGGCAATGGGCATCGCGGTTATCGGTACCACGCTTTTCACCAGCACCGATGTAATACTGCGGGCCAAGCTTGATGCGTTGAACCTGGACAGCCACTTCTTCTCGGCGGACGCCAAGCAGGGCATTAGCAATGCGGTGGTTGACTCCGCGGGTGGCGCAATTCCTGGCCTGAAGCAGGGTCTGATTGCCCAGTCTCACGGAATGCTGCCAGCAAACACCGCCCATCAGATTCAGCTGGCGGCTGGTCAGGCATTCAGCGAGGGAGCTCGCTGGGCCGCGCTATCGGCCGCGGTGTTCCTGTTCCTTGGCCTGCTCAGCACCCTCAGGCTAGGTTCGAAGCTGCATAGTGAAGGATCCCACGCCGAATAAACTCGGCGAGACCATCACCAAAGGAGTTGTAGGTGGCGGCGAATCGCTCGTCGTCCACATACATTTGGCCTAGAGCTACGTAGGCGGCTAGGTCCGGAGTCCAGAAATTGCAGATCCACTTGTAGTGCCGGGCAATCTGCTCTTGCACAAATTCGTCGGTGGGGGCCTTACCCTCGGCCATCAGCATGGTGAGCGCAACCGCTATCTCGCCGTGCTGCGCAAAGATAGCGCGCTGCTCCTGAAGGCTGAGCTTTGCCATTCGCTGTTGGCTCTCGGCAAAATTGTCTGGCCAGCGCTGCTGGGCTTCCGCTGCGTAAGGGTTTGCAAACTCGTCAATAACCTCGGGCTGATTCACTTCACTCATGGTTCTAGGAAACCACAAAATAGTGGCTCGAAAGCAACGGGTTACTTGCCAAACCTTAGCCAAGTGACTTTTGGCAGGAGTAAAGTTTTCCCTTGTGAATGATTCGCTCATCCCTAAGCGGTTTTTGCTCGGCAAGAAGCTCTCCAACGAGAACCTAGAAGGCCAGCTCCTTCCCAAGTTCATCGCACTCCCAGTCTTCTCGAGTGACCCGCTCAGCTCCGTGGCCTACGGTCCGCAGGAGCTGCTCATGATTCTTACCCTCGGCGGAGCCTCGTTCCTGGCATTCGCGCCGGGCATTGCCGCCGTGGTTGTGCTGCTGCTAACCGTGATTGTCCTCAGTTATCGCAAGATCGTTGAAGCCTACCCCGGCGGAGGCGGTGACTACGAGGTTGCCAAGATAAACCTGGGTGACAGAGCTGCACTCATCGTGGCCAGCGCACTTCTTCTGGACTACGTGATGACGGTTGCCGTATCTGTTGCATCCGGCACCGACAACCTGATTTCGGCATTCCCAGTACTGGCTAATTTCCGCGTTGAGATTGCAGTGGGATTCATTCTGCTTCTAACCGCAGTCAACCTACGAGGCGTCAAAGAATCTGGCGTTGCATTTGCGATTCCCACCTACATCTTCCTGGCATCGGTGCTTGCCATGATTGGCGCTGGTGGTTTCCGCCTCCTGATGGGCCATCACCTGGTCTCACCATCGGCGCACTATCAGGTGCACGTCTACACTCAAGACCTTCAGGGCGCCACCCAGGCCGCATTCATCTTGCTGCTACTTCGCGCGTTCGCCTCCGGCTGTTCGGCACTTACAGGCATTGAGGCAATTGCCAACGGTGTTCCGGCTTTCCGCGTCCCAAAGGTTAAAAACGCTCAGACCACCATGGTGCTGATGGGTGTAGCAGCGATTGTCATGTTCATTGGTGTAACCGCCTTGGCACTGGCATCTCACGTGCACTACTCGGAGGATCCGGCTCAGGGTCTGGTTGGTTGGCACGAGGGTGGGCCACAGCTGACCGTTATGGCCCAGATTGCCTACGCTGTCTTTGGCAACAACAGCTTCATGTTCTACGTGATTCAGGCTGGAACTGCTGCTGTTTTGCTGCTGGCCGCCAACACCGCGTTCAACGGATTCCCGCTGCTGTCATCGGTACTGGCCAAGGATGGCTTTGCCCCTAAGGCGCTGCTCACCCGCGGCGACCGCCTCGTTTACTCAAACGGCATGTTCTCGCTGATGGGTGCCGCGCTGGTGCTGATGATTGTCTACCAGGCATCGGTGACCGGTCTAATTCAGCTCTACATCATCGGTGTTTTCACCAGCTTTACCGTGGGTCAGCTTGGAATGCTCAAGCACTGGAAGCGTGGCAAGGCCGACGGCTCCATCACCCGCCAGAGTGCCAACAGCGGTCTGTTCATCAACGGACTGGGCGCAACTCTAACAAGCATCGTTCTGGTGATTGTGACCATCACCAAGTTTGCCCATGGTGCCTGGCTGGTGTTCATCATCATGCCTATC
>Ga0213920_1001328_pt1 | contig 13939 bp, 13 predicted proteins | sample McNCre1117MG_FD_161054 | JGI IMG/M metagenome (GOLD analysis project Ga0213920, IMG submission 161054) | Freshwater microbial communities from McNutts Creek, Athens, Georgia, United States - 11-17 MG | ecosystem: Environmental > Aquatic > Freshwater > Creek | place: USA: Georgia | collected...
ACGCAAGAAGAAATCCACATCTTGCGGGGGATCGCCAAGGCGATGTCGCAGGCTTCGCAGAAACCCACGGACGGACAACGATAATCTTGGCTATGTTTTCACGCATCCGCTCAGACGTTCAATGCATTTTGGACCGTGACCCCGCCGCTCGCAGCCGCTGGGAAGTTGTGACTTGCTATCCAGGTTTGCATGCCGTTGTGCTGCACCGTTTGGCACATGGTTGCTGGAACCTCGGTTTGAAATGGTTGGGTCGTTTCATTTCGCACATCTCGCGCGGGCTGACGGGCATTGAAATTCATCCAGCGGCCAAGATCGGTGAGCGCGTATTTTTTGACCATGCCATGGGCGTGGTGGTGGGTGAGACGGCCGAGATTGGTGACGGTTGCACGATTTATCAGGGTGTGACCTTGGGTGGCACGTCACTCTACAAAGGCGCAAAACGTCACCCCACTTTGGGCAAAGACGTGGTGATAGGCGCGGGTGCCAAGGTGCTGGGCGGCTTCACTGTTGGCGATGGCGCCAAAGTAGGTAGCAACGCCGTGGTGACCAAACCGGTACCTGCCGGTGCCACCGCGGTGGGTAACCCCGCGCGCATCATTCACGCCGAGACCGATGCCAAGCGTGAGGAAACAGCTTCCAAGATGGGTTTTTCAGCTTACGGTGTCACGCAAAATGATGATCCAGTCAGTCAAGCCATGCGCGGCTTGATAGACAATGCGGCCACGCAAGAGCATCAAATTTCCTTGCTGTGGCAGGCCATTGAGCAATTGTCCAGTGGCCAAGCCAAACCCGATTGTGTGCCCGAAGAAGCGGCGCGCAAAGAACAATTCGAAGCGGCGCGAATTAACCAGTTGCTTGAATAGAGATGAACTTTTTAACCCTTTACCCCACAGAAATATCGGCTGTCTTGAACGACGAGGGCAGCTTCGTTGGCGAATTGAACTTAAATATTGAGCAATATGGCTTATTTTTTAACGAAGTGAAATGCGCCATCACCATGCGTATCGAGGCGGGGCACGCGCAGCCTTGGTACTTGGCCATTTATCCCATTGACTCCGTTGAAGTGCCGCATTTCAGCAAATTTGTCGATGCGATGAACAGCTACGTGTTCACGGTCTTGTGCTTTGAGCCGAATTTGAAAAGCCAAGGCAATGATTCACCCCGCATCAAACTGTTCTTTGATGAAATCTTTTTCGATATGTCTGAAGAAAAGCCGCGCGCTCGCAGTGCTAATCCCACGCCTGACGGCAAGAGTAAAACCAAAGCGAAGCCTGCCGAGCGCTGAGTGGCAGCATCGCCATCGCTTTTGTCTTAGCGTGCTGGACGTACAGCCGTTTTAGGCCGCCAGGCTTTGCAAAATGCATCGCGCGTTTCCATGTAGGGGCCGCCAATCAGGTCGACGCAATATGGCACCGCCGCAAAAATACCGTCCACCAGTTGTTGACCTTGCGCATCTTTCAAGCCGCCCAAGGTTTCTTGAATGGACTTGGGTTGCCCCGGCAAGTTGATGATCAAGCTCTGACCGCGAACGACCGCCACTTGGCGTGACAGGATCGCCGTAGGCACAAAGCGCAGGCTGATTTGACGCATTTGCTCACCAAAACCGGGCATTTCTTTGTGTGCCACGGCCAAGGTGGCCTCGGGCGTGACATCACGCAGCGCAGGCCCTGTGCCGCCGGTGGTCAGCACCAAGGCGCAGCCCGCATCGACCAATTCAATCAAGGTTTGGCTGATGGTGGCTTGGTCGTCTGGAATCAGGCGGGCTTGGTACTCAATCGGGTTGAGCAGGGCATGGCCCAGCCAGTCACGCAATGCCGGTAGGCCCTTGTCTTCATAGGTGCCGCTGGAAGCGCGGTCGCTGATGGAGACGATACCCACGCGAACCGTGTCGCAACGTGCATCAGGGGTGGGCAAGGTCGCGTCGCTCATGGCTTGTACTCTCCATCCTCGTCTTCTGGCGTGTGAGCCGCATCGTCCGCCAAGTTCATCTGCTCTTTGATGAGTTGAAAAATCTCACGGTACGCCCGACCTTGGCGGGGCAGTAGACCTTTGGCCACATCCGCTTTGGAGGTGGTGTCGTCTTTGCGGGCTTGGCGCACCAACGCACGCAGCTGCTGGCTGTCGGTGCTGGGGTATTCGGTGATCCATTCTTGTGCGGCGGTGTCGTCGGCAATCAAACGGTCGCGCCAGTGTTCGGCCAAGTGCAGCGCCAAGGTGTCGCGGGTGCTGCCCATGCGTTGTTCATTGAGCGCGTCTTTGACGGCCTCAATGGATTCTTCGCTCAGCTTGCGCATGAGTTTGCCCACGTACTGCATTTGACGGCGTTTGCCTTCAAAGTTGGTGATGCGACGGGCTTCGGCCAACGCATCACGCAGTTGGTCGGTGACGTGACCTTGGAGGTTGAGACGCTGCGACAAGTCGTTGCGCAAGGTCAGCATCTCCACGCCAAGGTCTTGGCGCTCGTCGCTGTCTTTTTTGCGGTCCGTGCGGCTGGCGCCGTCGGTGCCTTTGAGTTCAGCTTTGAGTTCGAGGTCGAGTTCGCTACCTTCGGCCACAAATTGGCCGCGGACGAAATAACCTTTTTTGGGTTTACGTGACATAGGGGGGAGGTAAATATCGGCAGTTTCACCCTCCAACACGGAGGCAAACGCACTGACAAGTATCATAGCCGCCGATATGACCAAAGCCTCTAAAAACCAAGCCCCTCAACACACGCCTGCGCAAGGCTTTAGCCACAGCCGTGAACAATTCGAAGCGTTGGTGGATCACGCCATCGCGCATGCCAAAAAACTGGGCGCCACGGACGTTGGCGCTGAGGCCTCCGAAGGCTGTGGTTTGAGCGTGTCTGTGCGCAAGGGCGAGTTAGAAAACGTGGAACGCAACCGCGACAAGTCGCTGGGTGTGACTGTGTATTTAGGCAACCGCCGCGGTAACGCCAGCACTTCCGATTTTTCGGGGGCTGCGGTGGAACGTACCGTGCAAGCGGCATACGACATCGCCCGCTTCACGGCTGAAGACCCCACCGCAGGCTTGCCGGACGAAAAAGACATTGCCAAAACGCACCGCGATTTGGATTTGTTTCACCCTTGGGCCATCACCAGCGAAGAAGCGGCTGTTTTGGCCTTGCGTTGTGAAGAGGCTGCTTTGCGCACCAGCAAACGCATCACCAACAGCGAAGGCGCGGCTGTGTCGGCCCAACAGAGTCACTTCTTTAGCGCACACACGCACGGGTTTCGTGGCGGCTACGCCAGCTCGCGCCAAGGCTTTTCAGTGGCACCGATTGCGGGCAAAGGCAACAACATGCAGCGCGACTCGTGGTACAGCTCCATGCGCGCCGCCGAAGATTTGGCCTCGCCCGAAGCGGTGGGGCGCTACGCCGCAGAGCGCGCGTTGAGCCGTTTGAAGTCTCGCAAAATTGCCACCACCGAGTGTCCCGTGCTGTTTGAAGCACCCGTGGCCGCAGGCTTGTTGGGTGGGTTTGTGCAAGCGGTGAGTGGCGGTGCCCTGTACCGCAAGAGCACGTTTTTGTTGGACTCTTTGGGCAAACGCGTGTTCCCCAAGCACATCGACATTTTGGAAGACCCGTTCATTTTGCGTGGCAAAGGCAGTTCGCCATTTGACGATGAGGGGGTGACTACCCGTGCGCGCAGCGTGGTCAAAGGCGGTCGAGTGGAAGGTTATTTCCTGAGCACTTATTCAGCGCGAAAACTGGGCATGCCCACGACGGGCAATGCGGGTGGTTCACATAATTTGGTGATGCGCTCGCGTTTGACGCAAAGCAGCGACGACTTAGACGCCATGCTGAAAAAACTCGGCACGGGCCTGTTTGTCATCGAGCTGATGGGCCAAGGCGTGAACTACGTGACTGGCGATTACTCGCGTGGTGCAAGCGGTTTTTGGGTGGAGAACGGCCAAATTGCGTTCCCTGTGCAAGAAATCACCATTGCAGGGAACATGAAAGACATGTTCCAAGGCATTGAAGCCATTGGCGCAGATGCCTACAACATGGGCGCTAAAACCATTGGCTCGGTGTTGATCAACCGCATGAAAGTGGCGGGCAGTTAAAGCGAAGATTTGTTGGGACGCGCGAATCATCGCGCGGCCCCACTGCCTTAGGCCCTTCTTACCTTCGCTCTCCATGAGCGAAAGTCGCGTTTAGCCCGCCAATGCGGCTTTTACCGCCGCAGACACCAAGCCCATGTCGGCCTTGCCCGCCAATTGCGCTTTGACTGCGCCCATCACTTTGCCCATGTCGCCAGGTCCTGCAGCACCGACTTTGGCCACGATGGCTTTGACGGCTGCTGTGATTTCATCGGCGCTCAGGCGTTGGGGCAAATAGACCTCCAACACTTTCATTTCAGCGCTTTCCACGTCGGCCAAGTCTTGACGTTGCGCAGTCTGGTAAGCCGCGACGGAGTCTTTGCGCTGTTTGATCAATTTGTCGACGATGGCGATCACCATGGCATCGTCGAGTTCCACGCGCTCATCCACTTCTTTTTGTTTCATCGCGGCTTGCAGCAAGCGGATGGTGCCCAAGCGCACGCTGTCTTTGGCGCGCATGGCGGTTTTCATGTCTTCGGTGATTTGTGCTTTGAGGCTCATGGTCGGCTCCGTTGGCGAAAGGTGAGAAGTGTGATGAGGCAAAAAAAAACTCGCATGAGCGTCCCCATGCGAGCGTCTGATTGAGTTTTACAACTCAGATCAGGAGAAGCTGATTAGTACAGCTTCTTGGGCAGCTGCATGCTACGCACGCGCTTGTAGTGACGTTTCACTGCGGCTGCTTTTTTACGTTTACGTTCAGCGGTTGGCTTCTCGTAGAACTCGCGAGCGCGCAAGTCGGTCAACAGACCCAATTTTTCAATGGTGCGCTTGAAGCGACGCAGGGCAACGTCAAACGGTTCGTTTTCTTTAACACGGATAGTGGTCATTACCAAAATTTTCCAAATATTGCAGCCAGCGGGTGTTCAAGAAGATCGTGCTTAAACGCCATGTCTGCGGGGTTCCCCAACACAAAGTTGATCAGGCCGTTGGGGGTTTGCCAGCAAAGACATAAATTATAGCGACTTATCCAGCAGGTTTAAGACGTTCGCCCAAGGCTTTTGCACAGGCATGTGCGCTGGACCATGCCCATTGGAAGTTGTAGCCGCCCAACCAGCCTGTGATATCCACCACTTCGCCAATGAAATAGAGGCCTGGCTGCTTGGATTCCATGGTCTGCTGGGACAAGTCGCGCGTGTTCACGCCGCCTACGGTGACTTCGGCTTTTTTATACCCTTCGGTGCCTGTCGGGGCGAGCGACCAGCTGCTCAAGCGTTGCGCCAGCAAGTTCAGCGCTTTGTCACTGGCTTCAATCACAGGGCGTTGCCATGCGGCATCTTGGCTCACCCATGCATCGGCCAAGCGCGACGGCACCCACACATTGAGTTCGTTGGCGATCAGTTTTTTGGAGTGCTGTTTGGCGCGCATCAGTGCATCGGCCAACTCGATCTCGGGCGCCAAGTTGATGCGAATGTCTGAGCCAGCTTGCCAGTAGCTTGAAATTTGCAGCACGCCAGGGCCAGACAGACCGCGGTGGGTGAACAACAGGTCTTCGTCAAAGCTTTGCAGTGATTTTTTGCTGCCCGTCTCAATCCGTACGGGCAGCGACAAGCCAGACAGTTGGGCGTAAGGCCCCCAAGCTTCGCCGTCAAAGGTGAGCGGCACCAGCCCTGGGCGGGGTTCGACCACGCGCAAATCAAACTGCTTGGCCAAGCGATAACCGATGTCGGTCGCCCCGATTTTGGGGATGGAGAGGCCGCCCGTTGCGACCACAACAGCGGCGGTTTGCACGGTGCCTTGTGAGGTGTCTACCTCGTAGCGCTGCGCTTCGGGCGCCGCATCCGCGTAGCGAATGGCTTTCAGGCTGCAGGGCTGCCAGCGGGTCACACTGCCGCCGTTGGCAGACCCATGGCACTCGGCCAACAGCATTTGAATCAGGTCTTCGGCCGAGCGATCGCAAAACAGCTGACCTTTGTGCTTTTCGTGAAACGGGATGTTGTGTTTTTGCACGAGCGCCACAAAGTCTTGTGGTGTGTAGCGCGAGAGGGCGCTGCGACAAAACTGTGGGTTATCGCCCAAAAAGTGCTTGTGCGGGGCTCGCACATCCAGCTCACGGTTGGTGAAGTTGCTGCGACCACCGCCGGAGATGCGGATTTTTTCGGCCACTTTCTCGCTGTGGTCGAGCACCAGCACTTGCAAACCCTGTTGCGCGGCCACGCCTGCACAAAACAAACCGGCAGCACCGGCACCCACGATCACCACATCAAACAATTTCATGGGGTGAGTTTAGTGGGCGGTCTCGCCTTAGCTCGCAGTCTTGGCTGGTGGTGTCTCTAAACCGCCCATGTAAAAACGGTTGAAGGTGGGCGAGATGATGAGTTCGTTGATGCACGTACGTGCCGGCATTTGGGCCAAAAACAAAATGGCTTGGCCCATGTCTTCGGCTTGCACCATGCGGTCGCGTTGCTCTTGCGAGGGCGGCACGGGGCGTTTGTTCAAAATGGGCGTGGCCACTTCGCCTGGCAGCACCGAGCTGGCGCGAATGCCATGGCCACCTTCTTCCATGTTGATCGATTCCGTCAAGGCGATCACGGCACGCTTGGTCGCGTTGTAGGCGGGGCCTGTGAGCTTGGAGGCATACAAACCCGCCCACGACGAGACGTTGATGATCAGGCCGCCACCCCGCGCGCGCATGCTGGGCAACACAGCATGCACGGTGTAGAACGAGCCCGAGAGGTTGATGGCCACCACGTTGTCCCAATCGTCGACTGAGACCACATCCAAGTTGCGTTTTGTCGCGTTGGTGCCTGCGCTGTTGACCAAGATGTCGATGTGGCCGTGCTGCGCCAAGATCTGATCCGCTGCGGCTTTGACCGCGTGTTTGTCGGCCACGTCCAGCTCAATGCCTTGTGCACTGCCCAAGGCTTGCAAGGCGGCCAAGCCCGAAGCGTTGGAGGCTGCATTGCGTCCAGAAATCACCACATGGGCGCCTGCTTTGACCAATTCAATGGCACCCGCCAAACCAATGCCACTGCCGCCGCCTGTGACCCAAGCCACTTGGCCTTTGAGTGAGTTACCCATGAACGTGTCTCCTGTGTTGTCAGATCAGGCCATCTGAGCACAGGCCCTTGGCAAGGGCTGTTCTGTGGGTGACAGCGAACTGGGGCTTTGACGCCCAGAGCGCCGTGTTCAGCCTTGTGCCGCTTGCGGCGGGTTTGTCGCCGCGTGGTGTTGCATTTCCAGCAAACCTTTGAACACATCGCCCACCACGATCACGGAGGGGCTGGCCAGTTTCTCGCGCACCACCGTGTGGTGCAACTCTGCCAAGGTGCACACCGCGTGGCGCTGCGTGGGCAAGCTCACCTGATGGACGATGGCCACCGGCGTGTCGGCGCGCAAGCCCTGGAGCAACGCGGCCTGCAAGGCCGCTGCGCCACTCATACCCATGTAAATGACCAAGGTGAGTTTGGCTTGGTGTGCCGTTTTGGCCAGCGCCACCCAGTCCACCCCGTCAGACGCCCCCAGCTTGGCGTGACCGGTGATGAAGACCACGCCATGTGCGTGCTCGCGGTGCGTCAATGGCACGCCCAACGAGGTCACGCCTGCCAAGCCAGACGTGATGCCATTGATGACTGTGACCGCCACCCCTTGTGCTTGCAAATGTTCAACTTCTTCGCCGCCACGTCCAAAAATGAACGGATCGCCGCCTTTCAGACGCACCACGGTCTCACCCGCTTGGGCTTCTTGCAGCATGAGTTTTTCAATGAAAGCTTGCGGCGTGGATGTGCAGCCACCGCGTTTGCCCACATGGATGATGCGTGCGGTGGGCGAGGCGTGTGCTGTGATGGCATCGCTCACCAAATCGTCCACCAATAAGACCGTGGCCGACGCAATGGCCTTGACGGCTTTGAGCGTCAACAACTCGGGGTCACCGGGGCCTGCGCCGACCAAAGTGACATGCGGTGTGGGTGTGTTGTGGTGAGACATGGTGCAGACTTTCAGAGCGGGTCTCAGAGGGCCAAGGCTTGCAGCGCGGCTTGGACTTGGCGGGCAATCGGAGCGGGCACGGGCAGTTGGCCGTCGAGGACGTTTTGGATGTATCGAGCTGTGCTGTCCGCATCGATGTGTGTGGGCAGCTCAGGCAGCTTCACCAGCGAGCCGGCTTGTGCTTCGACCAAAGGTGTGCGTGTGCCGTTCACAAATGCGTCTATTTGCGGCAGTCGGCGAGCATCGGCCACCACCTCGCCTTCGGTACCGCGCAGCAACAGGGCGCGTGCGCCCGTGAGTTCGAATGTGGCGGCCATGGACAGCGCATATTCAGGGTGGGTGTAGCTGCTGACCAGCAAGGTGCGGTTGGCGTGGGCTTGGGTGCCGTTGATGAGCGTCTCGGGCAAGCGTGCCACAGGATTCATCAGCTTGACCAAACTGTGTGCGGGGTTGCGCAGGTTCACCACGCGACGTACATCCAACAAGCGTTTCAACGCAGGGTTGAGCACATCGGTGGGGACAAACGCCACGTCGCCCGCTGCCACAGTCCCAGCGGTTTGACGCGCTTGAATGCCCAAGGCGGCCAACACGGCTTCTGAGGTGATGCGGCTGGACTCGGTCGCCGTGCCGTGCATGACAACTGCCACACCCTCGCGGGCCAACAAACAGGCCAACAGCGGGGTAAGCACCGGTAATTTGCGTGCCCCGTTGTAGCTGGGCAGCATCACCACAGGGGTGTCAGCGTCGGCGCGAACGTGCTGCAAGCGCGCGTGGGTGGCGTCTAAAAAACCTGCCATTTCTTCGGGGGTTTCGCCTTTGATGCGCATGGCCAAGCAAAATGCCCCGATCTCTAAATCGGTCACTTGCCCATCGAGCACTTGGCCCATCAGGTCTGTGGCGTGTTCACGCGTGAGGGGGCGAGCGCCGTCGCGACCGCGCCCGATGTCTTTGATGTAGTGGCCAATTCCCATGGGCGTATTGTCTCGCAGCGCTGATAACTCAGGGCTATAAGGTCAATGACGGGGACGCCGCATCACTCGACAAGGTGAGGCGAATCATGCGGCGCAACTCGGGCACGCAGGAGCCGCATTGGGTGCCGCATTTCAGCGCGCCTTGCAATGCGGCCAAACGCGCGGTTTCGTCGCCTTGGCAGGTTTTCAAGTGCGTTTGGATGGCCACGTCTTTCACACCCACGCAACTGCACACGGTGCTGCCTGCATCGACCAAGGCCACGGGGGGCTTGCTACCCGTCATCAACAAACGGCGGCCGTATTCCTGTGTGGACGCTTGGGTTTGCAGCAAAGCTTTGAGCCATGTTTCGGCCGAGGTATCGCCCGCGATCACGAAGGCGGCAAGCTGTGTGTCTTTGGCTTGAGGGGCTTCGCTGTGTTGCAAACGCATGCTGCGCAATTGGTGGCGTTTGGCATCCACGTAGCGCAAGCTGTCTGCCCCGTTGAGGCCCAAGAGTTGTTCGATCTCGTGCAGCAGCGCTATGTCGGGTGCTTCGCTGCAGGCGGCGCGCATCAACACACCTTGACGTGCGGGACCTTGCGCGGGTGTGTCGCTGAACGGCACGCAGCTGGCAAACTCAAACTGCACCATGCGCGTACGCAGGTTTTGCAAAATGGTTTGGGCTTTGTGTTCTGGCAACCAAGCCACGGCCAGCAAGGTCCAGGGCAGTACGGCCTTGAGCACTTTGATTGCGGCGTGTTTGAGTTCAGGTTGTTTGGAGGTGGGGCAATACGCCGAGGTGGTGATGGCGTTCACACCGGCCAAGGGCTTGTTTTGGTGGTCGCGTCCGCTCAAAAATGCAGGCCCCCAGTGCATCGCGATGAAAGCTTGGTGAGGACTGAGGTCGTCACTCGCGTGGGCAGGCAACACGATGGAGCCCCGCTTGCTGGTGACGTGCACCAAGGTGCCTGCCGCAAAACCCAAACGCGCCATGTCGTCGGGGTGCAGTTGCACCACGGGTTCAGGCACATGGCCAAAGAGTTTGCCCACCAAACCGGTGCGCGTCATGCCATGCCATTGGTCACGCAAGCGGCCTGTGTTGAGCGAGAACGGAAAGCGGGACTCACGCACCTCAGCCGTCGGCACATAGGGAATGGCTGCAAACTTGGCGCGGCCATTGGCGGTCGCAAACACGCCGTCTTCGTACAAACGCGCTTGGCCTTGTGTCGCGCCTTCGCGCATGGGCCATTGCTCGGGGGTGTCTTCTAAATGCGCGTAACTGAGGCCTGTGATGTCGAGGTCGCGGCCCCGCGTAGATTCGCGGTGCTCCACCCAAATTTCTTCCGGGGTGGTGTAGGCCATGTGCAGCCCACTTGCTGTAGCGTGACGCATGACACCGGGTTCTTCGCGCAAACGTGCGGCCAAGTCGACCACAATTTGCCAGTCGTGCCTTGCATGGCCGGGGGCGGGCACCGCAGCGCGCACGCGGGTGATGCGACGTTCGCTGTTGGTGACCGTGCCTTCTTTTTCGCCCCAAGTGGTGGCGGGCAGCAGCAGGTCTGCAAAGTTGCAGGTCTCGGCGGTGGCGAAGGCTTCTTGCACCACCACAAACTCGGCACGCTCTAAGGCGCGACGCACTGTGGCTTGGTCGGGCATCGATTGCGCGGGGTTGGTACAGGCAATCCACAGGGCTTTGATTTCGCCATCTGCGGCGGCTTCAAACATTTCTACGGCCGTTTTGCCGGGTTTGGCTGGTACATCGTCAATGCCCCACAACGCGGCGACTTCAGCTCGGTGTTCCGGTTTGCTCATGTCGCGGTGGGCGCTGATGAGGTTGGCCAAACCACCCACTTCGCGACCCCCCATGGCGTTGGGTTGGCCCGTGAGCGAGAAGGGGCCTGCGCCCGCTTTGCCAATCTGCGCCGTGGCCAAATGCAAGTTGATGAGCGAGGCGTTTTTGGCCGTGCCACTGCTGGATTGGTTCAAGCCTTGGCAATACAAGCTGAGCGTGCGCCATGCGGGATCAGGTCTGTTCGTGGTGCTGTGAGGGGGGACGCCAGCAAACCATCGGGTGGCTTGCAGCAGTTGTTCAGGCGTGATGCCGCACACCTCATGCACGCGAGCGGGTGTGTAGTCGGCCACGAGGCTTTGCAACGCTTCGAAGCCCTCGGTGTGTGCCGCGATGTATGCGGAGTCGACCCAGCCTTCGGCCAACATCACATGCAACATGCCGTGAAACAAGGTCACATCCGTGCCGGGTTGCAACGCCAAGTGCAGATCGGCGCTGCTGGCGGTGTCGGTACGGCGTGGGTCAGCCACGATGATTTTGAGGTTAGGGTTTTGGGCCCGTGCCTCTTCGATGCGTCTGAACAAAATGGGGTGCGCATACGCCGCGTTGCTGCCAGCGATGAACAAGCAGTCGGCGTGCATCACATCGTCGTAGCACGCGGGTGGCGCATCGGCACCGAGGGTGAGTTTGTAGCCCGCCACCGCGCTGCTCATGCACAAGCGTGAGTTGGTGTCGATGTTGTTGGTGCCCAGCAGGCCTTTGGCCAATTTGTTGAAGACGTAATAGTCTTCGGTCAGCAACTGACCCGACACATAAAACCCCAGCGCATCAGCGCCGTGCGCACGCACGATGCTGGCCAGTGTCTGGCTGGCCAGTTGCATGGCGTTGTCCCAGGCCATCGGCTGCAAATTGCCGCCACGCACCAAGCGGCGCATGGGTTGCAGTAAACGCGTTTGCTCAGCCATCATGGGGCTGGCCGTGAGGTGCAGAGAGGAACCTTTGCTGCACAAGCGGCCAAAGTTGGCAGGGTGTTTAGGGTCCCCACGCACCCCAGTGATTTGCCCACCATGGGACTCAATGATGACGCCGCAGCCCACACCGCAGTAGGGGCAGGTTGAACGCGTTTCTTTCATGGCATCTTTCTGGCGAGGGGCATGGTTTGTTGCGCGGTGTGTGTCAATTGGCTAGGGTGGCGTCGTCAATGGCGAGGGTGTTGAGCTCGTTCATATCCAATGCCACATCGCCGTTTTCCACGCGTACCGCAAAGCGGGTGATGCAACCCACGTCTGGGGCATGCGCACAGCCGTCGACCAAACCAATGTGCCAGTTGTGCAGCGGGCACACCACGGTTTCTCCAAACACCAAGCCTTGGCTCAGGGGCCCACGCTTGTGTGGGCATTGGTCCAGCAGCGCAAACACTTTGTCTTCGGCGTTGCGAAACACGGCCACTTCAACGCCCTTGGCGCGCTGCACGCGGCGTGCGCCCAGCACGGGGATGTCGTCAACTTTGCAAATGACTTTCCATTCGGTCATGGTGTGGTTCCTTAAACGGTGATGGCTTCAAACTGGCGCGTGTCGACTTGCGCTTTGTCGAACTCAAACCAAGGGTCGGGTTCACCGTCGAGCGCAAATTGCAAACGTGCCCACAAGGCTTTTCGGCCTGCTTCGTCGTCCAAGATTTTTTTCTTCACGTAGTCCATGCCCACGCGGTTCACGTAGTGCACGGTGCGCTCTAAATACCAACCTTCTTCGCGGTAGAGCTGCATGAAGGCGCCGGTGTACTCCATCACTTCCTCTGAGGTTTTGACCTTCACAAAGAACTCCGCCACTTCGGTTTTGATGCCGCCGTTGCCTGCGATGTACATCTCCCAGCCGCTGTCCACGCCGATGATGCCCACGTCTTTGATGCCAGCCTCTGCGCAGTTGCGCGGGCAGCCTGATACGGCAAACTTCACCTTGTGTGGGGCGTACATGCGCCACATGGCTTTTTCAAGGTCTTTGCCCATTTGTGTGCTGTCTTGGGTGCCCATGCGGCACCACTCGCTGCCCACGCAGGTTTTGACCGTGCGCAAGGCTTTGGCGTAGGCGTGGCCGCACGGCATGCCAATGTCTTTCCACACATTGACGAGGTCTTCCTTCTTCACGCCCAGCAAGTCGATGCGTTGACCGCCCGTGACTTTGACGGTGGGGATGTTGTACTTGTCCACCACGTCGGCAATGCGGCGCAATTCATCGGCGGTGGTCTCGCCACCCCACATGCGTGGGATGACGCTGTAGGTGCCGTCTTTTTGGATGTTGGCGTGGCTGCGCTCGTTGATGAGGCGGCTTTGCGGGTCGTCCAAGGCTTCTTTGGGCCAGCTGCTCATGCGGTAATAGTTGATGGCGGGGCGGCAGGTGGCGCAGCCCGTGGGCGACTTCCATTCCAAAAACTTGAACACCGCGTCGTTGGTCAACAGCTTGTGGTCACGAATGGCGTCACGTACTTCTTGGTGGCTGTGGTCGGTGCAACCGCAGATGGCTTTTTTCTTCGGCGTGGCCGAGTAGTCGCCGCCGGCGGTGAACATCAAAATCTGCTCGACCAAACCTGTGCAAGAGCCGCACGAGGCGCTGGCTTTGGTGTGCTTGCGCACCTCATCCAAGGTGAACAAACCTTTGTCTTTGATGGCTTTGCAAATTGCGCCTTTTTTCACGCCGTTGCAACCGCACACCTCGGCATCGTCGGGCATGCTGGCGGCTTTGCTGTGGCCTTCGTGGCCCACGTCACCGATGTTGGATTCACCAAACATCAGCTTTTCTCGGATGTCGGCCACGCTGCGACCATCGCGCAGCAGCTTGAAGTACCAGCTGCCGTCCACGGTGTCGCCATACAAGCAGGCGCCCACCAATTGGTCGTTGCGGATGACGAGCTTTTTGTAGACGCCTTCGTGCGGGTCGCTCAGCACAATTTCTTCGGTGCTGCCGTCGTCACTGCCCATGAAGTCGCCTGCGCTGAACAAATCAATGCCGGTGACTTTGAGTTTGGTCGAGGTGAGTGAGCCGGTGTAGCGACCAATGCCGAACTCGGCCAAATGGTTGGCCAACACTTTGCCTTGCTCAAACAAAGGTGCCACCAAACCATAGGCAATGCCACGGTGAGCCGCGCATTCGCCTACGGCATAGATGCGTGGGTCGGTC
>Ga0213920_1001330_pt1 | contig 13891 bp, 11 predicted proteins | sample McNCre1117MG_FD_161054 | JGI IMG/M metagenome (GOLD analysis project Ga0213920, IMG submission 161054) | Freshwater microbial communities from McNutts Creek, Athens, Georgia, United States - 11-17 MG | ecosystem: Environmental > Aquatic > Freshwater > Creek | place: USA: Georgia | collected...
GCATTCGGCTAGTTACCCAAGCGGCCAAAGGGATCTGACTGTAAATCAGCCGGCTCAGCCTTCGGGGGTTCGAATCCCTCACTAGCCACGAATGTGATGTCTCGGGACATGTTTCATACATGTCTCGGGACATCATTCATTTAATGACCTTCTTGTTTTGCCCAGTAATTTCGGTTGTCATCGATGATATGGGTGGATAAAACCTCGCCACTTCGGGCATTTGTGACTGTCACGTCTGTTTCGTCAACCAGGATCATGACCGCTGTTCTTGCATGGACTATGCCGATTCCTAAATGGTGTACGCGGCCAGCTCTTCTCAAAGTCAACTTTCCAAATTTGTCGACGGTATCGAAACGTACTCGGTAATGAGCGGTCACTCCTTCGCCTTCGGGAATGGCTTTAAGTGTGCTTTCGTACGCTTGCTGCGGGGTTTTGTGGCCGATGGCTTTGTGCGGTCGGTGATGGTTGTAAATCCGAGTGAATTCGTTGAGCTGAAGTTGAAGCTCGTGAATGTTTGAGGCTCGTGTCTGTCCGGTAAGCCAACGCTTTTGGGTTTGATGAAACCGTTCGATTTTCCCTTGGGTTTGCGGATGACCGGGGGAGCCGTTCTTTTGGCGCACGTTGAGCGTGCGCAGCAAGTATTCGAACTGGTTTCGACCTTTTACAAAGCGTGCGGTGTAAACCGATCCGTTGTCGGTGAGGGTCGAGTATGGGACTCCGTAGTGGTTGATGCATGCTTTGAATGTTTCGACAACGTCGACTCCGTTTACTGGCTTGTGGGCGGTGCAGGAAAGCAGGTATCTGCTGTGGTCATCCAACCAGTTGAGGATTTCGATATCGGTTCCGTCTTCAAGTCGCCAATGGGTGAAGTCGGATTGCCAGGTTTCGTTTGGTTGAAGTGCTTCAAAGCGTTGAAGGTATGCCTTGGGTTTCTTTTTTGGTTGTGGGGTGACGAGCCCAGCTTGTTTGAGGATGCGCCAAATTGTTGAAATGGCGGGTGGAGTGATTCCCTGCTGGGTTAGGTGCCAGGAGATTGTGTTGGCACCGTTATCGAGGCCTTGCTCAGCTAAAGAACTTCGAAGTTCGACGATTTTGTCGATGGTGGCTTGAGGAGTCTTGTTGGGGTTGCTTTTCGGTTTTCGGGAGGCTGGTTCGATGGCGTTGAGGCCCCCGATCCGATATTTGGTCAGTAGTTGGTAAATGCGTCTTTCACTGATTTTGTATTTGGCTGAAGCGTCTTTGACGCTGAGGTTTTGGTTAGTGATTGATAGGACAATGACCCGGTTTTTCGACATGGTTCATTCTGTTTGAGAACTATGTCGTGACACATGCTTTAAACGAACCCCCGGTTACTGAAGCATGTCCCGAGACATCTGTGAAATATGTCGTGAAACACAACACCTCACTAGCCACGAAACCCCACCTCTCCACAGGTGGGGTTTTTCTTTTGGCTAGTCGAACCCGCGACGGGAATAGCCTGGCCACTCAAAGGGTTTGACCCTGTATGTCCAAAACAATCAAAGTTGACGTCTGGTCCGACGTTGCATGCCCCTGGTGCTTCATCGGTAAGCGCAAGCTAGAAAACGCCATCGAAGCGTTTGAGGCTGAAGGCGGCAGCGTTGAGGTTGAGTACCACAGCTACCTGTTGAACCCAGATATGCCGGTGGACTATGAGGGTTCGCAAAGAGACTACCTCTCGGCTCACAAGGGTCTGCCGCTAGCGCAGGTGGAGACTATGAGCGATCGCATCAAACGCATCGCCGCCGAAATTGGGCTCCACTACGACTTCGAAAATCAGGTCATGACCAACACGATCCTGGCCCACCAACTCATCCACTTCGCTAAGTCCAAGGGCAAGCAGGCCGAGATGAAGGAATGCCTAATGGCGGCGCACTTTGTTGAAGCTAGACACGTTGGCCAGATCGAGGTTCTCGCGGACCTCGCAGCAGAAGTTGGGCTTGACCGCCAGGAGGCCAAGGCCGCTCTGGAGAGCCAAAAGTATCTGGGCGACTTCGAAGCAGACGTTGCTCAAGCTCGTGAATACGGAATAACAGGCGTGCCGTTCTTTGTGCTGCAAGGACAATACGGAATTTCTGGCGCGCAGGAAAGTGCAACTTTCCTAAACGCATTTGAGCAGATTTCCGCCAGCTAGTTCCGTAGGCTCTGAGATTCGGTTTCTGCCAGAGCGGGCTTAGGTTCGGCAGAGGTCGATCAGTATTGCCTCTCCAGTACCCGACCATTGAGGTATCTCTCGAGAAATCGACATGTCCAAAGACTCCAGCGTGCGACCAGCTGCGTCGAGCGCGTTGCCACCTGCGAAGATCCAAACGGTGACATCGCTTGGTTCAAGCGCATCGCCGAGGTGATCGTCGAGGTGAAACAAAGTGATAGTGCAAGACCACATTCCCTTGCGGCACATGACGTTAAGGTCCCGGGCTGGTGTGGTTAGCGAAGTCAGTTCTGTTGCACTCTCGCCATCGAAGGCAAGTTGCCCAAACTGTGAAAGCGCTTTGCTTTCCCCATCAATATCTAGGACTATCTCGGATGGGTCTAGAAGCAGCAGCTTGCGTTCGAGGCCTGGGAATTGAGAGAAGGGGCCGGCCTGGTTTATGTTGGCCACGCTGATTCGAAACTCCATGTCATCCAGCGAGCTGCCGTTCGGATAGCGCAGCAGTTCGATGGTCTGACCCTGTCCGTTAGCCCAGGTCATGCGCAAATGGTCATCTGCAAAAACGAGTTGCTGTGGAACTAATTCGTCACCCATGCCAATTCGCCTCGCTTCACTTTGGGAATCAGAATACCCTCGAGCCACGCACCATCTACCATCACACTTCAACTCTTGGAGCCAGTCCAATAAAGTAGAACTAAAGTTTGTCCTAACAAAGGTTCCACGTGGCCGAAATCGAATTCACCACCCGCAAGTGGGTGCGCCCAGAAGACCTCAACGCCAACGGAACCCTGTTTGGCGGCAGCCTTCTCAAATGGATTGACGAGGAGGCCACCATCTACGCCATCCTCCAGCTGGGAAATAGGCGAGTGGTCACCAAGATCATTTCGGAAATCAACTTCGTGGCATCAGCGATCAAAGGCGACATCATCGAGATGGGCCTGGTTGCCACCAGGTTCGGAACTACATCCATCACAATGCGGGCCGAGGTTCGAAATATGGTCACCGGCAGGAGCATCCTCACGGTTGACCACATAGTGTTTGTTGGCCTAGGCCCCGACGGCAAACCGCACGCGCACGGCTACGACTCGGTGACCACGGAGAGAGACAGAATCCCCCACGACCACAGCTAGCCCTTGGCTAGATAAGGCGAGTTGGGCTTGGGCTTGTGCTTGAACGGGTTTGGAATAGACGTGTCGATGTGCTTAAACAGCTGCTCGGTGAATGCCTTGCTGAGGTGGCTGAAGTCAAGATAGACGGTCACTCCGCGAATGACCGCCGGGCACTTGTCATTTGGGCAGATGTAGCGGCGGAAGTCTGCTACGTGAACGCCCGGAAGGTCGCTGATTGCCGCGGGCAATACGTCGGCTGGCTTCATTGCCTCGGCGTACGGCCTCGTGCACACGTGCTGGGCGTTTGCCCCGGCGGCTGCGATGCACTGCAAAAAGTCGCTCTTGGGCTTTGGGTTGTCGCTGATTACCAGCCAGCTGGTGCCGCGCTTCAGCTGCGATTGAACCAAGGTGCGGTACGCGGCAGCCTGAGTCTTGTTGCCGTGTGAAACCAGCGATGAGTTGGAGTTGATCACCAGGTCGAACGGCTTATGGCTGCGCAGGTATGCCTGGAGGTGGCGGTTCCAGCTGCCACACGATGGGCGACGCTTGCCAATTGGGTTGGTTCTCCAATCACCAACAGTGCATGCGCTCTTGGAGATGTAGGTCACCTTCCAGTGGTAACGCTGCGCCAGAATGTTCAGCGGAGCGTAGTACTGACGGGTGTGAGAGTCTCCGATGAAGCCAACGCGCCAGTACCCGTTCGGGTCACCCTTCTGGCAGGTTCTAAAACCCCAAACATTCTTGGCAACCAGGCAATCGCCCGCCTGGACCTTCGACCAGTCAACGTGGTCTGGGCGGTCATCGTAGGCAAGCGCCGGGCTGGCGGCGATGCCCGAAATAAGCAGCACCGAAATGGCGCTCAGTACGAGCGCGAGGCGATTCTTCAAAGGTTAAGCCCTAATCCAAACTGTTTGATCGGCCGCCAGCTGATGCCCGTTGCTCATGCCCGAGAGGCTGCTTGCGATGATTTCACCGGCCGGAACATCGATGGGCTGACTACCAAAGTTGTGAATTACAAGGATATCGCCGTTTTTGTAGCCCAGGCTGAAGTTAGTGCAATACTCAGGCAGCCACTCGAACGAGCCCTCGCCTAGCTTTAGCTCGCTGCGCAGGCGAAGGGTGTGCTTATAGAGTTCCAGGGTCGACTCGGCAACACCGGTTTGCTGGTCGCGGGAGTATTCGCGATAGGCGTCGGGTTGCGGGAGCCAGGATGCGCCGGACACATTGAAACCATTGGCGGCGCCAACTCCAGCCTCCCAAGGCAGAGGTACGCGGCAGCCATCGCGGCCAACGCGCTTGCCGCTTGTGCGGAAGAAAGTTGGGTCCTGACGGAACTCTGGCGCCAGAGTGGTGTGCTCAGGGAGGCCAAGCTCCTCGCCCTGATAGACGTAGGCGGAGCCGGCAAGACCCAGCATGAACAGTGCGGCGCCTCGAGCGCGACGGAGACCTAACTCGCGGTCTGGCTGTGGGTCGTTGGGGCCAACGCCATCGCTGTCGGTTGCCTTGATGTGGAGCCCGCCAAATCTGCTAGAGCTGCGGATGACGTCATGGTTATTGAGAACCCAAGTGCTCGGAGCGCCAACGCTATCGAATGCCTCGAACGACTCGTTGATCGTGGCAAAGAGGTTAGCCGCATTCCAGTCACTATTTAGGAAGCGGAAGTTGAACGTCTGCTGGAACTCGTCTGGGCGAACCCAGAGAGCCATGAAGGAGAGAGGCAACACGTAAGCTTCGCCGCACATTGCGCGGTCGCCCGGGTAGCTGTCCAGAATCGCGCGCCAGCGACGGAAGATCGGGTGGACCTCCTCCTGGAACCACATTGGCGGGGCGGCCTCGCCCTCGATGAATCCGGCGCCAGCGCGAGCCACATCAGGGTGGTCGGGCAGACCGGCAGCCTTGGCCATCGCGTGCGGCTGGTCAACGCGGAAGCCATCCACGCCACGGTCCAGCCAGAAACGGAGGATATCCTCGAAAGCCCTCTGCACGGCAGGGTTGGACCAGTTGAGGTCCGGCTGTGATGAGTCGAACAAGTGCAGGTACCACTGACCAGGAGTGCCATCTGGGTGGACTGTGCGCGTCCAGGCTGGACCACCAAATAGGCTAAGCCAGTTGTTTGGAGGCAACTCCCCGCTGGCACCCTGGCCATCGCGGAAGTGGTAAAAGTCGCGTTCTGCCGAACCTTCGTGGGACGCCAAGGCATCCACAAACCACTTGTGTGCGCTTGAGGTGTGGTTTGGGACCAGGTCAATCAGCACGCGCAGGCCCAGCTCGTGGGCACGAGCCAGCATGTCATCGAAGTCGGTTAGCGTTCCAAAAAGTGGGTCAACATCGCAGTAGTCGGAGACGTCGTAGCCGGCGTCCTTTTGAGGAGAGCGGTAGAAGGGGCTGAGCCAAACCGCGTCAACGCCCAACTCAGCGAGCGAGCCAAGGCGCGAAGTGATGCCTGGAAGGTCGCCGATGCCGTCGCCGTTCGAATCCGCGAACGAGCGAGGGTAGATCTGGTAGATGACGCCGCTGCGCCACCACTCGCCGCCAGCCTTGGCGTCGTGCTTGGTACCGGCACCCCAGGGCATCTCGGCCATTAGAGCTTGATCCAAACGGTCTGGTCGTGCTCTAACTCGCCCTCGATGGTGAGGTCGTGCTGAGTTGTCACGAGAACTTCGCCCGCAGGAACAACAACAGGTTCAGGGCCAAAGTTGGTCAAAACAAGCACGCCGTTGTTCAGGTAGGCGAGAGTGTTTTTGTCTTGGAAGTCTTCTGCCCAGCAGAACTCGCCCGAGCCCATGCCGAACGCGCGGCGTTCCTTTAGAAGGCGCTTGTAAAGCTCTAGAGTCGAGCCGGCAACGCCCTCCTGCTTGTCTCGCGCAAGAGTCTTGTAGGCACCCGGCTGCGGCAGCCAGCTTTCGCCGGTGGCCGAGAAGCCGTTGGCGGCATTCACGCCGCCCTCCCAAGGAATAGGTACGCGGCAGCCATCGCGGCCCACGCGCTCACCGTTGGTGCGGAAGTAGGTTGGGTCCTGACGGTATTTACTCTCCAGCGTGGTGTGCTCTGGCAGGCCAAGCTCCTCACCCTGATAGATGTAAGCGGAACCAGGAAGGCCTAGCATGAAGGCGCTCGCCGCGCGAGCTTTGCGGATTCCCATGGCCTCGTCCGGCTGCAGGTAGTTTGGCCCAATGCCGTCGCCTGGCTTGGGAATCGCACCCTTGTAGCCGTATCGGGTAGCGTGACGAACCTGGTCGTGGTTGCTAAGCACCCAGGTGCTGGAGGCGCCAACCTTGCCATACTCAACCAACGATGCCGTGACAATCTTCTTGAGGGCCTCGGCCTCAAATGGCGTTGCCATGTAGTCGAAGTTGAACGACTGGTGATACTCGTCGGGACGCACCCACATCGCCAAACGCGGAAGAGGGCTCATCGATGCCTCGGCGCAGAATGCTCGGTCGTCAAACTCGTCGAGCACCCGACGGAATCGGCGGATGAAGTCGTGTACGCCAGGCTGACCCCAGTAAGGCACGCGCTCCTCGGCCTCGGCCATGGTGAACGTATCGATAGGGATCTCGTTGCCGTTGGCATCGCGAGCTCGGTCATCCGGGTAGCCAGCACGCTTGACCATGCCATGGGCTACGTCAACGCGGAAACCGTCCACGCCTTTGGCAAGCCAAAAGCGCAAGATGTCATCGAACTCGTCGGCAACGGCCGGGTTGGCCCAGTTGAGATCGGGCTGCGTGGAGTCAAATAGGTGCAGGTACCAGTCGCCCAGGGTGCCGTCGGCGTTGGTGGTGCGGCTCCAGGCTGGGCCACCAAAGATGGACTGCCAGTTTGTCGGCGGCAGCTCGCCGTTCTTACCCTTGCCTGGAACAAAGTGGTAATAGTCGCGCTCAGGCGATCCCTTGCCGGCGGCCATGGCTGCCTTGAACCAGGCGTGCTGGTCACTGGTGTGGTTTGGAACGATGTCCACGATGATGCGGATTCCCAGTTCCTTGGCGCGCTTCAGCAGAGCGTCGAAGTCTTCATTTGTGCCGAAGAGGGGGTCTATCTGTCGGTAGTCGCTGATGTCGTAGCCGGCGTCTTTTTGGGGGCTCTTGAAGAACGGTGAGAACCAGATGGCGTCGATGCCAAGCGCGGCCAGTGCATCTAGACGCTGGGTAACGCCGACAAGGTCTCCCATGCCGTCGCCGTTGCCATCAGCAAAGGATCGAGGGTAGATCTGGTAAATGACGGCGGTGCGCCACCACTCGGCATCGGCGCGGTTCTTGTGCAGGACTGGAGATTGCGACATAGGTTCAACCCTAAACGCGGTATTTCATGTAAAAAAGCCTTCGCGCGTATATAAACGCTTGCAAACGAAAAGTTTCTTTCTGAAAGAAAACTGAAAACGCTTACAGCCGATTTACTAGAAAGTATTTCTAATAACCCAGGATCACCCCTAAGTTCTAGCGGTTTCCTATTCGTAACCATACTGTTATCAAAATTGTGCGGTTGTAATTTGACGCAAGCGTTTACAGAGATGTTTCCTATTTACAGGCTTGTTTACAAGTCTCCATTTCATGGAATTTCACGAAAGGTATCCAATGAAGAATCTGAAGCGTGGCGTAGCAGCTGCTGCCATCGCTGCAGTTGCCGCAGCATCGTTTGCAATGGCAGCTCCGGCACAGGCCGCAAGCAGCACCGTGACCATCTGGGGCGACCAGACCAGTCACGACGCAGTATTCCCAGCCCTGAGCAAGTGGGGCAAGACCGCCAAGATCACCATTAACTGGGTGGTCAAGGACTTCGGTCAGCTCCGTGCACAGGCAATCACCGCCATCCCAACCGGCTCGGGACCAGACATTATTGCTGGTGCTCACGACTGGACCGGTAAGCTCCTCGGCGCTGGTGTAATCGCACCTGTTAGCCTCGGCGCCAACGCTAAGAGCTTCAGCAAGTCCGCTCTTTCGGGCTTCCAGGTATACGGCAAGCAGTACGGTATCCCGGGCTGGACCGAGAACATCGCCCTTGTTTACAACAAGACCAAGGCCGCAACCCCAGTAAAGACCGGCGCACAGTTCGCTGACGCCATCGCTGCCGGCAAGGTTGAGGTTTCTTTCGGTGCAGTGAACGGTGACCCATACCACTTCGCAGCATTTGACACCTCGTTCGGACTGAGCCAGTACAAGCGCCTCAACGGCACCTGGACCACTCAGATTGGTGAGGGTGGCGCTGCTGGTGCCAACTTCGCTAACTGGCTGGCTTCGGCAACCGGTGGTAAGGCTCTGAACAGCGCCAACAACGGTGACTGGAACACTGCTATCGGTCAGCTACAGGACCCAAACAGCCCTGTTGCTTACTGGGTCACCGGCCCTTGGGCAATCAGCTCGCTTGAGGCTGCTGGCTCCTACAAGGTCAACAACGTTGCAACCACCACCCCTGCCCTTACCAAGGCGCAGATTGGCGTGGCTTCGTTCCCATCGATCGGTGGCTCGACCGTTCACCAGTTCTCTGGTGTACGTGGCTACTGGGAGTCTGTAAAGGTTCCAGGCAGCTCGAAGGCTGTAGCAGTTGGTAAGGTCATGAGCTACCTAGCCGGCCCTGCACTGCAGAGCGCTGTTTACAACCTCAAGCAGCTCATCCCTGCAAACCAGGCCGCACTTGCTAAGGTCAAGGACCCAATCCTCCTCGGCTTCGGTAAGGCTGGCGTGAACGCATACCCAATGGCATCGTTCGTATTCCAGGACAACACCTGGAGCTCGCTTGGTAAGGCTGAGGCAGCCATCATCGCAGGCAACACCGCCAACAAGGATGCAGCTACCTTCTGGCAGGATGCAATCAACACCCTGCAGTCGACCATCGACAACAGCTAGTCAAATCTAGAAATAGAGAAGGTCAGAATCCTCCGGGTTCTGGCCTTCTCTATCTAGGGATCAAAATGAAAGCCCTTACAGTGGGGCAAAAAACTTTAGACCAGGCATTCGGGCCTCTGATGGTCGCTAGATTTACATTGCAACAACCTTAGGAGAACCAGGCCGATGGCTAAGACTGAGAAGAAACTCGTTCAAACCCCCGAACAGAAGGCACGCCAGAAGGCTCGCGCCAAGGAGGCTCGTAAGCTCGAAGGCGGCCACCCAAGCCTTCGCGGAATCGTAGTGAAGATCCTGCTGCTGTCGATTCTGGACGCTGGAGCTATGTTTGCGGCATTGCTGCTGATTGCTAAGCACCAATTCCTTTACCTTGGGGTGTTGGTGGTATTTGCGTTGGTAATCAACTGGCTCTACCTGCGCAAGGGTCATCTGCCTGCCAAGTACCTGGCTCCTGGCGTTGTGCTCCTTATTCTTTTCCAGATCTCAGTGGTGTTTTTCTCCGGTTACATTGCATTCACCAACTACGGTGCGCTGCACAATGGCAGCAAGCAGGATGCGGTGGCTGCAATCCGCCTCACCACCATGGTGAACGACACCAATGCCGACTTCATGTATGTGCAGCCAGTCATGGACCCAGCTCACGGAAACTCCATCGAGTGGCTGGCTACAGACACCACCGATGCAGCAAACATCAAGTACTACCTCGGTGGAGCGGACTGGAAGAATCAGGCCTGGCACGAGCTGACCCCAGCTGAGTTCGCAAACGTAAAGCTCGGCCCATCCACCTTCGATGGAACTGAGATTGCTGTCTCGATCAAGGGCTATAAGTCGCTCACCGTTGACCAGATCAATGCTCGTTCGGCTGAGCTTTCGAGCCTCCAGGTTCCACTGGGTGCCAACCTAGACAAGGCCGGCTGGATGGCGCTTTCGCCTGACGCCTCCGGTGTGCAACGCGCTTACTACGACGCCGTCTACAACGCCGCAAAGGACACCTTCACCCGTCAGAGCGACGGCCGAGTCTTCCACGCAGACGAGTCTCTAGGATTCTTCGATGCCAAGCCTGGCGACCGCCACTCTGAGCGTCTAAGTGACACCGGTTGGCGCGTGAACGTTGGTTTGTACAACTTTAACCGCATCTTTGGCGACCCAACCCTGGTTAAGCCACTTGGCGGAATTTTCTCTTGGACTGTCATTTTCGCCCTAACATCGGTGCTCTCCACTTTTGTTCTTGGACTCGCGCTCTCGCTTCTGTTCAATGACGACAGAATCCGCGGTAAGAAGATTTACCGATCGATCATGATCCTTCCCTATGCTTTCCCGGCCTTCCTTTCGGCCTACGTGTGGAAGGGTATGTTCAACACCCAGAACGGATTCATCAACACTTCGATTCTTCATCTGGACAAGTCTCACCTCATCCCGTGGCTTACGGAAGAAACACCTGCTCGTTGGGCAGTCCTACTCTGCAACCTGTGGTTAGGTTTCCCATACATGTTCCTAATCTCCACCGGCGCACTCCAGGCAATCCCTGGTGAGCTCACTGAGTCGGCAATGATCGACGGCGCTACCTCTTGGCAGCAGTTCCGACTTATTAAGCTTCCTCTTCTCTTGATCTCGCTGGCACCGCTGCTGATTTCGTCCTTCGCATTCAACTTCAACAACTTCACGGTTATCTACCTGATGACGGGTGGTGGTCCGTCGGGTGACCCATCTCTCAAGGTTGATGCGGGTGGAACAGACATTCTTATCTCGTTTGTTTACAAGATCGCATTCTCAACTGGTGTTGGCGCTGACTACGGTCTTGCCTCTGCATTCTCTATCCTCATCTTCTTCATCGTCGGTGGAATTTCATACTTCTCGTTCCGTCGCACCCAGTTCCTGGAGGACCTCGCATAATGACTACCGCAACTGAAACTCGGATCCTCACTACTGCTGGCGAGGAACGCAAGATCAAGCACCCTCGCATGTCTTTCGGTAAATGGCTGCGCACACTCGGTTGGAAGCATCTGGTTGGTCTGGTGGTTTGCCTTTACGCAACCTTTCCAATCCTTTACGTGCTGAGCACCGCGCTATCCAAGAGTGGAACTGTATCTTCGGGAATCTTGTTCAACGAGCTATATTTCGGAAACTTCACATCGCTGTTTGCGCCTAAAAATCAGCACGACCGCCCATTCACAATGTGGGTTTTCAACACAGTGACCATCGCCTCGATTAACGCATTCTGTTCGGTGTTCATCTCGGCACTGGCCGCCTACGCGTTCTCCAGAATGCGTTTCCGCGGTCGCCGCGGTGGCTTGATGTCTCTGATTCTGATCCAGATGTTCCCGTCGATGCTAGGTCTGGTAGCTATTTACGCCATCCTTTCCGAAATGACCAAGTACTTCCCGCCTCTCGGGCTCGGTTCCCTCGGTGGCCTGATTATGATCTACCTGGGTGGTTCGCTGGGTGGTGGAACCTACCTGATGTATGGATTCTTCAACACCGTGCCTAAGGAGCTCGACGAGGCAGCAAAGATCGACGGTGCAACCCACACCCAGATCTACTTCGGCATCATTCTGCGCCTGGTTGCGCCGGTGTTGGCCGTTCAGGCCCTGCTGTCCTTCATCGGTACTGTCAGCGACTACATCCTTCCTTCGGTTGTGTTCAACAAGCCGGAGCAATACACGCTGGCTGTCGGTCTGCAGTTCTTCATCGACCAGCCTTACACTCAGAACTGGGCCATGTTCTGTGCGGGTGCCATCATCACAGCTACACCGGTTGTTGCACTCTTTATGTTCCTACAGCGCTTTATCACCAGTGGTCTCACCGGTGGCGCAGTAAAGGGCTAGTAACAATTGTCAAAGTCGGCAAAGCTTCCCCTCGGTCTTCGCCCACACCATGATGGCTCCGCCATCTACGTGTCCAACCAGGCTCCCAAGCTTCTGGACAAGGTGAAGATCCGGGTTCGTATCCACGAGGCAATTGGCGATGTGCACCAGGTAATGGTGCGCTTCTCCGAGAGCGGCGAGGCTTTCCCGACGCCACCCGCAAAGGTGGTCAAGCGCGACGGTGGCTGGTCCTGGTATGAGGCCACGGTCACCATGCACAACCCAAAGATGAACTACCGCTTCGTCATCATCCTCGATGACGGCAGGCAGCTCACCTACAACGCAATAGGCCTCTTCGAGACCGAGCAGCCAGACATCAACGACTTCCGCCTCAACACGTTCTCGAGTGCCCCAAAGTGGGGTCCTTCGTCGGTCATGTACCAGATTTTCCCTGACCGCTGGGCAAGGTCAGCGCAGGCTGACAAGCACAAGACTCCGGATTGGGCAATCAAGGCGAGCTGGGGCGACGAGGTCATCGGTTCCGGCCCTGGAACCTCGGAGCAATTCTTCGGAGGCGACCTCTGGGGAGTAATCGAACACCTTGATCACCTCAAGAAGCTGGGCGTGACACTTCTCTACCTGACACCGATCTTCCCTGGTCGTTCCAACCACCGCTACGACGCCTCGTCGTTCGCCGAGGTTGACCCGCTTCTCGGTGGAAACAAAGCACTCCAGGCGCTGATTGCCGAAGCACACAAGCGTGGTTTTAAGATCATTGGTGACCTCACCAGCAACCACAGCGGCGATGCCCACGAGTGGTTCAAGGCGGCCTACAAGAATCCAGGTGCAGCCGAGAGTGAGTTCTACTACTTCACCGAAGGCAACACCAAGTACGACTCCTGGTTCGGTGTGCCAAGCCTGCCTAAGTTCAACTGGAAGTCGCAGGAGCTACGCAAGCGTTTCATCGAGGGTAAGACCTCGGTTGTGGCCAAGTGGTTAAAGGCACCGTTTGGTTTCGACGGATGGCGCATCGACGTTGCCAACATGACAGGCCGCATCCGCGACGAGGACATGTACGCCGAGGTCGCAAACATCGTTCGCAAGACCATGGTCGAGGTAAACCCAGACACCATCATGCTTGGCGAATACACCGGCGATGCCGCTTACGAGGTGCAGGGCGATGGCTGGCAGGGCGCCATGACCTACGCAAACTTCACACGCCCACTCTGGCGCTGGATGTTCGACCTAAACCAAAAGGGCGACTACTTCCAGAACATGGGATACATCGGCCGCGCAGAGTCTGCAGCCGAGTTTGTTGATAGTCACACCAAGTTTGCTGCGGCGTTCCCGTGGCATGTTCGCGTGAACAACATGAACGCGCTCAACACCCATGACACCCCGCGTTTCAAGAGCTACACGCTCGATGGCGCGCAGCGAGTGGCTGCAGGCATGCAGTTCACGTTCCCCGGCATTCCAGTGGTCTGGGCAGGAGACGAGTTTGGTCTCGACGGATTCAACGGCGAGAAGTCGCGAACTCCAATTCCTTGGAACGACGAGCGTCCCAGCGACCGCTCGATGATCGAAACCTACGCCCAGTTGGCCGCCATGCGCAAGCAGCACCCGGCTCTGGTCGATGGATCGATGCGATTTGTCTTTGCCGACAGCGACACTCTGATCTATGTTCGTGAGAGCAAAAAGGAGCGCCTAATCGTGCTCGCCACTCGTGGCAGGACCGGCGATGTCAAGATCGCGCCAGACGCAATTCCAGGCCTAGCATCAGCCAAATTGATTTACGGTAAGGCCAAAATCATCGTTGGCAAAAAGAAGGCACACTTCGAGGCGGCCAAGATGACCTTCGCCGTCTGGCATTTGCCAGCCGCCTAGAAAAGGTGCTAATCTCTTGAAGTTGCCTTTTTAGGTACACGCCCTGATAGCTCAGTGGTAGAGCACTTCCATGGTAAGGAAGGGGTC
>Ga0213920_1001333_pt1 | contig 13875 bp, 14 predicted proteins | sample McNCre1117MG_FD_161054 | JGI IMG/M metagenome (GOLD analysis project Ga0213920, IMG submission 161054) | Freshwater microbial communities from McNutts Creek, Athens, Georgia, United States - 11-17 MG | ecosystem: Environmental > Aquatic > Freshwater > Creek | place: USA: Georgia | collected...
TTTCGACTAAACTAGACCAGTCCGAGGAGTCGTCGCATAGCCCGGTCGAGTGCGCCCGCCTGCTAAGTGGGTAGGGAGGTTAAATCTCCCTCGAGGGTTCAAATCCCTCCGACTCCGCCACGGATGATCCATCCAGGCCATTAGCAAGCCTGGGGTTTACAAGGTCGAGCAGACCGAGTAAACTTCTAAAGTTGCCTAGGCAACGAAAGCAACACCAACGCGTTTGTAGCTCAATGGATAGAGCATCTGACTACGGATCAGAAGGTTGGGGGTTCGAGTCCCTCCAAGCGCACTAAAACCCGGTTTCTTCTCACGAGAACCGGGTTTTTTCATGCCCGGCCCAAAGTCCAGGCAACAAATCGCCGAGACCTTGCAGCGCGGAATAACTTGGCGTGTGTGGGCGTTGCCTTGAAAATGCACGAGCCAATTGATCTGACCCTGACCACCGAAGAAATCGTTGATCGCTATTTCTCGGGGCTGCATTCCGGCGGTGGCAAAAGCCCAATTCGAGGCGGCCAGACTGCGGCTAATCAAGCCTTGGCGAATCTTGACATAACCCGGTATGCCGCAGATCGCTCAGAGGTCTTGCCGATCAGTCGGCGCGGTGCAACCGTGCTGTCGCCTTACATCCGCCACAACCTCCTGACTTTGAAGCAGGTTTGGCAGGCCGTGGATGGTGCCCCCGCGCGCGACCGTGAGAAATTTCAAGACGAACTTATGTGGCAAGAATATGCTCGACACCTCTATGCCCGGGTCGGCACTCACTTTTTTGAAAACCTAAGTTTTCAGCAGGAGCGAAATGCCCTTGGCGACGGCTGGCAGGGCAACATGCACTGCGTCAACCAGGTGGTCAAAGAACTCGAAACCGATGGGTGGTTGGTGAATCAGACCAGGATGTGGCTCGCATCTCACTGGACGGTTCGCAATGGCAAGGGTTGGATTCACGGGCAAGAGCGCATGTACCAACACCTGCTCGATGGCTCGCGAGCGGCGAACCTGCTTGGCTGGCAGTGGACGGTTGGGTCTGCCGGCAAACCATACGGGTTCGCTAGGTGGCAGGTTGAAAAGCGTGCTCCCGGCCTATGCATGAAATGTCCTTTGAAGAAGGCCTGCCCAATTCAGGGGTTTCCGGATGAAGAGCAGTTGCCGAGACTCGAACGCCTAGAGCTGCTAGATCGAGACCTTGATATTGAGCGCACGACTGGCCCGAGACAGGTTGTTCAGAACGCGGCGCCTAAAGAGGTTCTGATCACAATCGACTCGATGGGTGACGAAGACCCGGCGTTGTCTGCCAACCCCGAATTGCCAGCGGTGTTTGTCTTTAACCGAGATGCTCTAGCCAAATTGCAGTTGTCATCGAAGCGCATTCACTTCTATCTCGAAACCCTGCAAGACCTTGCCACTCGTCGAGAACTAAGCGTCTTTCTCGGAAGCCCTTATGAATATGCCCAGGAAAATGCCGTGGCGGTCACCTATGCGCCGGTGCCAAGCTTTGCCAAGTTCGGTCGCGTTGCCGAACTGCACCCGTTTCCTTGGTTGAGGGCTCCCCACGCCCGAAACATCAAGTCATTCACGGCCTGGCGGCAAAACATTTGACCGCAATTCGGCTTGCCCTCGCGTGAGCCGAGCTTCTTTAGCCGGTCATCTAGACTCAAGGCATGACTTGGAGTTTGCTGCTAGCCGTTGCTGTGTTCAGCTTCGTCACCTCGGTGACACCCGGGCCAAATAACACCTTCTTGCTTTCGTCTGGCGCAAACTTTGGTTTGAGAAAATCACTGCCTTATCTGAACGGAATCATGGCGGGTCTCACCGGGATGATGATCGCCCTCGGTGCCGGGCTCGGAATCATCTTCACCACTTTGCCCGCGGTGTACCAAGTTCTAAAGTGGGTCGGCTTCGCCTACATCGTGTGGTTGGCGTTTCTGATCGTTCGAAGCACCAGCAAGTCAGAAACGGCCGAGCCGGAATACATCGGCTTCTTCAAAGCGACGACATTTCAGTTTGTGAACCCAAAGGCTTGGGTGGTGGTTGCGTCATTCATGGCGACCTTCGTTCCGGTCGGTTCTGGCCTGGTCGCCACCGCTTTCATCTGCCTGGTCTTTTTGGTGTTCACCTATCCGGGAGCATTTCTCTGGGCGGTTGCCGGTCAGGTTTTGAAAAACTGGCTGAGTGAACCCTCGCGTCGCCGGATCTTCAACATCGTTTCAGCTATCCTGCTGGTGCTCTCGATGGTTCCGGTTTTGTTCTTGCACTAGGCCTTTAGCGCGCGAAGATCCATCCGTGCCGTCAGTGCCATGTGTGGCACGGTGAGCGCCCAGACGACAACCAGCAGATACCAGAGAAAGTCTTGGCTCAGCTGAAGATTTCTTGACAGCCCGAGAACCAGGGCGAATGCCAACGTGGCAACCAGTGCCGGAAGACCAGCCAGAAATGCCTTGAAAAATGCCGCGACGCTCTTGCCTGCCCGGTGCTTGACCTGCGAACTCTCGAGCTCTAGCGTGAGTCGGCCGGTGTGACGAAGCGCGTGCCACAGACCAAAGTAGAACGCGAAGGCAACCAGTGGCGGGGCAACCAGTGCCAGCGTGGTCAGCAGGGCAAGGTCGATGACCTCTTGCCAACGCTTAACTAGGGCCATCGCAGTCAGGGAAATGACGGCAAAAGCAACCGTGGCGGTGAAAATCGACGGGGCCAGGCTGCCCGACCAAGCGACCAGGTTGGGGTTTACGCGATGCAGCGCCTGTGAACTTTCGCTGCTAACCAGTGGAATCACAACCGGGATAAACCCAGCGGCAATCGCATAGACCCATTTAGGAAATGGCTTCCTCTCGTGGTCGCGTCGGTTTATCTCGCTGATGAAGGCCGCGTCGCCGACCCCGAAGTGGATCGCACTCATCAACACCACGGCCTGGAAACCGATCGTGTTCTGGGCAAGGATTCCATAGATAGCCAGACCAACCGCGGCTAGGTAGGCTCCGAAAAAACCAACAAGTTTTAGTCCGGAGAATTTGGGCACGGTGACGATGTGGTCTACCGCGCCGTGGGGAATTCCAATCGCAAGCGCAATCAGAGCCAAGACGACCTGCAACTCCAGTGGGAATGCGCCCACTAGTTTGAGTGCGACGGAAATAAGAACCCCCGCCAGCATGCTGTACCTTGATAGGGCTCTCAGATTTCTCAAGAGTGTCAGTTCGGAAGCATGCATATCCCTGATTCTAGGCTGAAAGTGAGACCGTAATGTTTGGACAGTGGTCCTACATGGCGATGCTGGGTTTTGTCGTGGTTGCCTCATTTTGGCTCGAGTTCGCATTTAGGTTGCGCGTTCTGCGAGATCCCAAGCGGCTGCTTCTCACCATCCTGATTTCATCCCCGATTTTTGTGCTCTGGGATGCCTATGCCATCGCTCAACACCACTGGACATTCGGCAAGGGCATAACCCTTGGAATCATCGGCCCACTCGGAGTGCCGCTAGAGGAATACCTGTTTTTCTTAGTCATCCCGATCGCAGCCGTTTTGACCCTCGAGGGAGTTCGCAACTTTTTGCCAACCGTCAGATTCTGGATCGAGAAAATCCGCGGGCTCAAATCATGATCACGTATACGTTGCTCGCCGGCGTGATGATCATCGCCGTTTTCGTCTTCGAGTTCTTGTTTCTTAAGTCGGGGCTGCTGTCGCTTCGAGTCTTCTGGATCGCCATGGCGATCGTCACCTTTTTTCAACTGGTCTCAAACGGGTTTCTCACCAGCCAGAAAATTGTGATTTATAACCCCGAATTGATCACGGGTTTGCGCATCGCCTTTGCACCGCTTGAAGATCTGTTCTTCGCTTTTGCGCTGGTCAGCCTGACGATGTTCGTTTGGGACAGGCTCAAGCCCTCGGGTGACCGGTAAAGCTGGAGACGGTTATTTAGCGCAGGTATGGCCTGAGCTCGACCTTGCGATTGCAGGCCTTAGAACCGGCTGCCGCAAGCGCGAGTGCCTCATTCTGGTTGGCTGCCTCAATTAGCCAGAAGCCCGAGTAGTGCTCTGCCTCGTTATAGAGCGAACCCTTCGAGACGATGCCGGCTCCGGAACGATTGTCGAGGATGGTCGCTGCCTCGCCGTGATTAATGCCGGCCGCGGTGATCCAGTGACCATTTGCCTGAAGAGAATCGTTGAACGCGTCAATCGCGGCCATCTCATCGGCACCCGCAGGTGTGGTCTGGTCGTCGATGACAAAGATGATGTATTTCACACCTCTATTGTGTTCGAAACTAGGCCAATGTCCACTAGCGCCAAGCAAATGCCCGCTTTTGTCCAGACAGCCGAAAAGACCTATGATTTCTGTAAGCGTTTACAAATCGTTATCAAACTGAGTGTTCTAACGCCAAAACTAGATGTAGTTTTATTACAAACCCCGCCTCAATTGGGAGTCGTGGTTTCTGGAAAGGAAATATTCGTATGAATAAGGCAACAAAGTTTGCTGCAGTCGTACTTGCATCAGCCCTAGCGCTATCAGGTACCTCAGCAGTTGCAGCTAACGCTGCGGGCTCATGCCCGAAGCCAGCTAAGGTAACCATGCTTGGCACCATCAAGACTGAGATCAAGGACCAGTTCCTAGCTGCAGTCAAGGACTACAACTCATCACAGAAGTGCTACACCGTCACCTCAATCCCAGGCGACAGCAAGCTAACCTTCTTGCAGAACGTAACCCCTATGTATGCTGCAAAGCACGCTCCAACCATCATGTACACCCTTCAGGAGATTCCTGACATGGCGAACAAGGTTATGGACTGGAAGGGCACCAAGCTTATGAGCTTGGTTCCAAAGGGCCTACTAGCTGCAGCTAACGTTGCCGGCAAGCAGGTTGGTGTTCCTTCAACCGCTGAGGCTTTCGGTCTTCTATACAACAAGACCGTTCTTGTAAAGGCTGGCATCGACCCAACCAAGATCACCACCCGCACCGCTCTAGAGGACGCATTCAAGGCTCTTCAGGCTAAGGGTTACGGCGCTGTTCACTTCTCAGCTCTATGGTGGTCACTTGGTGCTCACTTGACCAACACCTACTTTGCTAACGCAGCTACCACCCACGAGGGCCGCCTAAAGGTTCTTGACGCACTAGCAAACGGAACCAAGGATCTATCAGCAGACCCTGTATTCCAGAACTACCTAGCAACCTTCTCACTTCTAAAGAAGTACGCAGATGCTAAGCCAAACCTAACCGACACCGAGTACGACACCGCAGTTGCTGACCTAGCATCAGGCAAGACCGGTTTCTGGTTCATGGGTAACTGGGCAGAGCCAAACCTTATGACCGCACAGCCTGGAACTGACTTCGGCATCATGCCGTTGCCAATCAGCACCGACGCTAAGGCATACGGAAACAACTCAATCTCAGTTGGTGTTCCTGGATACTTCATGGTCGACGCAAAGCAGTCAACCCCAGAGCAGCGCGCTGGTGCAATTGACTTCCTAACCTGGTTGTACACCTCACCAAAGGGTCAGCAGCACGTTGCCGGTTCAGTTAAGACTGGCGGCATGAGCTTCATCCCTGTTTACAACGGTTTCAAGGTTCAGCCTCAGACCAACATGTCAAAGCAGATTGCAGCATTCGTTGCAGCTGGTAAGACCATCGAGTGGATCAACACCTACTACCCAGCAGGTGGCCAGGACCTATACGGTGCTTCAGGTCAGAAGTTCATCACTGACAAGATCACCGGTGCACAGTACGCATCTGAGCTAGAAGCAGCTTGGAAGGGCGTTACCAAGACCTGGCGCGGCGAGAAGAAGAACTAAGTTCTGATCTCATCGTTCTAGTCAAATAGAACCAAACCGAAATCATCCTGGGGTGGGTTTCCACCCCAGGATGATTTCGGGCTTCAACTCAGTTTCAATGCAACGGTAGGCAAGGGAGAGCCAAGTGCAGTTTGGTAAACATTTAAAAAAATTCATATTCTTTGCAGCGCTGCCGTTAGCAATTTTCGCGATAGTTCTCGTCTATCCATTCATCCAAGGTCTGATCTTGACCTTCACGAACTTCGATGGCTTCGAGGCCACCAAGTTCGTCGGCTGGGATAACTATGTCAAGTCGTTCCAGGACCCAACCTTCTGGTCAACCCTTCAGTTCACCGGTGCTTTCGTAGTTGTCTCGCTCGTTGCGATCAACGTAGTGGCATTCGGTCTGGCGCTGATCGTTACCTCAAAACTTCGCAGCTCAAACATCCTGCGCACCTTCTTCTTCGTGCCAAACCTCATCGGTGGTGTAGTTCTCGGTGTTATCTGGCAGTTCATCTTCAACAGCGCGCTAACCTCGCTGGCCACCAAGTTCGGCTGGAACAGCATGACCGAGTCTTGGCTGAACGAGACCGGTTCAGCATTCTGGGCACTGATCATCGTGACCGTCTGGCAGTCTTCGGGCTACATGATGATCATCTATATCACCGGAATCATCAGCATCGAACAGGACGTCCTTGAGGCAGCCCGCATCGATGGCGCCGGCGCACTTCGCACCCTGGTCTCGGTCAAGATGCCACTGATGGCTCAGGCTTTCACCATCTCACTCTTCCTCACCCTTCGCGGTGGGTTCATGGCCTACGACGTCAACGTTGCCCTAACCGGCGGTGGCCCATTCCGCACCACCGAGCTAATCTCGATGCACATCTTCGAAGACGCCTTCCGTCTCGGAAACTTCGGAACCGGTCAGGCCAAGGCAGTGATCATGTTCTTGCTAGTTGCGATCGCAGCGCTAGTTCAAGTGAGCGTTAGCAAGCGTATGGAGGTACAGCGATGAGCCAGAAGCCAAAGCAAAAGAAGAGCGTCGCAAGAAGCATCATCTTCGCGGTTGGAGCAGTTCTTGCTCTCTCATACGTGATGCCATTCTTCTTGGTGTTCGTTAACTCGTTCAAGCCAAAGCCAGAGATTTTGGCTAACCCACTGGCTTTCCCAATCGTCTTCACCTGGGATAACTTCAACCAGGCTCTGCAGAAGATGAACTACTTCCAGTCGCTAACCAACTCGATCATCATCACGACCTTCAGCGTTATCGCGCTGATCATCGTGTCATCGATGTTGGCTTACTACCTGGCTCGCTCGAACTCGAAGTTCACCAAGGGCATCTTCCTGGTCTTGGTCGCTTCGATGATCGTGCCTTTCCAGGCACTGATGATTCCGTTCATGTCGATCTTTGCCCCGCTCGTGTCGCTAGACAACCGCACCGCGCTGATCTTCTTCTACATCGGTTTCGGTGTTTCGCTATCGACCTTCCTCTATCACGGCTTCATTTCGAACATTCCGAAGGAGCTAGACGAGGCTGCATCAATCGATGGCGCGACCGACCTGACGATCTTCTGGAGAATTATCTTCCCGATGCTTCGCCCGGTCACCGCAACCGTAGCAATCATCAACGCGCTGTGGATCTGGAACGACTTCCTATTGCCTCGTCTGGTTCTAACCCCAGACACCCAGACCCTGCCGCTTTCTACTTACCTCTTCTATGGTCAGTATTCGGCAGAGTACGGTCAGGCAATGGCCGGTTTGCTTCTTGCGGTTCTGCCAATCATCACCTTCTATCTGATCTTGCAGCGCCAGTTCATCTCTGGCATCTCATCAGGTGCGGTGAAGTAGGCAACAGCCGAACTCAAAACTGCGGAAACCCGACTCATCCAAGGATGGGTCGGGTTTCTTCATGCAAGTCGCATACTAGAGGTGTGAACCTTTGGCGAATCTTGATTCATTATCTGAAACCACACTGGGCCCTGCTTGTCGCGGTGATGGTCTTTCAATTTGCCCAGTCGATGGCTTCTCTTGCGCTGCCAACCCTAAACGCCGACATCATCAATAAGGGTGTCGCAGCGGGCGACACCGGCTACATCCTCGGCACCGGTGGGCTCATGCTGCTGATCTCGGTGGGTCAAGTGGCCGGCAGCATCTTTGCCACCTATTTTGGTTCACGGCTCGCGATGTCGGTCGGTCGCGACATCCGTGGTGAATTCTTTGCCAAGGTCGGCAAATTCTCTGAGCGCGACGTGGCGGTGTTTGGCACACCTTCACTGATCACGCGCTCGACGAACGACGTGCTTCAAATTCAGATGTTGGTGCTGATGGGCAGCACGATGTTGCTTTCGGCGCCAATTCTTGCCGTGGGTGGCGTGATCACCGCGCTTGGGCTTGACTTCAATCTGTCGATCATCATGGCGGTCAGCGTCCCTGTGTTGCTGGTGGTTATTGGCTTCTTGCTATCGAGAATGATCCCGCTGTTCAGGCTTATGCAGGAGCGAATCGACCGCATCAACCAGGTCTTGCGCGAGCAGCTCACTGGAGTTCGCGTGGTTCGCGCCTTTGTTCGCGAGAAGACCGAGACCGCCCGGTTCGACGAAGCTAACGCGCAGGTCACCGAGACGGCTCTAAAGTCGGGTCGACTCATGGCATTCATGTTCCCGACGGTTCTGATTGTGCTAAACATGTCGAGCATTGCCGTGCTCTGGCTCGGTTCATATCGAGTTGACTCAGGCGCGATGCAAATTGGCACCGTGATGGCGTTCCTTCAATATCTGATGCAGATTCTGATGGCCGTGATGATGAGCATGTTCATGGCCATGATGATTCCTCGCGCAGCAGTCTGCGCCGACCGAGTTTCGGCAGTTCTGCACACCGAACCGAGTGTGGTGGCCACCACCACACCAATTTCGACAAAATCGAAGGCCGGAGACATCGAATTTGACGATGTCACATTTGCCTATCCAGGTGCCGAGAAGCCGGTTCTCGCCAAGCTAAATTTTGCGATCAAAGCCGGAACCACCACCGCAATCATCGGCCCAACCGGTTCGGGCAAGACCACGATGGTCAACCTAATCGCCCGATTGGTCGACCCAACCGAGGGCAAGGTTTTGATCGACGGCGTTGCCCTTGGCGATCTCGACATGGATGAGCTCTGGACCAAGATTGGTCTAATCCCGCAGAAGGCCTATTTGTTCACTGGCACGGTTGCCGAAACGCTTCGTTATGGCCGCGAGACTGCAAGCGATGAAGAGCTGTGGAAGGCACTTGAGATTGCTCAGGCCAAAGACTTCATCGAAGCCTTGCCAGAAGGTCTGGCCGCACCGGTGGTTCAGGGTGGAACTAACTTTTCGGGCGGTCAAAGGCAGCGTCTGGCCATCGCCCGAGCCCTGGTTAAGCAGCCTGAGGTTCTGATTTTCGATGACTCGTTCTCGGCCCTCGACCTAACCACCGATGCGAAGTTGCGCCAAGCACTCGCACGCGAGCTTCCAAACACCACAAAGATCATCGTGGGTCAACGTGTTGCTAGCATCAAGCACGCCGATCAGATCGTGGTTTGCCAGGATGGCCAGATTTCAGGCCTGGGCACTCACGCGCAGCTGCTTGCCAACAACGCGATTTATCAAGAAATTGTTGCCTCGCAGATGACTGCCGAGGAGGCCGCCTAATGTCTAACGCAGCCCCACAGAAGAAATCTGCAGCACGCATGACTGCACCGTCGGGTGCGATGGGCGGAAGACCGGCTGGCGGCATGGGCGGTCGCCCGGGTGCCGGCATTGGCATGCCAACCGAAAAGTCGCTCAACTTCGGCCCAAGCGCCAAGCGACTACTGGGTCGCCTTCGCCCAGAACGATCGAGGCTGGTTTTGGTCATCATCCTTGCGGTTGCTTCGGTGACCCTCAGCGTGCTTGGTCCTTGGATGTTGGGCAAGGCCACAAACGTTATCTTCAACGGAGCCATATCTGCGAAATTGCCTGCTGGCGTAAGCAAAGATCAGGTCATCGCGGGGTTGAAGATGCAGGGTAAAAATCAGCTTGCCGATCTTCTAAAGGGCATGGATCTAAACCCAGGTCACGGAATCGACTTCAACGCTCTGTCACAGCTGCTTTTGATAGTCATCGCAATCTATTTGGGAGCCTTCCTGTTTGGCATCCTTCAGGCGCGCATTCTGAATGTCAGTGTGCAGAACACAATCTTCAAACTGCGCCGCGAGACCGAAGCCAAACTGCATCGTCTGCCGCTTTCATACTTCGACACCATTCAGCGCGGTGAGCTGCTCAGCCGAGTTACCAACGACATCGACAACGTTTCGCAGTCGTTGCAGCAGACTCTGAGCCAGGTTCTGGTGAGCCTGTTGACCGTCATCGGCGTGCTCGTGATGATGTTCAGCATCTCGCCGGTTTTGGCTCTGATTGCCCTCATCAGCATCCCGGCAAGTTTGGTCTTGACCTCACTCATCGCCAAGCGAAGCCAAAAGCTATTCGTCAATCAGTGGGCTAAGACCGGCCAACTAAACGCCCACATCGAAGAGAGTTTCACCGGCCACGCGCTTGTGAAGGTGTTCGGTCGGTCAAAGGCGGTTGAGGCCAAATTCGCCGAGCTAAACGGTGAGCTATACAAGTCGAGCTTTGGTGCCCAGTTCGTGTCTGGAATCATCATGCCAAGCATGAACTTCATCGGAAACCTGGTCTATGTCGGAATCGCCGTCATCGGCGGGCTATTCGTAGCTAACGGAACACTTTCGCTTGGTGCGATCCAATCGTTCATCCAGTATTCGCGCCAGTTCAACCAACCCCTCGCTCAGCTGGGTTCAATGGCGAACCTGCTGCAGTCTGGAGTTGCCTCGGCTGAGCGAGTTTTCGAGTTGCTTGACGCCGATGAGCAGTCTGCCGACCCAGTCGATGCGGCCTCGTCAACTCAGCGAACCGGAACCCTAACCTTCGAGAACGTCCAATTTGGCTACAACCCTGAATCGAAGTTGATCTCGAACTTGAACCTGTCGGTCAAGCCGGGCCAAACCATCGCAATCGTCGGCCCAACCGGCGCCGGCAAGACCACTCTGGTCAACCTAATCCTGCGCTTCTATGAGCTAAATGGTGGCCGAATCACTCTCGACGGTGTCGACATTGCCAAGATGACCCGTGACGACCTTCGTTCGCGAATCGGCATGGTGCTTCAAGACACCTGGTTGTTCAAGGGCACGATTCGAGACAACATCGCCTATGGAAACCCGGATGCCTCCGAAGAGCAGATCATCGAGGCGGCTAAGGCCACCTATGTTGATCGCTTCGTTCGCACCCTGCCGCTGGGCTACGACACCATCCTTGACGACGAAGCGTCTAACGTGAGCGCCGGTGAGAAGCAATTGCTGACCATCGCGCGTGCATTCTTGTCACGCCCAACCGTTCTGATTCTCGACGAGGCGACTTCTTCGGTTGACACCCGAACCGAGGTTCTAGTTCAACGAGCAATGGCAGCACTTCGCAAGGATCGCACGAGCTTTGTCATCGCTCACCGTCTTTCGACCATCCGTGACGCCGACCTAATTCTGGTCATGGAGCACGGCGACATTGTTGAACAGGGAAGCCACGATCAGCTGATCAAGCAGGATGGCCCCTATGCGGCGCTGTACCGATCGCAATTCGAAGCCACCGACGCTTAAATCGAAATCTATAATCGAGACATGTCAGCAGAAGAAGTAACCGCATACATCGAGGCTCAGGCCGAACCGAAGCGTTCAACGCTTTTTGCCGTTCGTGAGAGTCTGCTCGAGATTGAACCAACGCTCGAGCAGGTCATTGCCTGGAACACCCCACAGTTCAAATATCAGGGCAAGTATGCGGTCGGATTCGCGGCGTTCAAGAACCACCTGACTTTTTCACCGCAGAGCCCGGCAGTCATGGAAGCACATGCCGCCGACCTCGCCGACTATGTGACTTCAAAGAGTTCATTCCAGTTTCCGGTTGATGCACCGCTGCCTAAGCCGCTGCTCGCCAAGCTTATTAAGGCTCGCCTCGCCGAACTTGCTGGTTAGTTGACCGGCCGGGTCAAGCGCTTGCGATAGATGGCGTTGCGAAGTGCCAGCAGCAAGAAACCGAGCCCGATCATCAGCACGGTGATTCCGCCGATGTATTCAAACATTCCACTCACGCCACCCTTATCGTTTGGGTTCAGGAACCAATAGGCCCACCAGCCATCGAGAATTCCTCGGGTGACCGAAAACGCCAACCAAGCCAAGGGAAAAACGGCAACCCAGAGCGATGCCCGCAGACGCAACCTATAGGCGCCTGAAATCAAAACCCAGTCGAGCAAGATCAGCACAGCCGTCCATACGTGCATAATCTCGTTCGGAACCACCGGCCAGGCATAGCCCGCGTCTCGGATGTCGCCGGGGGAGTTGCGCAGCAACGCGTTGTAGACCACCGAAATCACGATCGCGTATGTGGTTGCCGAAACTCGGGCGATGGTGACCTGGCGCTTCTCTGCGACACCTTGCCAGCTGACCCAGCCGGTGTAGGCGAACATCACCCCGGCGATTAGAGTTCCCTGAATGCTGAAGTAGGCGAAGTATTCGGCGGGGCGGAAGAGGTTGTGGGCGAGGCGGTCGGTGACCTGCCAGACCACGCTGGACAAAATCGTGGCGGCAGCTAGCCAGCGCAGAATCGCGACGATGCGAGTTGAAGTCATGCCCCAAATCTAGTGGTCGCAGGTGTGGCCGCTGGGATTTTTTGCCTTCTGACCGAGGTTGTCCCTCACATGTTGATTGCGGGTCTAGATCTGGCTGCCGAGCCAAAGGGCACGGCCTTGGCCGTGATCGATTGGGCGATTGGCTCGGCCGCGTTGGCAGACCTCCAACTTGGCGTGACTGATTCGCAGATCTTGGCTGGGCTTGAGACCTATGAAAAACTTGGCATCGACTGTGCCCTCGGGTGGCCAATAGAGTTCGTGAAGTTCATGAATCGAAACCTGGCAGTCGCCGATGGGCTGGCCGACCAGGCCTTCGATGGAGGCATCGAGATGCGTCGCCGGTTGGCCTATCGCGAGACCGATCGGCATGTTCGCGCGGTCACCGGTCGCTGGCCGCTGAGCGTCTCAACCGATCGACTTGCTATGACCGCGATTCGTTGCGCCGGCCTGCTCTCGCAGATGCAGGTCGCGCAAGTTGCGGTCGACCGTGCCGGAACCGGCAGGGTTGTCGAGATTTATCCCGGAGCAAGCCTGCGTCTCTGGGGTTTTTCAACCGCCGGATACCGTGCCTCTGAGCAGATCCGCTCGGGTCTCGTGCGCGAACTCAAAGTAAAAGCGCCTTGGTTAGACCTCGCTGAATTCGAAGGCCTGATGGTTGAATCCTGCGACGCTTTCGACTCGGTGATTGCCGCACTGGCAGCACGTTCGGCTCACCTGGGGTTCTTCGAGGGGCCATCGCAAAATCAGCTCGAGCAGGCTCGACGCGAAGGTTGGGTGGCTCTGCCAAACTCAGAACTGAACGAACTCATCGGTCAAAGATAGGTGCAAGCATGGATTCACTAAATCGCCACGAAGACTATGGGCAAGAAGCGCTGGATGAGACCCATCTTCTGGCTGATCCGCTGGAGCAGTTCAAGCTCTGGTTGCTTGAGGCAGAAGCCGCCAAGATTTATGAGCCAAATGCCCTTGTTCTCGGCACTGTTGACTCGGCCAATCATCCCCGTTCTCGAACCGTATTGCTCAAGGGGGTCGACGACAGAGGTTTCTTTTTTGCCACCAACTATCTCTCGCGCAAGGGTGAGGCGGTTGCGATAAACCCAAATGTGAGTGCCGTCTTCGGCTGGTATTCGATGTATCGTCAGGTGCTTATCCAGGGAACAACCGAGAAGGTCGAAGCCTCTGAATCTGACCAGTATTTCGGTTCGCGACCGCACGATTCACAGGTGGCCGCTTGGTCTAGCCACCAATCGCAAACCATTGAAAATCGAGCAGCCCTGGATGCGCAGTTCGACAGCGCGCTCAAGAAGTTCGAGGGTGCCGAGGTTCCTCGGCCAGACTATTGGGGCGGCTATCGAATCATCCCGACCCGCATTGAGTTTTGGAAGGGGCGCTCTAATCGCATGCACGACCGAATCGAGTTCATTCGCGAGTTCGATGC
>Ga0213920_1001335_pt1 | contig 13843 bp, 14 predicted proteins | sample McNCre1117MG_FD_161054 | JGI IMG/M metagenome (GOLD analysis project Ga0213920, IMG submission 161054) | Freshwater microbial communities from McNutts Creek, Athens, Georgia, United States - 11-17 MG | ecosystem: Environmental > Aquatic > Freshwater > Creek | place: USA: Georgia | collected...
AAGTCACTTCGAGCAAGCCGCGAATTAGCGTCAATCAAAGGTTGGATGATCTGGGTGTTGATCTTGTCGCCAATATCAGGTTTTCCCGTAAGAGCAACCATGTCTTTAAAACTTGAGCCAGGCGGAATTGTTATTGGCGGGGCAAAATCATCGGAATCTGCATACTTATCTGAGACATACTTAATAAAGAGCATAAACAGCACGTAGTCCTTGTACTGAGTGGCATCCATACCGCCACGTAGCTCATCACAAGATGCCCATAAAGATGAATAAAGATCTGATTTTTTGATTGCCATGCTGATATTTTTTGTAATTATGGGATTGTTGATATTTGTTGATTAATTATGCCCCAATCACCAGCTTTTTATGTGTTTTATAACTAATTGTCTGAGCCTGATTCATCATTTTGACGAGTTGATTCATCAAGAGCCTGCTGAAGCTCATCAGGGTTCTCGAGATTTAACCTGCTCCCTACTTTTCTGCCGCGTGTTTTTGTACCGGTAAACATACCAATATGCCAGCCTATTTCTTCAAGACGCTGAAACATTAGGCTATTTGAGCGACGCTTTTCAATCTCATCATAGGTTTCTTCACCATGCTTGAAATTAGGGTTATTTTTACCGTAAAGTCTTGCCACTTTTTTATGAAATCCATGTAGGCGACACACTGTCGAACCACCTGCGCATAAGTTCTTGCACCTTTCACCTGTGTGCTTTGCTTTTGCTTTGCACTGCGCCACCCTTCCCGAGACTACATTTGGTAATGGCATACTTCTATCCTTGAGTAATAAAAACACCGTAATAAGGGGGTCTTGGACTCGTCTCTGAAAATAAAGGGGCGTACCTCATACAAAGAAGGTCAAAAAAGTGACGAAGTGACGAAAATGCTCGTGTTCCGTATTTATTTCTATATACATAAAAACACTCTCTAGAAGAAAAATACCCAACTTGCGTCACGAGCACCACTTTGTCACTCCAGAATCGGGTACATCATCTTTATCCCAGTTACTTAAAATACTAGCAACAACATAACCAGCACCAACTCCTAAACCAAGATGATTTACCTTCACTCCAAATTTACTGCCAGCGTTTGTTCTTTTTGATTCATAACCCAAAGTTTTAAGACGCCTTGATAATTTACCGGAGTCATTAATGTTACAAACCGCTTCTTCCTCGTTGCAAAAAGCTTGATAAAAACGCAATAAATCGGCTGACAACATACCCGAATCTGCATCACACCGAGTGCACTCCTCGCGCAGCCATCTTTCAAGTAAGTCTTGTGACTCAATATAACTACGCGTAAATGCAACAACCTCATTCGGTGGTGAAAGCCCTTCAGCATGGTACTTAACGGCACCTTGAATTAACCAGTTCAAAATCCCAGGGTACTCACTCTTCAGCGTGTCAATAAGGTTTTTATCCGCATTTGGTAAATTTGGATTTGGGTTTACCTCACCAGGACGATTCCACTTCATATCAAATGGTATGACATGCAATCTACCTTTTGTTGCATCATCCATGTGATCAACGCGCGGGGTGTGATTAGTCATTAGCCATAGTTTATGGGTAATTTCAAAAGTAATCGGATTTTCATGAAGCGCGCGAGCAGTCATCATGCCGCCGCCTGTGTGCCGCTTAACAATCGCAACATCTAATCTTTGCCCATCCTTACTTTCGCTACTGATGGCGCATCTTGAACCAGCCAACCTTCTTGCGCTTGGGCTTGCTTGCTCTGCACCTGAATCAAATTTTGAGCACATTAGTACTTCTGGAGAGATTGACTCCGAATAATCACCTGAAATGGCTTTAAAAGTATCGAGCAGTACGTTCTTCCCATTCGCACCAGAACCAATAGCAATAAACATTAAATGCTCATTCACCTTGCCAGTTAAACAATATCCAAGAACCTTCTGCAGGTATGTCGCTAAGTGTGGTCTTGGAGTTGACACCTGAAACTCATCATCTCTTGATTCAGGCGCTGCTGTAATTTCAGTTATGAATCTATGCCATCTATCAGGAGTTGCACTACTGTCATAGAAAACATGACTTCTTTTAAGAACAAAATCATTTTGAATATCAGGACGTAAAATGCCAGTTCTTAAGTCAATAACACCATTTTCAACCCCAAGAAGCCATGGGTCTTTATCAATCATTGATGAGCTAATGATGAATCTCCCATCACGCTGGGCTAAGTTAAGCATATTATCTAAACGGCTTTTATTTCTGCACTGCGTAGCCCAACCATCAATACTTTTTGCAACTTTATGTAGCTTGGCTCTAACGTCAGAATCGTTTGCCGCCAAAACATCTTTTTCATATTTTTTTGCTTGCTCTTTGTAGTGGTTTGCAACTAGTAGCAATTTTTTGTGTGTCTCAGCGAAACCAGCATCCAATTGCCAGCGGTTATTCAACCAAACCATCCACTGTTTACGTTCATGAATGTAGCGGATATCGCCACCAACTAGATTAAACAATAGTGCCACATTTCCGGCATCGGTATGATCAACTTCTTCAAGCAATTGTTTAAGTATGTCAGAAGTAATATCTTGCGCCCCCGCAAAGACGGTACTACTCTCATCTGCGTATCGACGTGCTCTGTCTAGAACTACATCTTCATCTAAATGATCCTCATAATGCTCTGTATTTGCCGCTAAGCACATACTTTCTATAGCGTTTTGATCAAATCCTTTTCGACGCAAGTGACCTGCGTAAGAAAGCATATGTTCCTCACGCCCATCACCATCCTTTAATTTTTTCACAGGCCAACCTTTCCAGCCCAGCCCAGTAGACAAGTGATCAAGCAATACAGTTGAGGTTGTTTTTAATTTATTTCTTGGACTAGTCTTGGTAGATTGATTTTTGATTGATTTCCACAAGCTAGCTAATTTATTGATTTCATGAGTAACCTCAGACACACCACTTCCGCCAAGACTAAAACCTGTAACGGTAACCCATTTGCTGCTGGCACAAAATAACTCATCTTTACCGCCAAGAGGGTTTGGACAGCTAATCTGTTCAACTGGATTTTTTGATAAAACGAACATTCTCAGCCCTTTACCGCTTGGGCTCTCCTCAATATATGGCGAGTCAAGACGTTCATGTGTTAACGTTACCTCAGATAGCCTTGGATTATTGTGCTTATTTTTTAAATCCAAAGAATCGTAATCAAGCGCAATAACGTAATGACCATCATCAGTCATGGCTGGTAAAACAAACCCAATGCCAGAGTGCCCTCTTATCTTTGCCTGATAAATAGCACCCTCAAATGACATCCATTGATGGGACTTCTGCCATTGATTACCAGTACCATCTCTACCAAATGGAAACTTATCAAACTTGCCATCAGAATTAATTGGACCAGCTTTCCAGGTAATGAATGCATCTATGTTCTTTATTTCATCTGGCAATACGGTAGATATATTTTGATCAAGATATGCTAACGGCTGATTGTGAAGGTGAACTGACTTAGTCATTTACTTCACCGCCATCCTGAGCATAAGCAAGTTTCAGTGACTGAAGAACAATATCAACTGATGGTATGTTTTCACCACAATCTCGCAACACATCCATCATTGCACCCTCATGGGTAGCCAGATCAACATTTAAAGCTTGGAAGTAACGTCCGTTGCTCATTAACTGCTCATCAATTATGACCCCCTTATAACCTGCATTAATGATTCCAATTGCAATCATCATTAACGGTGAAAAACCATCAAAATGTTCAATACCGTCAGGATCAACAATATGCATGACATCACCACGATCCCAATAAAAAACCAAACTATCACTCATAGTGACCTCCAGATAATAAGTGCTCAAGATCTGAGACTCGCCAATGGAGACGGCCATTAATTCGAACTGGCTTGATTGGTCCGCAATCCATCGATGCCCATTTGCGGAGTGTTTGTGGTTTGCGGTTTATTACATTAGCCGCTTGGTGTGTAGGAATCACACTCGGCAAGTCGTTATTTTTGATATTCATTCTTTCACCATTAAAGTCAAAACCAATGATGAAATTTTAGAGAAATTACTACTTTCTTCTACGTTGAGAGATTTTTATAAGTGTATGTTTTAATTGATTATTATTGATTATTGTCAACAATTTCATTAGTTCTCAGTTTCTCAGTTTTTTTAATGCTTATTGGGTGATCTTTTTACACGTTTGTACCATCTATCTTTGGTTAACAATTCAGCCCGTATGGTTCCAGCACTGAGAACCCCACCACTTGAACCAAGTATCCCCATGACCTCAAGTTCAACAGCAATCTTTTTGGCTAAAACATCTTGAGTTAAGTTATGTGTTGTGGGTGCCTCATCGATAATGCGTAAGGCTATTTCCCGACCTATCTTGACGTAGTCAATTTGCGCACCCGTCATGTTGTAACCATCAATATAAATACGCTTAAACTCATCAGGAACTCTGACGCTTATAGACTCAAGATACCACTTAACGAACTTTGGAAGCGAAACAAGTATCTGCTGAGGCTCGGGAGTATATGGCCCTCGAACGTTCACCCAATCGACTGATTTAGATAATATTTGCTCATGGGCTATAGATAACCTACGGTGATAGTTGGCATCATGATCAGAATCCATCCCCTGACCCGGCACATAATTATTGGGGCATAAATCCTGGGCTAAAAGTAAAGCATTCCATAGCGATACCTCTGGCAATTTAGACCAGTACGCCCAGTCTGGTTGAATTAGTTTGTTCATTACTGTGCCCTTCATGCACACCTTCATTGCGAACACCCGCCAACCGAGTGAAGGTGCTCGGCTTTCCCTCCGTCGAGGTAGGCAGGTGTATCTAGTTACGCAACTAACCGAAGCTTCTGATCAGAATCAACCGGTTGCACGATTTCAGCTTGCTGCAATATAAAATTTTCAATCTTGGTGTGCCACACGCGCAGCAAATCAATTGGTCTTCTTCTGTAATGGCGCTCTGCAATAGCTGTAGGCTTGTGCCCCATTATCTGCGCACTAATACCAGCTGGACATTCAACCCATTCAGCAAGCGTCCCAAATGAACGACGCAATCCATGTATTGAAAGCGGAGGCAAATCTGCATGCTCCAAAGCACTATTATGAGCTTTTCTAGGCTCTACTATTCGACCAGACTTAGCTGATAAGCTACTGAAGACGTACGCATTTACTCGAGGTAACTGATTTAGTAAGGATGCAACATAGGGTGTTATTGGTATTTGGCGCTGCCCCTCAATTTTGGCTTTTAGCGTTGCTACTTTCCACTGCAAATCGACATCGTCCCACTTTAGAGTTGCTAACTCATTACGCCTTGCACCTGTGAGCAAAAGAATTTGAAGATATGCTGAAAGCACAGGGTTACTCATCTTCTTAACGGCATCAAACCATAAAGCAAGTTGCTCAACTTGCAAACAATCGTTCTTTGCCCTTTTAGCAGGTAGCTCACGAGCCAACCTATCACACGATGTTATATCCGCTAAACCCTTATATTTAGTCTGGTCACCCGACCAAGTTAGAAAGGCTTTAAGCGCAGATAAAGCAATCCTGGTGCGTGCTGGGCGCTTCGTAGATTCAAGTCTTACCCAAGCATATACTTCATCACGAGTGATTTTAGATAAAGGCTTCAAGAGAACCGAGCGCAGAATGCCTGGCTGCTTAATATTCGAATCACCTGATTTTCTACCCCTGTTGATAGGTTCACCACCCTTTCTAACCATTTCAACATGATCTTGATAATGCCTAGCCCCCCAGCTCTTTTTTTTAGCCTTAAGATACTCTTCCCAAATATCAAGAGCGGGCACTGCTTTTAACTGATTAGCTATTGAACGCTCCCTTAACTCAGCACGCTGCTCACGTGGATCAATGCCCTGATCCGTTAATACCTTAAGGCGACGTGCTTCAGCCTGCGCTTGAGCAATAGACCATGAATTAACCCCACCAATAGTCATCCTGAGAGTTTTACCATTGAACCAAGTTTCAAAGATAAAAGCCTTATTACCTGACTGTGTAACTCGCACCCCAAGATTTGGGGTCTTTACGTCCCAAAATATAGTTTGAGACCTACCTGGCTCAGCTTTAAGTGCTGCAATCTTGTTTACTGAAAAGTTGTTTTTAGTTGCTTGCAAGACAATTCCATGTAGTGGTTATGTAGGGGAATTATATCAATGTTAATCATTGCAAGGGAATACATAAAAGTTATAAAAACCTATATAAAATAATGGTTACAGGCATATCATCAACATCAATCAACATATATCAATATCTAGGAATAATGAGGTTTTCCTTTCTCATAACCCGAAGGTCGAAGGTTCAAATCCTTCTCCCGCAACCAGTATTTATAAGGCTTCTAAGGCAATTGTCTTTGAAGCCTTTTTGCTTTTAATGCCGAATGTAACCGCTGTGTAAGACAATTAGCACGATTAGGTGTGATAGCTTGTGCCTTTGCGTAGTATGTTGCATCAGCTTGGTCAGTCTTACCTTACTTTGCCATACGACCCTATAAACATTGGGCTAGTCACTAGCTATTGGATATTGGGACTGCCACAAACAAGCTATCACATTAGCATTCTAGAGGTCTTTAGGCCAATCCCAAGAATCATATTGCTCAAAGATACGCTTTAATTCAGCTGGGGCTAAGTTATCAGTCATGTGAGTACGATATTCATATTTTTTGCCCATGCTTAAGCCGCTAAATTGCTGAGGTTTAAATGGGTCAAAAGATTTTTCTTTAAAAGGTTTTACGGTTTGAATATCCGTATTAATAGTTTTTAACCAAGATACACAAATAACAGATGCCCCAGTTTGTTGAATAAACTCTTTGCCTGCTACCAAGGAGTGTCCTTGGGTACAGATGTCATCAATGAGTAAAACGGTTTTACCCTGTTTTAGGGGGGATCGAGCGTAAACACTATCTTCGCTTTTATGGGGAGTTTTATTGAGATGAATCGTGTTTAATTGGTTAGATATATCAACGCTTCCTCCCTGTACCCTCGCCTTCTGGGACTTAACAGCACTTTTATGACGAATAAGCAAATCAGGAATTGCGGGAGTTCTAAAGCATTTCCCAAAAATATTCATTGGGAGAATCATCACATTACTACTCACCCCCTGTTTATGACCCGGATAAGTAGTTATGTAGTCAATTCTTGAATGAAGGCCACTAAAATATAGGCTTGATACTAGTGCCCCAACCCAGAAATCTGGGTGACCCAAACCATGTTTTGCAGTTGCTTTTGCATCAGAAGAGTAAAGGGTGTATTGACTTAGCATTGTGCTGAATGGTGCTAATGCGTAAAACTCAAATTCGTCATCTTTAAGAGCAAAACACCAAAGATGTTCTCTTAAACAAAATATATCAATATATTTAGCAACGTCTGAAGGTTTATCAAACTCAAACCCATAATCTGTTTTATTTGCGTACCATGTAGCCCTAAGAAATAACAGTTTTCCATTTACAGCAGTAAACGTATCGTTATCGCTTGCACCAACATATATAACCGAATTGGGTTCCCACCCCATGCGTGTTAAAACATATTGCGTTGACTCAGCTTTGGGTTTCTTGGGTATGCTTGGGTCATCACTTGTACAAATGTAATGAAATTTACCCCAATATTGAGTTAGATAATCTTTAAGTGGGACTTCTTTGCCGCCTGTTGTAACTGTGAATTTTCTATTTGTAAAAACAACGAAATCGATGTTTTTTAATCTAAGAAATTTTACTAACTTGGTTACTTCCAAAAAAATATCGTGGTCAAAATTTTCTTTAGAGAGAATCGTATCTTCAACGCTTAGAATAACTCCAGATAGAGTGGCCATATTTATTAAATATCTAAAATAACTTGCATTGGAATATTCTTTTTGGGTGCCGTTACTGCCCGAACAACTTCAACCACAAGTTCTTTATTATTGGGTACAAGATACGATACAGCTGAATAATTTTGCTCTGAATAAGCCAATTCTGGGCGAAGTTCATATGTTTTAGGCAAATAAATATTAATTATTTTTTTTCCATATTTATCTGCAAAATTTACTGTATGAGCTGTCCCACTTTTAATTTGCCACTCAATTGGCATAAGGGCTCTAGATAAAGCTGCCTGCAATCTATTTCTACGAATAAAGTTTTCTGAACTATATCTTTGGTGTGGCAAGTACTCAGTCAATATTGCCCCTCCACTACTTATGATTGATGACCGTAAACTCTCGGACCCTGCAGGATAGTTTGTATAAATGCCTGTACCTAAAATGGCAATCGTAGGAATTCCATAGCGTATAGATTCTTGATGAACTATTTGGTCTATCCCTGATGCAAGGCCACTAATAGTTGGAAAATCTAATTTTGCTAAGGAAGCAACTGCATATTTTGCCAAGAACTCTCCATCCTTTGATGGGCTTCTAGTCCCGACAATTCCGATTGAATTTCTATTTAATAGTGCTAAATTTCCTTGCACAAAAATCCATTGAGGAGCATCTGGAATAGTAATTAAATTTTCAGGGAAATTAGGTTCTCCATTAAAAATTATTCGTACTCCTAACTTAGCTAAGTTATTGAGCTCTTGTTGAGCTTTAAGCTTTAATTCATTTAAATAACTTACCCAATCTATATCAGCCGTTAAGCTAATTCTTATTTTTAGGGCTTCTTCTAGGTGACTCTTATTTTCTAAAGAATCGTCTAATAATGGAGTAAAACGTTTGCCTTCTGCCGCATATCGATAAAGCGACCAGTATCCAACACCTTTAATGCTTGATAAAGCTAAAAAAGAGTTTCTTTCATCATCGAAATTTATGTGGATATTGGGAACCATGCCTAAGGTCTGTCAACTTGATATGTATTACATATTAAACTAACGCATCAGGATAGCGGCACATCTTTAATTTATCGCAAGAAAAGTTGCTATGGCTTGGAATAATGTTGCAACTGAAGCTGCTATCGCTGCGTATTTGTTCCAACGAGACTGCTTTCTCAGCATCTCTACTACATCATTGCCGTCTACATCAATTAATACAGCATTTTGAAAGCCTTCTGAATCAAGGGCATCATTCGGTTTAGCCCTAGATATTGCTGATTTAACCCAGAAAATAGCAGACAAAATCCCGAAAGAAATTGATAAAAATGTAATTAACTTCAGCAATATCATCACCTAATAATTAAAAAAATACTGGTCTATGTTTCTACGTAATAATTAGAAGCTTAATATACAGATTTAAAAGTAGTTTTTGTTGAGAAATTTCTCACAAGAAATTCTCATAATGCTTAAGACTAGCACTTATTAGAAGCAGTGTTTGTTGCGAAATTGATTTACTTTTTACTCAAGTCAATTTCAACTAGTCTTATTAGTTCGCACATAGCAATACCAAGAGCTTTTGACAGCTTGAATGCTGTATTTAGTGATGCTTCTTTTTGACCAAGTTCAATAGAACTAATAAAGGTCCTTCGTAACTCTGATTCAAAGGCTAGCTGTTCTTGTGTCAGCTTTTTTTCTAACCTTAGTTTTCTTATAACGCTACCAAAAGCTACCGAGAGTTCCATTTTTTCCCCTGATTAGAGGGGAATTGTTTTATTTTGACTTAAATAAGTCTTCCTACTATAGTAGGAATATGGGTGGTTACGTATTTACATAGACCAATCTATTGAGCATAAATAAGGAAATAATTATGGGTTTTAAAAAACTATATATTTGGATGTTCGGTACTTATTTAATATATGGATTAATGGTGAGCAATGCTCAGGCCAATGATTATTTCAATGCTACAGACAAAGTAACTATTACATCTACAGAGGAGTTAATAGGCCCAGATGGATTGAATACAACTTGCTCAGGTATTGCGTGGTTGTATTTTCGAGAAAGAACTGCTCTTGGCGGTGGACCTATCCTGACAAACGGTTCAGGACATAGTAGAGAATATTTTTCAAATAATGAGGAATGGGCAAATGTGAAGTTCATTGATTGGACGGATGACACACTTAACTTTTTATTGGGTGCCATTGACAGATGTGTGAGCGACAATAGCCCTTTAAAGAGATTTGGAAGAGTCTTTGATAAAAATAGTCAAAATAATCCATCCTATGAAATGTCACCATCTGACGCTAAAAATATGTTTAAACAAATATATTCAATAGCAGAAAATACAAGAAAATATCAATCCCAACAAGTTGAAAATTTACGCTTAAAGAAAGAGCAACAATTTCAGCTAGAGCAAAATATTAAATCTGGGGCAGTAGATGTTACAAATGTTCAGGAGGCTGCAGTTAAGTTTAAAGCAGCAGATGCATATCAATTAGTTTCTTCTCCAATGGTTAAACCTGACGGGAAGAATTATCAACTTAGTGGCTTCCTTGAAAAATTCAAAGATACAAGCTTCATTGCTAGCACCTACCCTTTATCAGCAATTAGCTCAGCTCCATACAACACAAGATTTATAGTGCTAGTCCCTCAAGCAATGATGAGTAAGTATCAGAGCTCTTCACGAGTAGGTGGTCGCATTAATATGATAGGAAGATATGTTGGCAATAGAAATGTAACTTTAGTAACAAATGCCACTGTAACTGTGCCGGTATTCGATATGCTTTACTTAGAATGAGACTTAAAAGTGTCCAATAAGACCACTAAGAAAGAATCTGATAACTTTGAAAAGGCTAAGCAAGGTTGGTTGTCTAGAATCCAGAATAAAACATGGACTACATTAACTTATGAGAGAGAGTTAGAAATTGACTCTAAGGTTAATAAAATCATGACTCCAGAATACATAGCCTCATGGGGTAAAACTGAAGATGTTCCATCTAAGGTGCAGAATTAATTCAAAGTTCTAGAGCCAGTAGTATTTAATCTGGACCTATAGATGGTATATCTTACTAGTTCACAAAATTTGTGATTTGCTCACATTTCTAAACGTTACTTCATTTTTATAAATAATTGAATTCTTCAATGAAAACGTGCTTTTCTCCCATTTTTAGGGATTACATGTCCCAATATTTGACCCCATATTTTTTCTGAAGTGGGCTCCCATTTTTTAAATGCATTTGCTTGAAAATTATTTAAATACTGCCCTATTGCTTGATTAATAGGAGTCCATGTAATGGCAAACAGTGAGCACCCTCCCCGCTGATTACCTCCTCTTTTAGTCATATAAATAAAGCCATGAGTTATTAATTCTTTAAAGGCTTTAGTTGCTGTGTTTTTTGAAAAACCTCTATGCCTGAGCACATTAGGGGATATCCAAATAGATCCATTGTTATTGCCGTTGTAATGAGAGACCAACTCAATAAGCATAGCTCTTGCTGAGAAACTCAAATCTATATATGCCCTTGTACTAATAAGTTCTAAACTAAGCATCACAAAAGGTTCAGTTTGTTTTTTTCGTTTGACTGACCGAGATGAGCTACCCTTTTCTAATTTATCCTCAGCCATGGCTAACTCCTTGCGTTAGTAGCACAATAATTTCTGATACAGGCCACAAAAGTCTTCCACCTACTTTTATTGGTTTAACTCCATAACAATGACCAGTTAGGCAATAATTTTTTCTTAAGGTATTAGTTGAGCGGGAAATTGACTTAGCAAACTCCTCCGTTGAAAGAAAATCCTTTCGACCATTTGTCATTTGATGTAATGCTTGTAATGTATGCAAGATGAATACTCCTATATATAACAGCGTAAAGTGCTGTCTAGGTATGTATTAAATACACTACATTTACCTACGTCTCTCTGTTTATTTAGCCTCAATTAAACAGATAAATCAGAATTTATTTTTTAACTTTAAAAATTAACCTATTAATTTCCTCATTGTTATATTTTGAATTCATGTACCAAATGCAAAATTCCTGTTTACCCATAGGGGCTCTAATAGCTGTTCTCCCCTTTGCATTTAGGGATTCAATTGCTGAAGGGGATTTGGACAATTTCTTGCCAGCTAATGAATAAATTCCATCAACATCCTTATGTCTAGTAGTTAAGGCGTTAGGGAATTCCTTTTTAAAAGAGCACAAATAGTATGCCTCCCACATTTCGGCTCGTTTTAATCTATTCCCAGATTTTTTTACCCAAGGAGCTTTTCCTTCTAAATAACGTTCAACTCCCCCTACTACGTAAGATAGAGACTCAAGATTGATTGGGGCGTGACTTGAAGTTGGCAATCTATACTTTGCCCAAGCGATAAAATCTTTTAATAAAGCATCTTGCTTCATGCCATCATCAACCCAGTCCCATCCAAAAGCTATGGCTAATTCATCGAATTCTGAATTATTCATTTAGCACCCACAAGCCTTAATGAGGGTAAGTTTTGCTCAGGTCTAAAGTCGACCTCAGCTTGTTCTAATATCCAAGCCTCATACTTGGTATGCCAGATTGCAAGCAAATCAAGTGGCCTACTAACGTAATGGCGCTCAGCAGTTGCACTTTGTTTATGGCCTACAATTTGGCTACAAACTCCTTTTGGCATTTCAGTCCATTCGACTAAAGATAAAAAGGTTCTTTTTAAAGCATGGATACTCACATGTGGAATTTCAGCCAACTCCAAAACTCTTTGATGAGCCACACTTGGGTCTTTATATCTACCATCCTTTGATTTAAGGCTGCTAAAAACCCATTCATTTTGTCTAGGTAATTGACTAATTAATTTCTTTAGATATGGGGTTAATGGAATTTTTCGCCCCTGCATCTCCACTTTATCTTTTAGCCATATAGCATTCCATTGAAAGTCTATATCTGCCCAGCGTAAATTTGCCATTTCTTCACGTCTAGCGCCTGTTAAAACAAGCGCTTGAAGATAAACCTTGGCAACTAAGCTATTTAATGAAATAACAGCCTTGAACCAAGCCTTAAGATGTCCTCGCTGTAAGACATCGAATTTTTTACTTTTTCTACTTGGAACCTCATCCCTAAGTTCTTTATTTTCAATAATTCCTACATCTATCAACTTAGCATATTCAGGCCTAGTAGCGCACCATCTCCAAAATGCTCTAAACATTTCAAAGCCTTGTCTCGCATTATTTGCTCTTACCTCAGCTTCACGTTTTTGCCAATTGGAAAGAAGTTCCACATTGATATCTGATATTCGGATTAGCATTAATGGGTATAGAACTCCCTGCCTTGATACTCCTTTCCCCCTCTTTTTTGCTTCGCCACCAGCCTGAGATAGATTGATATGGTCGATTAAGTGCCGATTACCCCATTTTTTGCCTCTTTCAATATGCTCACGTGTCATTTTGTCTTTTTGATAGTTGATATAAACATGCCATGCATCACCAACAAGAAGACTTTTTCTGTGTAAGTCAGCTTTCTTATTTTCAGCTTGTTGCCTTTGAGCTTCAGCGAGAGCTCTAGGGTCTATTCCTTGGTCTGTTAAAGACTTTAGTCTAGTAGCTTCTGTTTGTGCTTTTGATACTGTCCACGTGCGAATGTCTCCGATGGTTATCCTCAAAGTATCGCCATGTAATTTAGTTTGAAAGACATATGATTTAGCTCCACTTTTTGTGGTTCTAAGTCCTAATCCAACTGTTTTAGCATCCCAAATAATTGACTGTTGCTTTCCGCTAGGGCACTTATAACTGTCAACACGACTTGCTGTGAAATTCTCTTTATTCCGCATAATTCTTTATGTAACCACTGTGTAACCCAATATTGGTAATATACAGTAATGGCAATCAACAACTGAACATGTATAAAAATGCCTTAAACCCATGTATTTAAAGGGTTTAACGGATTTAATAAATTTAAGGAATGCTAAGGAAATATTTATTTAATCGGGCTCATAACCCGAAGGTCGTAGGTTCAAATCCTACTCCCGCAACCAAATATTAAATTAAGCCCTTCATGAATTTGAAGGGCTTTTTTTATTGCTTCAATTATTTGGCATACTTAGAACTTATT
>Ga0213920_1001336_pt1 | contig 13829 bp, 10 predicted proteins | sample McNCre1117MG_FD_161054 | JGI IMG/M metagenome (GOLD analysis project Ga0213920, IMG submission 161054) | Freshwater microbial communities from McNutts Creek, Athens, Georgia, United States - 11-17 MG | ecosystem: Environmental > Aquatic > Freshwater > Creek | place: USA: Georgia | collected...
GCTTCCCCGATGACTTTGCCAACCTAGTTGCCCTGGTGCGCGAACTTCCACCGCTGCACCAGCAGACCACAAAGGTTCGGCGCTTCGCTTTTCACAGGGAAACCAACACCATTTACCTATACCGCGTGCCAATTAAGTACCTGGGCCGCGCCTGGGATCCGGTTGAGGAAATCATGCGCGTTGAGAGCTATGTGATTGAGGCCGCCGCAGAGATGGTTGGCAAGGATCCTCGAGACTTCTTAGACCCGGCTAACTAGCGAACCAGCACCGATAACCAACCGCCGCTGTTGCGGTAGTCGATTAGCGGAATGGCGGTTAGTAGCCAATTGAAATCCGCAATGAGCGTACTCGCCAGCGGCTTTGCCGCAGCCACCGAAACCACTGTTCCCGGCTTCACGGTTACCACGGCACTGCCGAGCTGCGGAACCGTAATTCTCGTGATGCCGCCATCGGTGAGGTTTGTGACGCTTGCCACAACCGGTGTATGCCCGGGGTTGGCTATAGAGAGCTTGCTAATTGCCGATTTTGCCGAGGTGATTACCAGTGGGCCAACGTTTGGCGCAACGGCACTGAGCCAGGCGAAATCGGTATTTGGCGTGTTAGCCAGATTGGTGCGGCTGAGCCTAACGGCTGCCATAACCGGTTGGTCCGCAACCACAAACACCGCATAGTTGCCGTCTTTCAGGCCGGTGAGTGGAATGTTGGCCGTACTGCCGGCCGTAATTTGCTGCTGCGCCACAGTGCCTGTGCTCTTTGGGTCGGTTCCAATCACCTGCACGGTTACGGTTGCGTCCTTCGCCCCGGGCACAAAAACCTGGGCGGCTGGAGTGAGGTCTGCGTAGTCGGCATTGCCCGAAATCAGCGTGGTTGCGTCCTTGGTTCCTCGCTTGAACAGGCCGGGAATAACCAGGTTGTGGTTAGCCGGCACCGATGGCGACACGAGGTCGGCTCCGGCGGCGAGTGTGCCACGCACCGTGCGTTCCTGAATCCAGGTTGCAAGCGGGGCTCCCGCACTTGTGACGTGCACCGCGAGACTGCCCTGAACGGGAGCGAAGGCTGCAAGCGGTAGAACCACCGTGCGGTTTGCCGAAACCGAAATGCCGCTTAGCCCGGCGCCTTCGATCTGCCCCTGCTCGCCAAAAATCTGAAGGTTCACCGTTGCATCGGTTGCCGTTGGGTTTGCCAAAACCAGCAGTGCCTCGCGGCCAACCGCACTGCTTGCCCCAACCAACCAACTTTCGGCACTCGGGGTTTGGCAATTTGCACCGATGGCACCGAGCACGCCGCGAGTGTTGGAAACCTGGTACGACTGGGCGGTTAGCAGTGCGCTCGACTGCACGGCCGAACCCGCGGAATCTGCCACTGTGATGGCGACGGCGTTAACGCTGGCCAGATTGCCCACGCGGTTAGAGGTATCGGTTGCATTTCCGCGGCTGGCGGCAGGCCCGGTGAGCGCCAGAGTTTTGAGGCTTACCCCGGCCGGTAGGTTACTCGAGTAATCGGCAACGGCGGTGCCGATCCTTTGGAAGGCCGAGACATTGGTGCCGCTGGCACCACCCGTTGCAAAGACAGAACCGGGGCAAACGAGCGTGAGTTCCTTGGCCTTCACCTTTGTGAGGGTGGAGCCGGCTTTATCGCCCACCAGCATAAACGGCGAGCCACCCAGGGTCTGGCTGCCGAAGATTACGGCAGCTGTGGCGGCAACTGCAACGATGGTTGAAACGATGCGCTTAATCATCAAAATTCATCGCCTTCCGAGCCGGCCGTGAAGGCATCCAGATGGCTATCGGTGTCGCGGGCATCGGTGCGCCTGCGGCGACGAGTTGGAACCGCTAACAGCGCGAACAGTGCGAAGGTCGCAACCTGGACCTGCTTTGTAATAGACCACTCCCAGGCCACGCTGCGAGTGGAGAACTTGGAGGCGCGCACCTGCCAAAGCCGCCCAAACTGTGTGCTTCCTACGGCATCCAGCTGCGAAACCGTGTCGAGAGCTGCACCGGTGTTGGCCGCGTTTGCGCCATTTGGCACCAGAACGTAATCCACCCCGAAATGGCGCAAACCAGCATCCAGGTTGGAGCCATTTGCGGCCACCAGATTTGCCGCCAGCTTTGCCAGGCGTGAGTAACGGCTGTCGGTACCGATTCGCTCTGGCAGGGTTGCCTGATACGCGGTGCTCAAATCGGTGAGGGTAATGCCGGCACCGCGAACCAGGGTGACACTCACCGGCAGCGTTGCCGAACTTGCCTGCTGCGGGCGGATCACAAGGGTAAGCGTGTTTGGGTTTTGCTCGGCCTGAGCCGTTGCCAGGGCCGGCAGTAGAGCGCCGTTGCTAAAGCTAAGAGCAGGCACTGCAAGCACAAACTGGGCGCCTAGGGCAATGGCAACCAGCCAGTTAACTAGCAACCCACCGATGCGCGCAACTCGTGGGGCGTGCTCTAGAGCAAGTACCAGCAGTACGGCCGCCAGCAGGCCCGCCAAGCCCAGCAGGGCAAGCGGTGAGCCGAGGCTTGCGCCTTCGGTCTTACCGCCATCCAGCAGGCTGTGCTGCCAGAAGAGCACGCGGTTGAAAACTAGCGCCGATGCCAAGGCTGCAAGCAGCGCCAGCCAAAGCCACATTGCGTTGAGCGCCCGCCTACCCAAAACGGCGAGCAGACCAACTACCAGCGGAACCAGGGTTAGATAGGCGCCGACGGTGGCGTATGGAGCGTTCCAATAGCCGCCGAGTAGTAGCTGAACTAGGCTCTGCTGGCGGTTGGCAACCGGCACTCCGGGGTCTTGGAAAAGTTGCAGCGGGTGCGCCGCACCAATCACCAGATACTGCGCCATCGGTGCCCAAAGCACAATAAGCGGCACCGGCACCCACATCAGGTAGCCGATGCGCTTGAAGCGGTAAATGGCCAACACGGCGATCACTGCTGCAACCAGCGGAGTAAGGCTAGGCGCACCTGCCGAAATGGCCGCAGCGGTGAGCCCCGCAAAACCAACCCAACTCCAGGTTTGGATGCTGCGCGTTTCGCTGGCGCCAAATTTCAGGATTCGCGCCAACGCAAAACCAAACAGCGGTAGCAGCAGCAGGGCAACAAGCGTGCCTCCGCGACCCTCAACCTGCGCGGCCGTTAGCGCCGGCCAAAATGCGTAAATAACCGCTCCGATGGTTACCACCGAGGTACGGCGCGAAACCAGGCTAAGGAAGCGGAAGGCAGTGGCAAACGCAATTGGCTTGGCCAGCAGGAACAGTAGCGAAACCGCGAGCGATGGCGCCCAGAAGGTTGCCGCCGACAGAGCAAACCAAACCCAGTTGATTGGGTCGCTTGGGGCAGCGAGGCCAAATCCGAGGCGCTGCCAGGAGGCGCCCGCAGAGTTGAACACCTGTGCCAAGCTCTGAGGAAGCGGCAACATCGCGCCGCCGGTGAGCGCAACATCGGTTGACCAGAATCGCCACGATGCCACGCCAACTGCAACCATCAGCCAAAACTGGAAGCCACCGAATCTGGCGGCATCGTTGGACACCGCGATGTTGGCCTCGGCGATTGCAGCCGGTTGGTCAACCACAGATCTGCGGGCTTGCTGCACCTCATCGGTGGTTGCAAACAGCCCACGCAACGACGCCATTGTGCCGCGAACTGGGCGCTCCATGCCGGCCCTGCGCGCCAGCAGCACACCAAAGAATACGAACCACCAGAACGCGGCTCCAAGTGCACTAGGGATGCGCTCGGGCGCCTTGCGCAGAACCTGCCAAACCGAGTAACAGAGCGCGAGTGCGGGTGCGAACAGCCCCAAAACCACAACCTGCCACCACGGGGCAAAGGCCGAGAACACCTGAAGTTGCACCTTGCGGGCTTCGAAGCGCGAGTGCGAAGAAAGCGAGTGGGGCAGGCTTGCTCCGGCCAGGTCGATCTTGGCCAGCGGGGCCGCAACCACACGGTGGCCGCTGAGGCGCATGGCGATGGCCAACTCGTAGTCTGCTGCAAGCGGAAGGCTTGCGCTATCGAATGCGCCGTCGGCCTCTAGCGCGTCATACCTGATGAGCGAGCCCAGACGGTTGGCTGCCAGCAGCTCTTCGCGGTGATCGTGCTGGCCCTGATCTAGCTGGTGTTCCGCGATTGCAACCGGCGACCAAGCCCAGTTTAGGGTTAGGCCGTAGTCTGCGAGTTCACGGGATTTCGCGGCGTCACGAAGCAACTTCGGCGCAATCCAGGTTGCCGAAGGAGACTTCTCGCCAACGGTAACTAGCTGGGCAAGCGCATCGGTGGCGGGGTGCGAACGGGAATTCAGGAGCCAAAGCCAAACATCGGCCGCCGGCTCCACCTGCTGTTCAAACTTGGAAAGGGCGTCGGCAATGTTTTCGCCAAAAACCACGTAGTCGGGTTTTAGTGATTGCGCTTCGAGTAGCGCAGAAACGGCGTCGGCAGAATCGCCTTCAACCAAGGTAACTAGTGCAGCGACAGCCACGGGCTATCTTTTTCGCGAAGTTAGGCGCGCTTCTTGAGCTTGCGGCGCTCGCGCTCGGAAAGGCCGCCCCAAATACCAAAGCGCTCGTCGTTCTCAAGTGCGTACTCGAGGCACTGTGCTTTTACATCGCAGCCTGCACAGATGCGCTTGGCGTCGCGAGTGGAGCCACCCTTCTCAGGGAAGAATGCCTCTGGGTCGGTCTGGGCGCAGAGTGCGTCTGCCTGCCAAGCCAGTGGGTCGGTTGCGGGGTCGCTGTAGGCACCGGCGATGCCCAGGAGAGCTGGGTCAATGAACCAGTTCTCGGGGACTCGGTTACGAGTTTCCATTTTGCGACCTTTCAGGCAACCAATCAGTTGCATGCATGTAATTACACCGTTGTTATTCCGATGTAGTCAAGTTGAGGTTAGCCAATACAGCCCCTATTTGGCAAGTCGTTGCCAAACCGTAACAAGGTGAGGTGTTTGTCTCTTCCTTTAGCATTGAGTCATGAGCATTCTGGTTACCGGCGGCGCCGGCTACATTGGGTCCCACGTAGTTCGCCTTTTGCAGCAGCAGGGCACCGATGTAGTTGTGGTGGACAACCTCACCAGTGGCCTACGCGAGCGAGTGCCGGGCATCAAGATTGTCGAGCTGGATCTCTCAGCCCCACATGCCCAATCGGTGCTTGAAGCCACCATCCAAGAACACGGTGTAACCGGAGTCATTCACTTTGCCGCCCAGAAACAGGTTGGCGTCTCAGTTGCCGAGCCAGAGTTTTACTACGAGCAAAACATCACGGGCATGAATCAGTTGCTGAAGGCCATGCGCGCAACCGGCGTGAAGGAGCTGGTGTTTAGCTCTTCCGCCGCCACCTACGGCATGCCTGATGTCGAGCTGGTAACCGAAGACACCGTGTGCCAACCGATCAACCCTTACGGCGAAACCAAGCTCATCGGTGAGTGGATGAACCGCAACGCCGCCAAGGCGTGGGGCCTGCGCGTAGCGAATCTGCGATACTTCAACGTTGCAGGAACCGGCTGGGCGGATCTGGCCGACACCGCAGTCATGAACCTGGTTCCAATCGTCTTCGATGCCATGGCGGCGGGCCGGAAGCCGATGGTTTTTGGCGCTGATTACCCAACCCCGGATGGCAGTTGCATCCGAGACTACGTGCACGTACTCGACCTAGCCGAAGCCCACCTTTCAGCACTGGCATACCTAAAGAACGAGACCCGCGCCTACGATGTGTTCAACGTGGGAACCGGCAGCGGCTCGAGCGTCTTTGAGGTTCTGGAAGAAATCCGCAAGGTTTCGGGCGTTGACTTCGAGATTGATGTGGTCGAACGCCGCGCAGGCGATCCACCGGCTCTCACCGCCGATGTCTCGCGCATCAACAGCGAATTGGGATGGACCGCCAAGCACGGTCTAACTGAGATTGTTACCAGCGCCTGGGAAGCGTTTGCCGCTAAAAAGTAGCGATAAACGCCACGGCAGATTCGCCGAGGCTCTCAAGCCTAATTTGGGTGCCGTCAACATACGCGGCTTCACCCGCTGCCAGGATTACCGAGTCTTCGCCCTCGGCAACGCTCAGGCTGCCACCGGTGCAAAGCACAATCGCGGCGTTGTCAAGCGGCATTACTGCGCTTCCCAGTTGCGCGCGGAAGAGTTTGTAATCGGTGGTTGCAGATGGGTAATGCCAAAGTCCATCCCCAATTTCAACAGCCTCAAATACCGCGTTCTCGGTAAGGCCAAAGTCCACAACTCGGCTGAGTTCCTCAACGTTGATGTGCTTGCCGGTGAGCCCACCCCGCAAAACGTTGTCGCTGCTGGCCATCACCTCAACGGCGAGTCCGCTCAGGTAGGCGTGCACGTTACCGGCAGGCAGTTCGGCCGCCTGCATCGGTGCCAAAACCACCAGATTCAGGAGTTGGCTGATAACAACTCCGGGGTCGCCCGGATAAAGCTGCTGAAGTTGCGGAACCAGGGCCAGGTTTGCCGACTCCACATTGTCTTCTCCGCGCGAAGCCATGGCAAGTACTGCCAGTTGCTCAGTGATCTCGTCCAGCTCGCCGCGGCGGCCAAGTAGCGCGCGGAACAGGGCCTTCACTCCCCCAAAACGCACCAGCTGGACATATTCGCCCACTGCCGCTTCAAGTGCTCCCAAATCTAGAAGCTGGGCTTTTAGAGCAATTCGGCGAAGCGAAACCGCGATGTCCACATTTGGCCTAAAACCAATGAGCGCGCGGAAAGCGGTGAGCGCCACAATCATCTCTGGCTTGTGGTTGGCGTCCTTGTAGTCGCGTTCAGCCGAGGTCAGCGCAATGCCGGCCTCGTTCTCCCGCTCGAAGCCCTCGGCAGCCTGAGCCAAATTAGGATGCGCCTGAATAGAAAGCGGCTGCCCTGCCGCCAAAATCTTCAGCAAAAACGGCAGCGGCTGGCCATCGCGCAGCTGCAGCAGGGTGCGGTTTTCCCCAGCCACCGATGTCGGCGACCCCTCGTGGGTGCCAAACCACACCTCCGCCATGGGCTCGCCTGTAGCCTCAACACCAAAATACTCAGGGATGAGAGTGTGCGAACCCCACGCGTAATCGCGGGGCTGGTTTGTGATTTTGCGAATCAAGAGGTTCCACCTGCACTGTTGCTTTCGGAGTTAAGGCTAGCAAGGCCCATCTGGCTTTAGCCAATCAGTAGTTCCCGCAGTTAAACTGAAGACAAAGCGTCGCATTTGATAGAGACTCGGGAATTCATGCCACAAGCAACCGCCAGCCAACTGGAGTCGAGCCTGAGCAAGTCTAAATTCAGGGCTACTTTCAGCTACATTGGCTTGTTCATCGTCTCCGCTGGCGACACCGTTCGCTACTCAATCGGCTTCTTTGCCTGGGGCGTCATCTGTGTGCTGCTCGCCATCACAGCGGTTTATCTCTTTATAAAGTCAAACCCGCGCGCAACCCTGTCACGGGTTCCCTTCACTCTCACGGCGCTACTCGGTTTCATGCTGCTGAGCACCGCGTGGTCGGCTTATCCGGCCCAAACCCTGCTTGGTTACCTGGGCACCCTGATCGCCACTGCCTTCGGGCTTTTCCTGGTGGCAACCTACAGCTGGCGCCAACTACTGGCCATGTTCTCAAGGGTGTTCTGGTTCATTCTCGCCGCCTCCTTCGCTTTCGAGGTGTACGCTGCCAAGGTGGTTCAGGGGCCAATCGCACCGATTTTCAAGAACTACAAGGGGCCGGTGCCGCCATCGGGGGCTTACTACTGGACCCAGGGATGGCTGTTTAAAGGCGCCCGAATCCAGGGAATCGTGGGCAATGCCAACCTGCTCGCCTACATTGCGATGCTCGGTTTCATCATGTTTGCCATTCGCCTAAGCATCAAATCCGGCAAGGTGTGGTTCAACATCTCGGGTCTGCTGATGGCAACGGCCGCGTTCGCGCTCACGCGCTCAGCCGGAATCGGCTTCGCTATGTCGCTCGCGTTTGTAGTTGCCCTGGTTGCGCTGCTCGTTGAGGGACACGACCGCGAGACCCGCCACCGCTACTACCGAGTTGCCTGGACAATCTTCGGCATCGGTGCTTTCTTCGTTTTGGTCTACCGCGCACAGATCTTCACGCTCATCGGCAAGAGCCCAGATATGACGGGCCGATTGGACATCTGGAAAGCCGTGCTGGGCCTAATCTCGCAGCGCCCAGTTTTGGGTTGGGGTTGGATCTCATACTGGATGCCTGGCGTAAAACCATACGAGGGCCTCATTGTCCGAGACAATGTCACCTACTACCAGGCTCACAACTCCTACCTGGATGTCTGGCTGCAGCTTGGCGTATTCGGTTTCATCCTCTTCGTGAGCATGCTGGTGATCACCTTCATCAAGCTCTGGCGCCTCGCCGTTCGCCACACAAGCCCGCTGTACCTCTGGCCAATCCTGGTGTTTGTAGCGCTTCTGGGCCAAAACTTCACCGAGAGCCGCATGATCATCGAGCTAGGTTGGTTGCTGGTGCTCATTTTTGCAATCAAGGTGAACGAGCCGGCCGAGACCTTAGAGCCTCGAGGTGCAGAACCAAAGCGCCTAGGCATTCGCTTCTTTGGTCGATTCCTAAACCGGGTTTCGGAATCCGGCAAAGTTGATCACGAGGTTCAGTAGCCTACGGAATCAGCAGCTTCTGACCAACCTTGATTAGGTCGGTTGTGAGCCCGTTCGCGCTCTTTAGCGCCGTCACCGTTACCGCGAATTTCTTCGCAATTGTGGTTAGTGTGTCGCCCGAAACTACCGTGTAGGTCCTGGTAGTTGGCGTTGGGGTTGGAGTCACCGTTGGCGTCACGCTTGGTGACGGGCTAGGTTTGGGGCTCACACTCGGGCTGGGCGTGACCGTTGGCTTCACCGATGGCGTGACCGTGGGAGTGGGTGTCGGGCTAGGGCTCGGCAGATCGTTCGGGTTGGTCAGCACGGTCTTGTAGCTGGCGGCCATCGGTGTGCCTAGGGGCAGGGCCAATGCCATGGTCATGTCAATCTTGAATGCCGCCGGCGTGGTTCCCCGAATCAGCGCGTACTGCTTGGCCGATACCAGGCGTCGCTTTCCGCCGGCAATCAGGTAGGTGAGCTTCGCCGGTGAAGTCACAAAGCGACCCAGCTGAGTTTTTCCAAAGCGCAGGGTGCCGCAGGTGTTGGCGTCAAGCACCAACGGAATTCCGGGGTAGGCGGCCGAGTATGCGGCATCGATCGGCTGCCAGTAACCGCCTATTGGCAGATATTGAACGCCGCCGCAAAGAACCTTGATGCCGAGAGAACCTTCACTCGAGTATCCGGCGAGCAGGCTGGACGAGATCTTCTCCGCGGGTGCAACCAGGCCGTATTCCTTGGCCCAATCGGCATTTGCCACCGTTGCGTAGTAACCAAATCCATCGATGAGCACCTGCTTGCCACTGCCGGTTTGGACCAGGGTTCCCGGAGCAACGATTGGGCTACTGGACAGCAGCAGGTTCATTGCGCTGGGCGGCAGGGCCTGCACCGTGGGCACCGTTGCCAGAGCCGTTAGCCTGGTGGCGGACTTCGCCGAAACTACCGCGCGCTTACCGGTTTGGGTAATCCAGTAAACGGTCTTGCCGCCAACCGGTTTAGCCAGGAACGGTGCGGTGAGTGCCGAACCGGCCGACGGAATCTTGGCCAGCAGGGCCGCCGGTATCGGCGTTGCCGAGGCCGAGATTGCGGTGCCCTGAGTAACCGGGAGTTTGCCCGCGGAGGTGAGCACAAACTGAGCCCCGGCTTCGTCTGCCACAATCGATCTAAGTGTGGCGGTTGGCAGGGCGCTCAGGCCATCGGTGCTGAGGGTGCCCGAAGACATTGGGAACCACGCCTTCAGGTTGAGGTCGGCGCTGGTTCCGGAATCAAACTCGTAGTATTTGCCGCCGCTGAGAATTGCCACCGAGCCATCGGTGCGATTTTTAAACAGGGTGCCTTCCTTGGCAATCGGCGTACCCCAAGGGAGGTTTGCAAATGCCCCGATTCCCACACCCGCCAAATCCGGCAGGGTAATTCCGGCGGCCGTTACCGAGGCGGAGTCGAGGATCTCGTGCTTCACGCCAGCGGCAATTAGGTACTGTGGCGAGCCGGCAACCGTTGGATCTTGCGGCACGAGTGCGGAAATAGCCGAACCGGTTGCAAGTGCATTCAACTGGTAGGAGGTTAGTTGCACGGCGTTTGCGCAATCCAACCCGAAGTTGGAAACCTGCGCACAGGAACTGAACGGGAACTTGGCGCCGTTGTCCACCAGGTAGTAGTTGCCTGTAGCCGATTTGATGAGGCGGCTCATCTCGCCGGCGTCGGGGAAGGTGTCTAGGTAGTCCTGCGAAACCGTGCCGATTGGTCCGAGCGGCGCCAGCGCTGTAGCTAGGGCGTTATCCGAGACGCGGTACTTGGAGAATCCGCCGCTTACAGTGTTTGGAACGATGAGGTAGGGCGCACTGGTAGCCGACTGTAGCAAGAATCCACCACCGATGGGTGACCCAAACCAATCCCAGTAGTACCGCCAGAAATTGCGGTTTCCGTAGGCGCTGCACTTATCGCCAGAGCCATAGAGATTGCCCAGTGCGGCCGCGTTTGGCGTATACGGCGTGTAGTAGTAGAGCGCCGCAGTTGCCTGGCTTTTCAGCAGGAAGGTCTTGGTGCCGCAGCCGGCAACCGAGGCAACCTGGTAGTGGATTGTGACGTTCTTGCCCACCTTGAGGTAGGTGAAGGAACCCTGCGGGTTGCCGTACCAGTGGAATTGGCTGGCCGCCTTATAAACCTGGTAGAAGAAGCCGAAGGTTGTGCAGGGGCCGGTGTCTGGGCAGGCAAAGCCCATTGCGATCTGGTAGCGGTAATCCAGCGGGCGCGTGGTTGATGGCTGGCTGGGATTCTTGGAATCCGGCCAGTACGGGTTGGTGCTGGTAACCAGACCCTGCTCCTTTTGCAGGGTCACCAGAATCACGCGCGGGTTGATGTTGCAGGCACGCGCGATGATCTCGATCATCTTGGATGCCAAAACATTGCTCTGGGCGTCGATTGCATCGCAACGCCCGGCGCTTGCCGCCATCGCAGGAATATCGGTGCGGTAGAACCGAAGGCAACTGAAATCACCCGGTTTGGTAGCCGGCGCAAGCTTGCAGTGCGGAACCTGCTGATCCAAGAAACCCTGGATACCATCGGCATCCATCGTGCCGAAATCATAGAAGACGCTGTCGCCAATAATGAGCCCAGGATCGAACATCGAACCCGAAAGCGCCTTTGCCGAAGGAGCGGGCAGGTTGAGTGCAACCACGCCAGCCAGAGCCAACACCACGGTAGTGATGAAGGCCCAAACTCGCGAGGTGGGCTTATACATTTACGGGATTACAACTGCCTGTGCTGGGCTTGTGCCTAGGTAGGCCGAGGAGCGGTACATGACGGTAACCAGCGCTGTGCCGGATTGCAGGCCAACCAGCGGCAGTTCCATTGGGAAGCACTGGGTGGTGTCCACGTTGCTCTCTGCCTTTACGGAAATACTCTTTGAGGTATTGCCCGAGATCACGGTGAGAACACACTGACCGCCGTCTTCGGCAACGTTGGTAACCTGCGCCACTACGTCAATCACTCCTGCGGTGGCATCGGCGTTTACGTTCATCAGCTGCACCTGCGCGCCCTTCATCGGTGTGATCGAAGGCGTAGCACTTGGCTGAGAAGACTGCGACGCACTCGCACTCGGCGAAGCGCTCTGGCTTTGCGTTGGTGAATCGGTTGGGAAGGTTGTTGCTCCCCAGTGAGGGTAGAGCAGGCTACAGCCGCTCAAGGCCAGCGCGGAGGCCGCCGCCACAGCCGCTTGCTTTACGAACTTCAAGTTGGATTCCTTTCAACCAAGCTCTTAGAACTATTGTCCGCCAGCGGCCTGCTTAATTGCCTCTTGGACTTTCTGGTGAATGTCTGTGAAGTTTGGGTACACCACATCGATGGCTGGTGGCACTAGCTCGAGCTTTGTGATTCCCAGCTTCTTGGCCTTGAGGGCCAGGTCAACGTATTGCGACACCATTCCGTTTGGAATATTGGTGGTGACCAACTGGCGGCCGGCGGCTGCAATCTCCTTGAAGTGGGTGAGTACGTTGGCCGGGTCCATCTGTGCCAGCATGGCGTCTTCCACCTGGCGCTGACGCTGCATGCGGTCGTAGTCGCTTGTGGTGTGGCGCGAGCGCGCATACCAGAGCGCCGTGTGGCCGCTCATGTGCTGCATGCCCGGTTCAATCCAGCCGCGCACGCCTGTCTGCACTCCGTTTGCATCCAGTTGGCCACCGATGGGCAGACGCTGGGTGACGTTGATGTCAATGCCGCCAACGGCATCGATGAGTCGCTTGAAACCTGCCATGTCAACCAGTACGTAACTCTGGATGGTTAGGCCAGTAACGCCCTCGATAGCCTCCTTGGTGGCCTCGATGCCGGGGTTACTGCCCTGCGCAACCGCGTTTGGGTAGAGGTCTGCGTGGTTATCGGTGACGTCCTTGTAGATGGCGTTGATGAGGCACACGTCGCCGCAGTTGTAACCGTTTGGCCAGATCTTTTTCATCGGTGAGCCGGCCGCGAATGGCACGCGCTGTAGGTTGCGGGGAATGCCGATGTTTACGGTTGCACCGGTTACGGCATCGATGGAAAGCACCGACATTGAGTCTGGGCGAAGGCCTAGCCGGTCGCTTGCGGCATCGCCACCGAGGAGCAAGATGTTGTAGCGGCCATCAACCGGCTGGGTAAATCCCTGTTGCGTAAAGATTCCACCGATGAAGCTGCTCTGCACACCCGCGAGGTTTCCGGCGAATCCGATCGAGGTGGTGCCGAGCACCCCAACGGCCACTATGCCACCGAGTACGAACCATCCCGAGCGGCCACCGATGCGAGCCACTCGAATGAGGCGTAGGGTGTCGAATGCCAAAACCGCAAAGAGCGCTGCGTAGGCCAGAAGGGCAAACGCCACGATGCCATCGAGCACCGGGGCTGTGACCACGAAGAAAAGCCAGGAGCGATTGACCACAAAGAGCACTCCGGCGAGAACCAGCAGGGCCCAGTAGCCGAGCGTTGCGATAATTCCTACGCGCCCGAAACGGCGGTTGCCGGCCATGAGCTGAGCCGAACCGGGAATCAGCAGGGTGAGCGCAATGAGCCACCAGGCGCGCCTGCGAAGAGTCTCGCGCGAGGCGCGATCGATGTTACGGAAGGGGCTGATGGAACTCATTTTGGGGCTAGAGCGACGCCTTCAGCTTGGCGTTTTTCTCGGCAACCTGGTCTTGCAGGCTCTGCGCGTAGGAGGCCAGTTTTGCGGCAAGTTCGTCATCAAAGGCACCGATGATGCGAGCCGCCAGGATTCCGGCGTTCTTGGCGCCACCAATTGACACCGTGGCAACCGGGATGCCAGCGGGCATCTGAACGATCGATAGCAGGGAATCCATGCCGTCTAAACGAACCAGTGGCACTGGCACGCCAACAACCGGGAGCGTGGTGACACTTGCGAGCATGCCCGGCAGGTGGGCCGCCCCACCTGCACCGGCGATGATCACCTTGAGGCCACGGCCAGCTGCGGCCTTGCCCCACTCAACCATGCGTTCCGGAGTGCGGTGGGCGCTTAGGACCTCAACCTCAAACTCGATTTCGAATTCCTTGAGGATGGCCGCAGCCTCGGACATTACGTTCCAGTCGGAATCCGACCCCATGACCACACCGACGATTGGCTTTGCCATTTTTCACGCTCCTGTTCCGGGCGCGACAAAACCGCACCAGTTCAAGGAAATTTTATTCGTTGCGGAGCAATTTCGCCGTAGCCCGCGCCTCGGCGAGTGCCCATTCGGCGTTGCCAGCAACTACGGTAACGTGGCCCATCTTGCGGCCAGAGCGCGCGCCCTTGCCGTAGGTG
>Ga0213920_1001338_pt1 | contig 13823 bp, 21 predicted proteins | sample McNCre1117MG_FD_161054 | JGI IMG/M metagenome (GOLD analysis project Ga0213920, IMG submission 161054) | Freshwater microbial communities from McNutts Creek, Athens, Georgia, United States - 11-17 MG | ecosystem: Environmental > Aquatic > Freshwater > Creek | place: USA: Georgia | collected...
TTGTTCCTGGTGTTCCAGGCTTTACCCATGTGGCTGGAGTAGACCAAGTAAACGTAGACCCTGTCTTGCTATTAACGAACGTAATAGAAGCCCATAAAGTCAATGTAGGCGTTGCTGGGGGTACTGTTGTCCATCCAGTAGGAGGTGTTCCTACGTTGGTTGTAAAGTTCCATGAGCCACCCGTGGGAGTAGCAGGTTGTGTAGCACTTTCTTGAAAGATAAACCATTCAAAATAAGTACCACCAAAAGGAACTGAATTTCCATAAAGGCCAACAGACTCAGTACCTGGCTGTGCAACCAGATTACCGCTAAGACTTGATCCGTATAAACCACCTGTTGCCATAGATCACCTAAATGAGTAACGATAGTCACGGGGTTGAAATTCTGATGTGAGATGCTGATCTCCACCACGCCATTTGTCTTTGAAGTTCTGATCTTCAATCAAGCCATAAGCCTCATCAAAACGTGCTCTCCACTTTTCAGCTTCAGTAATGTTCTTATTCTTGTCGTAATACGCTTCCAAAGTACCATAAAGGTAACCTTCAGGAAAGGTAGCCAACACCGCATTGTTTTGCACAATAGGATTCAATGAATCAGATGTGGGGCTAAACAAAAACGGAAATGTCTTTTGATAGTAAGCAAGAATTTGAACACTTGCGCCAGGATTGGGCGTAAAGATGTAGTTAGGACCCACTTCAGAGAAAGAAGCACGAATAACCCTTGGAACACCAAAAGGCTTGACGTACAACTGGTCAATCATGCGTCTGCGAATGATCTCTCTATCCCCTACACGGTCATAAATGATCCAAGGACCCATCGCAGCGGCAGCAGAACCTGGGGGCGTATCAGAATTGGGTGTTTGTTGGAAAAACAGAATAGGCCAATTCATGTCGGCAGGAATAGGGGCCATTCCTTGTGAGTCTGTTGTTACACAAGAAGGTGAACTTGGGTCATAAGGATTAGAACGCAAAGCAGGTAACTCTACCGTTCTCATTTTGAGTTCTGCCAATTGAACAGAGTTCTGAATTTCAATGATCGATTGAGTTGGCAGTTTAAGAATAGCAACTGGAAAAGATGCACCATTCCAAATCAAGTCTGGATCGTTAACAGTAATCGATGATGACCCAACTGCGGTGACTACTGTAAATGGATATGTGGGGTTGTATCCAATGAAATCACCAACACTAACAACACCAACCAAAGATGATGCCGTAGCAATCACACCACTTGATGATGTGTAAGATGATGCGTTTACGTTTGTCGAATAGGCTATGGCTCCTACCCAAGATGCAACACGGCTAACAAGAGTATTGGCAGATTGGATGAATTGAGCCATAAAAGTCCTTAACGTGTCGGAATACTGGGATTATACGGTAATGGTATCTTTCCGCTAGGGTGGCAAACAAAATCTGAGTAATATTCGTTCACAATAGCGTAAAAAAGTATCTTGTCTTTTTTGTCTTTTTTGATCAATTCCCAAGGACGGTTATTGAACCACTTGGAGCTGATTTCGTGAGCAAAACATTTGGGCAATTCCATCGCATGAAAGGTTCCTGCAAAGAATGGATTGTCTGTGCCGTGAATGGCATAAAACTCACGTTTTTGCTTACAGTCTGCTTTAATTGCTTCAACATTATGTTGGGTATATTGAACGTATCTTTCACCGTCAACCGCACCAACTTTGTAGTCTAAATTTTGAGTTTTAAATGTCTGTGACCAAGTACCCGATTTAACTTCATTAAACAGTTTGTCGTTTTGACGGAATACGCCGTCAATACCAGCTTCCAAATTACCTTTTAAATAGTAATCCTCGGTTACTTGATCTGTTTCATACTTTTCCATGCATTAACTCCTTTCCAAAGAAGGCCCGTGAGGACCCTCTTCAGAAAATGGCTTATGCCAAATAACGTTGTACTTTTGTGGAAGCACGGGGTGCAGTAACTGCCGCACCTGTTGGGGAGATCGCAGCAAGAACTGCAACACCAGCAGGATTACGAACAATCAATGTACCTTCCATGATGTACTGATCCAAAGAAGCGTCAGCATTTGAGAACACTTCGTTATTTGGGCCAAGCTCACGGAGTGAACCCCATTGAACAACATCAGGATTCAAGAACAACACGGAAGTATTGTCAGAACCTGTTTGATCCATGATCCAGTTGTCATCGATCTGATAGGTATAGTTGAAGTCACCTTCGTATGTACCAATCGTGTCACCTTTGTCAGCAGGATTGAACCTGTTGATAGAACGGCTTGTGGGCAATGTATCAGAAATATGTGTTCTCATTGAAGTGGGAACAATCATGTTAGTGATTTTTGCGTTAAAGCGTTGTTCAGCAGTTGTTACCAATTGCTTGTACAAGAATGGGCTGAATTGCTGAGTTGTTACACCAGAAGAGAAGGTGAAATAACCCAAACCAGCGTTAGCCAATGTACCGTTGAAAGGTTGGTTGGTGCTGATACCGCTTGTAACGTCATTGCTATCAGATGTAGCAAGGTTCAATACGTCTGTACCGCTAGTGGCATTACCAGAACGTGTTCCTGCAAATGCAAACAAAGAACCGAATCTACGGCCTGAGTTAACACCAGAAGAACCGCTAGGTTGTGTACCAGCTTGACCTGCGTACTTGATTGAAGCACCGTCTGCACGAACCATCTGGAGTTCTACGTCAAACATGATCTCAGTCAATTGCTTGACTTCTTGATATGCTTGGGGATCACCACCAGCTTGCTCAACTGCACGGGCAGTACCTGTAGCACCAATCACAGTTGTGAAAATCTGTGTGTAGTTACCCAAGTTAGAACGTGTGTTGGATGCAGCAGCAGAAGCCGTTACAGATGCACCTTCCAAGGCAGCATTCAAGGCTGGCTGACGGAAATAGTCATTAGGCCAAATGTGCAATGTAGAGTTGACTTTACGCTTTTTAGACATAGCCATGTTGGTTACAGGCGTTCTGTCTTTAACGTAGTTAGAAACTGTTAAGTCTAAGTCCTTAACAACGATGTCGGTTGTATACGAACCGTTACCGTTACCAAGGGATGTTGATGTAATCGTTGCCATGTTTAAATACTCCTAAAGTTACTTACGTCTTTGTTTGTTTGACGCAAGCATGGTTGCTAAAAGATCCCTAGCCGCATTCTTATCGCCTTTTTTAGCACGTTCTTGGAGTTCTTCAGTTGGATCAGGCATACTTGTCTTACCTTTAGCAGTTTGTTTACCAGCCGCAGCCAATGAACCTCCTGCATTCTTAACTTTGGGTCCTTCACGGAATTTGAGTCCGTCTCTCACCAAAGCCAATAAGTGTTCGTCACTAGAAATCAAATCAATATTTGGTATTCCAGGAACAATTGACAAATTCGCACCTTTCCAATCCTTAGCTATCTTTTCCCGTAATTCGGTATAGAGAGCCTTGTTGGCCAATTCTTTATCAGTAAAACTTTGTCTGGCTTGCTCAAGTTGTTGTTGAACAAATTGACTTCTTTGCTGATAAAACTGATCAACCTTGGGACGATTCGTTTGGATAAACTGTGACTTTTCTTGTATCAGCTTTTGGTTCTGAGCAATCGCTGCTTGAGCCTCTGACTGAGATACAGGATCGGTAGCACTATCGAGGATTTGCTTCCATTGCTGGTTGTATTGTTGAAGAGTAACCAATTCATCTGCTACTTGTTGTAACTGAGGAACAATAGTCAACTCTAGACCAATTTGCAAACCGTCTAGTTCAGCCCTACGTTTCGCTTCAAACTCTTCAAACTCGGCTTTTTCAGCTTTAAGTTTGCGAGAATTTTCATCCAAAGCACTTGTTTGACCTAAAAGCGTGGCAGCCTTCTTTGCAGTTAACTCAACAAAACCACCTTCGGCATTCTTGTTGGGGATTTTGAACTTTAAATCAGGATTTTCATCAGCGAATTCAAAGAAATTAACAATGGAGTTATCTCCTTCGGAGGACTCTTCCTGCTCTTCGACTTCTACTGGCTCTTCAGTCTCACTTACGCTTTCTTCAGGTTCGCTTCCATCTTCAGGTTGCGCCTGTGGGGTAGGGGATGACTCCTCTACTTGTCCACCTGGTGGAGGTGTACTTCCATTGGGCTGGGGATTGTTTCGCCTGTTGGCGGCAATCATGTCAGCTATGGTAGCAACTGGGTCACCAGTTTGTTGGGTAACGGTCTCGGTTGAGGTCACGTTTTCCATTAGTTTATCCTATTCTATAAAAAATGTTAATTCTTTTTATCGATTTGTGCTTGAGCACTAGCCGATAAGTAAACGGTCAATTCAATGAAATCAATAAAATCCCTTGCTGCACTAATGTAGTGAGCATCCCGAATTCTATCTAAGTCAGTTTTTGCATCCTCCATTCTTTCCATCAGACTGAATCTGTACAGATTAAACATCAAAGCAAAATCGGTGTTTTTTAGCAAACGAGAAGCAATTTCCCCGTTTTCTAAAAACTTGACCTGTTTTTCAACCTGGTCACTTTTTAAATCTTTGTGCTTGGTTCGCCTATTGAAGTACTCTGTGATATTCCCTAGTAAACTTTTCATTTTGCTCCTTAATCAACTTGAACCGCCCGTAATTTATCCCTAGACGCTGCCAAAGCCTCAAACATATTGTCTGTGTCAATGTCATCCGTCTTTTTCTTGATAAATGCCGTATTTGCAATGGTTTCCTGCGCTTTTGCCAATTGAGCCTGAGTCTTGGCTTTCATTTCCTCATCTTGTGGAGATGGGGGTTGCTGAGACTTAAACTGACCTAGCTTTGCCCATTCTTCCAATGTAGGCAAATAAGCATCAATGTGTTTGACACCCAATGACCTTAAAGTATCCTCATAAGGTAACCTAAGTTTAGCAAACATCTCAGGCAATTGTGGTGGAACCATCATCATGGCTTGACCAAACTGTTGTTGGGCAGCAGTAATGAGTTGTTGGCGAGTAAGGCGGTTTTCTTCAGACATAAAGCCCAAAGCCAAGTCCAAACTGATCATCTTGCGGTCAATGAACTGGTAATTCTCAACTGCCATCGCATCCAAGAATCCACCTGCGTTTTCTGAGCAAGCATGAGCCAATTGTTGGATGTTGTAGTCATCAGAATACTGGATCATGGTTTTCCAAACCAAATAAACAACATCTTTGAGTCCAATAGCGCAATTCTTGACCATCTCATCTTGGATCAACTGATTGGGACCCATCGCAGTCTGAAGCTTAAATCCTGAATTGCCATCCTTCATCACTTCTGGGTTCAATGTGTCCCCAGGTGAAGTCATGCCAATCATAGCCATCTTTTCACTATCAAATCTCTCCATAGAGGATTGAACATAACCAAGATTGCCTTGAAGTGCTTGTGGTTCCCAAACGTGTTTATTAGGATCAAACTTTCTATCCAAAATAAACATGGCAGATACACCACGTTGGATTTCTTCAGCATCTAAGAACTCAGGGTTTACACCTATTCTGGGGGTAGAGGCTTGGAGGGCAAAAGCCAACTCAGCTCTGCGTACAGAAGTAGCGTATTCCTGCATGGGGACTAGACGCTCACCCAATGAATAACCAAAAAAGTTACCCACCAAAGGTTTGGGATTCATGTTGGCTAAAGGAATAAAGTCCACTTCCTTGGCATACAAAACATATGATCCAGAATAGCAAAGTTCAACAATCTCTTCTTCGCCATCACCATCAATGTCTTTTCTGAGCCATACAGTAGTCAACATGACCACTCTGGAATAACGGTCAGCACCTTGAGAAGCAATCACACCTTGACCAGGAACGGGTGTAGAGTCTCTGGCGTGTAAGGCAAGGTCATTCTCCAAAGCACCAGCTTGATAAGCACCAGCAGGTCCATAGGCAGCGTGATCAGCAAACTTCTCTAGGTCGATATAAGGATAAAGAACTTTGGCCTCATGGATGGTCATGGGGTCATAAAAACCAATAAAGTCTTGGTCAGCAATCTTAGGCACCGTTGGATTACAGACAAAGTAATGTTGGGCAACGTGCTTGATTTTGATGTTGGTAGAGTAACCAGTCAGCTTGTATTTGGCTTTGTAAATCGTGTTGTTTTTTAATGCTTCATTCAACTCTTCGCCTTGAGATTCTGGACCTTCACCTTGCTCTTCCTCTTGTGGAGGATTCATCATCTCAGCCATTGCGCCTTGTAAATTAACGTCTACACGTCTCATGTTCTGGCGTTTGGAAGTCAATCCAGAGTCGGCAGCTTGAATTTCAAATGCCCTCAATTGGTCCCGTGTGCCTTCTACTTCTTTGTACATCGTGATGGTTTCACGAATAGGCATGACCATGACAATTCCATTTTTATGGAGAAGCGCATCTTGTGCCCAATCCCTGATGATGGCATAAGCGTCGTTCTTGTCATTGATGAAATACTTCACCATGTCTGTGGATTGTTTGGAGGCAACCGCATCCATTTCGCTCAAACGGTTGAATTCAAAGTTAACTTGTCCGTCAGGCATCAAACACTTGGTGATCACGGCAGTAGCGTAATCAATACCAGGTGTGACAATAGGCGCAATGTAATCAATACCACGAACAGGTTCTGTGGAGTTGGCTACAGGGATTTGTAGGTAGTGGTAGTCGGTAAATCGGTTGTAAGTATTTTTAGATTGGGTGAGTCTAAGGTAATCAACCATCTTAACGTAGGCTTCGTGAGCAACTTGCTCGACAATGCCACGATGACCTGTGGGGCTTGTTAGGTTGTCGATGACTATGTTTTGTTTGTCTAACATATTAAATCCTTTGGACCTTTCCCTCTATCGGGGCAAACCTACGTTTTTCAAAGTTATTGGCTCGGCTCACAACGGATTCTCCATGACCCTGAATCAAAGCCAGTATGCCTATCCTTGCGGAGTCTATACAGTCATCAGGATCGCTAAATCTACCTTGAGAGTCAATAGCGTAATTTCGGCATTCGTCCAAAAAGTCCTTGCAATTCTCATTGATCATCAAGGTTTTTCGCTCGAACCCCATACGCATTATATTGATTCCGTAGGCTTTGTGGTTGGTTACTTTACCTTGGTCATTAACTGGGTTCAAAATCGCCCCTGCAATGCAGTTAAGCCCGTAGTTATCTTCAAATACTTCCCTAACACTTTGTTCTGTGAGTGTGTACCGACCAGCGGTCGCTGCGTCATGCGGTAGTGCAATCGGGACACCCCTTGTTTCCTTGTCAAGCAGGTAATGAACGTACTCATCTGGCGTTTCCCCAGTCGGGATTTTGATTTGCCGATGAAGGTAAATTGTTTCTTCAACAGGATCACGGAAAAAGAATGAAATAACGGTCGGGTCATTTTTAATTCCTAAGTCAAAACTAATGAGTCTTTCTAAGGATTCATTGTTCCTAAGTTCTATATCTGTAGCTTTGTAAGTAGGCCAATCCAATATGGGAAACACCACGCCTTGACCGACCAATGGAATACCGTTGATTCGACATTCTCTCTCCCAAGGCATAAAGTCTCTAGACAATTGTTCTCGTTCTTCTTTGGTAAAGAAAGGTTCATCCCATTCATTAACGTAGGGTACATCGTCCCAAGTTACTCTAACGTGGCAATATCCTTCGGTCTGATCCCAAAACTTTCTGACCAATCCTGTGAGACCTTTGAGTGGAGTGAATGAACAAATGACCTGTCCATTTCGGGAAGCAGTACGCACCACCAACTCGGAAAAGGTTTCATCAGGAGGTTGCTCATCCAGTACGACAAGATCGAGTTCATAGCCTTGGAGATGCCTGGTTTCTTGGGTGTAGTTAGAAAAGTAGAGTTTAGACTTCCCACCAGTAACGTGCCAAATCTCAATGGACAGGACATTCGCCCCGTCTGCACGGTAGGATTTAACGTCAATGGTTTCTTTAGGAATGGAGCCAGAACCTAGCTTATACCCTTGCTTGATATCGTCACAACCCAACAATTTGGACTGTAGCGTTTTAGCAACTTGCTCCCAAGATTCACCAGAACACATGGCAATGATGGGTTGGTCGTAGACTTTGCCTTTCCACCATTTAGGGTATCTGCCAGTCAGATGGTAGGCAGTTTCAAAGGTAGACGCAATGGTTTTACCTGATCGGTTGGCAGCAATCATGCCCCTACGGGTGTGGGTGGCTCCAGTAGCAAAGAACTTCTTTTGGTACTCGAAAGGCTTGAACCATTTGAGTTGATTGAATTGCATATCGAATGCAATTTTGTCCCTAGCGGTTTTCATGGCCAGTTTTTGTTCATCGGTCATCAGCTTGATTGCTTTTTTACCGCCTGACAACTGAACCAAATACTTTAACGCCCTATTTTTGTATAGGGGTTGGACATAATCACTTGCTTCACTCTTTGCCATATTTTTCGGACATATCCAAAAGAATTTCTGCTGCGCTTGCTAGATAGTAAATTTCTTCAGGGGTAAACGTTTGTTCACCTCTGAGATTTTTTTCTAGAAGTTCAAGGCTTTTTCTGGCACATATTTCTGTTTGACCAGGAAGTTTGTGCCTGAAGACTTTGGAGTAATCGTCCATTTAAGCCCAAGGATTAGCAATGTTCTTTTCAGTAAAGGAGATCACATCTTTGTCGATCAAAGACCAAATCCCTGCACCTTTTTCACCGATACAAAACGAATAGATGCCACGGCCTTTTTCAGTAAAAGAACCGTCTTGTCTTCTGAGCACAATCTCTTCAGTACGGGGATCGATCCAAGTGTATTTCTCAGGTTGGGTTTGACCAAACTTATTGATTCTGGAGCCAACTGCCAATTGCTCAACAGGGCCTGCCACTTGGTAAGTGATCATGCCATTGTCGTATTTCCAGAAGTTGATCTGGACTTTACGATCAGACTGTGGGTCTAAAGGATGAGGCATATTGGTCGCACCAAAGAAATGAATCCTGGAAGATTCTGGTGGAAGATCATTGCCTCTTGGGGGGACTTCTTTGAGTTCGTCAACAGGAATCAATTCCTTACGGTCAACATAAGGATTCTCATTGGTCAGAAAGTCTTGAGGAATCTTCTTTCCTTCAAGCGCATTCTTAGCGACCAAATATTGTTCTTCTTTAGGCTTACCCACCAGATCAAGGGCAATCTGCGTTTTGTCGTAAACAAACTGAGCTAATTCTTTAGCCGTGGGTAAGTCGGCTTTTAAAGCCTCAATATCAAAAGTAGCCATTTTCAATTCCTTTTAGACGTTTTTAGGTACACTGGGTTTGGTGAATTTACCAAATTGTTTTACACCATCGGTGTGTTGAGTAGAAAGAGTTTTAACTTTGTATGCGTTATTAACCGCATCCGCAATTGTCTTGGCTCTACCATGACCATCAGCAAACGTGTTTAGTTTATCATTGATGTTCTTCGTAACACCCTTAGACATTTGTTTGCCACCATTGATGACTTTTCCGTATCCAGACATGATGACCTCACTTTAAAAAGCTAGAGTTTTTCAGATACCCATCATTGTGGGTATATGTGCAGTATTCTTTGGGTTGGTTAACCATGACTTTTTGCTTTTTACCAGCAGTAGCACCAGCAGCGGTATTGTCTGAGGCACGTTGGAAAGAAGGCGCACCTTGGTTACCAGAGGGTTGACTTAGGTTTCCTTGAGGGCGAGTAACGGCAGTTACACCTTTAAAGTGCGAAGCATCCACTTTGGAATGATTGCCTTTACGATTAGGAGCCTGGGTCATTAAAGTTGGCGCATTGTTGCCAGAAGTATATCCACTCATTTCTTTTCCTTTCGGGTTTTGCGTTTGTGTTCAGCGTCACGTTTAACAGCATAAGCAATCGCTACTGCTTGTTTCTCGGGTTTACCAGCCTCTCGCTCTCTAGCGATATTCTTGGACATGGTCTTTTTGGATGTTCCGTAAGTCAATGGCATATTACACCTTTTTAAGAGATTCTAGGAAGTTTTCTAGAGCTTGTTCAGCATCTTCCTCTTCATCCTTTTGGACGTTCTGAACGTGCTCTATGGAGATTATAGGTGCTCTTGAGGATTCAAAGGGAGCTAATTTATCAGCAATTCTCGCCTTGTCCTTCATATCCAGTTCATCAGATTGCATTGCATCAATCAGAACCTCCATCGCAGTCTTTAAAGGCGGTAGACCCTTTTCTTGTCTTTCAGCATTCAGTCTATTGAACAACGCCCCATACTCGGTGACATTGTTGACCACGGATTTCTGTTTAGGACTTCTCTTACCCGTTGCCAGTTCAATAGCTTTCTTTGTTTCTTTTACCGTATCCATTTAATACCTTCCTTGGTGTCGATCCAAGCAAATGACCCACAAACAGTAAACCCACGTTTTTCATGTATCCTCATAAACCCTTCGTGATCTTTCCTGATACTGGAACTACAGACCACTGGAATGCCCCAATTATCTGCCCATAAAAGATGTTGGTCAATCATGTCGTTCAGTATCTTAATCCTGAGTCTAACAGGCAAGGTCAAGTCTATATGGTGGAACTTGCTATTCGATATCTCTTTGGTTGAGTAAGTAGAGTACCCACCACGATCAAACCAACAGACCCCAAGTATCTGGCTACCCTCATAGCAGTAAGCAATGAACTCTTTACTCTTATCAAACAACTGTACTGTGCTTGCGACTGTCAGATTCTTTCTAATGAAGTTCTCATCAAAAGTCAGTACCCCTGCCTCTTTACCATACTGTTCCTTAAACTTAGTAATCAGTCGGTCCACATCATGTATAGGATTTACAAGTTGCCATTTCATATTCATTTCTCCAGTTGAGTTAGTGTACCAAAAGTTTTTAAAAAAAATTTGGGAATGGGGGAGTGGGCCCCCCTTCTCTGGATGGTCTCCAGTCCTACCCCCCTCCCCCCCCACCTGGCAGCAATTGTGACAATGGGTGTGAGTTTTTCTCACAGGGGGTGGTTTTATGTCCGATGGGGCCTCAGCATTTAGATTTGATTTAGGTATATGCCTGGTTGAATGCCGAAAAAAGGCCGAGACCAAATGAATCCCTTTATATACTCTCTACAGTATTTGATTAATACAATCCTAGGGTCTTTAGTGTTTCCGAGACTTCACTATTGATTTATAAGGGTTTTGTGTTTTCTCACAATGCGCTTGGTCATTAGCTGCTTTTATGCTTTCCTTATTCACTCTTTACTTACTGAATGATCTATTCCATTTACTAGGGTTTAAGGGTTTTCACGTTTTAACTGGCTTAGACTTATGCACAATTTACACACAGTTTATAAACTATTAAAAGTGTCTTGATTTAGAGACAATTCAAGTATAAATATAAGCTTAATAGACTGTGGATATATACATTAGGGTTTTTTCACCCCTATATAAATCAATGACTTACACAAACTGGCATGATTCTTCCATGCTATATATATGAGAGGGTCAAAATTTATGCACAGTTAAAGTGTCTTTTTTTTGATCTCTTTATTGTCGTAAGGTTTAATGCTCTGTTATACTAACAACACACAAAAGGGGAAATTATGAAAGAGTTTATTTACGGGTTTATCACTCTAATGCTAGTGATCTTTTTTGCTTACTGTTTTTCTTTAACTATTTAAGGGGTTAACTATGAATTATTTCAACACACGATATGAGGCTTTGAAGGCTTTTCCTAATGCAATTGTGAGAAAAGTACTTAATTACCATGTAAACGCTAAAGCGGGTTTTTATGTGGTTTTTAATGATTACTCAACATATGAGCAGTGGAAAGATTGTGGTCATGTTAAATAAGAGGTTTACTATGCACACAATAACAGAAAACCAGTTAAAGGCCATTAAACGGGCCTTGGACCTGTTGGATGTGAAGTTATTAGATAACCATACACCAGCACAGTTAAATACGCTGCTAGATGCCTTTGAAGCATTTGACACGGTTTTAGATGATCAATTAATAGAAGGGGTTTAATTATGTATTTTGACCGATTCGACATTGTAGAAGCTTATTATTTGGCGCTTTCAGAATGCCATTCTGGCCAATGGTCTAAAGAATACGCTAGATTGTGCAAAATTATGCGCTATTTTAAGCCTAGACATTCTCTAAGTTCTGAAACATTAACAGAAAACGGGCGAGAGATATATGTATCTCTATGTATTAAATTATTGAATAAATAAAGGAATTAAAAATGTCTACTAATAAAGCAAAGTTAAACAAAATTTCAAATGCGGTTAAATTGTCCGTTACATCAAAATTAGACGGCATTCGTTCATGGTCATTAAATGCATTAGACACTTGTCCAGGGTCTATTGAATCGCCAGGCGTGCTTGTAGATGCGTGTAAGGGATGTTATGCGACTACAAATTTCTATTTGATGAAAACTACAAGAGCACCTAGAGAACACAATAAATTAGATTGGCAGCGATTAAATTGGGTTGACGACATGGTGCAGGCATTGGGTAATGATAGATATTTTCGCTGGTTCGATTCTGGAGACATGTATTCACTAGGATTAGCCGAGAAAATGCTTGAGATCATGCAGCGCACGCCATGGGTGTCTCATTGGTTGCCTACTAGAATGCATAAATTCCCTAAATTTAAACTGGTGCTCGACCAAATGAAAGCACTCAAAAATGTATCGGTTCGTTTTTCTAGTGATTCAATCAATGGGGAATATATTAAGGGATTACATGGTTCTGTGATTATTCCTACACCAGAACAATTAAAAAAGGGTATGACATTATGCCAAGCATATGAGCACAATGGCACTTGTAATGGTTGCCGTGCTTGTTATGACAAAAAAGTAAAAGTGATCGCATATCCAGCGCATGGGGTAAAAATGAAAAAAGTAATTATGTTAAAGGCGGCCTAAAATGAAAACATTCTTAAATTATGACCAATTACCCGATAATAAAATTTATTTGGGTAGTGAAAATTATGACGGGTCAATATATGAGCAAATACAAAATCTAATTGATGATGCTATTGAACCAGTAGGATTATTTGATAAAAACGCAAAAATTTATCATTACTTTGATATAGGGGTTTAAAAATGTATGACCACGACAATGAAAACGAGTTAATGGATAGCATAGACGATAAAGTAATAATTGATGCTATTAGCGACGTTATGCTATTTGAATTGAATAAGTTAAGCGAAAAAGAAAAGCTAAACTATATTAAAGGCATTCTATGGGAATTGACCAGGGATAAATTAGAGATTTTCTTTGATGATCTTGGTTGCTTAGATGCATATTGTGACCAGTTAACCGATTCAATTGAGTATAGAAAAGCTGCATCATGATAAAAATTGGCACAATAGGGGTTCAATTGAATGATGAAAACCTACTGATTGTGACGAAAATTGAAGGAAATACAATTTATTGCCATAGATTCAGAGGAAACAAAAAAACAATAAAATTATCATTAAATCAATTTAAACCCTTAATTTATTAAACCCCTTTTGCCCCTTCAATGGGGCTTTTTTTTGTCTATCGTTTTCTATTCTCTTTTATATATTTAAAACCCGTTTCTAGGGCTTTTTTAGGGCTTTTAAGCCGTTTTTTTCACTATTTGATGTATTGGTATTGTCTTGAGGTTTAATCGATTCTAGACCGTTTTAACGCATTTTAAGGGTTTTCCCGTATATTTATTGATGCATTTTGTAGTACTTATACATTACTGTAGTACTTTTCGGTTACACTCACCTCTTGGGGGGTGGGGGTCGATGACGTGATTTTTTTGATTTTTGAAAAGTAAGCCCCCCCATAAAATTGTACCCCCCCTTAAAAATTTAACCCCCCTCTTTTTATTTCAGCCTCAGCATAAAAATAGTAGAGTCAATTTGATCTGCTATTTCATCAACCAGATTTTGAATTTCACTATCCTGTGGCAACAGAGTTCTTGTTTGTTCTACATAGTCCTTTAAAC
>Ga0213920_1001340_pt1 | contig 13790 bp, 13 predicted proteins | sample McNCre1117MG_FD_161054 | JGI IMG/M metagenome (GOLD analysis project Ga0213920, IMG submission 161054) | Freshwater microbial communities from McNutts Creek, Athens, Georgia, United States - 11-17 MG | ecosystem: Environmental > Aquatic > Freshwater > Creek | place: USA: Georgia | collected...
ATAATGCCACGTTGATCACTCCTGTGTCTCCTGCTCAATGCTGAGCAGGACAGTTTGACTACGTGGGTCAAATTTGGATGCAAATTTTTAGGTTTAGTGGATCACTATTGGATGCAATTCAACACGCTGTGGTTTGCATGTGTAAATGTGAATAACAAAATTTTGTCAACGATGCAGCGCCCAATCCCAGCTGCATGGCGCGCAAGTGGCTGACTCGGTCTAAATTTGCAAACAGCAGCCAAGCCATCATGCGTTGCACATAGTCGAGGTGAATTTCAAATGGCTTGCTGATTTTCATGGAGCCTTGCACGGCGGGGGTGCCTAAGTGCAAAAAGCGCATGTTGCCGTAGTCGAAGAAATTGACCGTAGGCAAATTCCCGTTGCTTTGGCCAGAAAACGCACGCGCTTGTTTTTTCGCTAAAAAAACGCCGATCAAGATAGCAAAAACACAAGCAATCAAAACGTAAACAAAGTCCATGGGCGTGAATTCTGCCATTCGAATCTTTTAGCTTGTCGCTAATCTCATACTCATACGCGCGATGCCAACTCATTCAAAGCGCGAGACACAATGCTTTGCGCATCCACATGGAAAAACGAACGCAGCACAGCGCGCGTGTCACTGCGGCCAAAGCCGTCCGTGCCCAGTGTGCGGTACGTGCGACCTGCTGGCAAATAAGCACGAACGCTTTCAGGCACGGCGCGCACGTAGTCAGTCGCAGCCACGATGGGACCTGAACTACCGCTGAGAAGTTGAGCCAAATAAGGCTTGGTCTCAGCGCTTTCGTGCGCCATGCCATCTCGGGCCAGTTCGCTCCAGCTGGTGATGCTGTAGACGTCCACGCCTACGCCTTGTTCAGCAAGTTGTTGAGCAGCCTGAACAACTTCCGTGAAGATAGCGCCCGAGCCGAGCAAGGTTACACGTTGACCCTCCTTAGGGCCATAGCTGCCAAAGTGGTAGCCCCCGCGCAGTACGCCCTCGTTGACGCCTTCAGGCAGATCTGGGTTGGCGTAGTTCTCGTTCATGAGCGTGACGTAATAGAAAACGTCTTTTTGCTCAACCAGCATCTCACGCATGCCCGCATCAACGATCACAGCAAGTTCACCGGCAAAGGCTGGGTCGTAGGCCTTGCAGTTGGGGATGGTGGCGGCCACAAGATGGCTGCTGCCATCTTGGTGTTGCAGACCTTCGCCCGCCAAGGTGGTGCGACCTGAGGTGGCGCCCAGCAAGAAGCCTCTGGCGCGCTGATCAGCCGCCGCCCAAATTGCGTCGCCCACGCGTTGGAAGCCGAACATGGAGTAGTAAATATAGAACGGCAGCATGGCCATGCCGTGTACGCTGTAGCTGGTGGCGGCTGCCGTCCAACTGGCAATCGCACCGGCTTCGCTGATGCCTTCTTCCAAAATTTGTCCCTCTAAGGCTTCGCGGTAAGAGAGCACAGAGCCGATGTCTTCAGGCGCATAGCGCTGACCGACGCTGCTGTAAATGCCAACTTGCTTGAACAAGTTGGCCATGCCAAAGGTGCGTGCTTCGTCAGCGACGATGGGCACAATGCGTGGGCCTAATGTGGGGTCTTTCAGCAAGGTGCCCAGCATGCGAACAAAGGCCATGGTGGTGCTCATCTCTTTGCCGTCCGCTTTGAGGGCAAACTGCGCATAGCCTTCCATTGCGGGGACAGGGACCACGTCGCAAGTGGTTTCGCGCTTGGGCATGGCCCCGCCCAGTGCGGTGCGGTGTTCACGCAGGTAGCGCATTTCGGCGCTGTCTTCTGCTGGTTTGAAAAACTTTAAACCTTTCGCCTGTTCGTCGGTCAACGGAAGGTTGAATCGGTTGCGGAACTCGATCAAGTCGGTCTCATCGAATTTCTTTTGGCTGTGCGTGGTCATCTTGCCTTGGCCAGCTGAACCCATGCCATAGCCTTTTTTGGTCTGCGCCAAGATCACCGTTGGCTGACCTGTATGTGTCGCAGCCGCTGCATAGGCCGCGTGGATCTTCACCAGGTCGTGACCACCGCGCTTGAGGTTGTCAATTTGTTCATCCGTCATGCCTTCGACCAAGCGGGCGAGTTCCTCGTTCTGACCAAAGAAGTTGTCGCGGTTGAAGCGACCGTCCTTGGCGGCGAAGGTTTGCATCTGGCCGTCCACGGTTTGCGCAAAGGCACGCGCCAAAGCACCGGTGGTGTCACGGGCAAACAAACCATCCCAGTCGCTGCCCCACACCAACTTGATGACGTTCCAGCCAGCACCTGCAAAGAGTTTTTCCAACTCGTCGATGATGCGGCCGTTGCCACGCACGGGGCCGTCCAACCGTTGCAAGTTGCAGTTGACCACCCACACCAGGTTGTCGAGTTTCTCGCGGGCGGCCAATGTGAGCGCACTCATGCTCTCGGGCTCATCCATCTCGCCATCGCCAAAGACGCCCCAGACTTTGCGCGTATCGCAATTGAGCAACGTGCGATGCGTGAGGTAACGCATGAAGCGGGCGTGGTAAATCGAGCTGATCGGGCCGATGCCCATAGACCCCGTGGGGAACTGCCAGAAATCAGGCATCAACCACGGGTGCGGGTAGCTAGAGAGGCCGCGTGCGCCACTGGCTGGTGCGGTGATCTCTTGGCGGTAATGGAGCAAGTCGGCTTCGTTCAAACGGCCTTCAAGAAATGCGCGGGCATACACGCCGGGTGCGCTGTGGGGCTGGAAGAACACTAAATCACCACGGTGCGTTTCATTGCGGGCATGGAAGAAATGGTTGAAACCCATCTCGAACAAATCAGCCGCGCTGGCGTAACTGGCGATGTGACCCCCGAGTTCACCATAGGCTTGGTTGGCACGCACCACCATGGCGAGTGCGTTCCAACGCATGAGTGAAGCCAGGCGCTCTTCCACAGCGAGATCACCTGGAAAAGCGGGTTGTGCATCAACACCGATTGTGTTGATGTAAGGCGTGTTCAATTCAGGCTGCCAACCGATGCCTTGCGTGCGGGCCAAGCGAACCAACTCATCAAGAATTTGTCGAACCCGAACAGGCCCCTCGGCGGCGGCCAGCGACAAGAGGGCGTCACGCCACTCTTGGGTTTCTGATGGATCGCTGTCTACTTGCGCGGATGGGGTGAAATTGTGTGGCTCGGTCATGTCGTTCATTTCAAGGTGCTCCTGATGCAAAGACTGTAGGGAATACGCCAAGGCAGTTGGTGTTGAATTCATGCATCATTCGCCTTCATATGACATTAAATTTTGAATAAATCATGAATCAAAGCACAAAAAACTTTGATGCCATCGATTTGAAGATTCTTGAGGAACTTCAGGCCGATGCAAGCCTATCTAATGTCGAGCTGGCCCGTCGCGTTCATCTATCGCCGTCTCCCTGCTTAGCCCGTGTGCGGGCGTTGGAGGAGCGGGGCTTGATCAGGCAATACGTGGCTTTGCTCGAAGCCAAGCATTTGGGGCTGCATCTGAACGTGTTTATCTCGATCAGCCTCAAGCAGCAAAGTCGTCAAGCACTTCAGGAGTTTGAAGAGCGCATCACCCTGCGCGATGAAGTGATGGAGTGCTACCTCATGACGGGAGACGCCGACTACCTCTTGCGCGTCGCGGTCCCCGATATGCCGGCGCTAGAGAGCTTCATTCTTGAGCAGCTCTCACCGATTGCACAGGTAGAAAAGATTCGATCCAGCTTTGCGCTCAAGCAGGTGCGTTACAAAACTGCGCTGCCACTGCACAACCTTTAAGCTGATTACTTTTTTGCATCGCTGTCGAGATATTGTCATCTTCCTGGATTGCCTCTGTCTTCATAGGATTCGTAAAAAAAGTCAATCAAAGAACTTGAACATAACTATCCAATTGGAGACAAACAGTGAAAACTATCAAACACTTGCTGACCTGCGCCACTTTGACGCTGAGCACATCGATCGCTATGGCGCAGTTTGCGCCAACAGCTCCCGTGAAAATTTCCAGCGTTTTTCCAACCGGCAGTGGCCCCGATGTGACGGCACGCTTGGTGGCTGAAAAATTGCAAGCGCGTTGGTCTCAAAGCGTTGTGGTGGATGCCAAACCGGGCGGCGCAGGCGCTATCGCCATCAACGCCATGAAGGCTGCGCCGCCAACGGGCAACGATTTGGTTATGGTGGACGTGGGCAATTTGTCTATTAATCCGTTGATTTTCAAGAAGCTGTCTTACGACCCCATCAACGATCTGGTGCCGGTTGCCATTTTGTACAAAGGCACATTCTTTGTGGTGGTGGGGGCTAACAGTCCCTATAAAAATTTCAAAGATCTTGTCACTGCGGCAACAGCCAAGGGCGGTAACCCTTTGCGTTACGGCTCTAACGCTGTTGGCGGTCCTATTCATTTAGGTTCAGCCCGTTTGGAGAGTGCCTTGGACAGCGAGATGCTGCATGTGCCTTACAAGGAAACGTCACAGCTGTATGCAGCCGTGGCAACGGGTGAAATTGATTGGGCTTACGGCAGCATTGCGACCGCTGGACCGTTGATTCGTGCCAACCGTTTGCGTGTGTTGGCTGTTGCGGATGCCAAGCGTTCTCCAGCCATGCCTGATGTGCCGACCTTGAGTGAGGCGGGCGGCCCTAAAAATTTAGATGCGGTGTCTTGGGTCGCCCTGATGGCACCGCGTGGCACGCCTGCCAACGTGGTGGCTGAAATTAACCGTGGTGTCAACGACGCTTTGTCGCAGCCTGATGTGAAAGAAAAAATGGCAAATTTTGGCTTCACCATTAGCACAGGTTCGCCACAGCAAGTCTCAGATTTGATGTCAACCGATTCGGCGCGTTATGCCGAAGTCTTGAAAAAAGTCAAAGTGTCTGTGGACTGAAGGGCTAGAAATGCAATTGACACTGGCTTATTGCCCCATCGCTTGCTCGATGGTGCCTTACATACTTTTGACCGAAGCTGGCGCTTCGTTTGATGTTCTCTCTGTGAATTTGTTCAAGGGCAAACAATACACACCGGAGTATCTGAGCATTAACCCAAAGGCCAAGGTGCCCACGCTCATCGTCGATGGCGATCCATTGACTGAGAACATCGCCATTCAGGTGTGGATCGCACGTCAATTTCCTGATGCAGCCTTGATGCCGCAAGACGCCCTGACTTATGCCAAAGCGCTAGCGGTCATGTCGTGGTGTGCTTCAGCGATCCATCCCAAATTGACGCAACAAGCGCGGCCAGAGCGCTATTGCGACATCGATGGCACTTCCGACAACGTGCGTGCGCTAGGTGCGACGGCCATGTTGGAGTTGTTTGCCTTGGCTGACCAGCAACTGGCGGGGCGTGAATGGTTTTTTGACCACTTCACTTGCGCCGATGCTTATTTTTACTGGTGCTTTCGCCGAGGTGCGCAGTTTCATCCTGATGCGCTGAAGTTCGAGCATTGCGTGCGGCACATGGCACGCATGGACGCACGCGCAAGCGTTAAAAAATTGTTGGCATTTGAGGCCGACGTGCAAGCTGAGTTTGCCCAAAAGGAGAGCACATGAGTTCATTGACAAACACCGCTGCTTCATCGAATGTGCCGCGCATCAAACCCGCTCGCTTTGTGCATGTGGTTTATCGCTCGCATCGCTTTGATGAAATGATTGCTTGGTACCAAAAGGTACTAGGCGCAAGCGTTCAGCACTATGACCCTGTCATTGCTTTTGTGACCTATGACGAAGAGCATCACCGTGTTGCATTTTTGAATTTGTCGATTCTTGAGCCCGACGGTCCGAAAGAGCGCCATGACCGCGTGGGTGTTGACCATGTGGCTTACACCTTTGACTCATTGCGTGATCTGATGGAGAACTACGCACAGCTGAAGGACATGGGCATTCTTCCTTATTGGCGATTGCACCATGGGGTGACCATCTCGCTGTATTACGGCGATCCGGATGGCAACCGCTTGGAGTTTCAAGTGGACGTTTACAAGACCAACGAAGAGGCGAATGCCTTTATGACCGGGCCAGGCTTTGCCGTCAACCCGATTGGTGTTGAGTTTGACCCCGATGCATGGCTGGCGCGTTTGCGTGGCGGTGAGCCTGAAGCTAACTTCATGGTGAGAACGGAGCATCTGCCGATTGCGCCTTTGCGTAATCCCTGATGCAGTCTACTTTGTGACATTTGCGTCTAGATTAATGTGATCTGATACATGATTGATTTTTAGAAAAATTTAACAGAAAGGGTATTACATGAAACTTGTCCGCTACGGCCGCCCAGGCCATGAGAAACCAGGCCTGATTGATGCTGAGGGCCATTTGCGTTCTCTTGAGGGGGTGATTGATGATTTCACACCTGAAAATTTGTCGGAGAAAACGTTGGCACGTTTGTCTAAATTGAAGACCGACAAATTGCCGCTGGTTCGCGGCAAGCAACGCATGGGTTGCCCTGTGGCCGGTACACGCAAGTTTGTGGCGATTGGCTTGAACTACAAAGAGCATGCCGCTGAAGCGGGTTTGCCACTGCCAAAAGAACCCATCATCTTTTTCAAAGCGATCACCAGTTTGCAGGGCCCAGACGATGATGTCATGCTGCCTCGTGGTTCAAAGAAGGGCGATTGGGAGTTGGAGTTAGGCATTGTGATTGGCACGCGTGCGCGCTATGTTTCTCAAAAAGAAGCACTCGGACATGTGGCTGGCTATTGCATCGTGAACGATGTCAGTGAACGTGAATTTCAAATTGAACGTGGCGGTACATGGGACAAGGGCAAGGGTTGCGACACATTCGGTCCAGTGGGCCCATGGTTGGTTACGCGTGATGAAATTCCAAATCCACAAAAATTAGAGATGTGGTTGGATGTCAATGGCGAGCGCATGCAATCGGGCAATACACGCACCATGATTTTTAGTGCTGCCAAGATCGTGAGCTATGTCAGTGAATTTATGACCTTGGAGCCAGGTGACATCATTGCCACAGGTACACCTGCCGGTGTGGGCTTGGGTAAAAAGAAAGATGGCAAGTCAGCGCCTATCTTCCTCAAGCGCGGCGACACCATGCAACTGCACATTGAAGGCCTAGGCGTTCAGACACAAAAAGTGGTGCCGTTCAAACTTTAAGTTTGTTGATTTGTCTATTTTGAAAGATAGGCCTTTGCGTGCGTGCCATTGACTAAACACGATGGCACGCATTTGCATTCACGATATTTTGACGGGCTGCGCCGTGTCATCTGCAAAAAATAAAACAAACGACAAGGGAAGTCATCATGCGTAATTTGGATGAACACACGATCACAGAGGCTGTATTAGAGAGGTTCTCTCACACCCCAGATCCTCGTCTAAAACAAGTTATCTTTAGCTTGGTGCAGCACTTACATGACTTTGCGCGTGAAGTCCGTTTGACCGAAGACGAATGGTTTGAAGGCATTAAATTTTTAACGCGTGCGGGTCATATCACCGACGATAAAAGGCAAGAGTTCATCTTGCTATCAGACACTTTGGGTTTGTCGATGTTGACCGTTGCCATGAACAACGCCAAACCTGCAGGCTGCACAGAAGCCACTGTGGTGGGGCCGTTCCATGTTGAAAACGCGCCGCATTACAACCTGGGTGATGACGTAGGCAATGGCGCCATTGGTGCGCCGTGCTTTGTCAAAGGAACGATCAAGGGCTTGAATGGCGAGCCCGTGGCGGGTGCACACATCGAAGTTTGGCAATCTGACGAAGATGGCATGTATGACGTGCAGAAAAAGGGGCTAGACCACGCGCAAGGCCGAGGCGTTTTGAAAGCAGACGCGCAAGGTCATTACTACTTCAAATCGATCTTGGCTGTGGCTTATCCGATTCCTCATGATGGGCCTGTCGGTGACATGTTGACGGCCACTAAAAACCATCCTTGGCGTCCTGCGCATTTGCATTTCATGATCAAGGCACCTGGCTATGAATCGTTGATCACGCATGTGTTCCGACGTGATGATCAATATTTAGATTCCGATGCGGTTTTTGGCGTCCGTCAATCGTTGATTACCGACTGGGTCCAACAACCCAATGGTGAGTATTTGCTGGAATTTAACTTCGTGCTAAATCCCGTGTCAAAGTGAGTCAGTGCGTGAGCGTGAATTTTTAATTACAAAAGGAGACAAATGATGAAGATTTTCAACCGAGTCGCTGCAGCCATTGCGGCTGTGGCTTGTTTGAGTGTGGGTGGCGCTATGGCGCAATCACAAGCGCCGTTGGTCGTGGGCAGTACGCTTTCACTGACAGGGCCACTTTCTGCCACGGCGATGACCCATAAATTGGTGGGTGAAATTTATGTGGACCAACTCAATGCGCGTGGCGGTCTGTTAGGCCGCAAGGTGGAATGGATGGTCAAAGACGATCAATCCAAACCCGATTTGGCGCGCACACTTTACGAACAACTGATCACCTCTGACAAGGTGGACTTGTTGATCGGGCCATATGGCACAGGCACCATCTTGTCAGCCATGGGTGTCGCACAGCGTTACAACAAAGTCATCGTGAACCATACCCTGGGCATTCCTTCTTTGTCCAAATATGAGATGGCATTCCCTTCATGGTCGTTGGGTTCTGACCCCGGGAATACGGTGCCTAACACCGTGTTTGATGCGCTTGCAGCATCACCCAAGCCTCCCAAAACGGTGGCTATTGTGACCAGCAAATTTCCATCCATTCACTTCATGAGTTTGGGTGCGCGTGAAGTGGCCAAAAAACGTGGTTTGCAAGAAGTATTGTTCTTGGAATGGGACTTCGGTAACCGTGATTTTGGTCCAATCGCTGCCCGCATCAAAGATGCCAAACCCGACATGATTTGGGTGGGTGACATTGCGTTAGAAGGCAACATGCTTTTGGATGCGATGAAAAAGATTGACTACGTGCCACCTATTCATTTTCATACCTACCCAGCACCAGGCCCTATGAGCAAGTCGCCAGATGGCAACTTGGCACTGAGTATGTCTATTTTTGAAGAGCATGCGCCGTTCACGAATAACAAAGTGGCGACCGATTTCATTCAGATTTATCACGAGCGTGCGACCAAAGCCAATATGCCTGACATTGCGGTAGAAGTGCAAGCTGCAGCCTCTTATGCGGCTTGGCAAATCTTGGAAGCGGGTGTGCGTGGTGCCAATAGTTTTGACGACAAAGCCATTGCTGCTTGGATACGAAAAAACCGTGTGAACACCATTTACGGGCAACTTCGATTTGACGGTCCTGGCAACTTTGGTGACGACATGATGAAAATCAAACAAGTTCAAAACGGCAAATGGCAAATGGTGTGGCCCACACAGTTTGCTGCGCCTGGTGCCAAACTTCAAGTGCGATAAATCAAAATGAATTTCCCAAGCTTCAACCTACTCACGCAAGCCATACTGTCTGGTATTTTTATGGGGGGGCTGTATGGCCTCATCGGTCTGGGTCTCGGGTTGACTTGGGGGTTGTTGCGGCAAATCAACCTGTCACATTTTGGGCTGGTGTTTGTGTCCGCTTACCTGAGCTATCACATGGCGACGGTGTGGCACATCGACCCTCTGCTGACCTTGTTGATTTTGCCGCCTGTTTTCTTTCTTTTTGGTGTGGGCATGCAAACCGTCATGTCGCGGTTTGTCATTTCTCCATTTAACTCTTTGCTGGTGACTTTTGGGCTCACCGTGATCATGGAGAGTGCGATTCAATTGATTTGGACGGCTGATTTTCGCCGTCTAGAAACACATTACAACGATCAAAAGTTCACCCTCGGTTCTCTGTTCATTCCGGTTCCCGAACTCATCACCTTGTCGTTAGCCATCGTGTTGTCGGTTTCTGTTTGGGCCGCGATGCGCTACACCGATTTGGGCAAAGCCATGCGTGCCATGGCCGAAGATGGACCCATTGCAGTTGCTTTTGGCATCAACGAAAAATACATCTCTAGAGTGCTTGCTGGCTTTTGCGCTGCCATGGCTGCAGTGGCTGGCGTTTGCCTTGCGTTGACATTTACCTTGACCCCATCGCAAATTTTTTCTTGGGTTGGGGTGGTTTTCGCCGCCGTCATGTTGGGCGGCTTAGGCAGCCCCTTAGGCCCCCTGTTCGCTGGCATTTTGATTGGTGTCAGTGAAGCTGTCACCATGGTTGTGACCGCGCCATCTTGGGCCCCGATCGTGTCATTTTCATTGCTGATCGTGATGTTGTTGTTGCGACCTGGGAAGTTTTAAAAATGAACAAAACTGTTGTTGGTATTTTATTGTCAGGGGGCTTGTTGGCCCTCGTTCCATGGCTAGGTTTGCCCGCGTTTTATGAGTCGTTTCTCTATCTGATTTGCCATTGGATGATTCTTGCGCTGTCGTGGAATATCTTGTCGGGATACTCAGGCTATTTTTCTTTTGGGCACGGTGCTTTTTTTGGCATCGGCATGTACACCTCTGCAGGGCTTGCCGCGAATTTGAATTGGCCTTTTTTATGGACGCTGCCGGTGGCCGCTTTGTTGGCTGCTTTGTTTGGCATGTTGCTGGGCTCGGTGGTTTTTCGCGTCAAGTCTGTGCGCGGTGAATTGTTTGCGTTGTTGACGCTTGCCGTCACCTTCATTGTTGGCACGGTGGTGTTGAATACACGCATCGACGGTGGACCGGGTATTTCTCTCAATGCAGTGCCTGTGCCAGCGTTGGGGCCAACACCCTCTGCTTCTATTTTTCTCATGGCACTCTCAGGCGCTGTCATCACGTTGCTGCTGGCTTATTACGTGCATGCTTCCAAATTGGGCGTCGGGCTTTTTGCCATCCATGACGATGAAGATGTGGCTGAGGTACTAGGGGTTCCAACCTTCAGTTACAAAATCATGGCATTCGGCATTTCGTGTGCCTTGGCTGGATTGGCTGGCGGCATTCATGCGCTGTTCGTTTCCTATGTGACTGCGGGAGAGGTGTTCACCATCACGGTTCCTTTGACGGTGGTGTTGATGAGTGTGCTCGGCGGCACGCGCCACTGGGCGGGGCCTGTGGTCGGGTCCGTGGTCATCACCTGTTTGATGTACTTTTTCACGGCAGGCAACAACCCCGTTTTAGGCAAGGCTGCGGTGGGCGTGATTTTGGTGGTTGTGATTTTGTTTTTACCGAACGGAATTTTGTGGTACTTCATCAACCGTCGCAAGGGCGCCCTCAGCACGGCACCTGCGCACATCACGGCGTCGAGCGTGTCATCGCTTGCATCTCATGGTGAGAAGGCAGAGGAGGTGCAGGCTGCTTCGCGTGCGAAGGTCGTGCAAGGCGAGCCACACGTAATTTTAGAAGTAAAGAATTTGTCCAAAGCTTTCAAAGGTGTTCAAGCCTTGAGCGATGTGTCATTAAAGGTCTATCGCGGTGAAATTTTGGGCCTCTTAGGCCCCAATGGTTCAGGCAAATCTACCTTCATCAACGTGGTCAGTGGACATTACCCCGTCACGGCTGGACAGATTCTTCTTGAGGGACGTCGACTCGATGGCTTGCAAGCGCACCAAATCGCGCAAGCGGGTGTTGCGCGCACCTACCAAATTCCACGTCCTTTTGCCCATTTGACGGTTTTACAAAATGTGTCGTTGGTGGCGATGTTTGGTGCCAATGCACTGAGTCAAGAACAGGCGACACAAGAGGCGTATGAATGGCTTGCATTTGCAAACTTGAGTGACAGAGCCCATGTGCTGCCCGATGAGTTGAACTTGCACCAACGCAAATTTTTAGAGCTTGCGCGTGCTTTGGCTGGTCGCCCGAAATTGGTTTTGCTGGACGAAGTGTTGTCTGGTTTAACGCCTAGCGAAATTAACGAAGCCATTGAATTGATTCGCAAGATCAGAGATCGAGGCGCGACGATTGTGTTTGTCGAGCACGTCATGCGTGCTGTGATGGCGCTGGCCGATCGGGTCGCGGTGCTGAACCATGGGAAATTGTTAGCCGTAGGGCCTGCCCAAGAGGTGATGAAAAACAGCGAAGTGGTGTCTGCTTATTTGGGAGGCGCACATGTTTGAGTTGGATCGTATTTCTGTGAGCTATGGTGCAGCGCCTGCACTGTGGGATGTGTCGTTGACGATTCAACCGGGTGAACTCGTCTGTGTGGTGGGGCCTAACGGTGCAGGAAAAACCACCATGATCAATGCGATGGCTGGCTTGCAGCCCGTCAGAGAAGGGCGCATGCGGTTTAACCAGCAAGACATCACGAGATTGCCCAGCCACCAATTTTGCGAAATGGGCATTGCCATTGTTCCCGAAGGGCGGCGTCTCTTCACACAGATGAGTGTGTTTGATAACTTGGAATTGGGAAGTTTTATTCCCAAAGCCAAAGTGCATCGCAAAAAATCACTGGACTGGGTCTTGAGTTTGTTTCCTGCGCTGGAAGTCAAACTCAACAGCGTGGCAGGTTCATTGTCAGGTGGTCAACAACAAATGGTGGCGATTGGTCGTGCTTTGATGGCGTGTCCTGATTTGTTGCTGCTAGATGAACCCTCTTTGGGGCTGTCGCCTTTGATTGTGCAAGACATGTTTCGTGCCATTCGCGAAATCAACGGGCAAGGAACTTCTGTTTTGTTGGTTGAGCAAAACGTGGCGATGGCCATGAATTTGGCAACGCGTGCTTATGTGGTGGAAGAGGGCCGGATTGTCATGCACGGCATGGCAAGCGAGCTGATTTCTCAACCCGAAATTCAACGTGCTTATCTTGGTCTTTGATTTTTTCTAGGGGGTGATTTATGGCTGTTACACATAGCGTTCAATCAGGCAAACGCCGCGATGATGTGCTTGCTGTGCATTCGATTGACACAGTGGTGTTCACGGTGCCGGATATTGAAGAAGCGGTGAAGTTTTATACCGCCTTTGGCATGGATGTCAAACGCGATGGCAATGCTGTGAATTTATTCACGGTCGGACATTCGCACTGCTGGATGCGCGTCATTGAAAACAAACAACCCAAGGCCTTGCAGTTTTTGACGTTCGGAATTTATGCAGAAGACGAAGCTGCATTCAAGCAAAAAATTGAGCAACTTGGACTTGGGTGTGAGCCCCACCCCTTGGCCACACGTCCAGGGCTTTGGCTCAAAGGACCAAACGGCCATCCCTTTCAGTTGGTCGTGTCTGACAAAGTTTCACCCAGTCAAAAAACCCCGGCAACGCCTGCACGCGCTTTAGCGCGTCAATCTGCCGCAGCACCCGCACGCAGTCAAATTGGGAAAGTGCATCCCCGTTGGTTATCGCATGTGCTGTTATTCACGCCGAGTGTGTCTGGATTGGTTGATTTTGCCGAGGCTGTTTTAGGTTTGCGCCTGTCTGATCGGTCCGGCGATTTAGTGGCCTTCATGCATACGCCGCATGGCAGTGATCATCATCTACTGGCCTGCGTCCATTCAGAAGGTCCGGGCTTGCACCACACCAGCTGGGACTTAGGCAGCGTGGACGAAGTGGGCGAGGCCAGCGAGCAAATGCGCAATGCGGGCTATGCCGATGGTTGGGGTGTGGGTCGACATGTCTTGGGCTCTAACTACTTCTACTACGTGCGCGATCCGTGGGGTAGTTTTGCCGAGTATTCCGCTGACATTGACTTTATTTCTTCCGAACATCCTTGGACGGCAGGTGACTACGCACCTGAAGACTCTTTCTACTTGTGGGGGCCTTCTGTGCCAGAGTGGTTTGTGGCCAATACCGAGCTCCCCGCAAAAAATTAATCAAAGGCGATTCATCATGACGATTTCAAAAGAAGCGATTGACCATTTGTTCTCCCATGCACGCACCGCCAATGGGTTCATTGACAAACCTGTGCCCCTGAGCTTGCTCAAGGAAATTTATGAGATAGCAAAAATGGGGCCCACGTCGATGAACACGCAACCCGCGCGTTACGTGTTTTTGACCACCCCAGAAGCTAAGTCGC
>Ga0213920_1001341_pt1 | contig 13789 bp, 12 predicted proteins | sample McNCre1117MG_FD_161054 | JGI IMG/M metagenome (GOLD analysis project Ga0213920, IMG submission 161054) | Freshwater microbial communities from McNutts Creek, Athens, Georgia, United States - 11-17 MG | ecosystem: Environmental > Aquatic > Freshwater > Creek | place: USA: Georgia | collected...
GTCATCGCGGGCGAACTGCAAGGCAACAAAGAGCTGGCTGCAGCGGCGTTCAACGCCCGCGTCATCCCCAGCGTGGCCTACACCGACCCCGAAGTGGCTTGGGTCGGCTTGACCGAAGACCAAGCCAAAGCGCAAGGCATCAAGGTCAAAAAAGGCTTGTTCCCTTGGACGGCGTCTGGCCGCGCCATTGCCAATGGCCGCGACGAAGGCGTGACCAAACTGCTGTTTGACGATTCCCCCGAGGCCCACGGCCACGGCAAGATCCTGGGCGGTGGCATGGTCGGCACGCACGCGGGCGACATGATTGGCGAGATCGCACTGGCCATCGAGATGGGCGCAGACGCCGTGGACATCGGTAAGACCATCCACCCCCACCCCACGCTGGGCGAAAGCATCGGCATGGCGGCGGAAGTGGCGCATGGGTCTTGTACCGACGTGCCGCCTGGTAAGAAGTAAGCTGTTCAACGCTCCCAAACAAAGCCGCCAACCTGAAAGGGTTGGCGGCTTTGTTCTTTGCAGCGCATGGGTCGGCCAATTCCACCTCAACCCCGTGTAATACTTAACCCTATAAAGGTTGAAGCTACAACCCCTCCTTAGTAAAAAATGACCCAAGAAACCAATAACCTCGCCGCCGACCTGTGGGCGCTGGCCGACCTGCTGCGCGGCGACTTCAAGCAGAGCCAATATGGCCGCGTCATCCTGCCTTTTGCCCTGCTGCGCCGCTTGGAATGTGTGTTGGAAAGCAGCAAGCCCGCTGTGCTGGCCGAGGCCACCAAGGTGGAGAAGATGGCCATTGCCGAAGAGGCCAAGGAAAAGCTGCTCTTGCGCGCCACCGGGGGCTTAAGCTTTTTCAACACCTCGCCCATGGACCTGAGCACCCTGGGCGAGTCGGGCATCAAGGCCAATCTGGAGCGCTACATCCAGTGCTTTTCCAAAGACGCCCGCGAGATTTTTGACCACTTCAAGTTTGCCGAATTCATTGGCCTGTTGAACGACGCCAACCTGCTTTACAAGGTGGTGCAAAAAGTCCGCACCATGAATTTGCACCCCAAGGCCGTTTCCAACTACGAAATGGGCTTGGTGTTTGAAGAGCTGATCCGCAAGTTTGCCGAGAGCTCTAACGAAACGGCGGGCGAACACTTCACCCCGCGTGACATAGTGCGCCTCACCACCTCGCTGGTGTTCATGGAAGACGACGATGCCCTCACCAAGCCCGGCATCATCCGCACCATTTACGACCCCACAGCAGGCACGGGCGGCTTTTTGTCGGCGGGCATGGAGTATGTGCACGAGCTCAACCCCCAAGCCGTCATGCGCGCCTTTGGCCAAGAGCTGAACCCCGAAAGCTACGCCATCTGCAAGGCCGACATGCTTATCAAGGGGCAGGATGTCAGCAACATCAAGCTCGGCAACACGCTCTCCAACGATCACCTCTACGCCAGCAAGTTCGACTACATGCTCTCCAACCCGCCCTTTGGCGTGGACTGGAAAAAGATCGAAGGCGACATTGCCGACGAGCACACCCTCAAAGGCTTTGATGGCCGCTTTGGCCCCGGCCTGCCGCGTGTGTCCGACGGCTCGCTGCTGTTTTTGCTGCACCTCATCAGCAAGCTGCGCGATGTGAAGGAAGGCGGTTCACGCATTGGCATCATCCTCAATGGCTCGCCGCTCTTCACCGGCGGTGCAGGCTCGGGTGAATCCGAAATTCGTCGCCATATTCTGGAAAGTGATCTGCTCGAAGCCATCGTCGCGCTGCCCACCGACATGTTCTACAACACGGGCATTGCCACCTATGTGTGGGTGCTCTCGAACAAAAAGCCCGCCGAGCGCAAAGGCAAGGTGCAGCTGATTAACGGAGCCAACCTCTGCGGCAAGATGCGCAAATCGCTGGGCAGCAAGCGCCATGTGATGGACGAGACCGACATCGCCACCATTACCCGCTGCTTTGGCAACTTTGAAGTGGTCGAAGCGCAGGCGCTCGACAAGCCCGCAGAACAAAAAAGCAACCGGGGTCGCCAAGCGGCCAACCCCAAGCCCGAAGCCGTCAAAACCTTTGCCAGCAAAATTTTCGATACGCACGAGTTCGGCTACCGCCGCATCACCATCGAGCGGCCACTGCGTTTGTCGTGGCAGTTCAGCGATGAACGCATTGCCAGCCTGCGTTTTGAGACTGGCGCACTGGGCAGCGCCATGCAATGGATCTACACCGAGTATGGCCAGGACCACTGGCAAGACGCGACAGATTGCGACCTTTACGGCCAGCTTGACGACTACGCCGTCGAAATCCGCGCGTACCTTAAAAGCCACTTTGCCGACCTTAAAGAAAAGCAGATCAAAGACCTGCTTGACGCCAGCTCATGGCTGACCAAAAAAGCCGTGCTGCTCAAAGCCCGCGCCCTGCAAAGCGAGATTGGCACTGCCCAGTTTGACGACTTCAATGCCTATGACGAAGCCATCAAAGCCGCCAGCAAAAAGGCGGGCATCACACTCGACACCAAAGAGAAAAAGCAAATCGCCGATGCCGTGAGCTGGAAGAACCCAGCCGCCGAAAAGGTGATCAAGAAGGTGCACAAGGCCAAGGCCCAGCCACTGTACGGCCTGTTTGATGTGAACAAAGAAGTCACCGAATACCAAGCTGATGGCGAGCTGCGAGATTTTGAAAACGTGGCGCTAGACCCCAGCCGCACCGTGAGCGAAAGCGTCGAGGCCTACTTCATCGCTGAAGTGCAGCCCCATGTGCCCGATGCGTGGATAGACGCCAGCAAGTGCGACGCCAAAGATGGCGAGATCGGCATCGTCGGTTATGAAATCCCGTTCAATCGCCACTTCTACCAGTATCAGCCGCCACGCCCGCTGGAAGAAATTGACGCCGATCTGGACGCCGTAAGCGCCGAGATCATGGCGCTGCTGCGGTCCGTCACCACAATGACCGAGTCAAACTGCTTCTTGCCGTCGGCCTTGTACAGCGATGAGAGCTGATGCGCCACCCAGGCAATCGAGTTGGACTTGCCCGAGCCCGCGCTGTGCTGAATCAGGTACTTCTGCCCCGGCCCCTCGCTGCGCGCCGCAGCCAGCAGCTTGCCCACCACGTCCCACTGGTGGTAGCGCGGAAAGATCAGGCTTTCCTTTTTGTACTTGCGGCCTTCCCAGTCTTCTTTGTCCTCAATCTGCAAGTGCACAAAGCGGGCGAGGATGTTGAGCAGGTTGTCCGGCAGCAGCACCTCGTTCCACAGGTAATCGGTGGCGTAGCGGTTGATGTCGTCAGGCACATCGTTGCCCGCACCGCCATCGTGCGTGCCTTTGTTAAAGGGCAGAAAGTAGGTGCCCTCCCCCTCCAGCTTGGTGGCCATGTGCACCTCGTACTGGCTCACCGCAAAGTGCACCAGCGCACCGCGCTTGAAGGTCAGCAGCGGCTCTGGCTTGCGTGCCACCGGGTCTACAGGCAGGCGCGTGGTTTTGTACTGTTTGATGGCGCGGTCCACCGCCTGTTTGAATTCGCTCTTCAGCTCCAGCGTGGCCACTGGCACGCCATTCACAAACAGCACCAGGTCAATGCGCCACGCCTTGGCCTTGGTGCCTGTCTCAAGCAGGTGAGCATCCGTCGCCCACGGGCTGTACACCAGCTCCGGCACCACACGCAGGCGGTTTTTGGCGTAGCGGGCCAGCGTGTCGGGGTTCAGGTCGTGCTCGGGCTTGAACTGGCACAGCGACAAGCGCGCATTGCGGTCGCGCAGCTCGTGGCGCAGCACGCCCAGCGTGCCAAAGGTGGACTAACAATCCCGTCATATTTTGAAACGCCAAGCCCACATTTCCATGCGAGCATGATGTTCATAACCAGATCGTTCTTTTGGCATTTTTTGTAACCGACCAAAGACTCTGCCCGCGATAGGAAATCACCTTCTTCGACAACTTCTCCACGCGGTTTAACTCCGTAGTATTCGGAAACTGAAAGAAGCTGCTCTTCGCCATATTCAGAGCGTTCTGAGTATTCAGAAAAAACATACTTTCCACGAAGTGCTCGCCATCCGACAGGCGAAGAATCTAAAAATTCGACTTCGGACGGAAAGTACTCCGGATAAGCCTTGTACCAACTCACGAATGCACCTCGCGCACCGTGCTGGACGCGCAGTTGCAAGACACGATCTACCAGTTTGAACACACCGATGGCGTGGTGGGGCGCATCAACAACAAGGAAGGCGATGGCTCCAAGTCCGATAAGCTGGCCGCAGCCTTGGAGTCGGCCCAGCCCATCATCATCGTCACCATCCAGACCTTTCCCCATGTGCTGAAGGCGATTGAAAACAGCGTGAGCCTGAAGGAGCGCTGCTACGCCATCATTGCCGACGAGGCGCATTCGTCGCAAAGCGGCTCGACGGCGCGGCAGCTCAAAGAGGTGCTGATGAAGGAGGCGGGAGAAGCGGGGGAAGAGGCCGAGGAGCTGGACAGCGACGACATCATTGCCGCCACGGTGGCGGCGCGCCGCGCATCGGGCAACTTGAGCTACTTTGCCTTTACCGCCACGCCCAAAGCCAAAACGCTGGAACTGTTTGGCCGCGTGCCGCGCCCGGACGAGGTGGCGTCCGTCACCAACAAGCCAGCGGCGTTTCATGTGTACAGCATGCGCCAGGCGATTGAAGAGGGCTTCATCCTCGATGTGCTGAAGAACTACACCAACTACAAGGTGGCTTACAAGCTGGCCCTGAAGGTGCAAGATGCCGACGCAGAGGTGGAAAGCAAACGCGCCAAGGTGAAGCTCAACCAATGGGTGCGCCTGACATCCCGCTCATCATTGACCAACCTGAAGAGAACCTCGATAACCAGACCATTTTCAGGGTACTTGTCAAATGCATCAAGGCGGCCAAACAACGCCGCCAAGTCATCATGGTGACCCACAACCCCAATCTTGCTGTGGTTTGCGACGCCGAGCTCAATTTGCGGATCAAGCCCCGCAAGCGGCTGGTGCGCGAGAAACCTGAGGCGCTGACGGTGCCACAGGGCATCAACCAGGTGTGGTCGATGGACTTCATGCATGACCAGCTCGAAGATGGCCGAACGTTTCGGTTGTTCAATGTCATTGACGACTTCAACCGCGAAGCCATTGGGATGGAGGTCGATTTCTCCTTGCCCTCCGAGCGGGTGATTCGGGAGCTCAAGCAGATCATCTCGTGGCGAGGCAAGCCGCAGGTGATACGCTGTGACAATGGCCCGGAATACATCAGTTCGGCCATCCAGAACTGGGCGGCTGGCTGGGGCATCAGACTGGAATACATCCAGCCGGGCAACCCCCAGCAGAATGCTTATGTCGAGCGGTTCAACAGGACGGTCCGATACGAGTGGTTGTCACAGTACTATTGGCATGACTTGGCAGAGGTCCAAGACTTTGCAACAAAGTGGATGTGGTCTTACAACCATGACCGATCCAATATGGCTTTGGGCGGGTTTACACCAAAGCAGCGACTGGCCATGGCTGCGTAACGTTTCTACTTCTGAGACCCTTGCAAAAGGGGATGATTACCCGCGATTTGGCCGATTTGGCAGCGCACGGCTTGTTGCGCATCGAGGGTTTGGGCAAGGCCACGCGCTATGTCGTGAATGTGCCGGGTTGGGCGCAGCCAGCGATGAAGCCTTAGCGGCTTGCTTCAATGCGCCCCGAGGTAACACCCCTCAGCCCGCTCGACCTCATCGCCTTCTTCGCTGCACAGCGCAGCAATCAAAGCTTGGTCCACCACCTGGCCAGGCAGCAGCAGTTCTTCATTCGTCCAGCGCTTGACCAGGTGGCCGTTGGCCACGCCGCCGGTGTGCAGGCTTTGGTAGGCGCGGCGGTGTTGCATGGTGATGCCGCTGTTGGCGTTGGCAATGAAGCGGCTCTCGCCCAAGGCCCAGGGTTCAAAGTAGGCGTTGGCGGCCACGTCCACTTGGCGGAAGTAGCTGCGTGCGCCTTCGGCGGTTAGCTTTTTGCGTACGGTGCGGGTGATGAGGCCTTGCAGGTGGTCGAGTGCTGAGTAGTCCATCTGCTCAAGGGCTTCAGCACTCATGTCTTGTGTGGCCAGTGCGGCTGTGGCGGCCAGTTCGTCGGGCAGCACTTGCACCATGGCTTTCACCACATCGCGGTGCGGCGCAATGGCGGTGGCCACGCCGCGTGTTTGCGGCTGAATGGGGCAGCGGATTTCCACAAAGCGTGGCTTGACGGGGCCGGTGCAGCCGTCGTGGTGGTAGTACTCGCCTTGGCTGAGGCGCCCTTTGCTGGAGCGTCCGCGCACATCGCGGTAGGTGGGGTGCTGGGTGTGCGAATTGAGGCAGACCACCAAGCCCGTGGCATCGACCAGTTGGTAGAAGGCTTCACGCCATTCGGGCAAAAGCAGCGTGTCGTGCAGGTAGTCGCTCGGGGCTTCTGCTTCATGTCCCACTTCGCCTTCAATGACCAAAACAAAGGGCTTGGGCCTGCGCACACGCCACAAGGCGTTGGCAAATTCCAGCACTGAGGTGGATGGGACGGGGTGTGTGGGGGCGTTGGCGGCCATGGGCGTGGGCATGGTGAAAAGGGTGTTGGGGTGGGGGCCTCGAAAGGCGGGTGTGGCATCTGGCCGGAAGTTTCGGGTTTGGGTTTGGGCTGGGGCCTCAAATCTCCAGTGCTTCCCACACCCGGTAAGCGGCATAGGCGTCGTTGGCGGCGTAGACCAGCTGCGCTTCGCTCAGGCGGGCGTTGGCCCAATTGCTGGTGGCGGCTTTTTTGGACTTGATGAAGCGCTGGTTGAACAGTACCGCCACCGCGCCTTTGACGCCCATGTCTTTGCGGTATCCGCGTTGGTGGAACACGGTGTTGAGTTCCAGAACGCCTTGGGGCTCGATGCCCAGCTTGCTCATGATGCGTTTGCGGTCATCGCCCAGGCCAAAACCTGCTTTGGCAATGCCGCCCAGTGCCAGCAGGTCAGCCGCCACGGCACAGCATTCGGGTTCGTGCAGCTGAAAAACCCAGGCCCGCTCAGCGGTGGCCAGTTGCAGGATGTGCGGCCCGTCAGACTGTTCGCCAACCCGGAACGTGGGCTTGGATTCTGTGTCAAAGCCCCAGGCGCGGGCTTGGGTGAGCTGCTTGTGCGCCTGATGGGCCTGAGCACCGGTGTTCACCAGCGTGATGCAGTCCAGTCCCAGCCGTTCAAATTCGGGCAGGAGGGCAATGGCGTCTTTGTCTGGCGTGTGCAGGTGCATGGTGTACCCGTTGGTCATTTGCGCGGGTGTTTCTTGGCTTTCTCAAAAGCCTCTTTGCGCACGGCGCGCTCGGCATCGGCTTTTTTGCCTTCAGCCAGCCAGGCGGCAAATTCGGCAGGCGTTTCCAGCGTCAGGCGGCCTAAAGCGGCAGAACGGAAGTCGTGAATGACGATGTGCGCGGCCTTGTTGGTGTTGATGCGCCCACCGCTTTGCACAGCACCGCGCATGCGGCCAATGGCTTCGAGCAGGGTTTCATCGGTGTGGCTGGCAATGTCTGGGATCTTGTAGCGGTCTGCCAGGGCCTGGGGGTAGCAGGGGATCAGGTAGTTGAGCAGCTCCAAGGCCACGACTTCTTCGTCAAAGGCGTTGACACCCATGGCACCGCTGGCAGCCAGGTTGAAGCCGCTTCGCTCAACGATGATGCGCGGCCACAGCACGCCAGGGGTGTCGTAGAGGTAAAAGTCGTCGGCCAGCGCGATGCGCATTTCCTGCTTGGTGACACCCGCTTCGTCGCCGGTTTTGGCGGCTCGTTTGCCCTTGAGTGTGTTGATCAGTGTGGATTTGCCCACGTTGGGGATGCCACAAATCAGCACCCGCATGGGCTTGACCATGCCGCCACGGTTCGGCGCCAGCTGCTGGCAGGCGTCGATCAAGGCCTTGGCGGGCTGCGTCATGCTGGTATCCAGGCCGATGGCCCGCACACCCGGTTGGGCGTTGTAATGTGCCAGCCAAAGCGCTGTGCGCGCCGGGTCGGCCAGATCCTGCTTGCTCAAAATCTTGAGGGCAGGCTTGCCTTGGATCAGTTCGGCCAGCATGGGGTTGGCGCTCGACCCCGGCAAGCGGGCGTCGAGCATTTCTATGACGACATCGATCTCTTTGATGCGCTCAGCGATCGCCTTGCGCGTCAGATGCATGTGCCCGGGAAACCATTGAATCGCCATAAAAGAAGTCTGCTGCAGTCGTGCGCTGAAAACCCCGATTGTCGGGCATGTCATGCAGATGACGGGCGGCCGGGCACGAAGCGCTGGCTGGCTTCACAATAGGCCCGTCAATCAACCCCGATGTCACAAGCCTCCATGCGCAGCGAAAACCCCCAACCACTTCAGCCCTGGCAGGTCATCCTCGGGGGCATTTTTGGCCTGGTGCTCACGATTGGCCTGGCGCGCTTTGCCTACACGCCCTTGTTGCCTGCACTGCAGCAGCAGACCGGGCTCAACGACGCCAGTGCAGGGGCTTTGGCCGCCATCAATTACGCGGGCTACATCTCGGGGGCGCTGGCCGCTGCCTGGATTGACGATGTGCGCTGGCGTCACCGGCTCTACAGCATGGGCTTGTGGTTGTCGCTGCTCACGGTGGCCGGCATGGCGCTGTCGACCTGGATGCCAGCTTGGGCGCTGTGGCGTTATCTGGGGGGGCTGTGTGGTGCCACGGGCATGCTGCTGGGCGCGGGTTTGGTGCTGGGCTGGTTGATGCGCCAGGGTCGCCGACCCGAGCTGGGTGTGCACTTCATCGGCCTGGGGCTGGGCATCGTGGTGTCGGCCGTTGGTGTTTGGTCGGTTTCCAAAATATGGGCGCTGTGGTCAGACCAATGGTTGGCCATGGCCGCCATCGGCCTGCTGTTTTTTGTTCCTGCCTGGCTGTGGCGGCCCCCTGTGCCACCCGAGCCTGTCGCGGCCAGTGCGCAGGACGCGGCCAACAAGGTGTCGCGGCGCTGGATGCTGACCATGGTGGGGAGCTACTTTGCTGCGGGCTGGGGTTTCGTGATCAGCGCCACCTTCACCGTGGCCATTGTGGAGCGTGAGCCGGCTTTGGCCGGGCAGGGGGCACTGGCCTGGGCTTTGGTCGGCCTGGCGGCCATGCCGGCGGTGTTTTTGTGGGACAAGGTTGCCCGGCGCTGGGGCGATACCCGGGCCTTGTTGCTGGCCTTTGGCTTGCAGACGTTGTCGGTGATGCTGCCCGCCCTGTCGGGCTCACTGATCGCTGCACTGGGCGGTGCCATCGGTTATGGGGCGACCTTCATCGGCATCGTGAGCATGACCCTGGCTTTGGTGGGGCGCCGTGCTCCACAGAACCCGGGCAAGGCGATGGCGCGCCTGACCTTGAGTTATGGCGCTGCTCAGGTGATTGCCCCGGTGGTGGCCGGTGCCATGGCGCAAGCGACGGGGACCTTCAAAGGGGCTTTGTGGCTCACGGCAGGGGTCATGGCCGCAGGCATGGCGCTGCTGGCCACCTTGCCCCAAGACGAACAAAGCTAAAGGCCAGTTCGCTGGCCTGGGTTTTAGAGACCGAGGCTTTGCAGCTGGACCACGCCTTTGGGGGTTTTCAGGGTCGCGACGATGTTGGCTGGGCCGGTTTCAATGGCAACTTCTTCCAGGCCCAGCGCGGCGTAGGCCGATTGCAATTTGGCCCCGCTGGGGTGGCTGATGCTCAGGCTTTGCAGTGTCACGCCTGAGCGTGGCAGGCTGTTGCGCGGGTGCAGTCGCAGGGGGTCTGTGGCTTCGGGCTTGCCCCATTGGATCAGGGTGGGCAGCGTGCCATTGAAAAGGCGTTCGCCGTCTTCACGGACGGTGATTTGCCAGTTCAGTGTGCCTTTGCTGGATTTGCGGCTGGCATGCACGATTTGCCCACGTTCGATGCCCTGGACACGCAGCGCATGGCGAGCGGCTTTGATGTCGTCGGTACAGGCCACATACGTGATGAGGCGAGGCTCCTGCGCAATGGCTTTTTGGAGTGCTCGGTCGTCCAGGTCAAACCACCGTGCCACCTGTGAACGCTTGGGCATCTCGGCCCCAGGGTTGATGGCAATGATTTCCAGGTAAGCCAGAGGGTGCTTGGGCGTGGCGATTTTGAACAGTCGGTTGTGGGTGCCGTACTTTTCATGCTCTCCGCCGGGGGCGGGGGTGATGCCCAGCGTGGCTTCGCACCACTGAATGCCTTGCTCCAGCGTGGTGGCCGCCACAACCAGGTGGTCGATGTGTGTTTTCATGGTGGGGTGCTCTCCCTGGTGCGGGAAGCCGGTTCAGTGTGGGGTGTCAGGCGTCGCCTGAGTCGTAGCGGGTTGGGGTTCCACGCGGCGGGCTCCGTTGAAGCGTTTTTTCCAGTAGGCCGAGCGCATGTCGTCCACTTGTACCGATTTGCCTGCGCGTGGCGAATGGATGAATTTACCGTCACCCACATAGATGCCCACGTGGCTGAACGCCCGTTTCATGGTGTTGAAGAAGACCAGGTCGCCCGGTTTGAGTTCGTTGGGGTCAATGGCTTCGGTGACTTTGGCTTGTTCGGCTGCCCTGTGGGGCAAGAGCTTGCCAAAAGACTGCTCGTACAAGTGACGCACAAAGCCGCTGCAGTCAAAGCCGGTGTTTTCGTTCGTGCCGCCACGTCGGTAAGGCACACCCAGCAGACCCATGGCTTGGCCCAGTAAATCGGTGGTTTTTTCGCCAACGGTTTGTTTGGCCTGCGAGAACTGGCCCGTCAATTGTCCGGTCAATTGACCGGTCCACTGAGAAAGGATGCCCACAGGATTGACGGGCGCGGGCACATCGTCATCGCCTGGGGCTGCGCACACCAGGGGGGTGACCAGCACCAACAGGCAGGGCAGTTTTTTCAGCAGGACAGACAGGGGTGAATACAAAAGATATGAATATTCAAGGATCGAGGGATGATTTTAGCCTTTGACGGAAGGCTGCAGTGCCTGCTGCACAATGCAGGGGAAAAGGACAGTAGACCATGTTGATCGATGAACAAGAATGCCAGCTGGTGCTGGTGGATTACCAGACCCAGCTTCAGCCCGTGATGGCAGGGGCCGCCGAGGTCTGGGCCAACGCGGCGCGTTTGGCACAACTTGCCAGTGCCCTGGGCATCCCGGTCTGGGGAACCGAACAAAACCCTTCGCGGCTGGGTGAAATGTCGCCCGAGATCCGCAGCCATTGTCGTCAGGTGTTGGCCAAAATGCAGTTCAGCGCTGTGGAAGAAGGCCTGGGCGAATGGCTGCAGCCTGAGCCCGCGCAGGCCCCACGGGGCAATGCGCGCAGCCTGCCGCGCCATTTGCAAAAGCCGCAAGCCGCCGCGCAGGAACGCAAAAGCATCGTGTTGGCCGGCTGTGAGGCACACATTTGCCTCATGCAGACAGCGCTCGATTTGCTAGAAGACGAGTTCGAAGTGTGGGTGGTGACCGACGCGTGTACCTCGCGCACCGAGCGCAACCGTGATGCGGCCTACGACCGGCTTGCCGGTGCAGGGGCAGAGCTTGTGACCGCTGAAATGGTCGCGTTCGAGTGGCTTCGTTCGGCCGAACATCCAGACTTCAAGCTCTTGCAATCGCTGTTCAAGTGAAGCATCGAAGCGCTCCTGATGCGGGCTTGAGGCGGCCTTTCTAAGTCAGCTTGTTGCAAGTCCTTTCCTCATAATTATGAATTCACGAGAGCAGGGCGGTGCCGTGGCATTGCCCCTCTACAGGTTTCATATTGGTGGGTTTTCAGGAGATTTTCATGGGCAGCTTTGCTGAGTTTCACGCACGCTCGATCAACGACCGCGATGCTTTTTGGGCAGAGCAAGCCAAATTGGTGGACTGGAAAGTACAGCCGCAGCAAATCTGTGATTACAGCAACCCGCCTTTTGCCAAATGGTTCGTCGGTGGTCAGACCAATCTGTGCCACAACGCGGTGGACCGCCACCTGGCCGAGCGTGCCGACCAGCCTGCGCTGATTTTTGTCTCAACCGAGACCGATCAGGAAAAAACCTACACCTTCCGCGATCTGCATGCCGAAGTGCAGCGCATGGCCGCCATCCTGAAAGACTTGGGTGTTGTCAAGGGTGATCGCGTGCTGATTTACATGCCCATGATCGCCGAGGCGGCCTTTGCCATGCTGGCTTGCGCGCGCCTGGGAGCCATCCACTCCGTGGTGTTTGGCGGCTTTGCCTCGCACTCGCTGGCCACCCGCATCGAAGACGCGTCGCCCAAGGTCATCATCAGTGCCGATGCCGGTTCCCGCGGCGGCAAGGGCGTGCCCTACAAACCCTTGCTGGATGAAGCCATCCACCTGTCGGCCCACAAGCCAGCCAATGTGATCATGGTGGACCGTAAGCTGGCCAGCTTCACGCCCGTGGCCGGTCGCGATGTGGATTACGCGACCGAGCGCGCCAAGCACATGGACACCGTGGTGCCCTGTGAGTGGGTCGATGCCACGCATTCGAGCTACACGCTCTACACCTCGGGCACCACCGGCAAACCCAAAGGCGTGCAGCGCGACACGGGTGGCTACACCGTGGCGTTGGCGGCCAGCATGCCGCACATCTTCCAGGGCAAGCCCGGTGGAACCTTTTTCTGCACCAGCGACATCGGCTGGGTGGTGGGCCACAGCTACATCATCTACGGCCCGCTGATTGGCGGCATGGCCACCATCATGTACGAAGGCCTGCCGATCCGCCCTGACGGTGGTATTTGGTGGAGCCTGGTCGAGAAGTACAAGGTCAATGTCATGTTCAGCGCGCCCACGGCCATTCGGGTGCTGAAAAAGCAGGATCCAGCGCTGCTGACCAAATACGACCTGTCCAGCCTGCAAGCGCTGTTCCTGGCCGGTGAGCCGCTCGATGAGCCGACCGCCAAGTGGATTTCCGAAGGCCTCAATGGCAAGCCCATCATCGACAACTACTGGCAAACCGAAACCGGCTGGCCGATCCTGACCATCTGCAATGGTGTGGAAAAAGCCCCGAGCAAGTTCGGCTCGCCCGGCAAGGCCATTTATGGCTACAACGTCAAGCTGGTCGATGACCAGACCGGCGAAGAGCTGACCGGGGCCAACCAGAAGGGCGTGCTGACCATCGAAGGCCCGCTGCCACCCGGCAACCTGCAAACCATCTGGGGTGACGACGAGCGTTTCGTCAAGACCTACTGGAAGACGGTGCCCAACAAGCTGGTTTACAGCACCTTTGACTGGGCCGTGCGCGACGAAGACGGTTACTACTTCATCCTGGGTCGCACCGATGACGTGATCAACGTTGCCGGTCACCGCCTGGGCACCCGCGAGATCGAGGAAAGCATTTCCAGTCACCCCAACGTGGCCGAAGTGGCGGTGGTGGGGGTGGCGGACCAGCTCAAAGGGCAGGTGGCCATGGCCTTCGCCATTGCCAAGGACACCTCGGGCCTGACGGACGCGGCGGCGCGCCTCAAGCTCGAAGGTGAAGTCATGAAGGTGGTGGACTCGCAATTGGGCGCTGTGGCCCGTCCGTCACGGGTGTTTTTTGTGTCGGCGTTGCCCAAGACCCGCAGCGGCAAGCTGCTGCGCCGGGCGATTCAGGCGGTGGCCGAAGGCCGCGAGCCGGGTGACTTGACCACGATGGACGATCCAGCGGCTTTGCAGCAGATCGTGGATCTGGTGAAAGGTTAAAGACATTTGGACCTCGCCGCGGCGGGGTCTTTTTTTGTCTGGACAGCGTTAAGCTGTAAGTTTGACATCGGCAAAGCCATGGCACAATGCGTCGGTTACTCAGGCCCTTCCTTAGCCACAGTCGCATCCGCCAACCGGTCCAGCCGTGTCGCGGAAGGTAAAAATCAACCAACTTATGTTTCCCAGAGGGGAACGGA